>Ga0206123_10000437_pt1 | contig 41432 bp, 36 predicted proteins | sample Helgoland_Spring_2_FD_160086 | JGI IMG/M metagenome (GOLD analysis project Ga0206123, IMG submission 160086) | Pelagic subsurface seawater microbial communities from Kabeltonne, Helgoland, North Sea - Helgoland_Spring_Bloom_20160316_1 | ecosystem: Environmental > Aquatic > Marine > Epipelagic ...
CGGGTTTATGGCGTGCCTTTTGTCCTACCCCTGCGTTGATTTTGTGGTGAGCCTTGTCCGCCGGATGCGAAAGGGGCTGTCACCGTTTCAGGCTGACAACGGACACCTTCACAACCGGCTTTATGCCTTTTATAGCCAAAGTTTTAAGTCACGGGTTACGCCAAACTCCTTAACAGGTTTGACCATCAGTGGAGCCTCATCAGGGGTCTGTTTGATAATTTACGCCCTTGGTTGGATCCCTGTTGAGAGCAATGTCTGGTTTGGTGTTTTTGGCCTGCAGTTTGCTGTTTACCTCATTACGCTGAGTCGACTAAGGTCCTCACAGATGATTGAGAGTGCGGCGATGAGTGGTGTGTCTGGGCAGTGATAAAGGCTCTTATCGCAATTAAGAAAATGTGAGATTTGTTTTATGCTCCGAGTTATTTAGAGTATTTTTAATTCCGCTTAACCTAATGCAGCTATTTCTGATACTGATATTTTAATGATGTTAGTTTAGTATTAATAATCAGACAGTTGTTGATACTAAAAGTATATTGGTCTCATCCATTCATATATAGAAACCTGTTTAATTAAATAATTTTGGAAAAAAAATGTTAAATAACAAAGTAGTACTAATTACCGGCGGCACAGGGTCTTTTGGTAAAAAATTCATCGAAACTATTTTAGATCGTTATCCTAAAGTTAAAAAGATAATTATTTTTTCTCGAGATGAATTAAAACAATCAATTATAAAACAAAAGTATCCTGAATATGATTTCCCTCAGCTTCGATTTTTCATTGGTGATGTGCGTGATAGATCTCGGATCACACAAGCATGTGAAGGTGTCGACGTAATTATTCATGCTGCTGCAATCAAGCAAGTTGATACTGCAGAATACAACCCAACTGAATGTATTCGTACGAATATTGATGGTGCTGAAAATGTGATTCATGCAGCATTAGCCTGCGGGGTTAAAGATGTTGTTGCGTTATCAACAGATAAAGCGTGTGCCCCTATTAATTTGTATGGTGCAACTAAGTTGGTTTCAGATAAGTTATTTGCAGCTGCTAACAATATACGTGGATCTAAAGATATTAAGTTTAGTGCTGTTCGATACGGTAATGTTATGGGATCACGTGGTTCAGTCATTCCTTTCTTTTTAAAAAAGAAAAAAGAGGGCGTTTTACCTATCACTCATTTCGATATGACTCGTTTTAATATTTCATTACAAGACGGAGTAAATATGGTTATGTACGCGATTGAGCATCATTTAGGTGGTGAGATTTTTGTGCCTAAAATCCCTTCCTATAAAATTACTGATGTTGCAAGGGCAATTGCACCTGAATGTGAGACTCGTGAGGTTGGAATTCGTCCTGGTGAAAAGCTTCATGAAGAGATGATCACGGATACAGATTCTTTAAATACCATTGATCTGGGTAAGTATTATGCCATTTTGCCTTCTGTATCATTCGCTCATAAAGTCGAAGATTTTATTACACATCATAAAGCAGTGAAGGTGCCATTTGGTTTTAAGTATAATTCGGGCACGAATACAGAATGGGAAACAGTCGAATCATTACGTAGCTTAATTGTCGAGCATGTTGATTCAAACTTTAATGTATAAGTTAATAGAGAGCGTATGAAAGTATGATCCCTTACGGAAAGCAAGATATTACACAGTCAGATATTGATGCTGTTGTTGAAGTTCTTAGTTCTGACTTTCTTACGCAAGGACCAAAGGTGCCTCTTTTCGAGGAGATCGTAGCAAGTAAGGTGGGTGCTAAGTATGCATTAGCTGTGAACAGTGCTACTAGTGCGTTACATATTGCCTGTATGGCTCTTGGCTTAGAACATGGTGATTGGCTATGGACATCTCCCGTTACCTTTGTTGCTTCCGCTAATTGTGGTGTCTACTGTGGTGCGCAGATAGATTTTGTTGACATTGACCCGAAAACGTACAACCTTTGCCCTAACGCACTTGAGGCTAAACTAATTCAAGCGAAACAAGAGGGTAAACTTCCCAAGATAGTAGTGGCCGTTCATTTGTGTGGACAACCTTGTGATATGCAATCAATTCATGCATTGTCTATGCGTTATGGTTTTAAGGTCATTGAGGATGCTTCACACGCTATAGGAGGGATGTATCAGAGCAATTATATAGGCAACGGCCGCTATTCCGACATAACCGTGTTCAGTTTTCATCCTGTTAAAATCATTACTACAGCTGAGGGGGGAATGGCGCTCACTAATAATGATCAATTAGCGGGAAAAATGAGTTTGCACAGAAGTCATGGCATTACTCGTGATCAGAACCTAATGACCCATGATACTGACGGTCCTTGGTACTATCAGCAAATTGATATTGGCTACAACTACCGAATGACAGAGCTCCAAGCGGCGCTTGGTATCAGTCAGATGAATAGGCTGGATGCCTTTGTTGCTCGCCGGCATGAGTTGGCAAAGCGCTATAACGACCTACTCAGTGAGCTGCCGGTTACAATCCCTTGGCAGCATCTTGATGGATACTCGGGTCTGCACCTCTATGTGATCCGCTTACAGCTGAATAGGTTCGGTAAAAGTCATCGTCAAGTATTTGAATACTTGCGTGAGAAGGGTGTTGGAGTAAATTTGCACTACATTCCCATTCATACTCAGCCTTTCTATAAAAAAATGGGCTTTCAGCAGGGAGATTATCCGCAAGCCGAGCTCTACTACAGCGAAGCGATTAGTTTGCCGATGTATCAGGGACTGACAGATGAACAGCAGAGCGAAGTTGTCACGCAGTTGGCGTTGGCTTTTCAATGAAGGTTAATCTACTTCTGCAAGCTAGAACTAATTCTTCTAGGCTACCGGCAAAGGTTCTTTTACCGGTAGAAGGTATACCTCTAGTAGTGCTATCTGCTAAGCGAGCGTCAAATACGGGACATCGTGTTATTGTTGTCACATCCGTGGAGAGTTCAGATGACTTGTTATGTGATGTTCTGCAACAATGGGGTATCGAATACTTCCGAGGTGATTTGGAAGATACGCTTAAACGCTTTGTTGATGCGTTGGAGGGTATGCCTGATGAGCAGCTGGTTGTTCGGCTAACCGGTGACAATGTCGTTCCGGATGGAAAGTTTATCGATGAAATGATAGATGACTTTACAAAAAGAGAACTTAGCTATTTATCTTGTGTTGGTCTAGAAGCTGGTCTTCCATATGGCGTTAGTGTTGAAATAACACGAGTTGAATATCTGCGTGACGCACACAGACATGCAACTTTATTGTCGGATCGAGAGCATGTAACCCCTAAAGTCATAAGAAGGTTTGGTCAAACAGTATTTGACCGATATAGCGATTTAGATATGTCGCAGTTTCGATGCACTGTCGATACATTGAACGATTATTTGCGGTTGTGTCGACTATTCAAAGGCATCCGAAAGCCTGAGCAAGCTACACTCTCTCTCTTACTAAAACGACTTAAAGAAATTTCTCCTGAAGTGGTTTCATCACATCCATTAAATCGTTTTGTGTTGGGTACAGCTCAATTCGGTTCTGATTATGGCGTTGCCAATACGAGTGGTCAGCCAGCACAGCAAAAAGTTAATGAGATCCTTGAAACGGCCTTGTCTAATGGCATTAAATACATTGATACAGCCAGAGCGTACGGTGAAAGCGAACAGGTTTTAGGTGAAGCGCTTTCATTAATTAGAGACTCACGCGCAGCCATTATTACTAAGCTGTCACCTCTTGATGATTGTCCAGTCAATGCCACGACCGATATTGTCAGCACATACGTTGAAAAAAGCATATATGCTTCTTGTAGCTCGCTACGTGTCCGAAGAATTGACACGTTAATGCTTCATAGAGCATCTCACTTGAACGTATGGCATGGTGCGGTTTGGGAAAAGGTTCTTGAACTACAGAAAGCGGGTGTTATATACCACCTGGGTGTTTCCGTTCAGTCGCCATCCGAGGCGTTACTAGCACTGGATTACGCTCAAATTGAGTTCATTCAGTTGCCATTTAATATTCTTGATTATCGCTGGGATCCTGTGATCGAAAAAATTTCTCAAGTTCGTGAAAATCGAAAGTTAGTAATCCATGCTCGTAGTGCACTATTGCAGGGCTTACTGATATCGGACCAACTAGACTTGTGGAGCAGGGCCAGTTGCGCAAATGCATCTGAGGTAATTGACTGGCTCGCTGCAAAAGCAAAGATTTATACCAGCGGTAGTGTTACTGGATTGTTGCTTCAGTATGTCTTCTCACAATCATGGTTAGATGGAGTTGTAGTAGGTGTCGATACCAAAGAGCAGTTAGTTGACAATCTAAGTACAATTAGTGATGTCAGCTGGAGTGATGACCTACTTAGGTCAGTGATTAGTGATCGTCCAACTGTATCTATTGAAACGCTAAATCCGGCTAAATGGAGGCAATAGAATGATTGATCTACCAAGCAGATGTTCTTTGGATGGAAAGCGGGTACTTGTAACTGGTGCAACCGGGTATTTGGGGCGGTCAATGGTACTCGGTTTGGCTCAATTAGGAGCCAAAGTACTTTTGAATGGTAGAAATAAACAAAGTATTGAGGAGTATGTTATTGAACTATGCAACATTGGTTTCAATGCGGAATCGGCAGTTTTTGATATTAATGATGAGCAAGCTGTTTTTGGTTGGTTCTCTGAATATGCTGGTTACCCACTGCATGGCCTAGTCAATAATGCATATTCAGGTGGTGCGGGCACTATTGAGACAGCGAGCGAGGAGGATTATCGTAATAGCTTTGAAGTCTCTTTGGTATCAGCTCATCGCCTAGTGCAATGCGCACTACCTTTCCTCCGATCCGCCGTCGGTGACTGTGGGAATGCTTCGGTCGTAAACATAGGATCGATGTACGGTTCGGTAAGCCCAGACCTGAGTATTTATGAAAATAAACAACTTGCAAATCCACCTTTCTATGGAGCTGCCAAAGCTGCTTTACTGCAGTGGACACGTTATGCTGCCTGCGAATTCGGTGGAGAAGGTATACGTGTAAATTCAGTTTCGCCCGGGCCATTTCCATCTAGAGAAGTTCAGAAAAAAAATCCAGATTTTACTGCAAAACTTGCAGAAAAAGTTCCGTTGGGTCGAGTCGGTAGTGTAAAGGAAATTCAAGGACCGGTATCATTTCTGATTTCAGATGCGTCCACTTTTGTTAATGGAGCAAATCTAGTGGTTGATGGGGGTTGGACGTGTTGGTAGCGTTCCGAGCCGATGCGTCAATTGAGATAGGCACTGGGCATGTAATGCGATGTCTGGCGCTAGCTGAGGAGCTAAAGTATAAAGGTCACATCTGTATATTTATTTGCAGGGAACAGGAAGGCAATTTAGAGGACTTAATATTAAGAAAAGGGTTTCGATTACATCTACTTGATTCAGTTCAATACATCGAGAGAGATGAGCACACACTTAATTGGAATGATAATGCTTTGTGGTTAGGTGTGCATTGGCGACAGGATGCAGAAGAGACCAAAGCCGTTTTGATGAATCAATCTGTTGACTGGCTTGTAGTTGACCATTACGCCTTAGATAGGTCTTGGGAGAAAATGGTTGCAGGGAGCGCCCAAAAGATAATGGTCATTGATGACCTAGCTGACAGGGTGCATCTATGCCAGATACTTATAGATCAAACTTTTTGTCGGAGTTCTGAGGACTACTCCGCACTGGTTCCGGAAAAGTGCGAAGTGTTATGTGGTTCACAGTTTGCTTTGCTTAGATCAGAGTTCGCTGAATATCGTGATTACAGTTTAAACCGCCGTATTGATGCAAGCCTACACCAATTACTTATTACAATGGGAGGGGCGGATAAAGACAATTTCACAGGGCGGGTGCTAAAAGCTCTCCTCGAAAGCAACCTACCTATGAGCTGTCGGATTGTTATTGTTATGGGTGAAACTGCTCCATGGCATCAGGCTGTTAAAGAACAAGCAGCAACGTTACCTTGGGAGGCCGAGGTTGTAGTTGGAATAAATAATATGGCAGAGATACTGGCAGAAAGTGATTTAGTAATTGGGGCTGCTGGTTCGTCCTCTTGGGAGCGATGTGTATTAGGTGTCCCAACAATACAGCTGGTAATTGCTAATAATCAACAGACCATCGCTGAGAATTTATCAAAAGCAAATGCGATCAAATTAGTAAGCAGTTTAGATGAGTTGCCCAGATACATAGCCAGCTATGAAGGGTGGTTAGTCGGGACATCCATTAATGCATCTAGGGTTTGTGATGGTTTGGGTGTTAGTCGAGTAATAGACGGAATGTGTGTAACACTATGAAACTTGGAATACTAACGTCACCCAATCAATGGTTTGAAAAGTATGCAGTTGAATTGTCGGAAAAACTGAATGGAGTATTCATCTATACTGACGATAGCTCAATCGACCAGCATTTGGATATACTATTCATACTGGGATACCACAGAATAGTTGGTCAGCACATACTAGATAAGAATAACTATAACATTGTTATTCACGAGAGTGCTTTACCCATTGGTAAGGGCTGGGCTCCGCTTTTTTGGCAAATATTTGCGGGTGAAAACACGATACCTTTTAGTATGTTGGAGGCACAATCGGCAGTAGATGCAGGACCTATATATATGCAGAGAAGTTTGGTGTTAACTGGATACGAGTTGAATTCTGAGTTGCGCGAAAAACAGGCTCAATTGACCATAGATATGTGTGTTGAATTTGCAACAAATATGGAAGCGTACCTCCCGCCTATTGAGCAGACGGGTGATGAGAGTTTTTATAGGAAGAGGTCGCCATCTGATAGCAAGTTAGACCTTAATAAGAGTATTAAAGAGCAATTCAACTTACTTAGAATAGCAGAGAACACTGAATACCCCGCGTACTTCGAAATAGACGGCCATGAATATGTTCTCAAAATAGAGAAGAAACAAGTATGAACCAATATATTGTTGCAGCTATTGGTGATTGGAATAGGGAGAATTTTGAAAAGATTCAAGGTTTTTGTCAAAGTGATTGGTTTTTTGTTGATAATCCAAAGTGTCTCTATGAGTTAATAAATGCTGGAGTAAACCCTCGATATATTTTTTTCCCGCATTGGCGCTGGATTGTTCCACCTGACCTCACTAATGAATATGAGTGCGTTTGCTTTCATATGACTGATGTCCCGTATGGAAGAGGTGGTTCTCCTTTGCAGAATTTAATCGTTCGAGGGCACACATCTACTGTTCTCACGGCTCTTAGAATGGAGGAAGGAATGGACACAGGGCCTGTATATAAAAAGCAAGCTTTCGATTTGTCAGGATCAGCTTACGAGATTTATCAAAGAGCAAGTAAACTAAGTTTCGATTTTATGAGGTGGATGGTTGTCAATGAACCGTTGGCGGTTGCTCAATCTGGCGAGTCGGTTACGTTTTCCAGACGACAGCCTGAGGATAGTGAGATACCATTGAGTACAGATTTGGCTGGCTTTTATGATTATGTTCGTATGCTCGATGCTCCCGACTACCCCCCCGCATATATTCGATATGGTGACTTTAACGTAGAGTTTAAAAGTGCGCTTCTTGCTGAAGGTGAAATAACCGCAACGGTTAGAATTAGGAAAAAATAACGTAGGTATAAATATGACAGTTACAATTGAAGGTGTAAAAATTGGACCCGACCATCCCCCTTATATCATTGCTGAGTTGTCAGCCAATCACAATGGTTGTCTTGAGCGCGCATTAGCGACGATTGATGAGGCGAAGCGTCAGGGGGCCTCCGCGATTAAATTACAAACATACACTGCTGACACAATGACGATTGATTGTGACAGGCCCGAGTATATGATCAGTGGAGGACCTTGGGACGGCTACAAGCTTTATGATCTATATAAGTGGGCAGAAACGCCCTTTGAATGGCACAAGGCGATGTTTGATCATGCCAGAGAAATCGGGATTACGGTTTTTTCGACCCCCTTTGACGAAAGTGCCGTCGATTTACTAGAGGAGCTGAATACACCTGCTTACAAAATTGCGTCATTTGAGCTGACCGATTTACCTTTGATCGAGTACGTTGCTAGAACTGGAAAGCCTTTGATTATGTCAACTGGAATGGCATCTGAAGAAGAAATAGAAGATGCTGTGCAAGCAGCACGTAATGCTGGCTGCAACGAGCTAATACTCCTCCACTGTATTAGTAGCTACCCAGCTGCTATGGATGAAGCAAATATTTTGCAGCTAGTGACTCTGGCGGATCGATTCAAAACTGTGCCAGGTTTGTCTGATCATACTCTGGGAACAACTGCATCAGTTGCAGCTGTTGCGTTGGGTGCATGCCTTATTGAAAAGCACTTCATACTAGACAGGCAGGCAGGTGGTGCTGATAGCAGTTTCTCAATAGAGCCCGAAGAATTAGGCAGGCTAGTGACTGACGCAAGAGATGCCTGGATGGCTTTAGGGAAGGCTGGATTTGAACGAGAATCTGCGGAAGAGGGAAGCATGGTTTTTAGGCGTAGTATTTCATTCGTCCGTGATGTAAAAGCAGAGGAGCTAGTTACCACCTCAGATATTCGGCGAATACGGCCTGGATTTGGTCTTCCACCGAAATATTTTAATAGCCTGATAGGCAAAAAGCTGAAAGTAAACGTAAGTCGAGGCATGCCGACAGCTTGGGATCAGTTTCATGAGTAAGGTGATTCTGATAGTGGCAGCCCATACTGATGATGAGACCTTGGGTTGCGGAGGTACCATAGCTAAGCACGTTGCGCTAGGTGATACCGTCTATGCAGTTTTCCTTGCCGATGGTGTTAAATCTCGCCAGGACGCAACCTCTAATGATCTCGAAGCTAGATGCTCTGCTTCTGAGAATGCACTTAAAATTCTGGGTATTAAAAGCAGCTTTATGCTTAACTTTCCTGATCAGCGTATGGACACAGTGCCTATGCTAGATATCGTGCAAAAATTAGAGCAGATACTAAACGAAATCAAGCCGCAGGTTATTTATACACACCACGATGGTGATCTGAATCTAGACCACAGAATAACGCATCAAGCTACGCTCACGGCCTGCAGGCCACAGCCTGGAAACTTCGTAAAAGAAATTTATTCGTATGAGGTACGCTCTGCGACAGATTGGTCTGTTAGCCCTCTGAGTTATTTTGAGCCAAACTACTATGTCGATATATCTAATTTTTGGGATGTAAAAAAATCTGCGTTAAATGCGTACGCTCTAGAAATGAAACCAAAACCACATTCTCGGTCAATTGAAGCTGTTGATGCGCATTCCATTGTCAGAGGCTGTGAGGTTGGTCTGCACCGCGCTGAAGCTTTTAAGTTACTTCGTAAAATATCCTGATTCTAAAGCAGAGGCAAATACACCAAGAAATCAACTTGATAAAATTGTCTCGTGCTTGAGAGGCAATTCGGGGTTGGTGCATCAGCCAATATTTGCATTTGGGAGAATTTATAAGCGAGATCAAATTACAGATTTTGATGCTTGTATTTTTCTTCTTTTTAAATTTTTAGTTTTTCATCATTTATTGTGTTGTTTTTATATCAATTGGTCTTTCTGTCCAAACTTCAAATGGTGTTCCGAATAGAATTTTTACTAAGGATGCTTTTGAGAGAAGCACACATGAAATTAAGATTACAAATTTGAATGATATAGTTTCAAAAAATTTTATAAAGCGTAACCCCATAAATAGGCATATTTACATACTGGAAGATTTTTTTGCATCTGATATTGCCTACCTTTTTTCACAGCATAAACCAACAATATCACATACATTAGTGAAAACTAATAGCCCAATAGAATTAATTTGTGATGCTAAATTGATGCAAAAAATTGGACAGTGACAAATTTAATCAATAATGTTTGCTTATGATGAAGGGTTTAATTTGCAGTGCATTTATGAGGTAATCATGACAATACAAGAAACAGCAATTAAATTAATATTTATTGGAACTAAGCAATTTTTTAATAACAAAAACATTAAGTTAGTCATTGAGTAGAGATGAATATTCAAGTGCTGAATAAAATTATATTTCGTCGTAAAATATAGTTGTGAATTTCATAACAGCAGAAATGTTAGCCTAAACGAGATGAAGGCCGAATTTCCCTTCGCAAGCAAGTGCGATCCACAGCGAGCTTAAAATAATCGAAGAATTACTTATGTTTTTAATTATTACTGTCTTGTTAGTTAATGTTATCTTTATTACTAACACACTGCATTATTCTCTAACTTTTTCGAAAAAATATGATTAGCATTGATATAAAAGCTAGCAATCAGATTCTCCTTAAATCTCTGACGAACTTGGGTCTGAACAATATTCAAGGAACAGTTGTTTACACTGCTATATTTGGAAATTTTGATACTTTAAATGAGGTACGCCATCCAAAGTCAACCGTAAATTATATTTGCTTTACTGATCAAGCTGATCTTACGTCCGATACTTGGCTGATTGTCCAATGCAGAGATATGAATAACGACTCTCGACTTTTTGCGAAAGTTTTTAAAGTATTTCCCCATAAAATCTTTAAAAATGCTAACAGAAGCCTTTGGATTGATGGGAATTATTTAATTAAAAAAAACCACTGGAAGTTTCTAGATTCGCATGAAAACGTAAGTCATATAAAATTCTATCGACATTCTTTGAGAGCTTGTATCTATGATGAAGCAAAGGTTTTAAAAAGTGATAAGCCTGAATTTGATCCTGAAAGCATCACTAAGCAAATGAATAGATATATGAATGAAAATATGCCCTCCATGCAGGGTTTAATAAATGGTGCCATCATTCTCAGGAATCATGCGAGTCCATTGTTGCCAAAACTGATGGATGATTGGTGGTATGAAATTTATAACTATTCAATTCGGGATCAACTTAGTTTTAATTACGTCGATTGGAAAAATGGTAGTATTGCTGAATATTTTTCTGAAAATATTACTGATTTTACTTATTTCTCTTACAGGCCTCACTTAGTCATGGGCAAAGACAGCAGATGGTTGAGAATAAAATTTTTGATCAGATCATTCATAGGGAGTGCGATTGGGTATGTTAGAAATAAAAGATAGATCGGCAATAATTGAAGGTATCAACTCTCAAGTGAGGGATGAAGTAATATTAGATGTTGGTTGTGGACCTAACAAAAAAATCTCTCACCATATTGGCATTGATATGCTGGATTTTCCGGGGGTTGATATCATAGGAGAGGCATTAAAAATCACCGGTGAAATTAACGACAATTCAGTTGATAAGATATTTACCAGCCACTTTCTAGAACACATTGATAACTTAGAAGAATACCTTAATGAGTTCTCTCGAATTTTGAAACCAGATGGAATTCTTGAAATAGTTACACCTCACTTTTCTAACCCTTATTTTTATTCAGATTCAACACATAAGGGATATTTTGGTTTATATACAATGTGTTATTTTGCTGAATGCGATTTTTTAAAAAGAACTTTACCCACCTATGATCATGTAATTAAATTCAAATTAACATCTGTAAAACTGAATTTTTCATCAACTAGACCATTCTATATTCGCCATGCTATTAAGAAGTTTTTTGGCATAATTTTTGGAACGTCGTATTTTATGAATGAATTTTGGGAAGAAAATTTGTGCTATCTTTTTCCTTGCTATGATATCAAGTATATCCTTCACAAAAAATAATTGATTGCTTGGTTTTAGCTCTCTGCGAGTCCGGTTCTTTACTGGTGGTACGAAACAAAGACTGAAGGTATGTTGTTAGCCTATTTTTTGAATTGATACTTAATTGCAACTTTTGAAGATATCAGGTTCAGATTTCAAGTCACTGCACTTAACTGGGAGCAGGGAAAATTATTTTATAGGATGAGTTTGGCAATTTGGGCTGACCTCATTTGAATTTCCGTACAAATGAGTCTTGAAAATATCTTAATCGAATCTATTTGGTATGGTTATATAATCGTAATATAAACATTATTTATTTCTAAAAAGTTTACTAAGAAGCTGTCCAAATCATCATCAAGTGGGATGGTTATAGTCATTCAGGAATTAAATATTTTTAATGGAAAATCTCATACCTAATAAAAATATTTTTTCAATCCATAAACAAGTGGTTTCTGAGATAGTGGACCATGATTTATGTATTGGCTGTGGGATTTGTGTGGGGATTTGCCCCTCAAAACTACTCGATATGTCTTGGCAGGATAATGGTGATCTTGCTCCAGAAATAGAAGGGCAATGTCCCCCGTCTTGCGATGCGTGCCTACGTGTATGCCCCTTTGGAGACCATTCCTTAGTCGAAGAAACTATAGCTAAAAAAGAATTTGGTGGTAACAAATTTATCAGGAAAGATCCAGATTTGGGATTTTATTTAGCAACATTTGTTGGATATTCACTAGCTCATGATCACAGACGACTAGGAGCGTCAGGTGGAATGATGACATGGTTTCTGGAAACTTTACTGGAGTCTAAAAAAGTAGATGCAATTGTTAGTGTAAATCAGAGCAGAACAGAAGAAGAATTATTTGAGTATCAAGTATTAAATGGAATAAATGAAGTCAGATCGCTCGCTGGATCAGTTTACCATCCAGTAGACATGGCAACTGCCATTGCTCAAATGGATGAAAAAGATAACGAAAAAAAGTATGCGATAGTTGGACTGCCATGTTTTATCAAAAGTGTAAAATTGGCGATGCAAACTATGCCGAGACTAAGGCGGAGAGTTAAATTTACACTAGGATTAGCTTGCGGGCATCTACCTAATAAATTTTACACCGAATATCTTGCTGAGGTATCTGGTATACGTGCTGATGACATATCATCTGTAAATTATAGGGTAAAGAAAAATACTTCTAGAGCTGGAAATTATAAATTTCAAGCATCATCTAAGACAACACAACCTGGATCTGAGCTTGCATTCTCTGATATCAGTAACATTTGGGGTGCTGGATACTTCGGAATGAATGCATGCAATTTTTGTGATGATGTTTTTGCTGAATTAGCTGACGTTACTGTTATGGATGCATGGCTACCAGAGTATGAAAATGATGTTAAAGGCAATTCATTAATTATCCTTCGTAATAAACAGCTTCTTTCCATCTTGCAGGGCGGTATTAAAGAAAAAACGTGCAGAATGAGCCCGATTTTAGGTAGTCAAGTAGCCAAAAGTCAAAATGGAGTTACATTCCATAAAAAGAAATTATTGGAAGCACGATTGTTTTGGGCTTATTCAAAAGGCTTAAAAATTCCTCAAAAGAGGGTTAAACCCAAAAAAACTAGCTACCAAAGATATAGATGGCAAGTTAAGTCAAGGTTTGCTGTTCAAAATGCCAGCAAGAAGTTATGGCCCTTAATCAATAAAAATTACGTTTATCTTTTGAGTTTTTACTTATATTTTTTGTCAATACCAGTTTTACTGTTTAAACTTTTTGTGAGGCTTAGTAACCTCATAAAAAATCCGCGACGAGTACTGTTGTTGTTAAAAAGGAAGTGATTTGATTGAATTTAAACTAACTGTCAGTGAACGCCACTTATTATCCATGACGTTTTTCAAAGTGTCATGTTAGGACGTCAGAATGATTAGCATTATAGGCGTAATCACTCTTCCCTCAGCTTATTTTTTCTAGATCTATGATACTCAATGATCTTAATTCACATGTCGTGAAAAGTTTATCTCTTATATCTTTGGGGGCGATCCTAGGAGCGGCATTTACTTTTTTGTCGAATGTGTTATTTGCACGTCATCTTGATCTGTTTGAATTTGGTATTTTAGCTTCAAGTTTGGTTGCAATTAACTTGTCTGCGTCATTTTCAGGTTTTGGAGTTGGCTTGTTTTGGTTGAACATCTTTGGAATTGAGGGCATTCAAGCTAAACGCTGGATAAAGCCTTCTCTGAAATTAATCTGCGTATTTATGTGTTTGATGATATTTTTTGTTAGCCAAATATCGGTTATTTCAAATAATTCTTTGACTCAGTTTGTGCTAATTTTGATACCGTGGTTTTTAGCACTTGTCTTAAATGATCTCGCTGCAGCTTCACTCCAGTTGCAGTATAAATTTAATACTTTATCGTTATGGTTGTTGTTGCCTCATTTAAATAAACTTTTTGTGGCTGTTTATATTGGAGCTTATGGTCTCGGTCTAGAAAGTGTTGGACATGGTATAGCTTTAGTATCATTCATTATGATTTTGTTATCCTTAAGACAGTTGTTTATCTTTTTTAAGAATGACCCTAGCCTAGAAGTCAAAAGCGGTGATTATACCGACCCATCTATTTCTGATGCGATGAAAAAATCTTGGCCGTTTGCAGCTTCCGGAGTATTTTATTTCATTTACTTCCAAACTAATATTTTGATTTTATATTGGTTGATCGGGTCTGAGGCTGCGGGGCTTTTTTATGCAGGTTTCATAGTAGTTAATGCTATTTATGTAATACCTTCTTCTGTATTCCAAAAGTATTTGTTGCCCTTACAGCATCGATGGGCCTCTGACAATCCAACAAAACTTCTCGCTATATTTCGATTTACTTCCGGAGTGTTGGTGCTGCTTGGAATTTTTTCGGCTATAGCATTGATATTTTTGTCATTTACCTCAATTTTTATTATCTTTGGTGATAAATTTATTGAGGCCAATAAAGTGGTTTTTATATTAGCTGTTGGTGTCCCTTTCAAATTTTTGGCAATTGGAATTGGTGGGCTACTTTCCGTAAAAGATCTTATCTTAGACAAGATAAAGTGCATGGGTTTTATTGCATTTTTAAACGTAGTTTTAAACCTTATATTGATTCAAAAATTTTCGTTTTATGGAGCCGCTATTGCCACTCTGATCACTGATATATGCCTGTTGTTTCTGTATTTATACGTAATTCAAAATAGATTATTCGGCTCTGACACCTGGTTGGGATGGACTATTTCAATCAAATCGATTAAACATTTGTAGATAACTATCGATAGAAATAAGGCATTATGTTGGATTATTTAATTATTCAGAACTCCTAACCATCGTTTATTTATGAAAAAATTTTACTTGAATGGTATTCAGTCTCTACAGAACAGGGGTATTGATGCTATCGTAAGAAGTACTTTAGCATTGCTAAAAGAGCATTTTGGAGAAGTTGTCGTTATTGTACCTAGTGACAATATTGAGATGGATCAGAGACTTTGGCCCGATGCGGAGAATGAGGGAATTTGCTTCATAGAGGCATACTCTCCACCGTATAAGAAAATCTGGCAGTTTTCTCAACGAAATACTGGTATTTTACTCGAGCGTTTTCTTTGGCCTTTCCCTTTCCCTGCACAGCACAAAATTTTGTTACAAACCGTAGATATTGTTCTCTCGATAGGTGGTGATAATTATTCAACTGAATATGGTTTTCCCTCCTTTCTTATAGGTATGGATCAGTTAGCAATTAAAGAAAAAAAGCCTACGGTTTTATGGGGAGCGTCAGTGGGACCTTTTTCAGACTACAAAGACTTAGAATCTATTATGGCTCGACATCTTTCAACAATGAGTGCGATTACTGTGAGAGAAACATTATCTGAGTATTATACTAAAAAGAATTTATCTCTAGAAAATGTGGAATACTTTCCAGATCCAGCGTTCTCGTTAAAGCCGCAAAAAGTTGATTTGAGCTCTTTTTGGCCTCAAGAAAATCAAGATAGTGTTATTGGCTTTAATGTAAGTCCATATTTAAAAAGATTTGGGGATAAGGCTATTGATTCTATTGATGAGATTGCTCTTTTTATAGAAGAGGTTATAACAAACTATGATTGTTCTGTTTTGTTAATACCTCACGTTATTTTTAGGTCTAAAGCCATTCATGATGATTTAACTATATTAAATGAAATTTATAACCGATTGAGTTGCTATTCTGCGCGAGTTGTGGGGATAGACGATAATTATAACTCCGCTCAACTTAAATATATTATTGGAAACTGTAGGTATTTTATTGGCGCGAGAACTCATTCGACTATAGCAGCCTTATCCTGTCGTGTACCAACGATTTCTATTGCTTATAGCGTTAAAGCAAAAGGAATTAATATTGATATTTTCGATCATACTGACTATGTCCTTGATATCAGAGAGGTTACATGCAGTAAGTTACTTGATAGATTCAAAAAATTATCTGTTGATGAAATTCAAATAAAAACTATTCTCAAAGAGAAAATCACGTTTTTTAATGACCAATTAAAAAAAGCAGTTTGTTTGTTAGAAAAAATTGGTCAAGGATCAATATGAATTAGTTTAAAGGTATCCCACGAGAACCCCATTTTTCCTTTCATGCGATCCAATTATTTGAATAATTCGAGTCTGCAATTTAAAAAATATCTAGGAATCTAGTTAAATAAATAGTTATTTTTGCAATGTTAGGTGTAACAGTTTGCTAATTGCTTAATGAAGCCATCGGTTGTAACCTAAACTCATAATAAGTTGGCTAGTTCGACTGAGGTAGGTCGAACGAATATTAATAATTGAAAAATTTTATCTGGAGAAAACTAAATTATGAGTAAAAGTGAATGATTAAGAAAATTGAGACCGCAGATAAAGACTTGTCAATTATTATTCCATCAAGAAACGACAGGCCTCAGCTTTTAAGGTTACTTTCTAGGTTAAGTGAACTACCTATTGAATGTTTTGAACTTCTGATAATTGATTCATCAGATACTAAAGAGCGATTACCGAACAGTTTCACTGACCTTTTTGAAAAAAAGCCATTTAAGATGCGACATATTTTTATTTCACCCGCATTTCCAGGGGCTGCTAGAAATGAGGGCGTCTATCAATCTCGAACTAGTTGGATCGCTTTTTTAGATACTAAAACTTATCCAAATGAATATTGGATTGAGGTATACAAAGACACTATTTTTAGAAATATTTACGATGGTATTTGGGGTAGGACACAATATAAAGCGGTAAATGGATGTGAAAAAGTTATTGTAGCTACAACTTATGGATTTAAAAATGTCTACAGCGTTCCTGGAATGATTATAAAGAAAAATAAATTTTTCGAAATCGGAAATTTTATACCTTCATTGAGAGCAGGAGAGGATACAGATTGGATGTTACGGTTAAGTCATCATCCTATTTCGTTATTTAGGCCAACAAGAAAGACAATGGATTATTATGGGATTGCAGACCTGAGTTTTATGATACTTGTAAAAAAATGGTTCAAGAACTATAAAGCATGCGGATCCATGCATTATCTGAAGGATCATCGTATCGTATATTTAGCGTTCTTCAATATTCTTACGCTGTTAATAGTACTTAATTGGAATGCTACGGTAGCTAATTGGGATACTAATAGTAATTTCTTTGTACCTAACATTTCAAAAATAACAGCTGGTTTAATATTTACAGCATACTTTTTAGTTAGAGCGATTTTTCTTCCCTTGATAAGGGGATGTTCTGTTAAATTCCTCATCTCTGGAAACTGTTTGCTTATTTTTTGTTTAGCCGTTGTGATCGATTGTATTAAGTTCTGTGCTTTCTTCCCGTCACTAAAGGCTGTGCCAAAAATTTTCAAAATAACTTAATTCTGATAGATGAAATCTTACGACGAGTTGAAAGCTGAAATGGAAGCAATCAAACAGCAGATGGTTGAAGTTAAGAAAAACTGACGTGCTGAGGCAGAGTTTAAAACACAAAAAACGTAAAAATCTTTATAAAAAATCTTATCGTTACAAATTTAATGTAACTAGTGTAGATAAGTACTTTACTCTTTTGTAAGAATTGCTTTGTATTTTTTCATCACGCTCAAGTTCAATTATGTCTTTTATTATCCTCTTTACTGCAATCACTTACTGAAATAGGCTGCCACCTAGATGCTCAGTTTAAGTTGTTCTATGAAGAAAATGTGGAAAAATAAGTTCGTTTTTACAGGAACTAGCCAAAAGGACTGTTGAAAATATACGACTACATTTGATTATTTGTCAGAAATAATCTTTGTAATTCAGGGATGATGACCTTGGCCCTCCCACTAGCTGAAGTTATTTGGTAGTGTTCCAGACAATTCATGGTTTTATTAAAGCTTAGGATGATACTCGCATAACCATAGGAACTAGATTTAGGGATTGTAAAAGCCTCAAATAGTGGTATTGTTCACGGCGTGAACGCAGGTCCAGCGTCATATCTTCAGACACAGAGCAGGACTTTGTTTTTACAAACAGGGTCCTGCGGTAGCCTGCCCGATAAATTGACCCAAAGTACTTCGTATTTTATGTCCAACCAAAAGCTCGAATATCATGGGCTCAAGATCCGTGAGCAGCAACCAGACCTGATTCAGAGTCAGTTGTCTGAGGCGTTGGGCGTGAGTCTGAGCAAGACTAACTACCTTTTGAAGTATCTAGTTGATCTGGGATGGGTCAAGCTGGATAACTTCCAAAGGTCATATAATAAGTGGGGTTATGCCCACCTTCTAACCCCGATGGGAGTTTCTGAGAAGGCTGCCATCACGACTCGTTTCTTGAAGAGAAAAAACAAGAGTACAATGACCTTCAGAGAGAGATAGCCCAGTTGCAGGAGGAGGTCTAGCAACAGCAACTAAACATTTAGAATGATCCGTGAGTTTTTAAATGGCAAGATACAATATTTATGGCTTCGGAGCGGCGTTTTTAGTGAGCTGTGCTTCAGGGTCGATTTGCTTGGTGTAAAAGTTAATTAACCACCAGCTTTTATTTAAGATATGCTTAATGAAGCTAAAACAGTTTGGAACATCGCGTGAAAGCTTACTCTAGGAATGATGCCTCATTCTAAATTGGTAGCTGACATGTGATGTGCTGTTTGTCATTGGCAGAATCTTTGAAAATAAAAGGTAGCCAAAATTTTTTTGTAATGCGAGTGAAAGTAAGAAGCCCACAGATATTCTATTGCTTATTTCATGCTCAGAAATAATCGATATTTGAATACATGGTATGTTTTCTTATACATTCGGAACAATTAATTGAGTTTCTGGAGCTCGGAATAAGGTGTTGCTTTGAAGAATAAAACAAAAATAACAGTTGTTGGCTCTGGTTATGTTGGTATGTCATTGTCTGTATTACTTGCCCAGCAAAATGATGTGGTTGTCCTTGACGTGGACCAGACTAGGGTTAAAAAGATATCCAATAACCAGTCTACCGTGGCCGATGCTGATATTGAAACTTTTTTGAGTGATCAGCTGCTGTCTTTAACAGCAACCCTTGATAAAGAGTTGGCTTATAAAGACGCTAGTTTTATTGTTGTTGCAACGCCTACAAACTATGATCCGAACACCAATCGCTTTGACACTAGCTCTGTGGATAGTGTAATTCAGGATGCCATCGAGCTAAATCCGTGTGCCTTGGTTGTAATTAAGTCCACTGTCCCGGTGGGTCATACTAAGTTGTTACAGGATAAGTATAAAACGAGCCGCATTATTTTTTCGCCAGAGTTTTTGCGAGAGGGCAAAGCTCTTTATGACAATCTTTACCCATCGAGAATAATAGTTGGTAATGAGTTCGTGTCCAGCCAAACCTTTTTGGAACTATTATTACGAGCCTCCAAGAAACAGAAAGTAGATACGTTGCTTGTTGCCTCTACGGAAGGAGAATCAATTAAGCTCTTCTCTAATACATATTTGGCAATGCGGGTTTCTTTTTTTAACGAACTAGATTCCTATGCCTTAGCGAATGAGATTGATGCGGAGAGTATTATCAAGGGGGTATGCCTTGATGAACGTATAGGCAATGGTTACAACAATCCCTCCTTTGGTTATGGAGGTTATTGTTTGCCTAAGGATACCAAGCAGCTTCTCGCTAATTACGATCGTGTTCCTCAGACCTTAATGCAAGCTATCGTTTCCTCTAATGCTACTCGCAAAGACTTTATTGCAGATCAAATATTAAAACAGAACCCTAACGTTGTGGGTTTTTATCGACTGGTCATGAAGGAGGGAAGTGATAATTTCAGATCCTCTGCTGTGCAAGGCATTATGAAGCGTGTTAAGGCAAGGGGTATTAATGTCGTAATATTCGAACCTCAGTTTGATAAAACTGAATTTTTTGGGTCGCGAGTAATTACTGATATAGATGAATTTAAAAGCACAGCTGACATCATAGTCGCCAACAGAATGGCCGAATGTTTAAGGGATGTTGAAAAAAAATGTTTTTCTCGAGATCTTTTTGGAATTGATTAGATGAACATCTCTTAATTACCTATTTAAATTATTCAGCTAAAACTTTGTAAAAATATTCAATGGCCATGAGAGTATTCAAATGAAAATATTAATAACTGGTGGAGCGGGTTTTATTGGGTCCTCAGTAATTCGTCATATTATAAACCGTGGTGTTGACGAAGTTGTCAATGTCGACAAGTTAACATATGCAAGTAATGTAAAGTCCTTAGAGGGAGTAATGGGAAGTAATCGATACTCTTTTGAGCAAGCAGACATATGCAATAAAAGTGAATTGAGTCGTATTTTTAAGCTTTATAATCCTGATGCTGTTATGCACTTGGCGGCGGAAAGTCACGTGGATAACTCAATCGATAGCCCAGATGCGTTTATACAAACAAACGTTTTTGGTACTTTTAATCTTTTAGAGATAGCGCGCGAATATTGGTTAACATTGGACTCATCTAAGAGAGAAAAATTCCGATTCCATCATGTTTCTACTGACGAGGTATATGGAGATTTAGATCTGGATGCCCCCGCTTTTAGTGAAAATAATCGGTACAAGCCCAGTTCTCCATATTCAGCTTCAAAGGCAAGTTCTGATCATCTTGTTCGAGCTTGGCTAAGAACCTACAATTTTCCAACCATTATAACTAACTGTTCAAATAATTATGGTCCATATCAGTATCACGAAAAATTTGTGCCGTTGATAATCAATAATGCTTTGGCTGGCAAACAGCTTCCAATATATGGCAGAGGTGATCAAGTTAGAGACTGGCTTTATGTTGAAGATCATACTGATGCACTTATGCAAGTTTTAAAGAATGGGGAGGTTGGCGAAACTTATAATATTGGCGGAAATAATGAAAAGACTAACTTAGAGGTTGTCTCGATAGTCTGCGACATCCTAGATAGGTTATATCCAAAGGAAAATAGTAATTATTTTCAACAAGTAACTCATGTTAAAGATCGTCCTGGACATGACAGGCGCTATGCTATTGATAATTCAAAAATTAAGTGCAATTTAGGATGGACCCCTAAAAATACCTTTGAAAAGGGAATGAAAAAAACTGTATCTTGGTATTTAGAAACTTATTTGAAAGTTCACTCTCTTTAAGTCTAAATATTAAGATTATATTTTTAATTTAATGAGGAGTGACGATGCTTTCATTGCAAAAAACTAGAATTGCAGTTATAGGCTTGGGATATGTGGGATTGCCATTAGCGGTTGAGTTTGGTAAGCAGTATCGGGTCATTGGTTTTGATGTAAATAAAACACGTGTTGATGAATTAAATTCGGGCTCCGACTCAACACTAGAAGTTAGCAAAGAGCAATTGTTAGAAAGTAATCTTTTATGTTTTTCGAATGACGTTGAATCACTTAAAGAGTCAAATGTTTTTATTGTTACTGTGCCAACACCGATTGATAAGCATAAGCAGCCGGACTTAGACCCATTATTAGCGGCAAGTGAAATGATTGGCACCCTAATAAAAAAGGGTGGCATTGTGATTTATGAGTCAACGGTTTATCCAGGAGCTACTGAAGATGAATGCATCCCAGTTATTGAAAAATCCTCGGGCCTCGTTTTTAACACAGATTTCTTTGCTGGTTACTCTCCTGAACGAATAAATCCGGGGGATAAACAGCATAGATTGACTAATATACTTAAGGTGACTTCTGGGTCCACGGAGCGCGCAGCTAGTTTTGTAGATGATTTATACTCATCTATTATTCTGGCAGGCACATACAAAGCCTCTAGCATAAAAGTAGCTGAGGCCGCAAAAGTAATTGAGAATACTCAGCGAGATGTGAATATCGCTCTCATTAATGAATTATCTATTATCTTTAATAAACTAAATATTGATACTCTTGATGTATTGGAGGCTGCGGGTACTAAATGGAATTTTCTGCCATTCCGCCCTGGACTTGTTGGCGGGCACTGCATTGGCGTAGACCCCTTCTACCTAACCCATAAGGCTCAGTCCGTTGGATACCACCCGGAAATGATCTTAGCAGGCCGAAGGTTAAATGATTCCATGGGGAAGTACGTAGTTTCGCAACTTCTGAAATCAATGATCAGGAAGCAAATTGCTGTACAGGGTGCCAGAGTTCTAGTTATGGGATTAACCTTTAAAGAAAATTGCCCAGATCTAAGAAATTCAAAGGTTATAGATATTGTTTCAGAGTTAGGTGACTATAATATTAATGTTGATATTGTAGACCCATGGTGTTCAGAAGATGAGTCTCGGCGCGAGTATGGGTTATCTATATTAAAGACACCTAAGCAGGGCCATTATGATGCTATTGTTATAGCAGTTGCTCACTCTGAGTTTTCACTTATAGGAATAGATAAAATTCGTGCATTGGGAAAAAAACGAAGTATTGTCTATGATTTGAAACATATCTTTCCTAAAAGTTTAGTAGACATAAGGCTTTGAGCCTCCGAACTCTTCTAATCCAACTTGTACTCTCCTATAGATTGAATGGAACATAATGAAAAAATATCATGAAATTAAAAGCCAATTGCTTTGCGAACCTAAAGTGTGGTTGATCACAGGTGTTGCTGGTTTTATAGGCTCCAATTTACTTGAGAAGCTACTAAAACTCGATCAAATTGTTATTGGCTTGGACAACTTTTCAACAGGGCATAGTTGTAACCTTGAAGAGGTTAAACGAGTTGTATCTGATGTTAGATGGCAAAGATTTAAGTTTATCAAAGGCGACATTCGTAATTTAGAAGATTGCAAATATGCTGTCACTGGAGTAGATTTTGTTCTTCACCAAGCTGCTCTTGGATCTGTTCCGCGCTCAATTAATGACCCTATTAAATCTAATGATGTAAATATTACAGGGTTCTTAAATCTGTTAGTTTCCGCGCGGGATGCTGGTGTGTCAAGTTTTACATATGCGGCCTCTAGCTCCACCTATGGCGATCATCCAGCGTTACCAAAGGTTGAAGACAATATTGGAAAGCCGTTATCTCCATATGCCGTTACAAAATATGTTAATGAATTATACTCGGAGGTTTTTTCAAGTGTGTATGGCTTTAAAGCTATCGGGTTGCGTTACTTTAACGTGTTTGGACAGCGGCAAGACCCTAATGGCGCCTATGCGGCTGTAATTCCGAAATGGACGGATGCCATGATTAAAGGAGAGGAAGTCTTTATTAACGGAGATGGAGAGACCAGTCGTGATTTTTGTTTTATAGATAATGTTGTTCAAATGAATATCTTAGCAGCTACAGCATCGGAAGAAGTAAAAAATAATATCTTCAATGTAGCCGTTGGTGAGAGAACTACCTTAAAAGAGTTGTATCGTGGCATTGAGGAGCAATTGAAAATGTGTGGTCTCATTTGCAGAGCTCAGCCTACGTTTAGAGACTTTAGAGAGGGCGATGTCAGACACTCTCAGGCTGATATCCAAAAATCTAGAGTTATGTTGGGGTATGAGCCTCAGTATCGTATATTTGAAGGGATTGCGAAAGCAATGCCTTGGTATATACAGGCTCTATCTCGTGATGGGACAGTTTAATAATGTGTGGATTTGCTGGATTTCTATCTCCTGAGAATGTAATTGGAAATTCTAAAGATGTATTGCTATCCATGGGCGATAGTATTTCTCACAGAGGCCCTGATAGTTCTGGTGTTTGGTTATCTGATGATGAGACTATTGGAATGTCGCATAGACGCCTAGCGATTGTTGACCTATCCGATGCAGGACATCAGCCTATGTTGTCCAAAAGTGGTCAATTAGTTTTATCCTTTAATGGTGAAATATATAATCATCCGGAAATCAGGAATCTAATCGATAGAGAGAAGCATATTGAGTGGCGGGGCTATTCCGACACCGAAACACTCATTGAAGCTTTTGAGCTTTGGGGTTTGGAAAGTACTTTGAAAAAAATTAAAGGTATGTTCTCCTTCGCTTTATGGGACAGTTTAAAGGAAGAGTTGATTTTAGGACGTGACCGACTAGGTGAAAAGCCTTTATATTATGGCTACTGTAATGGATCGATGATATTTGGCTCTGAATTGAAGGCTCTGACGCGATTTCCTGGATTTAATAAAAAGATTAATAAAGCTGTGTTACCAATTTATTTAGAAAAGTTGTGTATTCCAGCTCCTTATTCAATTTTTGAAAATATCTATAAACTGGAGGCGGGAACTTTTTTAACCGTTAAAAAGGAAGATCTTCATCAAAACTTAAATAGATATTGGGATCATTCTTCTTCTATGCTGCAAGATGACGTCATGAGTAGTGATGAAGCTTGTATCAGTAGGTTAGAACAATTATTGTCTGAGTCTATCAGCTATCAAATGAGAACAGATGTGCCTTTTGGTGCGTTTTTGTCTGGTGGGGTAGATTCATCATGTGTCGTGGCTTTAATGCAAAGTCTGTCAAAGCAAAAAATAAAGACCTTCACTATAGGCTTTGGAAGTGATAAGTATAATGAAGCTGAAGTCGCGAGGACAGTGGCCCAACACATCGGTACTGATCATGAAGAGCTGTATGTTTCAGGTAAAGATGCCCTCTCTGTCGTGCCACTCTTGCCAACTATTTACGATGAGCCTTTTTCTGACCCATCACAAATCCCAACTTACCTTGTTTCAAAATTAGCAAAGACTAAGGTTACTGTGGCGCTTTCTGGTGATGGGGGTGATGAATTATTTTATGGATACAGTAGATATCAGCGTGCTTCGCAACAATGGAATTTTGTAAAAAGAATACCCAAGTTATTCCGAGTTGTGCTTATTAAAATAGTTGAAGCTACGCCTGATAATATCTGGTGTAACATGAATCATTTAAACCAAGAAAAAATGTATGGTGATAAAGTCTTACGGATAACAAGGCTGCTAAACGCGCGAAATTTTGCTCATTTTTACCAGTTACATACATCCAATTGGTCATGCAATAGCTTTGACGTTCTAAAAAATGTAAATCACAACTTGAATCTCAGTGACTCGCAGTTGTCAAAGGAGGATGAGATTTCTCGGTTTAGTTTTATGTCTGATAAAGATATTAATTCTTTTCTCCCTGATGATATTTTGGTTAAAGTTGATAGGGCGACTATGGCTGTTTCATTGGAGAGTCGCATACCCATGCTTGACGTTGACGTGGTGACATTTGCAAATTCGCTTCCTCATAATTTAAAACATAGGAAAGGTGTAAGTAAGTGGTGTTTAAGACAGATTCTCTTCAAGTTCGTCCCGAAAGATATTATTGATCTTCCCAAGAAGGGATTTGATATCCCTTTAAGTAGTTGGTTGAGAAATGAATTAAAAAGCTGGACGCTTAGCGTTCTGAATCCAACTAAGCTGAGTAGCCAGGGTATACTTTGTCCTCTAACCGTTGATAAGATGTTACAACAGCACTTCGATATAGACAGAGACTGGAGCAAAGAGTTATGGAGTCTATTGATGTTGCAATGTTGGATTGATGAGAATATTTAAATTTAATAGAGTTTTGGTTGGCGACCCTCCTTAAGAGATATCGAATACTCTTGATAATCTCCATTTTTTGCACTTGGTTTCTCCGTAATATTAAGCATTGTCTTTGCGCTCATTGTAAGAATCTTATTTAAATTCAATTACGCAGTTATTACATTCTTTTAAAATATGAGTATTTTTTCAGAAAGCAAAACTTTTGTTCTAGGAGAGTTGGTTGCAAAGACCATCCCTTTCTTATTACTCCCGTACTTGACGCGTTCGCTCGGAGCGGAGGGGTATGGGCTTTTGTCTTATTACCAAGTTTTTGTGATTTTACTGGCAATTCCTATTGGCCTAAGCCAGCAAGCTGCTCTTCTCAAATACTATTTTAAGTATGGTGAGCGATCTATTGATTTGATCTATAGAGCTGGATTAATCTTATCAGTCGTAATCGCAACGCCTCTTTTAGTAGTTGCCATTGTGTCTAAGTCGATAATATTATTTTATATAGTTATAACTGCGTTAGTTCAAATTCTTCTCGCCGTTCAGTTGTCGGTCAGACAATTTCAAAAACGTGGTAAGCAATACTTTTACATACAATTTGTAGCTGCAACATCTTCGGTATTGTTGACTATCGTACTCTTTGAGCTTTTGCCACCTTCATTTGAGAATAGAATGCTCGCAATCCTATTGGCAAACTTAATAGCTGCGATGATAGGAAGAATATTTGCGGATGTTCCGGTTAGGCGGTACAGCTTAAGCAGGTACAAACTGGCTTGGAAATATATTTTTTTCTTCGGAGGGCCGTTGATATTGAATCAGCTCTCTTTTATCTCAAAAGGCCAGATCGATAAAATATTTCTGTACGCTAATTTTGATGCCAAATTTTTAGGTATATATTCCTTGGCATTTCAAATTGCTTCGATTTATACGATACTTTTGGCGGCGATTACAGCAGGTACCCTTCCTCATTTTTTCGAGTATTTAAAGACTAAGAACGATGCAATGTTTGTAAATAAGCTGTCTTTTTACTCGTTTTTAGCGGCACTTGGGCCCTTTTTTATAAGTCTTTTAATTCCAGACTATCTTTTTTCTTGGTTTTTAGGAGGTTCGTTTGATGAAGTTGGATACTATATTTCTGTATTCTTACTGGGTATCGGATTAACTGTGCCATATTTAATAAATACACAGTACCTCGTTTACCACGGGAGAAACTATGAGGTATCAATAGGGGGGATAATTTCAGCGGCTATTCATATCTTCTTCATTTGGTGGGTCATCGAGTTTGATCTCCGCAAGTCATTAATTCCCTTTGCTTTAGTATTCTCGAATTTGGTAATGCTCGGTTGCGTGGTATATTTTACTTTTAAACAACAAAAGAGATCATCTTTATGAAAACAGTATTCATTCCAGTGGAAACGATCGCTCGAGAATTTGATTCAAAACTTCTACTGGCCTGTAAATTAGCTGAGAGGGGATATCGTGTTGTTGTAGCTCAGCCTGACTTTTTAAATCAAATAGCAATCTTTTTTCGGCCAGGTATTTATTTCGGTAAAAATTTATTTAGAACTCATTTCCCTACAAGTCTAAAACTGTTAGCTCTTTATAAAAAACGAGGGTGGAGTGTTGTTCATTTAGATGAAGAAGGTGGTATATATGCTGGAACAGAGAATGAATGGAAGGATATTTTAGATCGTCGGATAGATCCTATGGTACTTCAGGAAGATGATTCAATATTGTGTTGGGGGGACTTTCAAAGGCGACATTACGGCAATAGTAAGCATTCATGCCAAATTGTCACTACCGGACATCCCCGATTTAATTTGTCTAACAAAACATACAAAACTTTGATTGAAAATACTCTAAAAACTCATACGTTAAGTGATTTCGTTCTCGTAAATACAAATTTTGGATGGTGCAACAATATTTCTGGAAAAGATTTTATTTTCCGTGAAGGAAGTAAATTCATGGGTTCTAATGAAGATGATAAAAATTTCAAACGTAGCTTTTGGGTTAGTCAATCCAAAATTTTTTCAAAATATTTGCAAGTTATAAATGAAGTGGCTTTACGAAATCAAGAAATTGACTTCGTAATTAGACCTCATCCAGCGGAGGATAAGAATTTCTATAAAATATTTTTCCATGGTTTTAAAAATATTCAAATAATAGATGATGAATCTGCTCTGAATTGGATTTCTAAAGCCTCATGTGTTGTTCATGACGGTTGCACAACTGGCATTGAGGCATATTTGTTAGAAAAGCCTGTTATTAACTTAACCCCCAAAATCGATAACCCATTTGAAATTTTAATTCCGAATTTAATCGGTAAGCGTATTACTAACTCCGAAGAGCTTGAGGCGGCGATTATAAATATAAATTCATATGATAAAAGTGACATTCCTTCTAAAAGCTTTGATCTGTGTAAAGATATCATAGTTAATTTTAATACTGATGTAGATTCATATTCGATGATTGTTGAGATCATTGACCAAACAGCAGTAGACAAGTCAGGTGGAAAATATTTTTGGTTTGGCTTTAAACTTGTAGAATTTTTGAATAAAACAAGGAAAGCTTTATTGAAATATCCGAGAAGATTTATGCCACAAAAAATGATTGATCTAGATAGGGCAGTGCGCCAATTCCCAGGATTTGATTATGATGCGACAAAGAGAAAATTGGATCTCATTAATAAACTAGAAGAATCTCAAGTAAATATCAGCGGGTTTACTAATCGTGGATTCATTTTGGAAAAAACTAAGAACAGCTAGAAAGGATTTTTTCACTTCATAATTTCGGTGCTTTTTTATAGTAGGCAACGCATGCTAAAGCCTAATATGCTTAGTTTAAGGTAGACGGTAAAAGGGTAAGAGAATCTTAATTTAATTAGAATGTCATTAACTAAATCAGGATTAATTTTTTGAAAAAAGTTGTTTTATTTACTCGATATGATCGGATGGGCGCAAGCTCTAGGCTTAGAATGCTTCAGTATCTCCCTTTATTGACCAATGCAGGACTATCTTTTGATGTCTTCCCGTTATTGGATGATGATTATTTAAAGCGGATATACTCAGGGAAAAAAATCAGTAAGTTTTATTTGATGATCCGGTTCTTAAAACGTATTTTGCAGTTGATTAGACTTCGGAAAGAGCAAGTATTGTGGATTGAAAAAGAGCTTTTCCCATACTTTCCAGCAATATTTGAGAAGATGCTAAATTTAATTGGCTTTAGACTCATTGTAGATTTTGATGATGCTATCTTCCATCAATATGATGAGCACAAATTTTCTTTTGTCAGGTTATTTTTGAGCCGTAAAATTGATAGAGTTATGCAATACTCAGATTATGTTGTGGCAGGCAATGAATATTTGGCTGCTCGAGCTCAAGGAGCGGGAGCTAAAAAGATAGAAATTATTCCTACTGTTATCGATTTAAAGCGATATTCATGCCGGATGTATAACGAAGACTCAAATAGATTGGTAATCGGTTGGATGGGCTCTCCTGGAAGCCAAGCGCTTTTGGTTCCATTCCTCTCTGGCTTTGAGAAGTTTGCTAAAAAAAATTGTTGTGAATTTCTAATTGTTGGTAGCAATATAGAACACGGATATAGCGGTAACTTGCAATTTGTAAAGTGGTCAGAAGAAAGCGAAGTTGAATTAATCCAGTCCATGGATATTGGCATCATGCCTTTGCAAAATACGCCTTGGCAAAGAGGGAAATGTGGCTATAAGCTGGTTCAGTATATGGCTTGTGGAGTGCCTGTTGTAGCTTCAAATGTTGGGGTCAATTGCGAGATAGTGAATTTCTCTCAATCGGGTTATCTAGTTGATAAAACTGAAGACTGGGAGCTCTGCTTTAAAAGACTAATGAGTGATTCGTATCTTAGAAAAAAATTAGGGTTAAATGGCAGGCGAGCAGTTGAAGAAAAATATTCTACTGAAAGTCAGGTGCCAAATTTAGTCAAAATTTTCAACGAGGCCGAGTAAGTTCTATGTGTGGTATTTCAGGTTTCTTTAGAGTTGTTCCAGAAATGGATCAATCAAAAATTTCTCTGATGTCTAATGCCATTAAGCATCGAGGCCCTGATCAGTCTGGAACTTTTGTCTCCTCAGATTCGCGACTGTATTTAGGGCATCAGCGGCTCTCTATTATTGATTTGACCGATGCTGGTAAGCAGCCAATGCAAAGTGTGTGTGGTAGATACGTTATTTCATTTAATGGAGAAATATATAACTTTCAAGAACTTCGTAAATTCTTAGAAAAAAGACATCATATTAGATGGAGGGGCCACTCTGATACTGAAGTACTTCTGGAGTGTATTGCGAATTTAGGTATTGAAAAATCTCTGGCCCTACTGAATGGTATGTTTGCTTTTGCATTGTTTGATATTAGTTTAAATAAACTATTTTTAGCTAGGGATCGATTTGGCGAAAAACCAGTATATATATATTCGGACAATGTGTCGTTAGCCTTTGCCTCTGAACTTAAACCAATTGAATTAATAACACCCCACCTTACGCTTAACTCAAGTGCGATAGAGGCACAATTAAAATACAGTTACATACCATCTCCACACAGTATTTATAATGAGGTATTCAAACTGTTGCCTGGACATTATTTAGAAATCTCTCTAAACCAATACAGTGGATTCAGCGCCAATGATTCAAAGCCGTATTGGTGCATGGCCGAAACTGTGGATAAAGGTATGAAAGAAAGAAGTAGTTTTTCCTCGTTTGATGGTGCTTTAGAGATGGTAGAGGAAACTATGACTCGAGCTGTTAACGATCGAATGGTATCTGACGTCCCTCTTGGTGCTTTTTTAAGTGGTGGTATAGATTCAACCTGCATTGCAGCATTAATGCAAAAGAACTCAACAACTGGGATAAAGACTTTTTCGGCGGGGTTTTACGATGACAATTATAATGAGGCAGAACAAGCAAAAGCTGTAGCTAAGAGTCTGGGAACGGAGCACTATGAGCTGTATCTCTCATCGGATGATATGTTAGATTGCATTCCAAAAATAGACCAAATATATGATGAGCCATTTGCAGACTCGTCTCAGCTCCCAACCTACTTGATTTCGAAATTTGCAAAGGAACATGTCTCTGTCGCACTGACTGGTGATTCAGGAGATGAGGTATTTTGTGGATATAACCGTTATTTATTCGGTCCAAGTTTAGTTAAAAGATTATCGAATATTCCTTTGCCTCTGCGAAGGGGGGTTCGTTCGACTCTTCAAGTAATTAATCCAACCATATACCAAGAGTTGTTAAATGCGATTTCAATATTGATGCCCAAGCTGAAAAAGCATAAAAGACTTGGTGATAATATTCACAAGTTTGCTCAGATTATTGATTTTAAAAATGAAAGGGACCTTTATGAAAAATTGACATTAACGTGGCCAGATATTGCTCTTACGGGTGAAGTCCACGACATTGCAAAGGATTTAATACAAGTTTTTAGTTTTAAAGGACTGACCCTAGCTGAAAAAATGATGTGGCAAGATACTGTTAATTATATGCAGAACGATATACTTACGAAAGTCGACAGAGCGAGTATGGCTGTCAGTCTAGAAACAAGAGTCCCGTTTCTTGATAACGAGGTATTTCAACTCGCTTGGTCACTACCTATTGAAATGAAAAATTTCAAAGGGGTGAGTAAATACCCTCTTAGAAAAATTGTTTCTAAATATGTTCCTGATGAGATTATGAATAAACCCAAGTCTGGCTTCGCCGTCCCTATTGACTCTTGGTTAAGAGGTCCTCTTAGGGATTGGGCAGAAGAGTTGCTGAGCGAAAAGAATCTTATTGAGACAGATGTTTTGGATGTAAAAACAATCAAAAACTTATTGAACCAACATTTAAGTGGAAAGAGGAATATGCAATACGCCTTATGGAATGTACTCATTCTTCAGCAATGGATGCTTGGCAGGAGACATCGCTAATATCTCAGAACTTATATCGTTAATAATATTCAGAACGAGAAATTAATCGTAGGTCCACTTTTCCCATAAGACTATTTGGTTACGCTTTTTGACAATAATCTTATCCTAAGTCTGTTGTGACAGATGTTTTGAGTGAAGTAAAAGATTTTAAAATTCTAAGAGGATGCATTATGAAAGGTATTATTCTTGCCGGTGGAAGTGGCACTCGTCTCTCTCCATTAACAAAGGTTGTAAGTAAGCAATTAATGCCTGTTTATGACAAGCCAATGATTTTTTATCCTCTTGCAACTTTGATGCAAGCAGGTATCAGGGAAGTTCTTGTCATATCTAATCCTGATGAGATTCAGTGCTTCGAGCGTTTACTTGGAGCTGGTACTGACTTAGGCTTATCTTTATCTTATGCAATACAGCCCTCTCCTGATGGTTTGGCTCAAGCATTTATAATTGCTGAAGGGTTTTTATCGGGCTCATCTGTCGCGTTGGTGCTTGGTGATAATATGTTTTATGGTCATGATCTGACAAAATCATTGAGTCGAGCTGCTAGTCGAGAAGTTGGTGGCACCATATTTGGTTATCATGTGGCCAATCCTTCCTCTTACGGTGTAGTGGAATTCAATAGCGACGGTAGAGCTATATCAGTTCAGGAAAAGCCTAATGATCCTAAGTCCAATTATGCTGTGCCTGGGCTCTACTTTTTTGATAATCGTGCTGTAGATTTTGCAAAAACTGTTGAACCATCTGAGCGAGGTGAATTAGAAATCACTGATGTGATAACTCGGTATCTTAATTTAGGCGAGCTAAATGTAGAAGTTATGGGGCGTGGCACGGCATGGCTTGATGCCGGCACTCATGATGATCTGTTAGCTGCCGCTCAATTCATCGCTACTGTCGAAAAGCGGCAAGGTTTGAAAGTAAATTGTCCTGAAGAAATAGCGTTTCGTAATGGATGGATTACCGCTTCAAAGCTTAGGAAAATTGCTGAGCCTCTTCGTAAAAGTGGATATGGAGAGTATTTGCTAGGACTTATAAGTGAGAGAAAATTGTAATGGAAGTTATTAAAACTCATATTCCTGACGTAGTCATTATTAAGCCGAAAACACATGGTGATGATCGTGGATTTTTCATGGAAACTTTTAGAGACAGCTCTTTTAGTAGCCGAGTTTGTAGACGTCGGTTTGTTCAGGACAACCATAGTAAATCAAGGCGCGGAATTTTGCGTGGTCTTCATTATCAAACTGTTCAAACTCAGGGTAAGTTGGTTCGAGTAGTGTCTGGTGAGGTTTATGATGTGGCTGTCGATATGCGTAAATCCTCGGATACTTTCGGACAGCACTTTGGTATCGTGTTGTCTGAAACAAATAACTTACAATTGTGGGTCCCTGAGGGCTTTGCGCATGGTTTCTACGTCATGAGTAATTCGGCAGAATTTGTTTATAAATGCACAGACTATTACGCACCTGAGTTTGAAGTCTCTCTAAAGTGGGATGATCCTGCCATTGGTATTACTTGGCCTCTAACTGATGGTACTTTACCCTCGTTATCTGAGCAGGACGAAAATGGCTTTGCTTTTGCCGATGCGCCATATTTTGACTAATCTAGCCAGAGCACTGGGTAAAAACTAGTTGGTGATAAGTTCCAGCAGTTATGCGGACAATAATTAAACATCCAAAAAAACCTTAGAATATGACAATAATCGTTATAGGTAAAAGTGGTCAGTTGGCATCAGAACTTTCGTGTTTGAACAACCTGAATAATAATATCATAGCACTAGGACGTTACGATATTGATATTTTTGATGTTGAGTCTATGTGTATAATATTGAAAGAAAGGGGGGCTAGGGCTGTAATAAATACCGCCGCATACACTGCTGTTGATAAAGCAGAATCTGAAATTGAAAATGTGTATGCGATAAATGAAACTGGCTCTAAAAATGTAGCTCGTGCATGCTCTTTACTTAATATTTATTTAGTACACATATCTACAGACTTTGTTTTCGATGGTCAGAATACTTCGCCATATTTACCTAGTAACTTATGTAACCCAATTAGTGCATACGGTAAAAGTAAAAGAGCTGGTGAAAAAGCTGTACTAGAGACATTACCTGACTCTAGCTGCGTTCTTCGAACATCTTGGGTTTATTCACGATTCGGCAACAATTTTTTAAAGACGATGCTCAAACTAATGACTGAACGAGATGAACTTGATGTGGTTGGAGATCAAATTGGTACTCCGACGAATGCCTCAGGATTGGCAAATGCCTGTATGCAGATTGTGACTTATAGACTAGTTGGCACTCATCATTATACAGATGCCGGCTTAGCAAGTTGGTACGACTTTGCTGAAGCTATTTACGAAATTGGTATTGAACTAGGAATGCTCAATAAGACTATTTCCCTTAGACCGATTTCAACAAGTGAGTATCCAACAGCAGCTAAGAGGCCTATTTACAGTGTTTTAGATAAAACTAGCTTACTTGAAGCGATGCCTAGTATAGTTCTGTTTCATTGGCGTGATCAATTGAGAGCAATGATGGAAACAATGAAAACAAATTAACGTCGTTGTTAAGTTGGTATATTTTTGACAAAAATTTATATGCAATATTGGTCGAAATAAAATGTAGTTTAGTTGGATTTAATCTTGGAAGTGTCCCAATTGTTTGAGTTAGCTTTTTTATTTGATATCCCAAATTTTTTTATCTGTGTTGTTACAGTTATTTTTGTTAGTAATTGGGCCAAGTTGCCAGCTAACTATCGCATAATATTAATTGGTCATTGCTTAGTTCCATTTTTCTTAAATGATGTGCTGATTCCTATCAGCTTGATTCCAGATCAATCAAGCTATACAACAACTGTTCAGGGAATTAGAGGTGAATGGTGGGATTATTCAGGTGAAAACCATATCAGCATCATAGCTTCTAGTTGGATGCTCTCTGCCATTCCTTTACCTTATGTTGAAACAATCCAAAGCTTAGGTTTTTTTAACAAATTCTTGTTCATAGTTCTTTTCGGATTTTTATATAAAAAGCAGATACTAAACTCTTATTCAGCTTACTTTTTTTTACTTTACCCCAGTTTTGTTTTCTATTCTGCCTTAAGCCTCAGAGATATGTTGATTTTCTTATGTATGATTTTAGTCACATATCATTCAGTAAAACGAAATTTTTTAAGGGCAATTATATGGATGGCGCCATTGCTACTTATTAAACCTCAGAACTTTCTTCTGATATCCCCTTTACTGCTTTATTTAATATTTAATCTTTCAAAACATGGATTAAGTGTTAGGAGTGCGATCATCTCTATTTCCGTGGGTTTTGGAGCACTATTAAGTTTATTTTCATTCGCAATTCCGTTTATTAATTACTATCGAGTAGCTTTATACAGAGAAGATGGTGGTCAGAGTATCCATGATATTGAGTTGATAAATAATGTGAGCGACTTGATTTATATGGGACTAAAAAATGGATTTTATTTTATTTTCAAGCCCTTCCCGTGGGAGGCAAATAATTTAGTTCAACTGATTCAATCTATAGAAAATATAGCGGTACTTTATTTAATTGTAATGTTGAGTTGGGTTGCATATAAAACTAATGTCAGACAATTTACCTTTTGGGTTGCCTTGTTTATTTTCTCAATGAGTATTTATGGTTTAGTGGTCTTTAATTTTGGGACTGCAGCAAGGTATCGGTTTCCCTTTATATTGATATATATAATTTTTGTTTGTTACTCCTGTGGAGTAAATCCATTGAATAAGAAAACTAAATCTTTATGAAATGCTCTACCCGAGGATAGTAAAAAAATACCTGGACAGTGTTAATACGGTGCACATGATTACACAAACCACTTCCAATTTAAGCTTTACTTATTTTGTTTTTATCCAGAGCATTTATGCTCCAATTTTGCAACACGCATATTTTCATGAGTACTAACAATGCTGAATAATGACTCATCAAGTCAGCACCTATGCTTTCTTGTATCAGAAGACTGGTACTTTTGTTCTCATAGGCTTGAATTGGCTAAAAAGGCAATTAAGGATGGATTCGAGGTTTCACTGATTACCCGAGTTGATAATCATGGTGATATTATTAGAGAGGCTGGAATTAATTTAATACCTCTTGATTTTAATCGTACTAAGCTGAATCTCATATCTGATGTAAAGGTCTTAATAAAGATATGCCGAGCGTATAGAGTGATTAAGCCTGATATAGTTCACCATGTTGCTTTGAAGCCAGTGATTTATGGATCTATTGCCGCGCTAATGTCTAGTCGGAAACATATAATTAACGCATTAGGCGGTCTAGGCTATGTGTTTTCTTCAAGCCGCTTAAAGGCTAGAATTTTAAGGCCCGTAGTCAAATTATTATTTAGTTTAATTCTCAGACGCACAGAAAGCTGCTTGATTGTCCAGAACAGAGATGATTTTGAATTGTTCGCAAATACTTTTAAGATTTCCCCCAGTCAGATTAAACTTGTTAGAGGCTCAGGGGTTGACAGTAATTTTTATCAAAAATTACCAGAACCCGTTGGCAAATTTACGGTTACTCTTCTCGCAAGGATGCTAGTTGACAAGGGTGTCTACGAATTTGTCCAAGCTGCCCGTATTTGCAAGGATAATGGCCTGGACATTGAATTTTTATTAGTTGGAGATCCTGATCCAATGAATCCAGCTTCTATATCAACGAATATTTTGGAGAAATGGAACAGCGAGGGCGACATTAAATGGTCTGGCTTTCAAAATGATATTTCCAGAATTTGGGCTGATTCTCATCTGTCAGTTTTGCCATCTTTCAGAGAGGGCCTTCCAAAATCTCTATTGGAGTCCGCTGCCTGCGGAAGAGCTATAGTCACTTCCGATGTGCCTGGTTGCCGAGAAATTGTAATAGACGGTTACAATGGCTTGCTAGTGCCCCCTAAAAATCCAGATGCATTGGCGGCAGCCATCCAACAGCTCTACCATAACGACACCTTGCGAAAGGAAATGGGAGGTAATGGTCGCCGTTTAATTGAACAGGAACTTTCCAGTGACATAGTCCAAAACCAATTGATTGGACTCTACAGGAGATTGTTAACTTCATGAGTAGAATTATGGTTACAGGTGCAAGCGGTTTTGTAGGCAAATCTTTAATAGCATCATTGGAATCAGACGGTATACCCTCAATAGGGGTTTTCAGAGATAAAAGATCTAGTTCTGATAGAGCTGTGCATGTAAGTGGTATAGACGCTGCGACCAATTGGGAAGGCAAATTAAATAATGTTAGCTGCATAGTACATTGTGCAGCAAAAGTTCACATTTTTTCGCATAATAATCAATCATTAAAAGCTTTATATGATATCAATCTTGATGGTACTCTCAATTTAGCGAAAAGCGCGGCAAAGGCAGGCGTCAAAAGATTTATTTTTCTAAGTTCTATCAAGGTTAATGGCGAGTCTACTTGCGAAAAAACTCCGTTTAGGCAGAGTAATATCCCAGATCCTCAAGATCCGTATGGCAAATCAAAAGCCCTGGCAGAATCAGCGCTACTAAATCTTGGAACAAAAACCGACATGGAAATCGTTATATTGAGACCTCCATTGGTGTATGGTCCAGGAGTAAAAGCCAATTTTGCTGCCATTTGTAAATTGATTAGTAAAAGACTGCCGCTACCATTTGGTCTGATAAGGAATAATCGTCGTTCAATGGTTTATATAAAGAATTTGGTAAGCCTTATTCGTGAATGTATTGTTAACGATAGAGCTCCTGGAAACATATTCTTGGTATCTGACAATGAAGATTTGTCTCTTGTCGAGTTTGTTAATAAATTAGGAGCATCATATGGAATTAAACCAGTTCTACTTCCTATTCCCGGATCTTTGTTGATATTTGCTGGAGTTTTATTAAGGCAATCTTTAATAGTAGAAAGGTTAATAGGTTCATTGCAAGTTGATATTACCTACACATGTGAGGTCCTCCAGTGGAGTCCTCCATATTCAGTTCAGCAAGGCTTTAATGACACAGCACAATTTTTCACAGATGAAGATGCAGGATAATAAAAAGATGAAATATCTAGTAAGTGGTGTAGCTGGATTCATAGGGCACGCCGTCGCAAGACGTTTGTGTGAATTAGGGCATGAAGTTGTTGGTATTGATAATCTCAATAGCTATTACGATGTGAAGCTTAAACATGCCCGTCTCCGAGATCTGCATAAACATGAAGAATCTGCCTCATTTCGCTTCATTGAAATGGACATTATTGATCGCGATAAGATCGCAGATTTATTTTCTATGGAGAAGTTTTCCAGAGTTATTCATTTAGCGGCACAGGCTGGAGTTCGTTATTCTATAGACAATCCGATGGCTTATGCAGATTCAAACTTGAGTGGATACTTGACAATATTAGAAGGATGTCGGAATAACAATATAGAACATCTTATTTATGCATCATCATCATCGGTATATGGGTTAAATAAAAAAGTCCCGTTTTCAACGGGTGATAATGTTGATCATCCAGTTTCACTCTATGCTTCGACAAAAAAGGCTAACGAGTTAATGGCGCATACTTATTCTCACTTATATGAGATTCCAACAACGGGGCTGCGATTTTTTACTGTCTATGGACCTTGGGGTCGACCTGACATGGCCCTATTTAAATTTGCCGAAAAAATAGTTAATGGTGAATCTATTGATATCTACAATAATGGAGACTTGCGAAGAGATTTTACCTACATCGATGATATTGTTGATGGAATAATAAGAGTCCAAGATGTGATACCTAAAAAAGATCCCACTTGGGATTGTGAACTAGGCTCAGCTGGAACGAGTTCTGCTCCTTATAAAGTCTTTAACATAGGTAATGGAAATCCTGTAAATTTAATGGACTTTATAACTGCTCTTGAGAGATCTCTTGGCATGGAGGCTAAGAAAAACTTTCTACCAATGCAACCTGGCGATGTCTATCAGACGTACGCTGAAGTTGAGAATTTATATCAGGCTACTGGTATCAAACCAAAAATTTGTGTTAACGAAGGTGTTGCAAGGTTTGTCAAATGGTATCTAAGCTACAAGGAGCTTTGACTCTTGAAAATGAGTTTTTAGTGATAGCACCCAATTACAAACTAAATTTTCTTAAAACAAAAATAATGATAGTAGTTAAAGCCAACAAGAAAAAAAGAAGTGTAAGTTAACATGAAATTTGAAAAATAATGTTTTTATACTCTTTTCACAATTTTTTAATCAATGACATACAAGGGAGCTTGAATGAACATGCTATCGCTAATAGGCAGGACTCAGCGATTATTTGAAGATGATTTAAAAATCGCTGAAAGTCAATTAAAAAAAATAATATCGAATGGAAGATTTCTTGTTATAGGTGGTGCTGGTTCAATTGGGCAGGCAGTGTGTATGGAGATTTTCAAACGCGATCCCCTAGCGCTGCATGTAGTAGATATCTCCGAAAATAATATGGTTGAACTTGTCAGAAGCCTGCGAAGCACCATAGGTTATGGTTCAGGTGAATTTAAGTCTTTTTCTCTCGATTGCGGTTCGGTTGAATTTGAAGCTCTAATCCATAATGAAGCCCCTTATGACTATATTTTTAACCTGTCAGCATTGAAACATGTTCGAAGTGAAAAAGACCCATACACGCTTATGCGAATGATAATGGTCAATGTATTCAACACTGTAAAAACGTTAAAATTAGTAAAAAATTCGGGTGTCAAGAAGTACTTTTGTGTGTCTACAGATAAAGCCGCAAATCCGGTAAATATGATGGGTGCAAGTAAACGCATCATGGAAATGTTTTTAATGCGGGAAAGTTTGACTCAAGAAATTTCAATGGCGCGATTTGCCAATGTAGCCTTCTCAGATGGATCGCTCCTCCATGGTTTCAACCAAAGGTTTGCTAAAAAGCAACCGTTCTCATCCCCAAGTGATGTCCGACGTTATTTTTTAACTCCACAGGAATCAGGAGAGTTATGTCTGCTGTCGGGACTCCTTGGGAATAATAGGGATATCTTTTTCCCGAAACTAAGTGAAAAGTTACATTTAATTACATTCTCTGAAATTGCTGTTCGTTATTTAAAAGAACGTGGCTATGAGCCATATGAATGTGAATCTGAAGATGAGGCCCGTGATAAGGCTGAAGAGCTCATATCTAATTATCAGTGGCCATGTTATTTCTTCAAGAGTGATACGACGGGTGAAAAAGACTTCGAAGAGTTTTTTACTGATAACGAAGATTTAGATATGGAGCGTTTTGAGACGCTTGGGGTTATCAAAAATGAGCCTGATTTTGATGAGGCTAAGTTAGATGACTTTATGGACGGAATTGAAGCTCTAAGGGAGAAAGGTACTTGGACCAAAGATGATATTGTCAAATTGTATTTCGGACTCCTGCCTAATTTTGCTCATAAAGAGACAGGCAAATACCTAGATCAAAGGATGTGATAATGGAACGTTTTTTTGACATCTTTTTGTCGAGCTTCGCATTGATGATCCTCTCGCCTCTGTTGGTGCCTATTCTTTTAATTTTAAGGTTTTCAGGCGAGGGAGAGATCTTTTTCTTACAGGATCGAATCGGTAAAGACGGTGAAGTATTTAAGTTATTTAAATTTGCAACTATGCTGAAAGATAGCCCAAACATTGGTACTGGTACAGTAACAATGAAAGGTGATGCTAGAGTTCTTCCTGTAGGTAAATTTTTACGTAAAACCAAGATTAATGAATTACCCCAGTTATTAAATATACTTTTTGGTGATATGAGTATAATCGGACCGCGACCACTCACTGCACAAACATTTGGATCATACTCGTCAAGCACTCAAGAAATTATTCAACAGGTTAGACCCGGACTCTCAGGGGTTGGCTCCATAATTTTTCGTGGAGAAGAAGATATTATGGATGGCGCTTCAGCCTCTTTTGAGTTTTATAACAATATCATTGCTCCATACAAAGGTTCTCTCGAGGAGTGGTTTGTTTTAAATAAAGGGTTATATATCTATTTTATATCTATTATTATTACCGCTTGGGCAGTTGTTTTCCCTAAGACAAAGATTGCTTGGAAAATGTTCAAGGACTTGCCAGAACCACCTAGAGAGTTGAAACACTTTTTGAATTACGTAGGTTGAAAAAACTTCTTTATTGTTCTTGGGACAAATATAAAGCTAAATTTAAAAATAAAGATAAGATTTGATCAGACACCTAAGCCTTCGACTCTGAAGATTCGACACCCGAAAAATGGATACAAATTTAAAATTTTTCGTTAAACATCTTTGAGCCAATGTTCGAATAAACCAAGGAATTTAAAAAATGTTAACCAGACTCTTAAATGTTGTAAGAAGACCTACGATTTTGATAGCTTTCATCCAACATCGACTGCATAAACTTCTAGAGGTTTTTTATGCCAAGTATGATTCAACCTTTCAGTACTCATCCGTAGATAGAGTCTTATTTATTGATTGTGGTTCTAATCTCGGTCAGGGATATTCTTGGTTCTCCAAGTTTTTTAGTCAAAACAATATTGATTTTGAATTGTTTGAGCCTAACCCAAATTGCCACAAATTGTTAGAGGAAATTGCTGACGTTAAGAGTGGAAAAGTGAAATTAAACAAAGGGGGAATCGGGATAAAGGATGAGCAAGTTAAATTTTATGGATTAGATGATTCAGAAGGAGGCATTTTCTCGCAAGGGGGATCGGTCCAAATTGACCATAATCTAAAGTTTTACGATAAATCGCAAAGAAATTTTATAGAGGTTACTATTTTCAATTTTAGTGGGTATCTGGAGGAAAAAGCTAAAAAATATGACAAAATTATTGTGAAAATGGATATTGAGGGTGCAGAAGTAGATTTGCTTGAGTCGATGATTAATGATTCAACGATAAACTTTATCGATGTCTTATATGTTGAATTCCATTCGCAATTTCAAGATTCAAAATTATCTAAAATCACTGAAATTCGGGAAAACGATATTAAGAAAAAGATTAAAAGACAGGCGAAACCTTTGCTGAGGATTTGGCATTGAGTACAGTGAGTTTG
>Ga0206123_10000438_pt1 | contig 41414 bp, 38 predicted proteins | sample Helgoland_Spring_2_FD_160086 | JGI IMG/M metagenome (GOLD analysis project Ga0206123, IMG submission 160086) | Pelagic subsurface seawater microbial communities from Kabeltonne, Helgoland, North Sea - Helgoland_Spring_Bloom_20160316_1 | ecosystem: Environmental > Aquatic > Marine > Epipelagic ...
GCCGACGATCCGAGCTATTACGCGATGGCACCGGATTTGGACAACTCGGTAGCGTTCCAGGCGGCCAGCGACCTGGTGTTCGCCGGGCGCGAGCAGCCCAGCGGCTATACCGAGCCGGTGCTGCATGCCCGCCGTCGCGAGCTCAAGGCCAAACGCGCACGCTGAAGCGGGACGTAATCGGCGGATTGAAAAAGACCCGGCTTTTTAGCCGGGTCTTTTTTTTTGGATATCTGCACCCCACAAGTCGATCCACGCGCCATTGGTCGAATAGTCCAAAGTCGTATTGTGGCTACGCGGCCATTACCGGACGATGGCGTAAATCATAACGTTCGAGAAAGGAGGGGAAATGGCTGATCGACCAACCGGTTCCGCCGCTGATTATTGGCGGGCCAATATCCGGCTCGTGCTTTGTTTGCTTGTCGTCTGGTTCATCGTGTCCTACGGCTGTGGGATTCTGCTCGTCGACGTGCTCAACCAGTTCTATATTGGCGGCTACCCGCTGGGTTATTTCTTCGCCCAGCAAGGGGCCATCTATGTGTTCCTGTTTCTGATCTTCTTCTATGCCTGGTGCATGAACAGGATTGATCGGAAATTCGGCGTCGAAGAACAGGAATAAAGGGGCAACATGGATACACAAACCTGGATTTATCTGGCCGTTGGCGCGAGTTTCGCGCTGTATTTCGTTATCGCGATTCTTTCGCGCGCGTCGAGCACCAGCGATTTCTACGTCGCGGGCGGCGGCGTCGGGCCGGTCGCCAACGGGATGGCCACTGCGGCCGACTGGATGAGTGCCGCGTCGTTCATTTCGATGGCCGGTCTGATCGCCTTTCTCGGCTACAACGCATCGCCCTATCTGATGGGCTGGACCGGCGGCTTCGTGCTGCTGGCGTTGCTGCTCGCGCCCTACCTGCGCAAGTTCGGCAAGTTCACGGTGCCCGAGTTCATCGGCGAACGCTATTACTCCAATACCGCGCGTGTCGTGGCGATCATTGCCCTGATCGTGGCCTCGATCACCTATGTGATCGGGCAGATGAAAGGCGTGGGCGTCGCGTTCGGGCGCTTTCTGGAAGTGGAATTCGAGACCGGCGTGCTGATCGGCATGGGCGTGGTGTTCTTCTACGCCGTGCTCGGCGGCATGAAAGGCATCACCTATACCCAGATTGCCCAGTACGTGGTGTTGATTTTCGCCTTTACCGTGCCGGCGATCTTCATCTCGATCCAGCTGACCGGCGTGCCGTTGCCCCAGATCGGGCTGGGTTCGACCATGGCTGACGGCAGCGGCGTGTTCCTGCTGGAAAAACTCGACAAGGTGGTGACCGATCTCGGTTTCGATCAGTTCACCCAGCCGGAACATGCCACGCTCAATGTGTTTCTGCTGACCCTGTCGCTGATGATCGGTACCGCCGGGCTGCCGCACGTGATCATCCGTTTTTTCACCGTGCGCAAGGTCTCGGATGCCCGCAAATCGGTTGGCTGGGCGCTGTTCTTCATCGCGATTCTCTACACCACCGCACCGGCCGTCGGCGCGATGGCCCGGTTGAATCTCATGGACACGGTCCAGACCGGTCCGGTGGGTGAGCAAAGCGCCAATCTCAAGTACGAAAACCGGCCCGCATGGTTCAAGACCTGGGAGGGTACCGGCCTGCTGGAGTTCGAGGACAAGAACGACGACGGCCGTATTCAGTACTACAACGACAAGAATCCCGAGTTTGCCGAGACTGCCGCCGAGTACGGTTGGGAAGGCAACGAGATGACCAAGGTCGACCGCGACATCATGGTGCTCGCCAACCCGGAGATCGCGCAATTGCCGGCCTGGGTGATCGCGCTGGTGGCCGCCGGCGGGGTGGCTGCGGCGTTGTCCACGGCGGCCGGTCTGTTACTCGCGATCTCGGCGTCGATCTCGCATGACCTGCTCAAGAGCATGCTCATGCCGCGTATCAGCGAGAAAGGCGAGTTGCGGGCCGGACGGATTGCCATGACCGGCGCCATTCTGGTCGCCGGGTATCTCGGCATCAATCCACCGGGTTTCGCGGCCGAGGTGGTGGCATTGGCGTTCGGGCTTGCCGGATCGTCGATCTTCCCGGTTCTGCTCATGGGGATATTCTCCAAGCGCATGAATCGGGAAGGCGCGATTGCAGGCATGCTGGCCGGGCTGTGCAGCACCGTGGCCTATATCTTCATCTTCAAGGGGATGTTCTTCGTGCCGGGTACCAACCTGTTCCCGGATGAGGCGGGTTACTGGTTGCTGGGCATCCAGCCGGAGTCGTTCGGTGCCATCGGTGCGATGATCAACTTCAGTGTCGCCTTTCTGGTCTCGCGTGTGACCGCGGCGCCACCGGAGGCGATTCGCCATCTCGTTGAAAGTGTGCGTGTGCCCAGAGCAATGCGCGAGTGATCTGACTGTTTGCACATTGCAGCGTTAGCCCCGCATTGCGGGGCTTTTTTTGTTGCTCGGGGATGATTTCGACGTCTGAAGGGATGGAGAACACAAGGTGCGAATCGTTGCCACAAAGCCCTGTTTTTGGGGTAACCTCGATCAAGCGGTGCCGTCGATAAGGGGTACGCGCCTGCGGCATGTCCGAGAACAAATAAATAGAGGAGGCGGGCGAGATGCCGGACCTGAGTTTTCTGGCCACAGCGATGTTCTGGAAGTACGCCTCCATGCCGTTCATCAGCGGCATCATCGGCTATATTACCAATCGGGTGGCGATCTGGATGATGTTCCACCCGATCGAGTTTTTCGGCGTCTGGAAGCCGTTTGGCGGCTGGCAGGGGATCGTGCCCCGCAAGGCGGCCAAGATGGCTTCGATTGCAGTGGATACCATTACCGACAATCTGCTGACCAGCGAGGAGATCTTTTCGCGGCTCAAGCCGGAAGAGATTGCGCAGCGGATGAAAAAACCACTCGAAGAGATGGCGCCCGATCTGGTGGAAGATGTGATGGCCACCCATCACCCCGACATATGGGAGCGTACGCCGCAAGCCGCCCGCGATGCGATCGCAGAGCGCATTCGGGCGACGATCCCGGAAGCAATCGAGGATTTGATACGCGATCTGCGCGAGGATGTTAATCAGGTGTTCGACCTCAAGAACATGGTTGTCACGCGGCTCGTTTACGAAAAACCGCTGCTGAACCGCATATTTCTGGAGACCGGCGACAAGGAATTCACGTTCATCGGACGGTGCGGCTTCTACTTCGGTTTTCCGCTGGGCTGCATTCAGATGATCATCTGGATCTTCTATCAGCCATTCTGGCTGTTGCCGGCGGTGGGCATGTTCGTGGGCTGGTTCACCAACTGGTCTGCTCTGAAGATGATCTTCAATCCCAAGAACAAGCACAAGGTCGGGCCGTTTGAACTGCATGGCCTGTTCTTCAAGCGTCAGAAGGACGTGGCACGGGGCTATGCCAACCTCGTGGCCAATCAAGTGCTGGCGCCGGACAATATCCTCAAACAAGTGCTCAGGGGGCCGTATTCGGATCGTATCTTCAGCGCCGTCGCGCACCGGGTCGGCGGGGCGATCGACGAAAGTGCCGGGATCGCACAACCGTTCGTGAGCTGGTCTGTCGGCGAGGCCAATTACCTGCGGCTCAAGGAGACGGCTGTCACGCGCCTCATGGAGCGCACGCCCGACGTCGATCAGGAGCGCAGCGAGACCACGCAGGAGTTCATCGAGCACGTCGATGAAACCATGGGGATCGAAGCCACTCTGGTCGAGCGCATGGAGCAATTGCCGCCCAGGAAGTTCGAAGGCATGTTGCGGCCGGCGTTCGAGGAAGACGAATGGATCCTGATCGCGGTGGGCGCCGCGCTCGGCTTCGTCGTGGGTGTATTCCAGTTCGTCATATTGTTCGGCGGTGGTGGCGGTTGAACGCAATTGTGGGTGAACGAACCACCTCCGAGGGGTATTGCGTCCAGCACCAGCCGTCGATCAGGAATTAGCGGGAGTGAATACAGTGAATGACGACGATCAGAACGAAGACCAGAGCGAAGACCAGAACGCGGACAATACACAGGACGCGGCCGACAACCGGAACGATCGCGGCAACGGCCACGAAGAAAACGACGAACAACCGAGTTTCGGCCGCGCCTTCGAGAGCGGTCCTAGGCGGCCGTTACCCTGGGCCGCATTGCGGGGCGCCGCGCTCTGGCTCGAGAAACGCCCGGTAGCGGGCCTGGGCGTGCGCGCGCTTCGGCGTACCGAGCACGCCTGCTGGCGCATGTTGCGAGAGCGGCTCGACCGTGCCCAGGGTAGCCCGGCCGACCCGCTTGGCCTGGACCGCCATAGCGAGCACGTCACGTTGCCCTCGGATATCTTCGATGAGCTGTTGCAGTCCTCGCGCGGCACGAACCAGCAGGCTATCGAAGACGATTTCTATGTCCGCATACTGCGGCAGCTCAATCCCTCTCAGGCCCGTATACTCGTCCTGATGGCCGATGGTAGTGCTTGGCCGATGGTGCATGTCTACGCGGGAACGCTGGTGACCCAGGGCGAGTGCGTATTGTCCTATGCATCCAGTGTCGGCAAGGAGGCCGGGGTTCTGTTGCGCGAGCAGGTGCCTTATCTGATAGCCCATATGCATTCGCTGGGTCTGCTGGCGATCGGGTCCGAGGACAAGGACAACGAACGTGCCTACGAAGTACTCGAGGCCGATACAGTGGTTCGTCGGGCGTTGCTGCACGTAACCGACGATATGAACGAAACTCCGAATATCGAACGCTGCACGATTCGATTGAGCGACTTCGGCCAGGCGTTGTGTGGCGCGGCGCTTCCGGACTCCGGCGCCTGAGTTGGCTGCCAGTTCGTGCCGGTTGGCTACATGATCGCCGGGGCTGCGCCGTGTAGCCGTGCGGGGCTCGGTTCGGCCGCTGTATGCCAGTGGTGTGAATGACGGCTATGCGGGACGCGGGGTATGATCAAGTGGGTCTGAGTGTCGTCAAGCGGGCCCGAGGGGAGCGCGCTATGAATCAGGATGCCATCGAGGCACGGGAGCGGCATACGCACGCGGGTACCTGGTGGCTGGATTTGGAAACCCGTCAGCTGTGGTGGTCATCGGGCTTGTACGCCCTCCACGGCGTCGATCCCGAACATTACACTCCGGCGCTTGAAACAGCACTGGCGTTTTTCGAGCCGGACTCCAGCACCCGTCTCGAGGCCGAGATCGGCAAGGCGGTTGAAACCGGCTCGGGCTGGGACATGGTCCTGCAGCTGCGAAGCGCCGACGGTGAACTACGTCACGTCCGGGCGGTGGGCGGTGTCGAGCACCGCGAGGGTAGGCTGCCGTTGCTGGTGGGGGCAAAGTTCGAGGCGGCCCCCGTTACGGGCGGGCCGGATGCGTCTTGGCGTATTGCCGGTGAAAACACCGATCTGGGTCTGCTCGAAATCGATCCCGCCGATGGCCGCTGTCATGTCCGGGGCGAATTCGTGCGCCAGATCGGTCTGGCTGAGGATGCCGCCGTCGAAATGTCGAGCGAGCGGTGGCTCGCGCTCGTGCATCCCGATGACCGAGAGCAACGCCAACAACACCTCGACGCGCATGTGGCGGGCGAGACGTCCGGGTACGGCGTCGAATATCGTCTATGCATGGATTTATCCGAACCGGTATGGGTACGGGAAGCCGGGCGGTTGATGCGCGAACACGGTGAGCCGGCCCGAGTCGTGGGTACTCTCTGCGACATCAGCGTGCAAAAAAACCGTGAGCGCAGGATGCGCGAATCCCAGCGCCGGCTGGTCCAGACGTTGCGGCATGCGCCGATCGGCATTGCGCTGGTATCGCCCGACGGGCACTGGCTGACTGCCAACCAGGCCCTGTGCGAAATGATCGGTTATACCGAGACCGAATTGCTCGCTCTGACGTTCCAGGACATCACCCACGCGGATGATCTGCATACCGATATGGAGCATGTCGCTGACCTGCTGGCCGGCCGCGCTCGGGCCTATCGCATGGAAAAGCGGTACTTCCACAAGCAGGGGCATGTCGTCGATATTCAGCTGGATGTGTCGTTGCTGCGCGACGCGGCCGGCGAGCCTTTGTACTTCATCTCGCATATCCAGGACATCACCGAACAAAAGCGCGCCCAGCACGAGCTTTTTGCTGCCCGGGAACTGGCCGAAGTGACCTTCGAATCGATCGGCGAAGGCGTGATCCGTATGGGGCCGGACGGGAGGATCGTGGCCGTGAACTCGGCCGCGAGCCTGTTATTGGTGGCGCAGGCCGGGGAGCTCGTGGGGCAGCGATTCGACGAAGCGGTCGCGTTCTATGATTCCGAGCACCGCAATCGTCTGCCCGATCCATTGGCCGCGGTGCTGGACACCGGTCAGCGCCACCGGGTGCCGATTTTTACCCGTCTGCGGTGTCACGACGGCCGGTATATGCCTATCGTCGACTCCATTTCAGCGATCCACGACGAAAACGGCGGTGTACGTGGTGCGGTTTTCGTGTTCCAGGATATCAGCGAGGCCCGACGCATGACCGATCAGCTCGTGCACCAGGCCAGCCACGACGCCTTGACGGGCCTGCCCAACCGTCGCGGTTTCGAACAGATGCTGGCGCGTGCATGGCAGCGCGTGTGCAGCGACGCGTTGCCGGCATTCGTGCTGTATCTCGATCTGGATCATTTCAAGGCCATAAACGATTCCTGCGGCCATGCCGCTGGCGACGAGCTGTTGCGTCAGGTCGCCGTGAAATGGCGTTCCATACTGCGTGCAGGCGATACCCTGGCCCGTATGGGGGGTGATGAGTTCGCTGCGATTGTTTCTGCCGGTGACGAGGAAGGGGCCCACGCAGCGGCCGACAAATTCATCCGAACCATCGGCGATCTCGATTTCACCCATGCCGGTCGGGCTTACGAGGTCGGGGTCAGCATCGGCATTGCGGCGCTCGAGGCCGACATGCCGTCCTCGGAGACGGCATTGACGCAGGCGGATGCCGCGCTCTATGTGGCCAAGAACAGTGGTCGCAATCGCTACCATCGCTATCAGGTAGGCGTCGGCGACGATTCACGTGCCCCCGAGCGTTTCAATACTGCCCAGCTGTTGCGTAGTGGTCTCGAGCAAAATCTGTTTACATTGTATCTGCAGGCGATAGTCGATGCCCGGGGACAGCGCATTGGCTATGAATCCCTGTTGCGCTTCGAGGGTCCGGACGGCGTGGTTGCGCCCGATGTATTTCTGCCGACCGCTCGACGCCTGGGGATGATGGCCCGGATCGACCGGTGGGTAGTCGCCGAGGCCCTGGCATTGGTCGGGCATTACGATCGTCGTGGTCTGTGGCCGCGCGACTGTTTCCTGACCATCAATCTCAGCCCGGTCAGTTTGTCGGATGCACAGTTTCATGCCGAGCTTATCAGCTTGCTTGATCAGCACGCCCCGGATGCTCGCCGATTCGTATTCGAAATCACCGAGAGCGAAGCATTATTCGGCGACGACTATCCGCAGCTGATCCAGAATCTTCGCGACCGTGGCTTCCTGGTGTGGCTGGACGATTTCGCGAGCGGCTATAATGGCTTCGATACGCTCAAGCACGCGAGTTTCGACGGCATCAAGATCGACCGCGGATTCGTGCAGGGGATCGAGCATGACCCCATCGATCGTGCCGTGATCCGCTCGATCGGCGACGTCTCCGAGGCGCTGTCGTTACGGGTGATCGCGGAAGGCGTGGAAACACGAGCGGTCTTCGAGCTGCTGATCAAAGCGGGTATCAGCCGTTTTCAGGGCTATTTGTTTCATCGGCCGGAGGCCGCTGAATCGGCGCTCGTAAATGCTTCGAGCACAACAGTAACCGGCTGAGTTTTTCAGGAGAATACGTATCATGCGGGACGATCCCGTCGTTATTGTTGCGGCTGCGCGCACGGCCATGGGCGGCTTGCAGGGCGTGCTGGCCGACATCAAAGCGCCCTCGCTCGGGTCGGCGGCGATCCGCGCCGTCATGGAACGTGCGGGCGTTTCGGCATCGGACATCGATGAAACGCTGATGGGCTGCGTACTGCCCGCGGGGTTGGGTCAGGCGCCGGCGCGCCAGGCCGCGCTCGGCGCAGGGTTGGCCGAATCCACACGGGCGACCACGGTCAACAAGATGTGCGGTTCGGGAATGCAGGCCACGATACTGGGGCACGATCTGCTCGCCGCCGGCAGTGCCGATGCCGTGATAGCCGGCGGCATGGAGAGCATGTCCAACGCGCCCTATCTGCTCGATCGCGCCCGCGCCGGCTATCGCATGGGCCACGGCAGGGTCATGGACCACATGTTTCTGGACGGCCTGGAAGACGCTTATGAACCGGGCCGTCTGATGGGCACGTATGCCGAGGATTGCGCGCAGGATCAGGGTTTTTCCCGTGAAGATCAGGATGCCTTTGCCATCGCGTCGCTCGAGCGCGCCCGTGCCGCCATCGAAAACGGCGCCTTCGACGACGAGATCGTGCCGGTGACCGCCGGTCGGGGCAAACGCGAACGCACGGTCGATACCGACGAGCAACCGCACAAGGCCAGTATCGAGCGGGTGCCCGAGTTGAAGCCGGCGTTTCGCGAAGATGGCAGCGTGACCGCGGCCAACGCGAGTTCCATTTCCGACGGCGGTGCCGCACTGCTGCTCATGCGCCGATCACAAGCCGACAAACGTGGGATGACGCCACTCGCCGTCATCCGTGGCCATGCGTCGTTTGCCGACAAGCCGGGTCTGTTCCCGACCGCGCCCATCGGCGCGATGAAGCGGCTTGAGCAACGTACGGGCTGGTCGATGGGCGAAGTCGATCTGTTCGAGATCAACGAGGCCTTCGCCGTGGTGGCCATGGCGGCCATGAGAGCGTTCGATCTGGACCACGACACGGTCAACGTCAACGGTGGCGCCTGCGCACTGGGGCATCCGATCGGCTGCTCGGGTGCGCGTATCATCGTCACCCTGCTCGCCGCCATGCGCCAGCGCGACGTGCGGCGGGGCGTCGCCGCCATCTGTATCGGCGGTGGCGAAGCCACCGCGCTCGCCGTGGAGCGGCCCTGACGCACGGCAATACAGGCGAATGCATCCGCAGACGTAGATGAAGGCCTTCAATACAGACACGAATACAGACAAGAATTATCCGCCAATGAGCGCAAATAAACGCACATAAGGCAGGAGTAAAGACAGACATTCTGCTTGCATTATCTGCGTTTATTCTCGGATCAATATTCTTTCTATAAGGAAACCCTATGGCCGTCACCGAAGAACAACGTCAGGTCGCTGACGCGGTCCGCGATTTCGCCCAGGAGCGGCTCAAGCCGTTTGCCGCACAGTGGGATCGCGACCACCAGTTCCCAGTGGATGCTATACGCGAGATGGCCGATCTGGGTCTGATGGGCATGTTGGTGGACGAACAGTGGGGCGGCTCGGAGACCGATTACGTCGCCTACGCGCTAGCGCTGGAGGAGATCGCGGCTGGCGATGGGTCCTGTTCCACGATCGTGAGCGTGCACAATTCCGTGGGCTGCGTGCCAATCGCAAAATTCGGCAGTGACGCGCAGAAAGAGCGTTTCCTGAAACCACTGGCTGCCGGCGAGATGCTGGGTGCGTTCGGACTTACCGAGCCGCAGGCCGGTTCCGATGCCAGCAATCTGCGCACGACCGCGAAACGCGACGGCGACGCCTATATCATCAATGGGTCCAAGCAGTTCATTACGTCCGGCACGCATGCGGATGTCGTGAATATCTTTGCGCGCACCGGCGAGGCCGGGGCAAAAAATGCCATCAGCGCATTCATCGTACCCACCGACACGCCGGGTTTTTCCGTGGCCCGGGTCGAGCACAAGCTCGGCCAGCGCGCCTCCGATACCTGTGTGCTCAATTTCGACGACATGCGCCTGCCCGCCGATTGTTTGCTCGGCGAGGAGGGGCAGGGCTACAGGATCGCGCTTGCCAATCTGGAAGGCGGGCGTATCGGCATCGCCGCCCAGTCGATCGGCATGGCCCGGGCCGCGTTCGAGATCGCGCGCGACTACGCCCACGAGCGCGAGGCCTTCGGCAAGCCGATCATCAAGCATCAGGCCGTGGCCTTTCGCCTGGCCGACATGGCGACGCAGATCAGCGCCGCGCGCCAGCTCATGATTCACGCCGCCGAATTGCGCCAGGCCGGCCAGCCGGGACTCACCGAGGCCTGCATGGCCAAGGTCTTTGCCTCCGAAATGGCCGAGAAGGTCTGTTCCGACGCCATCCAGACGCTCGGCGGGTATGGCTATCTGGAGGACTTCGAAATCGAACGCATCTACCGCGATGTGCGTGTCTGCCAGATCTATGAAGGCACCAGCGATGTCCAGCGCATGGTGATCGCGCGGGATCTGTAACGCCCAGGCAATGCATGCTTCGGAAGCGCTGACCGTATGTTAAGCTCAATAAGAAGAATTACATTCAGGGAGAACAAATAATGTCTGCTATTTCCGCGCTGATGGCGTTCGTCATCTGGACCATTCTGCTGGCACTCAGCTACGCGACCTATCGGGTGCCTGTCATGCTGACCGGCAAGAAGAAAGCCACCCACTGGGAGCGCAACAGCAGCGATCCGGTCGACGACCCGCCGATTCTCCAGCGCGCCAAGGCCGCACACATGAACTGTGTGGAGAACCTGCCGTTGTTTGCAGCCGTGGTGCTGGCAGGAATCGCGACCGATCAGAGCGCTGTGGTCAATAGTGTTGCCGCCTATGTGTTCTATGCCCGCCTCGCGCAGAGTGGCATCCATCTGGTCGGCACCTCGTTCATCCTCATCTCGATACGGGCGACGTTCTTCCTGATCCAGATATTCCTGATGCTCTACATGGCGTTTGCTCTGTTCGGTGGGTAAGTCAACGGCGCGTCGTTCGACCCATTACGGCTGGTGCGGCATTATCACGGCCGTGCTGATGGTGTGGGGGCTCGTGTTCACATCCACGGCCTTTACGGCCGCGCCGGACGATCGCGTGGTCTTTCCGGATCACGTCCAGCAGGGCGCCATGGTCATCGGCAAGGTGCCACCGGGCAGCCGGGTGGAGTACGCGGACCGGACGCTGCGGGTCACCGGCTACGGCTCGGTGGTTTTCGGAGTCGATCGCGACGCCGACGGCCCTGCGGTGGTCAAGGTCACGCCGCCGGGCCAGCCGGCCCGCACCGTGCGTGTCGATATCCGGTCGCGCGACTGGCCCATCCAGCGCATCGACGGCGTCCCGCCGGAAACGGTCGAGCCGCCGCCGAAGCTCGCGCGCCGCATCGCCCGCGAGCAGGGCCGGGTGCACGAGGCCCGGCAAACGAGTAACGCCGGCATCGGCTTTACCGAAGACTTCACCTGGCCGGTAACCGGCCGCATCAGCGGCCGGTTCGGCAACCAGCGTATCTACAATGGCACCCCCGGATCCGCCCATTCCGGCATGGATATCGCGGTACCGAAAGGCACGCCGATCAAGGCCCCTGCCGCCGGCACTGTCGTGTTTGCCGACCCCGGTCTGTATCTGACCGGCGGCACCGTACTCATCGACCACGGACACGGCATCGGCTCCAATTTCCTGCATATGTCGGAATTGGATGTGAAGGTCGGCGACACGGTGGCGCAAGGCCGCGTCATCGGCAAGGTCGGCGCCACGGGCCGAGCCACCGGCCCGCATCTGCACTGGGGAATGACCTGGTACAACGTGCGTATCGATCCGCTGCTGGTGTTGCAGCGGAGCGAGCGCTGACTGGGCGAGCGCGACGCAGTCGCGACTTACCGCCGCCAGATGCCTTGCTTGAAAGGCTGACGGTAAATGGTGGGCCCGGCAGGACTCGAACCTGCGACCAAGGGATTCACTCTAGCCGCTGTTTCCAGCGGAAGCGGACTATCTCATCGCCCGCGGTTCGTGGGGCACGGACCGGTAGGGCGCGGGACGCTCTAGCCTGTGATTAAGGACGCTCGAGCCATGCTCGGCTCAGTCCCCAGGTAGTCTCTGCACCGTCCGGCGGTGTACCGCCGGCTTGGCTCAGGGTTGCCGGCGGATTGCTCCGTGACGGTTCCCCTGAATTCATCCCGTTCATCACGAACGTTTTCCGCTCGCGCGCACCTTTTGATGAGTCCCCTGCTCTAACCAGCTGAGCTACAGGCCCACAAGAGCTGAATTCTATCAGTTGCGGCCATGAATGGTTAGTTTAAAATAAAGCTTATGAAAATACACATAACCAGAAAAAACGCATGCGTTGTATGTGGCGGGCAATTGAGTGGGCGCCAACGCAGATTCTGTAGTCTGAAATGCAAGAATGGGTACGGTAACAACCGATATCAGTCGTATCGAGCGCAGCAAAAAAGAGGAAGAGACCGCAAGGCGTTGTTGGCCGACGCCAAAGGTGGCGCATGCAAACGGTGTGGCTACTGTGCGAACTATGCGGCACTCGCATTTCATCACACTGAACGTGGGCGCAAGCGGTTCAACCTTGATCTGCGCGCCTTGTCCAATCGGACTTGGGCAGTTCTGCTTGCAGAGGCGGACAAATGCGAACTTTTATGCTCGAATTGCCATGCCGAAGTGCATCATCCGGATTATGCGCGCTGAGCGCGCTCGCAAAGAGTCTAGCCCGAAGGTCGCGATGCGTAATGCCTTTGGTTCCGTATTGCTATGCATGCGATTCGGAGCTGGCATGGACGCGGTGCCTTTCGCGGGCCTAGTCGGAACGAATACACGCCAAACCGGTTGGTGTCTGACGAAAAAGCCTGGCCGATATAGTCGACCAGGCTGTCACGGATGCCGCTCCTTGTCCGGGGGACACCGGCCGGCTTCCAGCCGTTACTCGTCCAGAAAGCTCTTGAGGAACGTCGCCCGGCTGGGATGACGCAGCTTGCGCAGGGCCTTGGCCTCTATCTGCCGGATACGCTCCCGGGTGACATCGAACTGCTTGCCGACTTCCTCGAGGGTGTGGTCGGTGTTCATGTCGATGCCGAAACGCATGCGCAGGACCTTGGCTTCGCGCGGGGTGAGGCTGGCCAGCGTGTTGTGGGTGGCCTCGCGTAGCGATTCGCCGGAGGCGGAGTCGTCCGGGGCGATGGCGTTGATGTCTTCGATGAAATCGCCGAGGTGAGAATCCTCGTCGTCGCCGATGGGGGTTTCCATCGAGATCGGTTCCTTGGCAATCTTGAGAACCTTGCGGACCTTGTCCTCAGGCATCTCCATGCGCTCGGCAAGCTCGTCTGGCGTGGGCTCGCGGCCCATTTCCTGCAGCATCTGGCGCGAGATGCGGTTGAGTTTATTGATCGTTTCGATCATGTGCACCGGAATACGGATAGTGCGCGCCTGATCGGCGATCGAACGGGTGATGGCCTGGCGAATCCACCAGGTGGCATAGGTCGAGAACTTGTAGCCGCGGCGGTATTCGAACTTGTCGACGGCCTTCATCAGGCCGATATTGCCTTCCTGGATCAGGTCGAGGAACTGCAGGCCGCGGTTGGTGTATTTCTTGGCGATGGAGATCACCAGCCGCAGGTTGGCCTCGACCATTTCCTTCTTGGCGCGGCGGGCCTTGGCCTCGCCAATCGACATCTTGCGGTTGATTTCCTTGATGTGATTGACGATGAGGCCGTTTTCGGCTTCGATTTCCCGGATCTTGTCCTGTGAGCGCACCAATTCTTCCCGGTGCGCGGCGATGGTTGAGGAATAGCGGCGCTTGGCGCGAATGAGCTTGTCCAGCCAGACCTCGCTGGTGAGATTGTCGGGCAGCTGGCGCACGAAATCGCGCCGCGCCATGCCGGCTTCGTTGACGCAGATGCGCAGCATCGAGCGTTCGATGCTGCGGATGTCGAGCATGGTGGTGCGCAACTGCAGGGTGAGGTCGTCCTGCGTCTTGGGCGGCAGCTTGAAGCGCATGAAATGGGTGGCCAGCTTGCCGAGTGCGGCTTCGGTCTTGTCGTCTTCGCGGCCGTGGTGGTCCAGTGCCTTGACGGCCGCGTTGTGCAGCTTGCGCAATGTCTTGAACTGGGCGGCCGCCTCTTCGGGGTCGGGGCCGCCCTTGCCGGGCGAGTCTTCGTCTTCGGATTCCTCGACGACTTCTTCTTCGGTGACTACCGGGTCGCCGGTAGCCGGATCGACGAATCCGACCAGTACATCCGTCAGGCGCTTGTCGCCGGCTTCGATCTGATCCCAGAGTTCCAGCAGCCGCCCCGTGGTTGCCGGGAAATAGGCCAGGGCGAACATCATTTCCGCCAGGCCTTCCTCGATACGCTTGGCAATCCGGATTTCGCCCTCGCGGTCGAGTAACTCGACCGTGCCCATCTCGCGCATGTACATGCGCACCGGATCGGTGGTGCGCCCGAACTGCGGGTCCAGCGCCGCCAGCGTGGCCGCGGCTTCCTCGGCGTCGTCGTCGTCTTCGCTGACGGTGTTGCCGGACAGCAGCAGGCTGTCGTCATCCGGTGCGGATTCGTGCACCGTGATGCCCATATCGCTGATCATGTTGACGATATCTTCGATCTGTTCGGGATCGACGATATCGTCCGGCAGGGTGTCGTTGACCTCGGCGTAGGTCAGATACCCTTTCTGCTTGCCGTGGGCGATCAGAAGCCGAAGTTGGGATTTCTTGTCTTTGCTCATGTGATCTGCTGCGTGTTGGGGCGGTAGGGCGATGCCGGACGATGGTAACCGACCATTCTAACAGCCACTATTGTCAACTGCGACTGTAAGGGTATGGGGGTGGATACCGCGCGGGTCAACCCGGATCGAGACGCCAGTGTTGCAATGCCTTGAGAATATCCTTGAGCTCCTGCGCGTCGGCGCCATCGAGCGGCGCGCGCGCCTGTTGTGCCAGCAATGCGTTGTAGCGCTCGCGTAGCGATTGACGCGAACCGGTGGCGGCGCTCAGGCTGGCGAGCGTTTCTGCAAATTCCTGCGTGCGTTCGTCGTCGCTGCCGGGCGGCGTCGTGCTGGCGATGGCCTGGAGCCGCTCGAATACGCGATGCTCCCCGCGATAGCGCTCCAGCCACCGCGATACCGATAACGTTGGGTCGGTCGCGAAAAACTCAATCGCCTCGGCGAGAATCGTCGCGCCCGGGGTCTGGCTGTCGCGCACGGCCGCGACATCGCCCACCCCGCCGGCGAGTTTGGGGTCGTACAGCAACAACGAGAGTGCGCGGCTCACTGGGGTTACCCGAATTCCCTGTTCCCTGGTCGCTGTATCGACCGCGCGCGGCGTCGATGAAGGGGCGTGGGCGTACATCTGGCGCAGGTCGTCCGCTGGCAGGTGTGCGAGCCGCGCCAGCTCGCCGATCAGCTCGGTGCGGAAGGCTTCGGGCGGCAGGGCGTTGACGTAAGGGCGTGCATTCTCGATCAGTGCCGCGCGGCCGTCCGGCGTGTCCTGATCGGCCTGGGCGGTCAGTTGATCGATCAATACGGCCGAGGCCGGCCGGGCCTGATCGATGGCCTGCTGGAAACGCGCAGGGCCGTTGTCGCCGCGCACCAGCGTATCCGGGTCCTCGCCTTCGGGCAGAAACAGAAAACGTACGCGCCGGGCGCCGCGCATCACCGGCAGGCTGCGTTCCATCGCCTTGCGTGCCGCGCGTACGCCGGCGGCGTCGCCGTCGAAACAGAACACCACTTCCTGTGTATGCCGGAACAGCTGCGTCAGGTGCGTTTCGGTGGTCGCGGTGCCCAGCGTCGCCACCGCATTGGCAAAACCGTGCTGGGCAAGGGCGATGACATCCATGTAGCCTTCCACGACCAGCAGCCGGGGCAGATCGCGCAGTGCCTGCCGGGCCTCGAACAGCCCATACATGTGATCGGACTTGTGGAACAGCGGCGTTTCCGGCGAGTTCAGGTATTTGGCCTTGTCGTCGCCAAGCGCGCGGCCGCCGAACGCGATGGTGCGCCCGCGGGTGTCGCGGATCGGAAACATCAGGCGGTTGCGGAAACGGTCGAATTGGCCGCCGCTGTCGCGCGCGATCAACAGGCCGGCCTGTTCCGCGGCGTTGTTATCGGGTACATGGCGTGTGAGGGCGTCCCAGTCGTCGGGCGCGTAGCCCAGGCCGAATATCCGGGCCATTTCGCCGCTCACGCCGCGCTGCTTGAGATAGGCGATGGTGTCGTCGTGCTGGCGCAGTGCGCGACGGTAGAACGTATCCGCGGTGGCCATCGCGTCGAACAGCGGGTCGCGGGATACGCGTGGCCCGGTATCGTCCTGAGCGTCCCGGGGAATGTCCAGACCGGCCTGCTGGGCCAGCACTTCGACCGCGTCGCGGAATTCCAGCCGGTCATAGTCCATCAGAAAACTGATGGCAGTGCCGTGAGCGCCGCAGCCAAAGCAGTGATAGAACTGCTTGTTGGGCGATACCGTGAACGAGGGCGTCTTTTCGTCGTGGAACGGGCAACAGGCGGTGTATTCCCGGCCGGACTTCTTGAGCGGCAGGCGCGCGTCCACCAGCGCCACGATATCCGTGCGCTCGAGCAGCTGGTCGATGAAATCCTGGGGTATACGCGCCATCTACTCGGAGTCTAGAGCCTATGGACCGGCGCTGCATGTTCCGCGCCGGCAGACGCCGGTCCGGCGGACGCGGTTATGCCCTATTGCAGCCGGGTCTTGAGTCGCTGGCTGACGACGGCCATGTCGACCTGTCCCTGCAGGCGGGTCTTGAGCGTGCCCATCACCTGACCCATATCACGCATGGATGTCGCTTCGTGTTCGGCGATCGCGGCGTCGATAGCGGTGTCGATTTCGGTGTCGCTGAGCCGGGTTGGCAGGTAATGCTCGAGTACCACGGTTTCGGCGGCCTCGGCATCAGCGAGCTCGTCGCGGCCGGCATCCCGATACTGGGTTTCGGCATCGCGCCGCTGCTTGACCATCTTTTCCAGCACGGCCAGCGTTTCGGTGTCATCGAGCTCTTTCTGCTCGTCGATTTCGCGTTGCTTGATGGCGGCCCGCAGCATGCGGATCACGGCAAGGCGTTCCTTGTCGCGGGTCCGCATGGCGGACTTCATGTCGTCCTGGAGCTGGTCTTTGAGACTCAAGCGCGTTACCTCGTGACAAAAACGGTGTGGCAACGAAAACAGCGGCCGTTGGGCCGCTGTGGGAAAATCGCTGCCGGGCGCCTTTTAGTATTGACGCGTAAAGCGTAGCTGCTCGCGCTGCAACTTCTTGGCGTGCCGCTTGACCGCAGCAGCGCGCTTGCGCTTACGGGTCTGGCAGGGCTTTTCGAAGAACTCGCGGCGGCGTACTTCGGTTACAACGCCCGCTTTTTCGCAGCTGCGTTTGAAGCGACGCAGGGCGACTTCGAACGGTTCGTTTTCTTTGACGCGTACGCTAGGCATTGAGCAATCACTCTCCGAAGATCATCTGATGTGGTTTATCCACGCGGTGGGCCGATAATTTGGCCTTGCCGCTAGAATAGGACGCGTAAGTTTAATACCGGGCCGGCCATTTTGCAAAGACCATCCATAATTCTGGGTATCGAGAGCTCCTGCGACGAGAGCGCAGCGGCTGTTTATCATGAGGAGTACGGCCTGCTGGGCCACGCCCTGCACAGTCAGGTCGCGCTGCACGCCGATTACGGCGGCGTAGTGCCCGAACTCGCATCGCGTGACCATATCCGCAAGCTCACGCCATTGATCGAGCAGGTCATGGCGGACGCCGGCCAACCGGAATTGACCGGCATTGCCTATACCCGCGGACCCGGCCTGGTGGGCGCCTTGCTGGTCGGGGCGTCGATTGCGGCGGGGTTGGGGATGAGCCGCAGTCTACCGGTGCTGGGCGTGCATCATATGGAAGGACATCTGTTGTCGCCGTTGCTGGAAGACGACGCGCCGGATTTCCCGTTCGTGGCGTTGCTGGTGTCGGGCGGGCATACGTTGTTGGTGTACGTCGAGGGCGTCGGCCGTTACCGGGTGCTGGGCCAGAGCCTGGACGACGCGGTGGGCGAGGCGTTCGACAAGAGCGCCAAGATGCTCGGCCTGGGATATCCCGGCGGGCCGGCGCTGGCCGCGCTCGCCACGGAGGGCAATCCCGAGGCGCATGCGTTTCCGCGGCCGATGCTGCGGCGCGCCGGGCTGGATTTCTCGTTTTCCGGGCTCAAGACTGCGGTGATGCTGGCCATCAAGGCGGCCCCGGACACGCGCGCCGCCCATGCCGATATCGCGGCCAGTTTTCAGCAGGCGGTGGTGGATACGCTGGTTGCCAAATGTGCGCGGGCATTGACGGCAACCGGTGCGCCGGCGCTGGTGGTAGCGGGCGGCGTGGGCGCGAACACAACGTTGCGCGCGGCGCTGGCCGAGCGTGGATCGCGGGACGGTTTCGGGTTGTATTTCCCCCGGCTGGATTTCTGTACCGATAACGCCGCCATGATCGCGCTGGTGGGTTGTCTGCGCCGGGCGGAAATGACGCCCGGCATTGCAGCGGCCGAGGTCACGGCCCGCTGGCCGCTGGATACGCTGCGCCCGCCCGCGGCCGTACCGGCCTGATAAGCTGTGCCGCCGCAGCAGATCAGGCAGGCAACGGGAAGCGCCAGTGGACAGTATTTTCATCGAGCAGCTGAGTATCGATACGGTCATCGGGGTCTTTGACTGGGAGCGTCAGATTCGGCAACGGGTGGTGCTCGATATCGATATGGCGTTCGATATCCGCGCTGCCGCGGCCGATGACGATGTGGAAAAGACACTGAGCTACAAGACGGTGGCCAAGCGGGTGATCGCATTTGTGGAAGCCAGCGAATTCGCGTTGGTCGAAACCTTGTCGGAGCGCGTTGCGGCGCTGATCCTGGATGAGTTCGATGTCGCGCGGGTCACACTGCGCCTGAACAAGCCCTATGCCCTGCGTGGCGCGGCCGGGGTGGGTATCTGCATTACGCGCGAGCGTTCGGCATGACCGATGATACGGTTGACGTATTCGTCGGTATCGGCAGCAATATCGAGCCGTTGCGTTACGTACCGCAGGCCATCGAATATCTGGCGGCGTCCTTCGACGCGTTGCGTGTCTCCAATGTCTATCGTTGCCCTGCGGTCGGATTCGACGGCAATGCGTTCGTCAACCTGGTGGTGGGCATGACCAGTGGCGACGATGTGTATGGCTTGCAGTTACGGCTGCGCGAAATCGAAGCGGCCTGCGGGCGTGATCGCAGCGTCAAGCGTGCTTCGCGCAGTATGGATCTGGATCTGTTGCTGTACGGCGATGCGATCGTCGACGACGAGCAACTCCACCTGCCGCGCGCGGACATTCTCGAATACGCCTTCGTGCTCAAGCCGCTGGCCGAGCTGGCGCCGCGGCGTCGGCATCCGGTGGACGGGCGTACCTACGCCGACCTGTGGGCGAGCTTCGATGCCGACTCCCAACCGCTCACGCCGATCGAAATCAGCGTCCCAGCCGCCGTCCGCCGTCCACCGGAATAACTGCGCCCGTCTGGTAATTATTGGCCATGACCGCGCGGGTCGCCGTATAGATGTCCTCCGGCGATCCCAGACGCTCGAGCGGCGTTGCGGCCAGCACCTGTTCGCGACTGTTAGCGTCGTGCCACGGCTCGAAACTGATCGGCCCGGGCTGGATGGTATTCACCTTGATCCGTGGCGCCAGCCGCTTGGCGAACGCCAGTGAAAGATTCTGCAATCCGGCCTTGGTGGCGCAGTAGATGTCGTAATCCGGTGCGGGGTTGTCGGCGTAGATATCCGTTATATGGATGATATCGCCGGGCTGTTCCCCGGCGTCTGCATGCAGCCGCGGCGCCAGGCGTGTATTCAGAATATACGGTGCGAGCATGTGCACCTCGAAGAACGCCTGGAATTGCGCGGCGGCATCGCCGATTGTCTCCCGCGTGGGGCTGAACGCCGAGGCGTTGTGCACGATCGCACGCAGCGCCGGCGCGATGTCGTCGATCCGCTGCGCGATGGTCTCGGTCGCCGCGGCCGTGGTGAAATCACCCTGAACCAGACGCGCGCCACGCTCGGCCAGCCGGCGTATGGCGTCGCTGTCGTTGCGGTATTGGGCCACCACGGCAAAGCCGTCGTCGAGGAAACGATGGGCCAGATGCGCACCGACATTACGGCTGGTGCCGGTAATCAGCACGCAGTCCGGCAACCTTTGTTTGTTATCCGTATCAGACAAGAATTCGACCTCGCGCTATGGTGCGCCGCCGGCGGGTGATCAAGCTAACATACGCCCGCGTCGGGCTTTTTACTTTTGTTGCCGGAATTGTCTATGGAGTGGTATCAGCTGGTGGCGCTTGCCGTCGTGCAGGGCATCACCGAATTTCTGCCGATCTCGAGTTCGGCGCATCTCATACTGGTGCCCCATGTGCTCGGCTGGGCCGACCAGGGGCTTGGGTTCGACCTGGCCGTGCATCTGGGCACGCTGATTGCGGTTCTGGGGTATTTCCGGGCCGACGTCGTGGTGTTGCTCCGGGCGTGGATCGAGTCCATGACGTCCGGCCGCCGCGACGGCGACGTGGTGATGGCCTGGGGACTGATTCTGGCGACGCTGCCTGCGATCGGTTTTGGCCTGATCGTCGGCCTCCTCGGAGAGGATATGCTGCGTCTGCCGTGGATCATCGCCACCACCAGTATCGTATTCGGTGTGCTGCTGGGCGTGGTCGACATCCGAGCGCGCCGTGACCGCGATGTGCGATCGCTGACCTGGCGCGGTTATATCGGTGTCGGGCTGGCGCAGGCGGTGGCGCTCATTCCGGGATCGTCGCGCTCGGGCATGACCATCATGGCGGCGCGCGCGGCCGGCCTTACGCGTCCGCAGGCGGCGCGCCTGTCGTTCTTTCTGGCGATCCCGATCACGACCGCGGCCATTGCCTTCGAGGTGATGATGCTGCTCGACAGCCCGATAGACGATGCCTGGGGCGCGATGGCCGCCGCGGCAGCTCTGGCTTGCGTGAGCGCGGTCGTGACCATTCACTATTTTCTGCGCATGCTGCAGTCCGTGGGGATGATGCCGTTCGTGATCTACCGGGTGTTGTTGGGGTTGTTGTTATTCGCTTTGTTCGGGTTTTCCGGTTAGTTTCCGGCTAGGAGCCGATATCGTTCAGTAAGCTCCGTCACGGGGCTGGTTGCCGATCTCTGCCTTGCGCATCGCAGTAATGGCGCTGATGCGTTCGCGCCGCAGGGCCTCGCCGATTTCCGGGCCGCGCAGGCCAGCGTCGGCCAGCGGTTTGGCGGTGATCGTGCTTGCCGCCTCGTATGCTGCGCGGGCGAGTTCCGGTTGCGTGTAGGCACGGCGCTCGAAGCCGATCCGGCCGCGTACATCGGCTTCGCAGACTGCCAGCAGCACCTCCAGCCGCTCCGGTCGGCGAAATGCGTCCAGGGATTCGAGCATTTTAAGGAGGGTCGCGGCGCGTAATTCGGCGAGGCGGTGGACATGGGTATGCCAGCGTGCGGTCAGACGTGCGCTGTCCCGCAGCGTGCGCGGCACGCCCAGGCGTTGGCTGCAGGCATCGGCCAGCGGGCCGCCGGCGTCTTCATGGCCCGGATGGCTGGGCAGCCGGTGTGCTGGTGTCAGAGCCTTGCCGTAGTCGTGGCATAGCGCGGCGTAGCGTGCGGCCAGCGGCGCGCCGGCCGCCGCGGTCTGGCCCAGAACCAGCAACGTATGTACGCCGCTGTCGATTTCCGGATGGTGGCGTACCGGCTGGATCACGCCGAACAAGGCATCCAGCTCCGGGAACAGGCGGGCCAGCGCGCCGCATTCGCGCAGCAGGTAGAAGAACAGCTGCGGCTCGTCGTGCATGAGCGCGCGCTCGGTCTCGGCCCAGACGCGTTCGGGCACGAGATGGTCGACTTCGCCATTGGCCACCATGTTGCGCAGCAGGGTCATGGTTTCATCCGCGACCCGAAAGCCCAGCGGCGCGAACCGCGCATAGTAGCGTGCCAGGCGCAGGAGGCGGACGGGGTCCTCCACGAACGCGTCGGATACATGACGCAGGATGCCCGCCTCGAGGTCGGCCTGTCCGCCATGGGGATCGGCCAGGGTGCCGTCGTCGGCGCGGGCCATGGCGTTGATGGTGAGATCCCGCCGGATCAGATCATCCTCGAGTGTGACGTCGGCGCCGGTGTGGAACACGAAGCCGTGGTAGCCGCGACCCTGCTTGCGTTCGGTGCGCGCAAGCGCATGTTCCTCGTGATTATCGGGATCGAGGAATACCGGAAAATCCCGGCCGACCGGCCGATAGCCACGTTCGGTCATGTCTTCGGGGCTCGCGCCGACCACGACCCAGTCGCGGTCGGAAACCGCCAACCCCAGTAGTTCGTCGCGCAGCGCGCCGCCGACGAGATAGCGCCGCATCAGGAGTTCGTATAGCTCGGCCGGACGGGATCGAGCCGCTTGTCCAGCGGCTCGATATCGCCGTCGAGCCGGTCCTGGAACACGGTCATGTGCGACATGGCGCGCTGAACGTAATTCCGGGTTTCGGTATACGGGATATTGGCGATCCAGATCGCCGGTTCCATGGTTTCGGCCGGCAGCCAGCGGGCGATCCGGTTCGGACCGGCGTTGTAGCTGGCTGTTGCCATGGCGAGATTGCCGCCCCAGCGGGCCAGCATGCTGCGCAGATAGTGCGACCCCAAACGGATATTGACGCTGGGCACGTCAAGCCGACTCGGCGAGGGCGCACCGCTGCCCATGTTTCGGGCGACGTGGCGAGCGGTCCCCGGCAGCAGCTGCATCAGGCCGACGGCCCCCGCCGACGAACGGATGCCGGGCTGGAACAACGACTCGGTACGCATGATGGCGAATACATAGGCCGGGGTGAGACCGTTGCGGTCGGCGGCATTGCGTACCGCGTCCGCATACGGCAGGGGGTAGCGGATATCCAGATCGTCCCAGTAATCCGACTGCGCCAGGGTAGTGATGGCGCGTGAATGCCATTGCCACTCGTGGGCGATGCGCGCCGCAGCGGCGAGAGCAGGCTTGTCTTGCCCGGCGATGACCTGATTCCACTCCCGGTTGGCCCGGTAGGTCATGCCCAGCGTCCGCAGTTCCCGTGCGCGTGCCAGTGCCGGGCGCGCCGTGACTCGCGCGCGCGCTGCGTCGTCGTCGGCCAGTGGGCGCTCGTTGAGGCTGTAATCCTGCCCCAGGGCGTCCGACGCCAGATAGCCGTGGTAGGAGCGCTCCCGCGCGAGGCGCGCATAAATGGGCTGCGCCTGATCTTCGTTGCCGCTCTCGGCCAGGCCGCGTGCCAGCCAGTATTGCCATTCCTCGTCAGCGGCAATATCGGCCGGCAGATTGCGGATGGCCTGAACGACCAGTGGCCAGCGTTGCTGGTAGATCGCGGCGCGGATTTCCCAGCCGAGGGCGTGTTCGTCGTCGGCCATGCGTGCATGGTCGATGCGCGCGAACCAGGCCAACGCCTCGGGCTCGTGATTCTGGGCATAGAGCAGGGCGACAAAACGCTGCATCTGGTAGTGCTGTGCGGCGTCCAGACCCAGCCGTTCCACCAGTGCGGGCATCAGAACGGCCGCGCTGTCGAGATCGCTTCGTGCAAGACGTTTGAAAGCATGCACCGCAATGTCGCCATCCAGATTACGGCGGCTGCGCAGACGGGACGGGTTCTGGGCGATCGCCAGCCAGTCATCCAGGGTCGCGGCGCGAGTGTCCGGCAGCTTGCCGCTTAGATAACGGACCAGGCCGTACTGGCCGTCGAGCAGTGCCAGCCGCGCGCGCCGCTGGATCTCGTCGGCTGTGAGCAGGCCCCTGTTTTCGAGCCATGCGAACACCGGATCGCAGGCATCGGGCTGACTGTGGCCGACTCGCCACAGCGCCAGCGCATCCGCGCGTGGATTGTCGCCGAGTACGGTGCGCGCGTGAACGATGCGGCATTGTGTGCGCGTGCCGTCGTCGTCATTGCTGTTGTCGAGCAATGTCTGCCAGCGGCCGCGCCGGGCAAGACTGGCCAGCCACGGGCTGCGCAGGCGTTGTGCCGGCGGCAGATCGGGATGCTCGGTGATGAATGCCTGAATGCGCTGATCCAGCGCGCGCGCGGGCGATACCCGCAGCCGGTATCGCAGATCGGCTGCGGTCAGGTAGTCGTACAGGGGATAATCCTGCAGTTGCCGGCGTGCGGCCGATTCGTCGGCGAGCCGGCCTTGCTCGGCGGCGGCCAGGGTGTCGAGAAACAGGCTGCGCTGCGCGGATGTCGCGCCTTGGGCGATACCGGCGAACAGCACAAGTCCGGTCAACAGAAGAATACGCATTGCAGTTCATCGGGTGCAGGCTAACGATCGCCGAGTGTAACCCACCATAACCGCGTTGCGTCCGGCCAGCGGTGTTGCGTTCAGACCTCGCTGAAGGCCTCGTCCACGTTCTGGGCTGGTTCGCCGGCGAGCAGGTTCACGCCTTCGGGTTCGCAGTGCATGATCGCTTCGCGCAGGGCCGAAATCGCGCGGGGCCGAGGGAAACTCTTGCGCCAGGCGATGCCGATCCGCCGGGTGGGCGCGTCACCGGCAAACGGCCGAGTTTCCAGCAGGCGCGATTCCTCGGCCAGCCCCGGGATCGACGAGCGCGGCAATACCGTAATGCCCAGCCCGCTGGCGACCATGTGGCGGATGGTTTCCAGGCTGGAGCCGGCGCGTGGCTGGCGCTCGTATTCGAGATCGCGGCAGCCCTCGCAGAGCGCGAGTACCTGATCGCGGAAACAATGGCCGGGGCCGAGCAGCAACAGATCCTCGCGGGCCAGATCATTGGCGTCGATCGTGTCGCGCGCGGTCCAGGGATGGTTCTGTGGCATGACCACCACGAACGATTCGTCGTAGAGCGGCCACAGCGAAATACCGGGCAGGTCGTATGGCGTGGCCACGATGACCGCGTCCAGCTCGTTGTTGCGCAGTTGCTGGGTGAGCGTGCCGGTGAAGTTTTCCTCGATCACCAGCGGCATGTCGGGCGCGGATTCGCGCAATCGCGGGATCAGGTGCGGCAACAGATAAGGGCCGACGGTATAGATCACCCCCAGGCGCAACGGCCCGGCGAATTCGTCCCGTCCCTGCTGAGCGATGGTTTCCAGAGCTCCAACTTCGCCGAGTATGCGATAGCTTTGTTCGATCACCCGTCGGCCGATGGGCGTGACCCGGGCCTCGCCCCGGTTGCGTTCGAATACCGTGACGCCGAGCTCGCTTTCGAGCTTCTTGACCGCCACCGATAGCGTCGGCTGGCTCACAAATGCGCGTTTGGCGGCCCGGCCGAAATGGCGCTCTTTGTCGAGCGCGATCAGATACCGCAGTTCGGTGAACGTGATATGCATGGCGTCTAATCGTCAGCGGTCAGCCAGTCCTGCGGTTTGAGGTAGATGTCGTAGAGCTCGGCTTCGGGGCTGCCGGGCTCGGGCATGAAACCATATTGCCATGAGGCCAGAGGCGGCATCGACATCAGAATGGACTCGGTCCGCCCTTGCGACTGCAGCCCGAATAATGTGCCGCGGTCGTACACCAGATTGAATTCGACGTAACGGCCCCGGCGATAGAGCTGGAAGTCACGTTCGCGCGGGCCGTAGTCGTGGTCGGCGCGGCGGCTGACGATCGGCGTGTAGGCGTCGATGAAAGTCTGGCCGACGGTACGGGCCAGCGCGAACGAGTCGTCGAAACCCGGTTCGTCGAAATCGTCGAAGAACAGGCCGCCCACGCCGCGGGTTTCGTTGCGATGCGGGATATGGAAATAATCGTCGCACCACTGCTTGAAGCGTGGATAAAGGTCGTCGCCGAATGGTTTGCAGGCTTCGCGAGCCGCGGCATGCCAGGCGACGACATCCTCGCGAAACGGATAAAAGGGCGTCAGATCGAAACCGCCACCGAACCACCACACCGGCGCTTCGCCGGGTTTTTCCGCGATGAAGAACCGCACATTGGCATGGGCCGTGGGTACGTAAGGGTTGCGCGGATGGGCCACGACCGACACCCCCGTGGCCATGAACGAACGACCGGCCAGCTCCGGGCGCCGAGCCGAGGCCGACGCCGGCAGATCGTTGCCGGTCACGCGGGAAAAATTTACGCCCGCCCGTTCGAAGGTATCGCCTTCGGTGAGCACCCGGGTGTCGCCGTCGCCCCCCTCGGGGCGTTGCCAGGCATCGACATGAAAACGGGTATCCGGCTCGAAGGCGGCCAGGCGTGCGGCGATATGATCCTGCAGCTCGCGAAATGCTGCGATCACGCGGTCCGGAGCGACCGCATCTGCACTTATGGCATTGCTCATGTCATGCGCCCCGTATGAGGCGGTTGTCTGCGGCGTTTCGAATGGTGCTCGGTACGCCCGGCGTGTCCGGCGTGCCGCCGGCGATGAAATCGATGTGCGTCCCGAACCGTGCGCGCGCCTGCCAGGTATTGCGCACGGGTGGTCGGCTGCTGACGTTGGCGCTGGTCGACACGAGGGGGCCGCCGAAGGCCGCAGATAGCGCGGCGCTGTCTGCGTGTGCGGTCTGGCGCAGGGCAATGGTGGCGTGTGTGCCGGTGAGCCATTCGGGTGCGTCCGGATGCGCGGGCAGCAGCCAGGTCGTGGCGCCGGGCCAGGATTCCACGGCCCGTTGCCAGGCCGTGTCGGCGTCCGGATCCACGAACGGCGCAAGCCATTCGGGGCGGTCCGCAATCACGATCAGTCCGCGACCGGTGTCCCGGTTCTTCAGTGCGAAAACACGCCATACGGCGTAGGCGTCCAGCGCATCGCAGGCCAGGCCCCATACGCCTTCCGTGGCATGGGCGATGACGCCGCCAGCGCGCAGCACACGCGCGGCATGCCGCGCCCGATGGGGCGACAGGCCGGCGCGGGCCGGGGTGGCCGGTTCAGCGGTTGCGTGAGCTTGCGGCATCAGTGTCGTCCGGGCTCCGCCACGGTCCTGTTTGCGGCATCCTCGGCTACGGCGAATGCCGCCGGCCTACGACTTGCCGCCACCGCCGGACTTGGCTGAAGCGTTCGATTTCGTGCTCTGCGCCTTGCCGGTCTTGGCCGGGGCTTTCTTGGCTGTGGCTTTCTTCGCTGGAGCCTTCTTTGCCGGGGCCTTCTTGGTTGTCGATTTGGCGGTCGAGGCCTTGCTCGACGCGCTCTTCTTGGCGCCGGCCTTGCCGCGGCCGCGTTTCTTGCGTTCCGGCGCCTTGGCGATGATTTCCTCGCACTGTTCCAGCGTCAGGGATTCCGGCTCCGTGCCCTTGGGCACGCTGGCGTTCTTCGTGCCGTTGGTGATGTAGGGGCCGAACGGGCCGTGCTGGACCTTGATCCCGGCGTCCTCGAAGTGCTTGATCAGCTTCTTGGCGTCCGCCTCTTGCTTCTCGGCGACCACTTCCTTGGCGCGTTCGGGCGTGATCGTGTAGGGATCGTCTTCCTTGAGCGAAGCGAATTTCTTGCCGTAGCGCACATACGGGCCGAAACGACCGATATTGGCGACCATCGGCTCGCCTTCGGGCGTATCGCCCAGTTCGCGCGGCAGGTTGAACAGATACAGCGCTTCGTCGAGCGTGATCTTGTCCATGTCCTGGCCCTTTCGCAGGCCGGCGAACTTGGGTTTTTCCTCGTCGTCCTTGCTGCCGATCTGCACGAACGGCCCGTAGCGGCCGATACGCACGATCACCGGTTTGCCGGATTTCGGGTCGGTGCCGAGCTCGCGTGCCTGGGCGACTTCCTCGCGCGAGAGATCCTGCTTGGATTCGATCTGCTCGGAGAAGCGATCCCAGAACTCGCGCAGCAGCGGTTGCCACTGTTCTTCGCCACGGGAGACGGCGTCGAGCCGGTCCTCGAGGTTGGCGGTGAACTCGTAGTCCACGTAGCGGGTGAAGTGGTCGGTCAGGAACTTGTTGACGATCTTGCCCAGCGGCGTCGGCATGAAGGCCTTGCCGTCCATTTCCACGTATTCCCGATCCTGCAGGGTGGAAATGATCGAGGCATAGGTCGACGGCCGGCCGATGTCGTATTCCTCCAGCGTTTTCACCAGTGCGGCCTCGGTGAAACGCGGCGGCGGCTCGGTGAAATGCTGGGTCGGAATGATTTCCTCCAACGGCAGCATCTCGTTTTCTTCCAGCGGCGGCAGACGCTTGTCCTTGTCGTCGTCGCCGGGTTCGTCCTTGCCTTCCTTGTAGACCGCCAGAAAGCCGGCCTCGCGCAGCGTGGAGCCAGAGGCACGGAACAGATGCGCCTCGCCGGCGGCCAGATCGGCGGACACGGTATCGAACAACGCGTGCACCATCTGGCTGGCAACCGTGCGCTGCCAGATCAGCTCGTACAGCCGGGCCTGATCGCTGGACAGATGACGCTTGATCTCGTCGGGAATGCGCGCGCTGGCGGTCGGCCGGATAGCCTCGTGGGCCTCCTGTGCGTTCTTGGATTTGGTCTTGAACGTGCGCGGCGCGTCGGGCAGATTCTTGTCGCCGTAGCGCTGGCCGATCATCTGGCGCAGTTCGGTCACGGCGTCGTTGGCCAGGTTGACCGAGTCGGTCCGCATGTAAGTGACCAGGCCGGTTTCGTCACCGTCACCCAGTTTGACGCCCTCGTACAGGCTCTGGGCCGTGCGCATGGTGCGTTTGGCCGTAAAGCCGAGCTTGCGCGCCGCCTCCTGTTGCAGGGTCGAGGTCGTGAACGGCGGCGCCGGGTTGCGTTTGCGCTGGCGGCGGTCGACCTTGGCGACGCGCAGCTGGCCGTCTGCGGCACGGGTCAGCTTGTCGAAGGCTTCGTCCGCGCTGCCCTTGTTGTTGACCGTGAACTGCTCGACCTTCTCGCCGTCCAGCTGATACAGACGGGCGCCGAACGCCTGGCCGTCCTTGGCGGTGCGTGCCTCGATCTTCCAGTATTCCTCGGGTACGAACGCCTCGATCTCGGCATCGCGCTCGCAGATCAGGCGCAGCGCCGGACTTTGCACGCGGCCGGCCGACAACCCGCGCTGGACCTTGCGCCACAACAGCGGCGACAGGTTGAAGCCCACCAGGTAATCGAGCGCGCGCCGCGCCTGCTGGGCATTGACCAGCGAATCGGACAGTCCGCGCGGGTTGGCCACGGCATCGGCCACGGCTTTCTTGGTGATTTCGTGGAACACAACCCGCTCGACGGTCTTGTCGTCGAGCAGGCCGCGCTCGCGCAGCAGCTCCATTAGATGCCAGGCAATGGCCTCGCCTTCCCGGTCGGGGTCAGTCGCCAGCAGCAGCGAATCGGATTTCTTCAGGCTGCGCGCGATCTTGTCGACATGCTTGGCGTTGCGGTCGATGACGTCGTAGCGCATCGCGAAATCGTGCTCGGTATCCACCGCGCCTTCTTTCGGGATCAGGTCACGCACATGACCGTACGAGGCCAGAACCTCGTAGTCCTTGCCGAGATATTTTTCGATCGTCCGGGCCTTGGCCGGCGATTCAACGATGACGAGATTGCGGCTCATCGACTCACGCTAATGGATTCATGAAACAGGTGCTGGCGTCGCAGCGCGCTGCAGGCTAGCACAGCCTTTGAAGCATGCGCGAGCGCGCTGCGTCAAATACGCTGCCGGCTGACCGGGCTGGTCCGGCTAGTGGCTGGCGCCCGGTGACTCCGCGTGGATGATGGCTTCCATCTGCGCGTAGGCATGGTCCTGGCCGCCCGACGACAACACCATCATGACCACCCATTTGAGCTGCTCGAGGCTGGCCTGATCGGAATCATCGTCCACCAGCGCGAGCAGGCGGTCGATCACGATTTCGCGGTCGGTGGCCGAGAGCACGCCGCATTGCTGCAGGCGTTCGAGATAGCCGCGGCATTCGGTGCCGAGTACTTGCAGCTCGGCCGCCGCATAGACGCGTACGCTGTTTTCGCCGGGCGCCTGGGCCAGGGACTGACCCTCCGGGTCCGTGCCCCGAATCCAGGCGAAGGCATCGTCGATCTCGTCCGGGAAGAAGCCGGCTTCATGGAGATCGTCGCGCACGTTGGCTGCATGCTCGGCATCGGCCATCGAGAAGTTCTCGAACAGGTAGAGCAGGACATCGAGCAGGTTTTCGTTCATGGATACGGTTTCCTGTCACGCGGGCGAATGGAGCGGCCCATCAGATGGCGCGCATGTAGGCGCCTCCGGGGGCGGCCACCACACGGCCTTCGAGTTCCAGTATCAACAGTGTCGAGGATACCGCATCCGCCGACCATCCGGTGCGCTGGATGAGGTCGTCGATCCGCGCCGGCGCATGGCCCAGGGCCGTCATAAGGGTCTCGTGTGCAGCATGGCCGGTGGACGTATCTGACTGATCGGGCTGGCCAGGCGCGGGTTCCGACGACGACTGAGAGGGCGGTCGAAACCCGTCCAGAACCCCGGCGATATCCTCGAGAATATGATCGGTGGTTTCCACCAGTTTTGCGCCGTCCCGGATGAGCTGGTGGCAGCCGCGCGCGAGCGGGTTGTGAATGGAACCCGGCAGTGCGAAGACATCGCGCCCGGAGCCGATCGCCATTCGGGCCGTGATCAGCGAGCCGGAAGCACGAGCGGCCTCGACCACGAGGGTGGCGGTACACAGCCCGGCGATCACGCGATTGCGCCGTGGAAAGTTGCCGCGTACCGGCTGTGTGCCGAGCGCGAATTCCGACAGCAGCAGGCCGTTGGCGGCGATCTGCTCGGCCAGCTCGCGGTTGGCCGCCGGATAGACCCGGTCCAGTCCGGTGCCGCAGACCGCGATGGTCATGCCATCAGCAGCCAGCGCGCCTTCGTGGGCGGCGGCGTCGATGCCACGCGCGAGTCCCGACACCACGACCAGGCCCGCGCGGGCAAGCGCGGCACCGAATTCGCGCGCCGCGTCCCGGCCGCTCGGCGTCGGGTTGCGGCTGCCGACGATGGCAATGGCGGGGTAGCGCAACAGGTCGATATCGCCGATGGCATACAACCAGGGCGGCGCGGGTAACAGTTCCGCGAGAGCTGTCGGGTAGTGATCGCTGTCGCGCGTGATCAGATAACGGTCGTCGTCCGCAAGCCAGCGCTCGGCCTCGGCGATACGTTCGCTGTCGTGGTCGGCCGCGCTGTTGGCGAGCGCCGTGCGGGTCGGCGCCGGGATATTGAGTCCGCGCCAGCCGGCATCACCCGCGGCCAGTGCCGCGGCCGGGCTGCCGTAGCGCTCGATCAGGCGTGCGCCCAGGGTCGCCCCGATGCCGGGCGTGCAGGCCAGCCGCAGCCAGTCGCGTTGCGTTGTCGTCATGGCGTGGGTGTACGCACGATATCCCCGACATGCAACGCCCGCGTGGCGTGCATGACCAGCGCAAAACTCACCCGTGCAGCGGTCTTGAACACCAGCAACAAGCCGGACTTGTTCTCCGGTAGCCGTACCTGGCCGCCCGCCACCGGGTCCCGGACCACGCGGCCGGCTTCGAACACATCGAGCACATGGCCACGCTCGAGGCCGTCGCTGCGGCCCGCGCTGAGGGTGACGATTTGATGCTGGCCGATGCTATAGACGCCGTCCTGCACCGAAATGATGCGTCCCTCGACCGGGAGTAACGGTGCATGCGGATGGAAATCGTGGCTGAGCTGTTGGTCGGTGATCGGCAGCAGGCGGTCGCCCGTCAATGCTTCGCGATAGCTATGGGTAATCACGCCCGTGTCGACGTCGCCGAAGGCGTCGATCGAGATTTCGGCCACCGGGACGGCCTTGTGGCCGAGGGTTTCGCCGGTTTCGGGATCGGTATAGACACCAGCCCGGCGTACCACGCTGTAGTTGTGGGGTCCGCTGGCATCGGCGCCGCGCACATAGGCCGTATTGCCCTCGCCGCCGACCAGGTGTTCGTCGAGGAAGGAGACGATATAGGGGGCCGCCTCGAGCTGTTTTTCGCGCACCAGACGCGGGCTCTTGATGAAAGCGCGGATAGCCTCGATCGGGATGGTGGGAATCGCGGCGTCGATCGGCAGTTCGCGTACCCGCGGTGACAGTCGCTCGTTGTGCGCGCGCGTCAGCCGGGGCGGACCGTCGCCGTCACGCGTGAGGATCAGCACGTCGCCGGGATAGATCCGGTGCGGGTTGGCGATATCAGGGTTGTCGTACCAGAGCTGCGGCCAGTACCACGGATCCCGCAGGTAATAATCGGCGATATCCCAGAGCGTATCGCCGGGTTTCACGATATAACGCAGGGGTGCGTCGTCGCGCAGTTGTCCGTCGAGATCGGGCGCGGTCAGATCGCGCTGTCGCGCACGTGGCGCGGGCGTTTGCGGCAACGGCTGGCCGCGCTCGGAAAGAGTGGGCCCGGCCCCGGGCGGGGCACGGTCGGTCGTTTTGTCGTGGGCGCAGCCGCCCGTTACCAGGCCGAACGCGACCGTCGCTGCGACGATCCAACCCATCGAAGCTGTTTGCAAACCGTTATACTCCCGCATCCAGGACGCGTCCCCGTGTGGACATTGCTATCGCGTGCCTGCACGGCACACTCCGCACTCCCGCGTCAGTTGATGGAACGACCACCCTAGTGACGCAATAACCGACAGAGTATGGCGATTCTCGAGATTTTGCATTTCCCCGATCCGCGGCTGCGCGAAGTCACGCGTCCGGTCGCGAGCTTCGATGCCGACTTGTCGGCCTTCATCGACGACATGTTCGAGACCATGTACGCCGCGCCCGGCGTCGGTCTGGCGGCGACCCAGGTCGGCGATACGCGCCGGATCGCGGTCATGGACTGTTCGGAAGACAAGAACGATCCGATCGTGATGGCCAACCCTGAAATCCTCTGGCACGAGGAACTCGAAACGGTCGACGAGGGCTGTCTGTCGGTGCCCGAGCATTACGACAAGGTCAAGCGCTATACACGCCTGCGCTTTGCCGCCCAGGGTCGTCACGGCGAGCGCTACGAGATGGATGCCGACGACCTGCTCGCGCAATGCGTCCAGCACGAGCTCGGGCATCTCGACGGCGGTCTGTATATCGATCAGTTGTCGCGTCTCAAACGCGAGCGTATCCGGCGCAAGCTGGCCAAGGCCGCGCGCCAGGGCCCGCCGGTCGCCGAAGACGATCAATAGACGCAGCGCCGTGAATATCGTTTTTGCCGGAACCCCGGATTTCGCGCTGCCCTGTCTGGAAACCATCGCCGCCAGCGATCATCGTCTGGGGGGCGTGCTCACCCAGCCCGATCGCCCGGCCGGGCGCGGCCGGCAGCTGGCGGCGTCGCCGGTCAAGCAGCGCGCGCTCGAACTCGGGGTGCCGGTGCAGCAACCCGAAAGCCTGAAGGACGACGCGGCGTTCGATGCGCTTGCTGCGTTGCAGCCGGACCTGATGGTCGTGGTGGCATACGGACTGTTGTTGCCGCGACGCGTACTCGCCTTGCCGCATCATGGCTGCATCAACGTGCATGCGTCGCTCTTGCCGCGCTGGCGCGGCGCAGCGCCGATTGCGCGCGCGATCCTTGCCGGGGACGACGAAACCGGCGTGACCGTCATGCAGATGCAGGCCGGTCTGGATACCGGCCCCATGCTGGCGCGCTGGCCGGTAGCGATCGGTTCGCAGACGACGGCCGGCGGCCTGCACGATCAACTCGCGGATCTGGGCGCCCGGGCGCTGGACGAGGTCATCGAACAGTTGCCGGAGGGTCTCGCTGGTGACGGTGACGTCCAGGACGATGAACACGCCACCTATGCGCGCCGGCTGGACAAGGCCGAGGCCGCGATCGACTGGTCGCAGGATGCCGAGCATATAGCACGTGCGGTGCGGGCGTTTGCACCCTGGCCGGTGGCGCATGCCGTGCTCGACGACAAGCCCGTGCGGTTCTGGCGCGCGCAGACGCTGAATACCTTCGCGGATAGTGCTCTCGGTACAGTCATCGCGGCCAGTCCCGAGGGTATCGATATTGCCACCGGTGACGGTGTGCTGCGGGTGCTGGAGCTGCAGTTGCCCGGCAAGCGGCGCATGGATGCCGCGGCTGCAGTCAACGGCCGCGACTGGGTCGGTCAGCGCTTTGGGTGACAACGCCGCAGTCGCCGGGGCGGGAACCCGGGCGATGGCCGCGCGCGCGGTCACCGCGGTGCTCGACGACGGCCGTAGTCTGGACGCGGCTCTCGGTAGTGTGCCCGCTACATGGACGGATGCCGATCGCGCTCTGGTCAATGCGCTTGCCTATGGCGTGCTGCGCGACTACCGGCAACTGGACGTCATGCTTGCGCCGCGGTTGTCGCGGGCGCCGCAGCCGTTGCTCAAGGCATTGTTGCTGGTCGGGATCTATCAGCTCGAGCGCATGCGGGTGCCGGCCCATGCCGCCGTGCACGCCACCGTAGCCGCTACTCGGGAACTCAAGCTCGGGCGTGCGCGCGGCATGGTCAATGCCGTCCTGCGTGGCCATCAGCGCGACGGTGCGCCCGAGCTGCCGGACAGCCCGGGCGTGCAGTATTCACACCCGGACTGGTTGCTGCACGCCATTCGGGCCGACTGGCCGGATACCCACACCGACGTGCTGGCAGGCAACAATACCCAGGCGCCGATGCATCTGCGCGTGAACAGCCGTGCGACCAGTCGCGACGCTTATATGGCGCATCTCGCCGAGGCGGATATCAAAGCCCGCGCGATGCCCCAGGCTGACACCGGTATCACGCTTGAGGCGCCGATGAGCGCGCAGGCGTTGCCCGGTTTTGCCGAGGGCAGGGTTTCGATCCAGGACGGCGCGGCCCAGTTGGCGGCCGGACTTCTGGATGCTCAGGACGGTGATCGAGTGCTGGATGCCTGCGCCGCACCGGGCAACAAGAGCGCCCATATGCTCGAGCAGGCCGATATCGATCTGCTCGCGCTGGATATCGATGGTGCGCGTTTGGCGACCCTGGACGACACCTTCGAACGCTTGCGCCTGACAGCGCATACGCAGGCTGCCGATGCGCTCGATGTCGCGAACTGGTGGGATGGGCGACCGTTCGATCGCATCCTGCTGGACGCGCCGTGCAGCGGTACCGGCGTGATCCGCCGACATCCGGATATCAAATGGCTGCGGCGTGCCAGCGATGTCACGGCCGCGGCCGAACGTCAGGCCGCACTGCTGCGCGCTCTCTGGTCCACGCTGGCCCCCGGTGGGCGGCTGGTCTATGCGACCTGCTCGATACTCCAGGCCGAAGGCGTGGATGGAGTGACGGCGTTCCTCGATGAACACGCCGATGCCCGCGAGCGCACCGTCGAAGCCGACTGGGGCCAGATGCAGGCGGCCGGGCGCCGTATCGCGCCCGGTCAGCATGGTTTCGACGGTTTCTACTACGCCGTGTTGGAGCGTACGTAATCCCACGTATTTGAATTGGAACCGGGCGATCACAATCTCTGCCGTGTCATACGCCAAATCCAATTGCAGGAGTAGTCATGGCCGACGAACTCAAAGGCAGGACCGTTGCATTTCTTGCTACCAACGGCGTCGAGCAGGTCGAACTCACTCAGCCGTGGGACCAAATCAAGGCCGCCGGTGCCACGGTGGAGCTCGTATCGCTTGAGTCCGGCGATATCCAGGCGATGAACGCAGACATCAACAAGGGCGATACCTTCACGGTCGACAAGACCGTCGAGCAGGTCAGTGCCGGCGACTACAACGCGTTGGTCATCCCGGGCGGGGTCGCCAATCCGGATACCATGCGCACCAACGCCAGCGCAGTACGGTTCGTGCGCGATTTCTTTGCCCAGCACAAGCCGGTCGCGGCCATCTGCCATGCGCCCTGGATGCTGGTCGAAGCGGATGTCGCTGACGGGCGCACGGTCACATCCTTTCCATCGGTGCAGACCGACCTCAAGAATGCTGGCGCCCACTGGGTCGACCAGGAGGTCGTTTGCGATGAAGCACTGGTAACGAGCCGCACGCCGAACGATCTGGACGCATTCTGCGCCAAGGCGATCGAGGAATTCGCCGAAGGCAAGCACGACGAGCAGACCACCTGAGCGCAACGCAAGTCGTCAGCCCGGCTCGCCCGGGCTGACGGCATATCGGTCTAGAGGCTGGCGTAGGCGTACGGCCCGCCTTTTTCCAGCGCTCGCCGGTAGGCGGGGCGATCGTGGATACGGTCGACAAACGCCTTGAGATTGGGATAGCGCGTATCCAGCCCGCCGCGACTCGTGGCGGCTTCCAGTGGGAAGCTCATCATGATGTCGGCGGCGCTGAATTCATTCCCCACGAACCACTCGGATTGGCGCAGCTCGTTTTCCATATAGTCGAGATGCAAGTCCAGCTGTGGCTGGATGAACTGCGTCTTGACTTTGCCTGCAATCGCCTTCGCGACTGGTCGTACCAGCATCGGCGATTCTTCTTCGACGGCATTGAACACCAGCTGCAACAGCAGCGGTGGCATCGCCGAGCCTTCCGCATAATGCAGCCAGTAGTCGTAGCGCAGCCGTTCGGGCGTGCCGCGGGCCGGGGCAAGCCGCCCGCCGGCATGCCTATCGACAATGTAGTCGATGATCAGGCCGGTCTCGGCCACGGTATGCGCGCTGTCGGTAATCACCGGCGATTTGCCCAGGGGATGGACCTGTCGCAGCTCCGGCGGGGCCAGCATGGTCTTCGGATTGCGCTGGTAATGCTTGATTTCGTAGTCGAGTTCCAGCTCCTCGAGCAGCCAGAGCACACGCTGGGAGCGCGAATTCTCCAGATGGTGAACGGTAATCATGGGTCATCCCCGACAGTGCAAGACAATGCGTCACGATACGCCATCTGAAAACGTCTGATTTGTTCCGGCGCGGATCGTGTCGGACGTCACGCCGGGGGGCTAACCGCTGGCGCGGCTCCCGCCACTCGGACCCGGCCGGGTTGGCGGCGACCAGACGTTGCGAATGGCCTGACGACCGCGTGCCGGAAAGTCATTGGAGAAGCGCAACCGCGCGTGCCGGTGTGCCCCCTTGCACTCGATGTCGCCGTTTTCGATCGCATGCAATGCCACGATGTCGCGCACATCGGCCAGAAAGCGGGCAGGGGGCTTGCCGGAGACCACATGGACCGTGGCGGCCTCGACGCGCAGCTTGTAGATCAGACGGAAGCGGGCGAACACACGCGGTTGCATTGATCGGGATCGATGGCACAGTTTGCGCATGAGTGGCAAAGCGCGCAACGGTGGCCAGCAGGACAGCGCACAGAATGCAGTGCGCGTCGACAAATGGCTCTGGGCCGCCCGTTTCTTCAAGACCCGATCGTTGGCCAGCAGTGCGGTCAAGGGTGGCAAGGTGCACGTCAATGAGCGCCGCGCCAAGGCCAGTACCGATATCCATGTCGGCGACCGGCTGGAGATCACCAAGGGCGAAATCGGTTTCGAGATCGTGGTCGACGCACTTGCAGCCCAACGCGGCCCGGCCAGCCAGGCGGCGGCCCTCTATACCGAGACACAGGCCAGCATGGAAACGCGGGAGCAACAGGCATTCGAGCGGCGGGTGGCGCGACAGGCCATGCCGCGGCCTGCGATGCGCCCGGACAAGAAGCAGCGCCGGCAACTGCGCCGGTTCAAGCAGGGCGACTAACGGCAGCTCGCCGGCAGGTAGCGCGCGGCGACACCGTTGCCGTTCGGTGCCGAGCAGCGCCACCGGGCCGCGCCCCCGTCGAAGTCAGCTTCCAGATAAAGCAGCTTGTTGTCGATCGGCGCGCCGTCGTACTTGATCCGGATCGCGGGGTTGTCCGGATTGTTGTACCACCACATGCGTTTGACGTATTGGCCGCGCCCGGCGCCAGTGTCCGGATTCGCCGGCAGGCCGAGTTCGTTGAGCAGACCGAGCCAATTGCGAGCGGCGAGTTGCGGCAGGCGGCCGTGGATGGCCCGGTATTCGGCAACGGCCCGTTTGACCCGCTGCGCCAGAACCAGCCCCTCGCTGACCCGCGCACGCACGATGTAGTTCTGGTAATTCGGAATCGCGATCGCCGCCAGCGCGCCGACAATCGCCAGCACGATCATCATTTCGATCAGGGTGAATCCTGATGCCGGCAGGTGGTCGGCGCGAGTGTGCCTGCGCGGCCGACGGAATCTGGACGCGGGCATGACGCTCGATCCTTGTGTTTTTCTGCTCTTATGCCTGCGTTGTGCGTGGCCTGCGTAGTCCTGTCAAGCTGCCCGCGTGCCGGTTCACGCAAATGCTTGTTATGCTGCGATAATCGGCTCTTGGCATTTATAGTCGCCGGGGCAGTGCAGCGCCATGCCCGGGCCGTATTCGTTTGATTGTTTTCTTGGGAGGAACGCGTGACGACACGTTCGAGCAGCCTGCGGCGTGGTGCGCTGGCGGGCGCCATGGCGGTATCACTGGTGGGCACTACAGCCTGTGGTGTGATTCTGTATCCGGAACGCAAGGGCCAGGTGGACGGCCGGATCGATCCGGCGGTAGCCGTGCTCGACGGTGTCGGCCTGCTGTTCTTCCTTGTGCCGGGCGTGATCGCATTTGCCGTGGATTTCGCCACCGGTGCCATTTATCTGCCGGGCACGGCGTCCAATACGACGCTGGACATGGACGACGCGCGGGTCATTCAGCGCGACCCGGATGAGCTGGACGCGCTCGCAGTCGAGGCGATCATCCGCGAGCAGACAGGCCAGGGAGTAGCGCTTTCCGACCCGGCGCTACGGGTCAAACGCGCGACAGCGGTTCAGCGCCAGTGGCAACGACTCGATGCGCTACTGTCCGCACGCCAATATGCAGCCCTGACCGGCCGGGTGCGCAGCGCCGCTCGTTAGCCGCCGGAAGAATACTCGGTTCCCTGCTGTATCGATGATACAGCCCTGATTTCTCAGGTGGCTTAAAAACCGCCGCTGCGCGGGTTAGCATGGCGGTCAGGTTTTTCTACGGGAATCACACCATGTCCAAGCAGATCGAATTCACCCGTCCCGACGGCCAGACCGCCAACGGCTACTACGCCGAGCCGGACAACAACCCCGGCGCGCCCGGCATCGTGGTCATCCAGGAGTGGTGGGGCCTCAACGACCAGATCAAGCGGGTCGGCAAACAATGGACCGACGCCGGTTACCGCGTATTGATCCCGGATCTGTACCGGGGCGACAAGGCGCTGGACGAGGCCGAAGCCGAGCACAAGATGAACGACCTCGACTTCGAGGATGCGGCGACCCAGGATATCCGGGGCGCGGTGCAGTATCTCAAAGCCGGTAGCGACAAGGTCGGCACGATCGGTTTCTGTATGGGCGGTGTTTTGTCGGTGCTGGCCGCCATGCATGTGCCGGAAACCGATGTTGCTGTTTCCTGGTACGGCGTGCCGCCGGACGAGGCCGGTAATGCCGAGGATATCGATGTCCCGCTGCAATGCCATTTCGCCACCCAGGACACGTTCTTTCCGATCGAGGACGCCGACGCGTTCGAGAAGAAGTTGGAAGCCGGCAATGTTCAGCACGAATGCTATCGCTACGAGGCCCAGCACGCCTTCGGCAATGAGGACTGGGATTACTACGACGAGCAGGCCAGCAGGGCCGCATGGCAACGCAGCATGGCTTTCTTCGAGACGCATCTGAAAGCGTGATCGAATCAATCCGGCCGAAATCGGTGAATACACGAGGCGGCCTGCGGGCCGCCTTTTGCGTGCCGGCGACTCCAGTGTGGTGAATGGTTCAGAGTGCCGGTATCAAGCCTGTTTGCATGAGATAAAGCGCGCCCGCGCCGGTTACGGCCACGCCGGCCGCGCTGGCGCCCACCGTCAACCCGAGCCGAGGGCCGCCCAGGGTATAGGCAAGCAGGCTCTTGAACAGCACGCTGCTGATCGCGGCGACCACCAGCGCACGAGCCGCAGTGTCGGTGGAAATGCTGGTATGGCTGAGTTGGGCCATGGAAAGCGTGACTGCGGTCAGGTCGCCCATCGCGGCAATGGCGGCGATCACATAGACACCGGCATCACCGAAAAGGTGCACGCCGGCCGCGCTGGCCAGCGTTATAGTGATCAGCAGTATCGCGAAGCGCAACGTGTCCTTGAGCCGGAACGGTGGCCCCATCCGGCGCGGCGCCCGCAGCGTGGTCGTATCCAGACGCCAGCGCATCAGGAGTGCGACAGCCAGCGCAATCGTCATCATTATGCCCAGTGGTAGCGCGGCGGCCCAGGCCAGCATCGGGCTGGCGGCCAGCGCGACCAGGATCATGCGCGGCATACCCATGGCCTGGGCGAGAATGATGCCGACGGCCAGCAGGGTGTCCAGGCCGCGGGTACGCCGCGCCAGGCGGGCGAAATGCAGCGTCAGCGCGGTCGACGAGGCCATGCCGCCGAATACGCCGGTGGTGAGAATGCCGCGTGCTTGTCCGAGCAGGCGGACCGCGAAATGCCCCGCGAACGAGATTGCGGCGACCAGCACCACCAGCAGCCAGAGCCGGAACGGGTTGAGCACCTCCGCGGGGCCCATGCCCTTATCCGGCAATACCGGCAATATCAGCACGGAAATCATCAGCAACTTGAAGGCGGCGATCAGCTCGTCGCGGTCGACGCGCCCCAGCCAGCGGTGCAGTTCCGGCTTGAGGCCGAGCAGCGTCGCGATGACCACTGCGCCGGCGCCGGCGAGAGCCGGGGATCCGGTCGCGGCCAGCGCTGCCAGCGCGAAGGTCGCGAAGGCGGCCATTTCGCTGGTGATGCCGTATTCGCTGCGCTCGCGCGAGGACACCACGTGCGCGGCGATCAGCATGGCCGCCAGAGCCACGAATCCCAGCCCCATCACAACTGCGCCCATGTCCTGCGCCAGCAGGCCGGTCACGCCGCCGGCCACGCCAATGATGGCAAAGGTGCGCAGGCCCGCGACGCGTTGGCCGGCGCTGGCTTCGCGCTGCTGCCAGCCGCGCTCCAGGCCGACCAGCAGCCCGACCGCCAGGGCCACGGCGAGATTGCGAAACACCAGCAGCGACGTATCGATGTCCATTCTCCCCGATTATCAACGACGTTCCACGACCATTATAGTCTGTCGCGGCGGGCGCTTGGCGCGGCGGATAAAAGCGGGCAAAGTGACGGCGGTCACTTTCTGGAGTACTCGCATGGCGGCATCGGATACGGTCATCGTGGAGCGGCAGGACGAACGCGCCCACGTTTGTCTCAATCGTCCCGACAAGCACAACGGCATGAATCTGGAAATGCTGGATGCGGTCAATCGCTGCGCCAGCGAGCTCGCGGATGATCGCAGCCTGCGCTCGATCGTCATCGAGGGCATGGGGCCGTCGTTCTGTGCCGGCCTGGACGTCAAATCGATGTTCGATCAGCCGCTCACGGCCGGTTCGACCCTCATGACCCAGCTCTGGCTGCCCTATGCCAACCGCTTTCAGCGCTGGAGTCTGGCCTGGCGGGATATCGGCGTGCCCGTGGTCGCGGCTATCCACGGCAACTGTTTCGGTGCCGGCATGCAGCTCGCGCTGGGCGCGGACGTGCGCGTCGCGCGGCCCGATGCGCAGTTCTCGGTCATGGAGGCCAAGTGGGGGCTGGTTCCGGATATGGGCGGCGCGGTATTGCTGCGTGAGCTGTTGCCGATCGACGTGGCCAAGGAGCTCACGCTGAGTGCGCGTGTCATCGACGGCAACGAGGCGGCCCGCATCGGTCTGGTCACGCACCTGGCGGACGACCCGGTCACCCGCGCGGCCGAAATCGCGGCCGACATGAGCCACTATTCGCCCGATGCGGTGGCCGCCGGCAAAATGTTGTTGCAGCAGGC
>Ga0206123_10000439_pt1 | contig 41359 bp, 42 predicted proteins | sample Helgoland_Spring_2_FD_160086 | JGI IMG/M metagenome (GOLD analysis project Ga0206123, IMG submission 160086) | Pelagic subsurface seawater microbial communities from Kabeltonne, Helgoland, North Sea - Helgoland_Spring_Bloom_20160316_1 | ecosystem: Environmental > Aquatic > Marine > Epipelagic ...
CCGTGAGGCCGCGGCACGATCATGACCGCCGCACTTGTGCTCGCAGCCGGCAGCGCCCAGCGGTACGGCTACGCCAACAAGCTGCTTGCGCCTTTGCATGGCGTGCCGCTTCTGGCCCATACGCTACAGGCGCTCACCGGCGCCGGCCTGCGCTCTATCGTTGTCGTGACCGGGCCCAGCCACACCAGAGTGCACCGGCTCTGCCGGCGCGAGACCGGCCGACGCACCCGCCTGCGTTTGGTGCGCAATCGCGATCATCGCCAGGGCATGGCCGGTTCGTTGCGCACCGGGATCAATGCATTGCCCGACAGCTGCAGCGCCGCTTTGATCTGTCTGGGCGACATGCCGTGTTTGGACCCTCGGCTCATACAACGGTTGCGCCGAAGTTGGCGCCCCGGCCTCGATACTATCCGTCCCATGCATCGCGGACAGCCCGGCCACCCCGTACTGGTATCGCGCGCCCTGTTTCCAGCGTTGCGCGGCTTGCGCGGAGATCGCGGTGCCCAGAGCGTGTTATCCACCGTACCCGAGCACCGCCGGCGCTTCCTTGTCGGGCCCTACGCGTCCATTGCCGATATCGATACACCCGCTGCGCTACGCGAAACACGCCGTTTGAGCACGCAACCGAACAGACGCGTGACCTGACATCGACAACTGGCAAGTGCATTATCAATAACGTCTCATGAAGCGGAATAAATCAGCCACCAAACCCGGCTCTCTCGAAGCCACGGAGACAGACATGGCACAGCATTCCAACCCGCCGACCAAACAGCGGAAAAACACCGCGACAGGCCATGCGCAATATTCGGAATCCCGTCGACGATTCATCAAAAGCGTCGGCGTGTCCAGCCTGGCGGCCGCGACTACCGGTTCCGGTCTGGGTGCCGCCTGGGCAGAAAGCCCATCCCGGGAAACACCGGAGGCAAGCGGCGACGAGCCGAGCGACGGCCAGACGCGCATCACGTTCAAGATCAATGGCCGCGAACGACAGCTCGATGTGGCGCCCAACGTGATTCTGCTGGATGCGATCCGTGATCGCCTGCAGCTTACCGGCACCAAGAAAGGCTGTGATCACGGCCAATGCGGCGCCTGCACTGTTCACGTCAATGGCACGTCGATCAATTCCTGCCTGAGTCTTGCCGTCATGCACGACGGCGACGAGATCACCACCGTCGAGGGCCTGGCCGACGGCGACACGCTGCATCCGATACAGCAGGCGTTTCTGGAAGAAGACGCCTATCAGTGCGGTTACTGCACGTCCGGCCAGATGATGTCCGCCACGGCTGTTCTCGCCGATTCACGCATCGGCAGCAGCGATGCCGATGTGCGCGAAGCCATGAGCGGCAATATCTGCCGCTGCGGCGCCTACAAGAATATCCTCGCGGCTATCCAGTCGACCCGCGGTAACGTCTAGGAATCCTCAGGAGCTCACCATGCGAAATTTCGCCTATCAGCGTGCAGAAAACGTGGATTCCGCCGTCGCGGCGCACGGCGGCGCGCCAGCATCGTTCATTGCCGGCGGCACCACCCTTCTGGATCTCGTCAAGCTCGACGTGATGCAGCCCGAGCGTATTGTCGATATCAACGATCTGCCGTTGTACGACGTTGACGAGCTCGACGACGGTCGCCTGAAAATCGGCGCCAACGTCAGCAATACCGATCTCGCCTATCATCCGTATGTGCAGGCGCATTACCGCCTGCTGTCGCAGGCGCTGCTGGCCGGTGCTTCCACCCAGTTGCGCAACAAGGCAACCACCGGCGGTAACGTCATGCAGAGAGTGCGTTGCCCCTATTTCCGCGACGGCGTATCGAATTGCAACAAGCGCGAACCGGGTAGCGGCTGTGCGGCAATCGGCGGCCTCAATCGCAGTGTTCACGCCGTGCTCGGCACCAGCGAACACTGCATTGCCAGCCACCCGTCGGACATGTGCGTGGCCATGGCCGCGATCGGCGCGACCGTGAACGTACAGGGGCCGGACGGCAGCCGCGAGATCGATTTTCTCGATTTTCACCTGTTGCCGGGCGATACACCGGAAAAGGAACATGCGCTCGCCCAGGACGAATTGATCACCCACGTCACGCTCGACGCGCCTATTGATGGCAACACCTCGCACTATCTGAAACTCAGAGACCGCGCCTCCTATCAGTTTGCGCTGGCCTCCAGCGGCGTGATCGTGGCGACGGAAGGCAATACGGTTCGCGATGCACGTATCGCCCTCGGCGGCGTGGGCACGAAACCCTGGCGAGCGCGCGAGGCGGAACAGGCACTCGTGGGTCAACCAGCGACAAAGGCGACGTTCGAAACCGCTGCACGTATCGCCTTCAAGGACGCCAAGACCTACGAGCACAATGCATTCAAGGTGCCATTGGGCCAACAAGCCATTGTCCGCAGCCTGACCACGGCCACCACAGCCAAGCACGGGAGTCAGACAGCATGAGCGACCCCACCAACAGCCAGATCATCGGCGCGGCTAAACCGCGCATCGACGGCCCGCAGAAACTCACCGGCAAGGCCCCCTACACAGCCGATCGGCATTTGCCTGACATGGCGTACGGCTATGGCGTATTCAGCACCATCGCCAGCGGCCGTATCCGCCATATCGACATGTCCGAGGCGCGAAAGATGCCGGGTGTGATCGATATCTTTCATCACGGTCACTTTCCGAAGCTGTTCCGCACCCCCAGCAGCTTCGCCCAGGAAAACATGGTCGACGAGACCCGTCTGCCCTTCGAGGACGACCGCGTCTATTACGCGGGCCAGTTCGTTGCCCTGGTGGTAGCAGATACGTTCGAAAACGCTCGTGCGGCGGCCTACCGTGTCCAGGTCGACTACGCCGAAGACGACGCAGTCGCCAATCTGGCAGCAGGCCGAAAAAACGCTGAACCCAGCACGGACGACGCGAGTGGTCATACGCGTGGCGACCCGGATTCGGCATACGAATCGGCGCCGCACAAGATCGACTCGGTCTACCACACACCGGTGGAAACCCATAATCCGATGGAAATGCACGCCAGTGTCGCTCACTGGGAGAATGGTGACCTCGTGCTCTATGAAGCATCCCAGGGCGTCATCTTCGCGCGCAATGTCATGGCCAAGGTGTTCGGTATTGCGCCATCGCGGGTGACGGTGCGTTCGCCGTTCATTGGCTCCGGATTCGGCAGCAAACTCTGGATCTGGCCCCACGCCGTCGCTACTGCCGCCGCAGCGCGCGAGGTCGGCCGGCCGGTGCAACTGCTGGTGCCCCGTCAGCAGATGTTCACGACCACCGGAAACCGGCCCGCGACCCGGCAACACATGCGCCTGGCCACCGATGACAACGGTAAACTGGTGTCGGTCAGTCATGATTCGGTGAACTCGACATCCATGGTGGATACCTATGTCGAGACCACGGGCAGTTGCACCAAGAGCCTCTACGACTGCGACAACCTGCGGGTCAGCCACGCCACGGTCGGCGTCAATTACGGGACGCCGACTTCCATGCGCGCACCCGGGGCCGCCCCGGGACTGTACGCACTGGAATCGGCCATGGACGAGATGGCAGAAGCGGTCAACATGGATCCGCTGGAGTTCCGTCGGGCCAACTATACCGATCGTGATCAAAGCAAGGATCTGCCGTTTTCCAGCATTCATTTGCTGGAAGCCTTCGATCGCGGCGCGGAAAAGTTCGGCTGGTCCCGACGCAAGGGTGAAGTCGGCTCGATGCGCGACGGCGACGAGATCCTGGGGTGGGGCATGGCGGCCTGCAACTGGGAAGCGCTCAAGATGAACTGCGATGCGCGCGTGTCCCTGCGCTCAGACGGCACGGCGTTCGCCTCCTGTGCCACCCAGGATATCGGCACGGGCACTTACACGATCGTCGCCCAGGCCGTGAGCGCCCTGACCGGCCTTCCTCTGGACAGGATAGAGGTCGAGCTGGGCAACTCGAGCTATCCGTCCGGCCCCGTGTCCGGCGGCTCCTGGGCAACCGCGACCACCCTGCCCGCGATCGCCCAGGCAACACGCGCTGCGATCGATCAGCTCAAGGGCTATGTCGTCGCAGACAAGGGCGAATTCTCGGGCGCCAAGACCGATGATATCGACTTCGCCGACGGTGATCTTGTCGATGCGAGTGGAAAGCGCGTCGCCTATACCGACGTATTGCAACGCCAGAAGCTGGCCAATGCAGACGGTGAAGCCCACACGCCCGGTGCGCCGGAAGGCGAGTATTCATTCCGGTCCTTCGGCGCGCATTTTGTCGAAGTCCGGTGGGATCCCGGCATTTCCCGGCTACGAGTATCGCGCGTGGTCAGCGCCATCGATGTCGGCCAGATCATCAACAGCACGACAGCAACCAATCAGGTCGAGGGCGCGATTGCCATGGGCATCGGCATGGCACTGTTCGAAGCGACTGAGTACGACGAACGTGATGCCCGTCCGGTCAACAACAATTACGCGGAATATCTGGTACCGGTGCACGCCGACCAGCCCGAGGAAGTGGACGTCATCCTGCTCGATCACCCGGATTACGAATTCAACGAATTCGGCGCCCGCGGCATCGGCGAGATCGGCATCACGGGGATGGCGGCGGCAGTGGCCAACGCGGTCTATCATGCCACCGGAAAACGGATACGCGAATTGCCGATCAGGCTGGAAGAACTGATGGTGAGCTGATGCCGTTTAAAGGGATGCTCCGGCCGTAGGGTCATGGCTTTGTGGAGCGTAGCTTTGACAGGGCACGGATAACAAAACATCGGGCGACATGTGTGCTCGAGAAAGTCTGTTCCGTTATGCGCTGTCCTATCTTGAGCGTTCCATCATCTTCGGTCGTATATCCGGCAACGGTCCGGCGACGAGTCTGCGAATGCAGCGACTTGTGGGCGCCCTCCTCTTTCTCGCTCGTGATCATGTGGAAAACAGGGAATATTGTGATATCGCCGTCGTTCTGGAAGAGATACTTCCGTTGTATCGAGGCGAAATCAATAAGAAAGAGATCGATCTTGATGTAACAACACAACCGACCCCGGTCGTTGCGCCATCCGGCATCGTCGATTGCGTGCTGCACAACCTGCTCGAGAATGCGCTCGAGCATACGACCGTCGGCACGATCGCGGTGCATGTCGACGGCCAGCGAATCGTTGTGCGCGACACCGGTAGCGGCATCGCTCCCGAGGCCCAGCAGCATATCTTCGACCGTCGTTATCGGTCTCCGGGCGGCAACGGCATGGGCATCGGCCTGTACCTGGTGCAGCGTATCTGCAACCGGCTGGACTGGGAAATCCGCGTGGATAGCCAACCCGGCGTGGGGACCACGTTCACTATAGGGATACGGAATCAGCCATCGCCCGATACCGGTTTCTCTGAATTGGCGAGCGGCTGATTATGGGTCATGTGCGGATCATTCTGGGTCACGCACGGCTTAACCCTGATAACTCTCAAAAGTTGCAGGTCATTGAACAATATCGGAATGACGAGCCCTGATTAACCCTAATATGGTGCCGCCGGAGGGACTTGAACCCCCACAGCCTTTCGGCTACTAGGACCTAAACCTAGCGTGTCTACCAATTCCACCACGACGGCGAGGCCGGTATGCTAACCGATAACGGCGCACCTCGCAGCCCTCACGACGGTCGATACGGGCAAGGTGAATGTTTCGTCGTTACCCGGCGCTGCCGTCGAGCACGGCACGCGGGACGGCATGCACCTCGTCGAGCTCGGTGTTGACACTATAGTCAATCGGGCAATCGATCAGCACTACACCGCCAATGTCATAAGCCTGTTCCAGCAGATCTGCAAGGTCAGCATCCCCATCGTGTCTGAGTCCGACCGCACCGTAGGCCTGTGCATAGACGACGAAGTCGGGATTGCCAAAATCCATGCCGAAGTCATCGAAGCCTTCTCCGGCCTGTTTCCAACGAATGAAGCCGTAGGCATCGTCGCGTATGAGCAGCACCACCAGATCGAGCCCCAGCCGTACCGCTGTTTCCATATCCTGGCTGTTCATCATGAACCCGCCATCGCCGCAGATCGCCAGCACCCGGCGTTCCGGGTGCACGATCTTCGCCGCCATGGCGGCCGCGAGCCCCGCCCCCATGCTCGCCAGCGCATTGTCCAGCAATACGGTGTTGTTGCCATAGGCAGGATACATCCGCGCGAACCAAATCTTGTAGATGCCGTTGTCGAGACTGATGATGTCGTCGCGGGCCATGACCTGACGCACCTGCTGGATGATACGTGCTGGCTGCGGCGGGTAGCTGTATTCACAATCGCTGGCGTGCAGCGTTTCGTCCACGTACTCGCGCAACCGCGCGAAGGTTCTGCGATCGAAAGTAATTCCCGCGAGATGCTCGCGCAACATGCGCAGGGTATTCGAGATATCCCCGATGACTTCGTGCGCCGGGCTGTAATATTCGTCCGGCTCGGCTGGCACGAAGTCCACGTGGACGATGCGCTTGGTCTTGTCCGCGTTCCAGACTGCGGGCGGGTATTCCACCACGTCGTAGCCGAGCGTGATCACCAGATCGGCTTCGTCGATCGCGCTGTGGACATAATCGTGTTTGTGGATGCCCATGCAAAACAGGCTCTGCGGATGATCATCGGCCAGAGCGCCCTTGCCCATCTGGGTGCCGATAGCGTACAGACCGGTCGCATCCACCAATGTTTCCAGTTGTGTCGTGATTCGCTTTCGGTTGGCGCCGCCCGAATAAATGATGATCGGCTGCCGCGCGGCGCTGATCAGAGCAGCCGCGTGGGAAACCGCCTGTAGGTCGGCGTTCGGCCGACGCAACGTAATGCGCTGCTGCGGCCGCGTCGGCTCGATTTGCTCACCGGCTATGTCCTCCGGCAATTCGAGATGCACCGCTCCGGGCCGCTCGGCCTCGGCCACCTTGAACGCATGCCGTATGCTGCGCGGAATGACGCCGCTGTCGGTGATCGAGTGATTCCACTTGGTCACCGGCCGGAAGGTATCCACGACGTCAATCAGCTGAAACTGGCCCTGCCGGTTGTCGCGGATCGCCTTTTGCCCGGTGATTGCGAATAGCGGCATACCGCCCAGCTGCGCGTACGCGATCCCCGTCAGCAGGTTAGTCGCGCCCGGGCCCAGGGTCGAAAGGCACACGCCCGGGCGGCCAGTCAGACGACCATACGTCGCCGCCATGAACGCTGCGTGCTGCTCATGCCGCGTCACGATCAGGTCAATGCGGCTTGGACGCAATGACTCGATCAGGTCGAGATTTTCCTCACCCGGCACGCCGAATACATACTCGACGCCCTCTTCCTCCAGGCACTGCACAAACAGATCGGATGCTTTCACGCGCGGACTCACCGTTCGACTTTCTGCGCCAGCATAACGCAGGATAAAACCAATACCCGCTTACGTCGTTTACTTATCGTCCTGCCGCTCGATCACGGCCACCGTCAAACGCGAGACACACAGGTGTCGCTCGTTCGAATCGAACAGATCCGTCTGCCATACCTGATTGCGACGACCGATCCGCACCGGTTCACAGTACGCATGAACGGCTCCTTCGCTCGCACCTCGCAGGTGGCTGGCGTTGATGTCGATACCAACGCAGAAGAATCGCTCCGGATCCACGCAGAGATTGGCCGCCGTGCTGCCCATCGACTCGGAAACCACACAGGACACGCCACCGTGCAGTAAGCCGAACGGTTGGCGAGTTCGTTCGTCGACTTCGAAACGAGCCTCCAGTCGTTCATCCGCGACCCCGGTGTATACCAGCCCCAGCCGCGACACCATGTCAGCACTGTTGTAGGTATTGAGTTGTTCGAGCGTGAGCGGTGCAAACCAGCAGCGCGCCATGGCATTTCCCCTTTAACGATCAATGGTTCTGATGCATAGTACAGTCCAGCAATTAAACCGCACATACCGATATGGCATTCGATACCGAAGACAGCCCCGGCGTGGAACCGCACGCGCCCGACCAAACCAAAGGCTTCGTGTTCAACCACACCATGGTACGGATCGTCGATCCGGAAGCGTCGCTGGCGTTCTATACCCGCGTATTCGGCATGCGCCTGCTACGCAAGCTGGATATGCCGGAAGGCGAATTCACGTTGTATTTTCTCGCCCGCACGGAGCAGGACGACGTACCCGAAGACCAACACGCCCGGGGCAACTACCTGAACGGCCGCCAGGGCGTGCTCGAGTTGACCCACAACTGGGGCACCGAAAAAGATCCGGAGGCGCAGTACCACAACGGTAACGACGAACCCCAAGGCTATGGCCATATCTGCTTCACGGTGCCGGATTTGCAAGCCGCCTGCGACTGGATGGACGACAACGGTGTCGTTTTCCAGAAACGGCCGGAGGAAGGCCGAATGAACCACATCGCATTCGTCAAGGATCCGGATGGCTATTGGATCGAACTGGTGGGTCGGGACTGACCACGTTCGATGTGCGATGCGGGAGATTGGTGGGCCGTGATGGATTCGAACCATCGACCAATAGATTAAAAGTCTACTGCTCTACCAACTGAGCTAACGGCCCCTCCGATCGCCGCGCATGATACCCGATTTATAGATCGAAATCATGCCCGCGGCGAGAATTTTGGCAACAATTTATTGGGTCGGGCCCAATCAGCCCTTCCGGGCTACGAGCACCTCGGAACGCCCGCCTGCCGTGCTAGCAGACGGGGTGTGACATTACGCGTGCAGCGCACGCGTAATGCCCAAAATACTCGATTAAAACGGCCCGGCGATATCAGCCGCCCAATGACTGCAGGCGTTCCTTGGCGAGCTCGGCGGCTTTCGTGTCCGGGTATTCGTCCAGAATACGGCTGAGTGTGCCGCGTGCATTGTCACTCTGCCCTTCTTCGGACTGAATCATGCCAATCTTGTACAAGGAATCCGGCACCTTGTTGCTTGCGGAGAAACGGTTGACCACGGTCTGAAACGCCTTGAGCGCGCTGTCTGCGTTGCCCTTGACGTAATTCGCCTCGCCGAGCCAATACCATGCGTTATCGCTGAACCGGGATTCCGGATGTTGGTCGATGAAGCCTTGAAAGCCACTGATCGCACCGTCGTAATCGCCCTTCTTGAGCTTGTCGAACGATGCCGTATAGGCGGCTTGTAGCTCGGAATCAACTTGCCCGCCGTCGTAATCGCCGTCTTCCGGCTCACCTGTATTTCCGGCGGCGTCACCCCCGTTTTCCAGAGCGCTCAGGCGTTTATCGAGGTTCTCATACAGATCGCGCTGCCCCTGCTCGTTCTGCCGCAGCTTGTACTGAAGCGTATCGACCTGGCCGCGCAAACTCCGGACCTCCTCCTGCAGGCGACGGACATCCTGGAGCAGCGAAAACAGGCTCGGGCCCTGATTATTCTGCGCAACTCTGAACGGCTGGGCTGCGGGCTCGGACGCTTCCGCGGCCTGCGCCGACCGGGGCAGTACCCCGGCCGACACCGCCACGGCAAGTGTCACGACCGCAATCGAGGTCATGTGACGCATGCGTATACCCTACTTGACGTAGATGAACTCGACGCGGCGATTCTTGGAATACGCGGCTTCCGAGGAACCGAGTTCCGCCGGCCGTTCCTCGCCGAACGACAGCGTGGATAGCTGACCCGCGCTGGCGCCGGAGACCACCAACGTCTCCTTGACCGATTCCGCGCGTCGTTCACCCAGAGCCACGTTGTACTCGCGGGTGCCACGTTCGTCGGTATGCCCCTCGAGACGCAGGCTCACGTTCGGGTGCTGGCTCAGATAACGGGCGTGCGCCTGAATCGATTCGGAGAAGCGCGACGGGATCGCACTGCTGTCCAGGTCGAAATAGATGATACGGGTGGACAGCGGATTGTTCGGATCCGTGAACATGCTGCGGTCATCCGGGTCGATCCCTTGCAGGCCACGCACGTCGATATCGCGCCCCTGCTGCATGCCCATGCCCTGATCGCCTTGCTGGTTACCGGCGCCGGCGCCGGCAGCCGGAAGATCTTCCCCGCCCCGCAGATTCTTGTCGCCGCCACAGGCGGTGAGCACGAGCGCGGCGACCAGCACAATTGCAATCAACTGCAACCGGCGGCCTACTTGACTGTGATGTTTATTCATCCCTTGATAACTCCTTATGTATGGATCGACTCTTGATCGATTCGGTTTCAACGTTTTCGGTCTGCTACTGACAATCAGTAACCCAGTGGCCCCCAGGCCGGTTCACGTACTTCACCGCTCTGCGATAGTCGCGAGCGCACCTTGCCGTCAATGGATACGGTTGCCAATTCGTTATTCCGCCCCTGCTTCGCATAAATGATCGCCTGTCCGTTGGGGGCGAAGTTCGGACTGTCATCCAGCGGGCCTTCGCTGACGACACGCATATTATTGGTCTCGAGATCCCGCACTGCAATACGGAATCCGTTGCCGCTCTTCTGCACCATCGCAATGGCGCTGCCATCGGGCGCGTAATCAGCACGCTGGTTGCTCTGGCCCGAGAACGTCAGGCGCTCAACCTGACTGCCATCACTGCGCATGCGATAAACCTGTGGCTGGCCGGCACGGTCGGAGGTAAAGGCAATGTGATTGCCATCCGGCGCCCAGGTCGGCTCGGTATCGATAGCACTGTTGTTGGTCACCTGGGTGAGCTGATCGGTGTTGAGGTTGTAAACGTAGATATCCGGGTTACCGCGAAAGGACAATGTCATGGCCAACCGGTTGCCGTCCGGGGACCAGGCGGGCGCACCATTGATACCTTCACGCGCGGAGATCTCGCGAATGTTGCCGGTCTGCAGATCCTGAACACGCAAGCTGGTCCGGCCGCGTGCGACGTCGAACGCCACATAGGCCAGTCGCTGGCCGCCCGGGGCCCAAGCCGGCGAGAGGATCGGGTCGCGTGACGAATAGACCGTAGCGGGATTGCTGCCGTCGTAGTCCGAGACAAGCAACCGGAAACGTTGCTTCCCGCCTTCGTTGGCGACCGTGATGTAGCTGATCTGCGACAGGAAGTAGCCCTTCTTGCCGATGAACTTCTCGTAAATCAGGTTCGCGACCGTGTGCGCGGCATCTCGCAGCTGGTTACGCCCGGCGTTGAGCGTGAACCGCGCAATGGAGCGCCCCTGATAGACGTCGAGCACATCGAATTGCAGGCGATATCCGCCACGGCCATTGGACTCGGCGGTCCCGACAACGAGGTTGTCCACCGACGACGCCCGCCAATTGCTGTAGTTGACGTCGTCGGGGCGGCTCGGGCTGGCGACCATGTTATTGCGGTCGAGCACATCGAACAGGCCGGTCGAGGCAAGGTCGTTACTGGCAACCTTGGCAATATCGACGGGCAGATTGGCACCGTCCGACCCGAACGGGGATATCGCGATCGGTACTGCGCTTTCGGCGCTATCGGTAATATCCACCTGGAGCGCGGCCTGTGCGGGCAAAGCCACTACCAAGGCCAACCATAATGTCGCCAGACTACCGACGACCCTTCTGTAATACGCGTTCTTCATTGATCCGGCTCGAACGTAAAATTGATGGTTGATTGGAAAACATTATCAGACGGCGCCTTGGGCAGCGGATCGGACTTCCGGATCGCGCGTTCCACGGAGCGGTCCACGGCCGCACCGCCACAGGAACCGCGTAGTTCGATATCGCTCACCTGACCGCCCGGCAGCTGCTCGACCTGAACACTACACGATATATTGCGCGCGCCGGGTGGACGAATCCAGTTGGCCTCTACCTTGTCCTTGATCGCCTGGGTCCAGGCATCCTGCGCCCGCTGATTGGCAGCACTCTGGCGGCCCGCGCTCTCCTGTGCCAGGGCGTCCTGTAGTGCCTGTTCGCGCGCGCGCTGAGCGGCCTCGGCCTTCTCGCGCGCCGCTTCTTCGCGCTCTTTGCGACGTGCTTCTTCCCGGGCCTTGCGCTGGGCTTCTTCACGGGCCTTGCGCTCGGCTTCGGCTTTCTTGCGTGCCGCTTCTTCGGCTTTACGCTTTTCCTCCGCCTCTGCTTTGCGTCTGGCTTCGGCTTCAGCCTTGGCCTTGGCTTCGGCTTTCGCCTCGGCCTTGCGTTCAGCTTCTGCTTCGGCCTTCGCTTTAGCCCTGCGCTCGGCTTCTTCCCTGGCTTCCCGCTCCGCCTCGGCTTTTTCGCGGGCCGCCTTTTCCTCGGCTTCGCGTTTGGCCCTGGCTTCAGCTTCGGCTTCAGCTTGCCTGCGCTCGGCTTCGGCCTTTTTTTTCTGCTCTGCTTCAGCCTCTTGGTCCGGTTCCGGTTCCGGTTCCGGTTCGGCTTTTTCCGGTTCCGGCGGTGGCTCCGGCTCCGCCTTCTCGGCATCCGGTGATATCGCCTCCGGCATATCCGTATCGACCGACTCGGGATTGGCAACTGCCGCCTTGACGATGCGCTTTTCCTGCTTGCCCTGGTTACCTTCGGAGCCCGAGCTGCTCACGAACTGCACCCCGAACACCAGCAGCACCACAATCAGGGCATGCAGGCCGACCGCGAGCAGTACCGACCGCCAGTTATTCTTGAGCTTCTGAAACACCTTAGCTCGCGTCCTCTTCGTTGCCATTGCCATTGTCGTTGGCGTCGTCGATATCTTCGGTCAGCAACCCGACCTGCTCGGCACCCGCGCGCTGCAACAACACCATGCCACGCACCACGTTCCCGTAAGCACCGTTACCATCGCCCTTGACCGCCACCTGCGCCTCTGGACGTTCGCGGATGATCGCCGCGGCAATCCGTGTCACGTCATCCGGCGCCAGCGGCTGATCCGGGTTCGCACCGAGGTTGAGAAACATGCCGCCGTCACGCTGAACCGTCAGTACGATCGGCTCGTTTTCCTCATCGAAATCCATTGTCTCTGCCGCTGCGTTGGGCAGATCCACTTCCACCCCGGTGGTCAGCAACGGCGTGGTCACCATGAAGATGATCAACAACACGAGCATGACGTCGATATAGGGCACGACGTTGATCTCGCTCGCCAACCGGCGTTTGCTGCGAATACTCATGACGCTATTCCTCTAGCCTGCCGTGCAGACTAAAGCTGCGGCGCGGTGTGCGCGCGCTCCGGCGACGCGTCGCGCTGCGATGCGTCTGTCGTCTCCGGTGCCTGCGCCGGTCTCGCCCCGCCGACGCCGCGTTCGATAATACCGCTCATCTCCTCCATGAATGTCTGGAATCGATTTTCGATGAAATCGATCCGGTTACTGAAGAAGTTGTAGGCGATGACCGCGGGAATGGCGGCAAAAAGACCCATGGCAGTCGCAATAAGCGCCTCCGCGATACCAGGCGCCACCATCTGCAGGCTCGCCTGTTTGACGTTGCCCAGCGCAATGAACGCGCTCATGATGCCCCAGACCGTCCCGAACAGACCAACGTAGGGACTGATGGAGCCTACGGTGGCAAGCATGGCGAGATTGCTTTCCAACCGTTCGAGTTCCCGGGACAACGTGACCCGCATGGAGCGCTGCACCGAGGCCACGATTTCCGCCGAGTGGCCGTGGCCCTGCGTGCGTTGCCGCCGCAGCTCTTCGTATCCGGACTTAAACAGTGCCGGCATACCGTAACGGGTATCGGTTTCGTGCTGGGTTTCCGCGTATACATCCTTGAGGTTGCCGCCCGACCAGAAGCGGTCTTCGAACCGCTCCATATCAGCAACGGTGGCGCGTAACAGACGACGCTTGCTGAAGATGACGATCCAGGATCCAACAGAGGCGGCCAGCAACGCCAGCATGACGAGCTTGACCAGCAGGCTCGCTTCCATGACCAGACCCCAAATCGTCATGTCGGTTGCGACGTTCATTCCAGCTCCTTTAACAATTCCGCCGGCAGCCCGCAGGGCTTGAAGCCGGCCAGTCTGACACAGGCCACCGTGAATCTTGCCTTAACGAGCAGGTGTTCTCGGCAACTCATGTCTTGGGCAAAGACAATACGGGCGCGCCGATGTTCAATGACAGTGGTATCAATATCGACACGATCGTCGAGCCGCGCCGGTGCCTTGTAGGCGATATGGGCATCCGCCAGCGTGAACACGACCCCATGATTGTCGGCCAGCGTGCGGTGATCGAATCCGCGCGCGGCCAACCAGAGCGTACGGGCACGTTCGCAGTACTTCAGATAATTCGCGTGGTAGACGACACCGCTGGCATCCGTATCTTCATAGAACACACGGACTTGCATGCGGTGCGTACCGGAATCCCGTTGCGACATCACCGGGAATCGCTATCGAACAGGTCGTCGCCGGGCGGTGCCGGTGCACGCGCCGCCGGCAACCCGAGGTGCCGATAGGTCGCATTGGTAGCCAGCCGCCCGCGCGGCGTGCGCATCATGAACCCCTGCTGGATCAGATAGGGCTCGATGACATCTTCTATAGTTTCGCGCGCTTCGCCGATCGCCGCCGCCAGACTCTCGACCCCGACCGGGCCACCCTCGAATTTCTCGACCAGCGCTTCCAGCAGCTTCCGATCCATCACGTCGAAGCCGTTGTCATCGACCTGGAGCATGTCCATGGCTTGTGCGGCGACCGTTTCGCTGATCGCGCCATCGGCCTTGACCTCGGCGAAATCCCGAACGCGCCGTAGCAGGCGATTGGCAACCCTCGGGGTGCCGCGGGCACGCCGCGCGATCTCGCCAGCGCCGCCGGCGTCGAGTGCGACACCGAGAATGCCCGCCGAACGCGTCACGATCGCGCTGAGCTCGGCATGATCGTAGAACTCCAGACGCTGAACGATCCCGAACCGATCGCGCAAGGGCGACGTGAGCGACCCCGCGCGTGTCGTGGCGCCGACGAGCGTAAACGCCGGCAGATCGAGCTTGATCGAGCGGGCCGCGGGCCCCTCGCCGATCACGATATCGAGCTGGTAGTCCTCGAGCGCGGGATACAGGACTTCCTCGACGACCGGCGACAGGCGATGAATTTCGTCTATGAACAGAACATCGTTGGGTTCGAGGTTGGTCAGCAGGGCCGCGAGGTCGCCCGGCCGTTCCAGAACCGGCCCCGACGTCTGGCGAAAACCCACCTGCATCTCATTGGCGATCACATGGGCCAGCGTTGTCTTGCCGAGACCGGGCGGACCAAACACAAGCACATGATCCAGCGCTTCGCCACGGCCGCGAGCGGCCGAGACGAAGATCTCCATCTGTTCACAAACACGGCCCTGGCCGACGTACTCGGCCAGGCCTTTCGGCCGCAGCGCCCGGTCGATACCGGCGTCATCGCCCTGCAGCGCACCGCCGATGACACGTTGCTCATCACTCATACGCGCTTTTTCAACCTGCGATCAAAGTGCATTAGCGTACTGCGCGCTTGAGCGCTTCACGAATCAGGGCTTCGCTATCCAGCCCGTCGGTGTCGATCCCGGCCAGCAATCGTTCGGCCTCCGCCGGCTTGTAGCCCAACGCGACGAGCGCGTTGCGTGCTTCGCCGCGGCTGTTGTCACCGGCCGGCGCATCGCCGGTGGCCGGGGCCAGTGTCGGCGCGATGTCGCTGCCGGAAAGCTTGTCACGCATTTCGACCAGCAACCGTGCGGCGGTCTTTTTGCCCACGCCCGGCAGGCCGGTCAATCGCGCGACATCGTCGGCTTCCACCGTGGCCACGAAATCGGACACGTTCATGCCGGAAAGCACCGTCAATGCGAGCTTGGCACCCACGCCGGACACCTTGATGAGCTCCCGGAACAGTTGGCGTTCGCCGCTGCTTGCAAAGCCATACAGCAGCAGTGCGTCATCGCGCACCACCATCTGGGTCAGCAACGTGATCTCGCCATCACCTCGGCCAAGGGCAAAAAACGTCGACATCGGAGCCTGTACCTCGTAGCCGACCCCGCCGACGTCCAGGATCAGACGCGGCGGCTGTTTTTCCACGATACGCCCGCGCAACTGGCCGATCATGTCGCCCCCGCGCCGTGCATCCGGCTGGCCGTCTGCGCGTGATGGGCATGGCACAGTGCCACGGCCGCCGCATCCGCCGCGTCGGCCTGTAACGGCCCGCGTATATTGAGCAGCATGCCGATCATGTGCTGAATCTGGACCTTGTCGGCGCGCCCGCGGCCGGCAATGGCCTGCTTGATCTGGGTTGGTGTGTACTCCGCCACCTCAAGCCCGCGCGCCGCGCCGGCGCAGATTGCCGCGCCGCGTGCCTGGCCAAGTTTGAGTGCACTGGCGGCGTTACGCGCGACAAACACGTTCTCGACCGCCATCTGATCGGGCTGGTACGCGGTTATGACCTCGCTCAACTGCTCGAAGATCATACCCAGCCGCGCCGGAAAATCGACCCGCGGCAAACGGATGCAATCGATAACGCAGGCGACAGGATGCGCCCCGCCATCGAGCACCGCATAGCCGGTAATCGTCGATCCCGGATCGATGCCCAGAATGCGCGGCATCAAGCCAGCTCGCTGGCGAGCGAGGCTTCATCGAACTCCGCGTTGGCATAGACATTCTGGACATCGTCCAGGTCCTCCAGCGCCTCGATCAGTTTCAGGCAGCTCTGGGCCGAGTCGCCTTCCAATTCGACGGTGGTGGCCGGACGCATCGTCACGTCCGCTGCCGCCGGCTCGTAGCCGGCCGTTTCAACGGCTTTCTTGACCCCCGCATAATCGTCGGGCGCCGTCAGCACCTCGAACGAGCCGTCGTCGTACTCGACTACATCCTCGGCGCCGGCTTCCAGTGCCGGGGCCAGCACGTCCTCGTCGTCCACATCGGGGCCATAGGTCAGCACGCCCTTGCGGTCGAACAGATAGGCCACCGACCCGTCGGCACCGAGATTGCCGCCGTTGCGATTGAAGGTATAGCGGATTTCCGACACAGTCCGATTCCTGTTGTCGGTCATGGTGTCGACCATGATGGCAACCCCGTTCGGGCCATAGCCTTCGTAGCGAATTTCGTCGTAATCATCCGCCTGGCCATCGCCGGTACCGCGCTTGACGGCCCGTTCGATGTTGTCCTTGGGCATGTTGGCCGCCAACGCCTTGTCCCATGCCAGACGCAGGCGCGGGTTGTCGTTGGGGTCGCCGCCGCCCATGCGCGCCGCCACCGTGATCTCGCGGATCAGTTTGGTGAATATCTTACCGCGCTTCTTGTCCTGGGCATTCTTGCGATGCTGGATATTCGCCCATTTACTGTGACCTGCCATATCGCCTCATCATCGCATTGGATTGCAGTAATCGGATTTTACCAGCCGCAGGTCGATGGTTCTCTATAACTTGACCTGAATACCCAGTTCCACGACCCGGTCATGCGGGATATGGTAGAACGCCGTGGCCGGCAAGGCATTGCGCGACATGAACGCGAAAAGTCGTTCGCGCCACACCATCATGCCGGGCTTGTCCGCGGATGGTATCAGCGACTGCCGGCCGACATAGAACGTCGTTTCCTCGATATCGACCTCGAGCCCGAACTCGCTCGCAAAACGTAGCGCCACCGGCACATTGCTCGGTTGCATGAAGCCATAATAGACCTGCAGACGATAAAAGCCGTGGCCCAGATCCTCGACCTTGATGCGATCGGCGGCCGCGACCCGCGGCTCGTCGGTAGTATGGACGGTCATCAAGATGACCTGCTCGTGCATAACCCGGTTATGCCGCAGGTGGTGCAGCAGCATCGGCGGCGTCTTGTTGCCGCTGGGGGTCATGAACACGGCACTGCCCTCGATCCGCGGCCCCCTGTCTTCCAGTGACTCGAGAAAATCGTCCAGCGGTTCCGTATCCTCGTTGAGCTCTCGCCCGACGATCGCACGCCCCCGCCGCCAGGTTGCCATGACGAAGAAGATCAACGCAGCGATCACCAGCGGGTACCAGCCGCCGTCGGGTATCTTGAAGATATTGGCGCCAAAGAACGCCAGATCCACAATCAGGAGCACAAGGGCGATAATGCCGGCGAGTCGCGGCGACCAGTCCCAGCGGTAGGCCACAAAGAAGGCGAGAATAGTGGTGACGACCATATCCATAGACACCGCCACGCCATAAGCCGCGGCCAGATTGCTGGAGCTTTTGAAACCGATCACCAGACCAATGGTCGCGAACATCAGAATCCAGTTCATGATCGGAATATAGATCTGACCGTAGGATTCGCGCGACGTCTGGACGATCGTGAGCCGCGGCAACTGCCCCAGCTGTACCGCTTGCCGAGTCAGGGAGAACACGCCCGAAATGACCGCCTGGGATGCGATTACCGTCGCCATCGTGGCAATACCCACCAGCGGATAGAGCGCCCAGCTGGGCGCGAGCTCATAAAAGGGCTGTGTGATCGAAGGATCTTCGAGCATTATCGCGCCCTGCCCGAAGTAATTGAGCACCAGCGCCGGCAGCACCAATGCGAACCAGGCCATCCGGATGGGCGCCAGGCCGAAATGGCCCATGTCCGCATATAGCGCTTCACCGCCCGTCACCACCAGAAACACAGTGCCGAGCACCAGAAATCCGACCATGCCGTTGGTGGAAAAGAATGCCATCGCATACGCCGGATTGAGCGCGGCAAACACACCAGGATGCTGAATGATGCCCCAGACCCCGGTTGACGCCAACACGATGAACCACAGCAACATGACCGGGCCGAACAACCGCCCCACAGCCGCAGTGCCCCGTTTCTGGATCAGGAACAGGCCGACGAGAATCGCGACGGTGATCGGAATGACATACGGTGTGAAAGCCGGCGTGGCCACCTCGAGACCCTCGATCGCACTCAGCACCGAAATGGCCGGGGTGATGGTCCCGTCGCCGTACAGCAGGGCCGCACCGAACAGACCCAACAGCATCAGGATATAGCGGCGGCTGGTCTTTTCTGTTTTCCAGGGGTTGAGCAGGGCCACGAGCGCGATGATGCCGCCCTCGCCATTGTTGCTGGCCCGCATGACCACGGTCAGATATTTGATCGAGATGACGACGATCAGCGACCAGAAGATCAGCGACAGCACGCCGTAGATATTGGCCGGCGCGGTGGCAATGCCGTCATGGGCATAAAAGGCCTCACGCAACGCATAAATCGGACTGGTGCCGATATCGCCGTATACGATCCCCAGCGCCGCAAGACATACCACGGGCATGGAGCGCCCATTGTCCTTGTCTTTCGAGTCTTCCTGCTTTTCTGCCTGTTTTTCGTCGGCGGCTTTTTGTCCCTTGGCGAGCGACCGGTCTTCCTCTTCGGCACTCATCGAAAAACCGCTGATCTGATCATGCGGGCAATTCCTTTATTATTTCTTCTTGCGACTGCTCTTGCGCGGGGGCGGGAAATGAATCGGGCGGCCATCGACCGCAAGCGCGGCTTCGTGCACGGTCTCGCCCAGGGTCGGATGCCCGTGGATGATACGGGCGATGTCCTCGCTGGATGCCCGATACTCCATCGCAACAACCATCTCCTGAACCAGCTCCGAGACATACGGGCCGATCATGTGAACCCCGAGTATTTCGTCGGACTTGGCATCGGCAACGATTTTGACGAAACCGGCCTGCTGGCCCAATGCCTTGGCACGGCCGTTCGCCGCAAACGGAACCTGGCCGACCCGATAATCGATGCCGGCGGATTTGACCTGCGCTTCACTTCGCCCGACCCAGGCGATTTCGGGTGCCGTATAGACGACCGATGGCACCACATCGTAGTTCACATGCGGCTTCTGGCCAGCCAGGATCTCGGCGACCGCCACGCCCTCTTCCATGCCCTTGTGCGCGAGCATGGGGTTGCCGATGACATCGCCAACGGCGTAGACACCGGGCAGACTGGTCCGGAAATTGTCGTTCACGGAGACAAAGCCCTTGTCGTCCAACTCCAGCTGCACGGATTTGGCGCATAGATCCGCGGTATGCGGGCGCCGGCCGACGGCAACGATCAGTCGGTCGAATTTCTCGCTGTGTTTGTCGTCGCCCTGCGTGTAATTGACGGTCACACTCGACTTGTTCGCCTTCGCGGACGTCACGCGTGCGCCAAGCTGGATATCCAGCCCCTGCTTGCGGAACGCCTTGAGTCCTTCGGTTGCAATCTGCCGGTCGGCGATCGGCATGAACTCGTCCACCGCCTCCAGCAACACAACCTCACTGCCCAGCCGGGACCAGACACTGCCCAGCTCCACGCCGATATAGCCAGCCCCGATCACGCCCAGGCGCTTGGGCACTTCATCGAACTCGAGCGCACCGCGGGAATCCACAATACGCTCGCCATCGAACGGCGCGATATCCAGGGCCGTGGGCACGGAGCCCGAGGCGATCACGATATGCTTGGCCTTGATCGTCTGCTCTTTGTCCTTGTGATCGACAAACAGGACTTCACCGGAATCGCTGACCTGGCCGCTGCCGGCAAACGATGTCACGCCATTGGCCTTGAACAGGCTGGCGATACCACCGGTCAGCTCGGAAACCACGCCGGTCCGGCGCTTCTGCATCTTGCCGAGATCCAGCTGAAGATCACCAATCTCCAGGCCGTGGCCCGAAAACTCGTGCTGGGCCCGATGAAACAGCTCGCTGGACTCGAGCAATGCCTTCGACGGGATGCAGCCCGCGTTAAGACAGGTGCCACCCAGTGATGGCTTGTCGTCGTGATCCAGCCATTTGTCGATACACGCCGTCTCAAACCCGAGCTGGGCCGCGCGGATCGCGGCGACATAGCCCGCCGGGCCGGCCCCGATAACAACAACGTCGAATTCCTTACTCATGCGTGTCCTTGTCCTTGCAATGACGTGTGGCAGCAGACCAACAATACGCCCCTACCGGCACGGCAAGGGCGCCCAGTAAGCCGGCTAGACCTGAAGCAGCAACCGCGCCGGGTCTTCGATCAGCTCCTTGATGGCCTTCAGGAACAGCACCGCATCGCGGCCATCGATCAGGCGATGATCGTAGGACAAGGCCAGATTCATGATCGGCCGGATCACGATCTCGCCGTCCACGACGACCGGCCGCTGATTGGTCGCGTGCATGCCCAGAATCGCGGCCTGCGGCGGATTGACGATCGGTGTTGAGAGCAGCGAGCCGAACACGCCACCATTGGTGATCGTGAAGGTGCCGCCGGTCAGCTCATCCATGGTGATCTTGCCGGCCTGTGCCCGCTGGCCGAAATCGCGGATCGTGGATTCCACCTGGGCATAGGACAACTGATCGGCGTTGCGCACCACCGGCACCAGCAGGCCGCGCGGCGAGGACACGGCCATGCCGATATCGTAGTAGCCGTGATAGACGATATCGCCGGCATCGATCGATGCGTTGACAACCGGGAATCGCTTGAGCGCTTCCACTGCAGCCTTCACGAAGAACGACATGATGCCGAGCCGCACCTCGTGATCCTTCTCGAACTTGTCCTTGTACTGGCTGCGGATATCCATGACCTGCTGCATATCGACCTCGTTGAAGGTCGTGAGCATGGCCGTGTTCTGGCTGGCTTCGAGCAACCGCTCGGCAATACGGGCGCGGATCCGGGTCATCGGCACACGCTGCTCGACGCGCTCCTCCGGCATATCCGCCAGCGCCTGTCGGTCGGCTTTTTCCGTAACCGCCTGTTCTTCGCGCTCTGCGGTCCGGGAATCGCCGCTATCGTCACTACCCTCGCTCTTGCCGCTCTGGGCGTCATCCGACTTGCCGGATTTGCCTTGATCGGATTTTTTGCTCGGACTGTCGACGGCTTTCTGCGCATCGGCCTTGGTGATGCGGCCATCCTTGCCGGTGCCTTTGACATCGCGGGCCGCGACATCATGCTCCGACATCAGCTTTTTCGCCGCCGGACTGGCAACGGCGTCTTCATCGCCACCGTCGTCGGCCTCCTCGGAATCGCTGTCGTCGCCGTCTTCGGCCGAATCCTGCTGATCGCCGTCGTCGTCTTCCGTGTCTTCGGTTTTCTGATTCTGTTCGTCGGCATTGTCGCCGCCGTCGGATTCACCGCCGGAACCTTCTTCCAGAATCGCCAGCACGTCTCCGGCCTGGACCGTGTCGCCCTCCTTGACCTTCACCTCGGACAACACACCGTCGGCGACGGCCGGGACTTCCAGAACGACCTTGTCGGTCTCCAGATCCAGCAGATTCTCGTCGCGCTCTACACGATCGCCCTTGCTCTTCTGCCACTCGCCGACGGTGGCCTCACTGACAGATTCGGGCAGTTCCGGGACTTTGACTTCTGTCGCCATGCTTGTCGTTCCTAGCTTGTCCAGATCGTGATTGGTACGACGGGCTTACTTCTTTGTGCTCGTCTTGCTTTGGGTCTTGCTTTTCGTCTTGTTCTTTTGCGGTTTGCTGACACGCACGCCCTTGTCGATAAGCGCTTCGCCACCGACCAGACCGGCTTCCACAACCGCTTCCTGCTGTTGCACATGCAGCTTGTGATAACCAACGGCGGTCGTCGCCGCACCGGGCCGCGTGGCATAAAACAATTCATGCTGATCGGACAGCGGCACCTGCAGCCGATGCTTGATCTGGTACCAGGCGCCCTGGTTCTCGGGCTCTTCCTGACACCACACGATCTCGCGCGCATTGGAATAGCGATCCAGCACGGCCGCGTACTCGTTGCGCGGAAACGGATAAAGCTGCTCGATGCGCACCAGCGCAACCGTGTCGAGTTCGCGTTCCTCACGCGCCTGGTACAGGTCGTAGTACACCTTGCCGCTGCAGAACACCACGCGTTCTATCCGGTCGGATTCGGTTTCTTCCGGCTCGTCGATAACGAACTGAAAGGCGCCTTCCGACAGATCCTCGAGCGTCGAGGTCGACAGGCGATGGCGCAGCAGACTCTTGGGCGTCAGCACCACCAGGGGCATCCGCAGGTTGCGCACCATCTGCTGGCGCAGCAGGTGGAACCACTGGGCCGGTGTCGATGGCACGCAGACCAGCATGTGCCGCTCGGCACACAGTTGCAGGAAACGCTCGAGCCGCGCCGAGGAATGCTCCGGCCCCTGACCTTCATAGCCGTGCGGCAGGAACATCACCAGGCCGCACATACGGCCCCATTTCGCCTGACCGCTGGAGATGAACTGGTCGATGATGACCTGTGCGCCGTTGACGAAATCGCCGAACTGCGCCTCCCAGATCGTCAGCGTATTCGGGTCCGCCGTGGCGTAACCGTACTCGAAACCGACTACGCCGGCCTCGGACAACAGCGTGTCATTAACCGTGAAGCGCGCCGCCTCGCGGCCGACATGCGACAGCGGGACGAATTCGTCGCCGGTCTTCTGGTCGTAGAGCACCGAATGGCGATGAAAGAACGTCCCGCGGCCGGAATCCTGGCCGGACAAGCGCACATCAAAACCGTCATCGAGCAGGCTGGCGTAGGCCATGTGCTCGGCAAAACCCCAGTCCAGACGCGAACCGCCAGCCGCCATCTTGCGGCGGTCATCGACAATCCGCTGGGCGCGCTTGTGCAGCTCGAAGTTTTCGGGCAGTTCATGCAACTGGCCCGATAGCCGCTGCAGCGTTTCCACCGGCACCGCGGTATTCACCACATCGGACCAGCGGTCGCGGCTGTAGCGTCCCCAGTCGACCGTGTGTTCGTTGCCGACCAGACCGAGCGTGGTCCGCGAGATGTTCTTGCCGGCGTCCAGGCCCTCGCGGTATTTGTCGAACAGGTTCTGGGCTTCGTCCTTGTCGATCAGGCCGTCCGACTCGAGCTTCTTCGCATAGAGCGTACGGGCCGTGGGCGTTTTCTTGACCTGCTGGTACATCAACGGCTGGGTGACCGCCGGTTCGTCCGCTTCGTTATGCCCTTGCCGGCGATAGCAGATCATGTCGATGATCACGTCCTTGCCGAAGGTCTCGCGGAAATCCATCGCCAGCCGACTGACGAACACGACTGCCTCGGGGTCGTCGCCGTTCACGTGGAATACCGGCGCATCGAGCATCTTGGCGATGTCGGTGCAATACTGCGACGTACGCGAAATCTCACCCTGCTTTGCGGTGATCGGATTCTGCATCGTGAACCCGAGCTGGTTGTTCACGACGAGGTGTACCGTGCCGCCGGTCGCATAGCCTTCGGCCTGCGACAGCTGCAGCGTTTCCATGACGATGCCCTGACCGGCGAAGGACGCGTCGCCATGAATGAGCACGGGCAATATGGTCTCGCCCTGGTTATCGTCCCGGCGTTCCTGGCGTGCCTTGACCGACCCCTGCACGACGGGATTGACCGCTTCCAGGTGCGAAGGGTTGAACGCCAGCACCAGATGCACGCGCTCGTTTTCGATTTCGATATCGGTGGAAAACCCGAGGTGGTACTTGACGTCGCCGGACATATCCAGATCGCCGACATCGTACTTGCCCTCGAATTCGGCGAACAGCTCCTGCGGCGATTTACCCAGGATATTGACCAGCACATTCAGGCGCCCACGATGCGCCATGCCGATCACGACTTCATCGACATGATGGCGCGCAGCGGAACGCACCACTTCGTCGAGCGCCGGGATCATGCTGTCGGCGCCTTCCAGGGAGAAGCGTTTCTGGCCGACATACTTGGTATGCAGGTAGCGCTCGATGCCTTCCGCCGCCGTCAGCTGGCGCAGGACTTCGTGGCGCTCCTTCTCGTCCAGCCGTGGCTTGTCGGAATGCGCTTCCAGACGCCGCTGAATCCAGCGTTTCTCGCGCGTATCAGTGATGTACATGTACTCGGTGCCGATCGTGCCCGTGTACACGCGCTTGCAGATATCGATGATGTCGCGCAGCGGCAGTTCATCTTCGCCGGCGACCAGCGAACCGGTATTGAACACCGTGTCCATGTCGGCTTCGCCGAGACCGTGAAATGCCGGATCCAGATCCGGCACCGGCGGCGGATCGTACAAACCGAGCGGATCCAGGTCTGCGGCCTGATGGCCCCGCATGCGGTAGTAGTTGATCAGCCGCAACACCCCGGCCTGCTTCTGAGCAGCCCGCGATGCCATGCCGGTGCGCGGGCGGGCGCCCTGGCCCGCCGAAGCCTGGGTATCCACGAACGAATCGCGGATGGGGCCGTGGGCGATATCCTGAGCACCACTGTCCCCGTTCAGACTCTTGAAATAATCCCGCCAGCTGGCTTCGACCGAGTCGGGGTCCTTGAGGTATTGCTCGTAGTACGCGTCGACATACGCTGCGTTACCGCCGAACAACGGCGAATTCTTGATGAACTTCTCGTTAAGTTCGTCTTTCATAGACAGGCTCGTAGCCAATACGGAACGAAAGACCGCTCCGCTCAAATCGTACCGTGCTCGTTGTTCCCGGCGGGCGACGGTGCGCTCAATGATAACAAACCGAACGCCACACCGGGGGTGCTTTCAGCTATCGCATCAACCGGCGGTCCGGTCATCGCCGGGCTCGTCCCAGGAGGACGTGAGCGACTTCAGATAAGACCGGAATTCCTCGCCGATTTCATCGTGTTGCAGGCCCATCTCGACATTGGCCTTGAGATAGCCGAATTTGCTGCCGCAGTCGTAACGCGTGCCCTCGAACTCGTAGGCCAGAATTGTCTGCTCACCCATGAGCGCTTCGATGGCGTCGGTAAGCTGGATTTCGCCACCGGCGCCGGGCGTGGTCTTGTCCAGCAGACGGAAGATGCGGGGCGTGAGAATATAGCGCCCGACCACCGCGAGATTCGACGGCGCCTCGTCCGGATCGGGCTTTTCCACGATCCCGCGGATTTCCGACAGGCCGGGGCCGATGGGCTCGACTTCCACGATGCCGTACTTGTGTGTCTCTTCCCAGGGCACGCGCTGCACCGCGAGCACGCTGGTGCCGTACTCCTGATAGACCCGTTGCATCTGCGCCATGCAGGGCTGAAAGCTGCCGGCAATCAGGTCGTCGGCGAGGATCACGGCGAAATCCTGATCGCCCACTGCCGGCAACGAACAGTTGATCGCATGTCCCAGCCCCAGCTGTTCCGGCTGACGGATATAGATACAGCTTATGCCGGGCGGCAGCACATCATGCACGGCAGCGAGGAGCTCTTCCTTGCCCTTGGCTTCCAGCGCCGCTTCCAGCTCATAGTCCCGATCGAAGTGATCCATGATCGAGTTCTTGGTGTGGCTGGTGATGAACACCATTTCCTCGGCGCCGGCCGCGATCGCTTCCTTGACCGCATACTGAACCAGCGGCTTGTCCACCACCGGCAGCATCTCCTTGGCGCTGGCCTTGGTGGCCGGCAGAAAACGGGTACCCAGGCCGGCCACGGGAAATACCGCCTTGCGAATCCGCATAATCAATCCTTTGGCTGAAACTGAAACATCTACAGGTAGCGAATCTCGCCCAGCAGGTGAAAGATGTCGCCCTTGTCGTTGGTGAGGCCGAAGTCCGCGCCCTGCGCGTTCACGGCATAGGCAAAGCGGACGCGGCCCGGCAGAAATACCGGTTTCTTGAACCCGACTGACAACGTATAGGCGTCGGTGTTCAGCTCCGGCCCGAGCGCCGCGGCGGCGCGCGCCTTGACCCACATGCCGGTCGCAATCGCCCGCGGAAAACCGAACAGTTTGGCGCTCCACGGACTCAGGTGAATCGGGTTGTAGTCACCGGCGGCGCCTGCATACTGACGGCCGATATCCTCGGGCACGTCCCACTGCGTTTCTTCGGCTGGCTCGAACGGCAAGCCCTCCTGCTTTTTCTTCTTCTTGCCGCCGGACTTCGAGCCGCTGGACTGCTTGGACAGCATGGTACCCGTCTCGTCCCAGACCAACTCACCCGCGCTGTCGTAAAACCGGGTGACCAGATCGAACTCGATGCCCTTTTCCACGTCCCGGTGTCCACCGACCGATACCGTCAAGTCCAGCGATTCGTCGGCCGCGATCGCGCGATACTGGGTGATGTCGTTGCGTAGATGAATCAATCCCAGCAGCTTGAGCGGAAACTGCTTGTCGGTCATGACTGCCAGATGCAACGGAAACGCCATCACATGCGGATAGGTGATCGGCAACCGTTGGGAATGCTCGAAGCCACAGACCTTGCGATACTTCGCCAGAGAGTCGGCACGGGCTTCCATGCCGGGCAGCCGGGCCGTTATGTCGGGAATCGTCTCGCCTTCGGACAAGCCGCCGCTCAGCGTGGTCGCGGCGCGCAGGTACAACGGCGTCACGCTCGGCAGCTGATCGTATTCGAGTTCTTGTTCAGCGGTCATGTCGCTATCTCGTTGAAAAACGCTGCAAGGACGTTAAACGCTTTACCCGGACGAAACAATACAATTCAGCCGTCACCATCCAGCTGTGGCTTGTTCCCGGCCAGTTCGCTGCGCCGACCGCGCACCATACGGGCGAAATCGTCCGGCAAGTCCTGTTTGAGCAGTCGATCCCAGTACGATAGCGCCTGCGCATTGTCGCCGCGTTCCGAGGCGCCCAGCCCGAGATACCACAACGCCGGGGTGCTGTCGGGATCCAGCTCCAAAAGCTGCCGGAACAACGTGCGCGCCCGGCCCTGCAAGTCATCGCGGGCCATGAAGGTGCTTTCGGCCTCGGCAGCTATCAGCCGCGGGCGCGGCTCGTCCATGTTCGCGTTGATGGCGCGGAAGTTCTTCGCCGCGGCCGCGTACTGCTGGGTCGCCTGTTGTGCCTGCGCCAGCAGCAGCCGCGCCTGAACATCGCCGGGGTTCTGCTCGACCTGTTCTTCCAACCTAGCCAGCATAGCCGTGATATCGGGGCCACGATCCGCCTGCAGCGCTTCATGGTTACCCAGCTGCCAATACCCACCGCTGGCGACACCGACAACCACGAGCACCATCAGCAGCGAAATCACCCAGGGCTTGCGCGGTGGTGCGCTACGCTCTGTCAGGGCCGGCGTGTCGTCGATATCGGCAAGCAGGCGCGCGCCAAGCTGATCCTTTTCTTCCTCTGCCTCGCGCCGTCCGATGCGGCCGGCTGCCACCTCGCGCTCGATTTCATCGTAGCGCTGGTAGTAGACGGTGATATTGGCTTCGCGGCGCTTGCCCTGAGAAGGCGTACCGGCACGCCATAGCGGCAACAGCACGAACAACAGACTCGCCGCCACCAGAATGGCAGCGTAAACGAGAAATTCGGTCATCATGAATCCTTGTGGGACGGCTGGGATGGCGGCGGGTCGTCATTCAGCACCCGCGCCAGGCGCTCGCGGTCGAGCGCCGGCTCGGGAGTGGTCTCACGGCGCTTGCGCATCACCACGGCCACGATCACCAGTCCGATCAACAGCAGCACAAACGGCCCCACCCAGAGCAGCCACGTCGACATCTGAAACGGCGGGTCGTACAGCACCCATTCACCGTAGCGATCCACCAGATACTGCTTGATTTCGCCATCGCTGCGCCCGGCGGCGATCTGCTTCGCGACAATGGCCTTGAGGTCCTTGGCCAACGGCACATCCGATTCCGCGATGCTGCGGTTCTGGCAGATCAGGCAGCGCAGATCCGCGGTCAGCTCGTGATAACGGGTGAGCTGCGTTTCGTTCAACGACACCGCTCCGGCGGCTGGAGTCGCCACCATCAATGCGACCAGTATCCACGTGAGCCTTCGCATCACGACTCCTGCTGGAGTTTCTTGAGTTTGGGGATAAGCGTGTCGTTCATTTCCTCGCGCGTAATGGCCCCGACCACCTTGTAACGAATGGTGCCGCTACGATCGACAACGAACGTCTCGGGCACTGCGGCCACGCCCCAATCGATACCGACCTGGCCGGAACCGTCAAACGCCACCACCGCAAAGGGATTGCCGTAGCGACCCAGCCAGCGAAGCGCCGCCTCACGCGTGTCCTTGTAATTGAGCCCGACCACCGGCACGCCCGTGCGCTGCGAGATTTCGGTAATCAGGGCATGTTCGGCGCGACAGGCCACGCACCAGCTCGCCCAGACATTGACCAACGTGACGTTGCCTTCCAGATCCTTGTTCGTAATCCGGTCACGTTGTGACGCGATCGTCGGTAGATCGAAAGCCGGCGCCGCCTTGCCGATCAGGGCCGAAGGCAGTACATCCGGACTTCGCGTCAAGCTGTAGCCCAGCAGCACGATCAGGGCCAGAACCACAACCACCGGCACGACAAGCCGCCAGCGCATCAGGCCTGCACCGACGCGGATGACATGTGCTCGCGCGACGGAGCCCGCAATTTCTCACGGCGCCGGTAACGCTTGTCGGTCAGCGCAACCAAACCACCAATGGCGGAGAGGAAAGCGCCGGCCCAGATCCAGCGAATGAACGGACGGTGGTAAATACGAACACTCCAGGCCTGGCCCGACAACGACTCACCCAGCGACACATACAGGTCGCGAAACACACCGACGTCGATACCCGACTCCGTCATCACCTGACCGCTGGCGTTGTAGCGGCGCTTGGCCGGCTCCAGCTCGGCAATCTGATCACCATCGTCAAAGACCAGAAAATCGCCGGTCTCGGCCGTGAAATTGGGCCCCTCAACGTGGCGAGTGCCCTTGAACACGAAATCGTAACCAGCGAACGACACCCGATCGCCCGGCGCCATGCGTACATCGCGCTCGCCGCCGAAACCGGTCACCAGACTCACGCCGATCACGAACACGCCGACACCGACATGCGCCAGCGTCATGCCGAGCACGTTGCGCGGCAGCATCACACGCCGGCCCCGCACGCGCCGGACCACGTCCTCGAGCGCGCCGAGGATCGCCCAGATCCCCAGTACGCAGCCGGCCGCGGCAACCACTCCGGACTCGCCGAGCGCCAGCCACGGCAATAGCACACCGAGGCCGATCGCCAACAGCAACGGCAGCCACAGGCGCGACTGAACCGCCTGCCAGCGGGTACGCTTCCAGGCAATGACCGCGGCGCCACCGACCAACGCCACGAGTGGCGCGGTCAACGGGATGAAGACCTTGTTGAAGTACGGTGGCCCGACCGAAATACGGCCCAGCCCCAACGCATCTGCAAGGATGGGATACAGCGTGCCCAGCAGTACCGCCGCCGCCGCAACCACCAGAAAGATATTGTTGAGCAACAACAAGCCTTCACGCGAGAGAATCGCCACCGGTTCGGTGCCTGCCTCGAAGCGCGGCGCCCGGATCGCATACAGCAGCAACGAGCCACCGATTACCACCGCGAAGAACGCAAGGATATAAACGCCACGCGCAGGATCGGTCGCAAACGCGTGCACCGAGATCAATACACCCGAGCGCACCAGGAACGTGCCCAGCAGTGACAAGGCGAACGCCGTGATCGCAAGCAGCACCGTCCAGCTTTTGAAGATTCCGCGTTTCTCGGTAACCGCCAGCGAGTGGATGAGTGCGGTGCCCACCAGCCAGGGCATGAACGAGGCATTCTCGACCGGGTCCCAGAACCACCAGCCGCCCCAGCCCAGTTCGTTGTAGGCCCACCAGCTGCCCAATGTTACGCCCACGGTCAGAAACACCCATGCGGCGGTCGTCCAGGGCCGGGTCCAGCGGGTCCAGGCGCTGTCCACGCGTCCCGTGATCAACGCCGTTATGGCAAATGCGAAGGCGACACAGAAACCCACATAACCCATATAGAGCATGGGCGGATGAATGACCAGCCCGGGATCCTGCAGCAACGGGTTGAGATCACGGCCCTCTGCCGGCGCCGGGAACTGACGCGCAAACGGGTTGGACGTAAACAGCGTGAATATCAGAAACCCGACGCTGACCGACCCCATGACCGCCAACACACAGCTGGCGACATCGCGCGGCAGACTCCGGCTGGCCGCCGCCACCGCGAGACTCCAGCAGGACAACAGCAGCATCCAAAGTAGCAGCGAGCCTTCGTGCGCGCCCCAGACCGCCGCGATTCGATAGAACCACGGCAGATGCGTGTTCGAATTCGCGGCGACATACGCCACCGAGAAATCGTTGCCATAAAAAGCGAACGCCAGTGCGGCGAAAGCAATGCCCAGCATCACGAACTGGCCCACTGCCGCGGGTGCGGCAACCGCCAGGCAGTCGGCACGGGAACGCGCCATGCCATACAACGGCACAGCCGTCTGGACCAGTGCCAGACACAACGCAAGGATGAGCGCGAAATTGCCCAGTTCGGGGATCATCGGGAGGCTCGCATATTGGTGGGCATGCAGCTCACGCCCTGATCGTCCTTCATGGCGTCGGCCACATCCGGCGACATGTAGTTCTCGTCGTGTTTGGCCAGCACTTCATCGGCGATGAAGCGGCCGTCGTGATCGATCTTGCCGTAGGCGACGATACCCTGCCCCTCGCGGAACAGATCCGGCAACGTACCCCTGAACCGCACCGGCACGCTGTCCTCGCAATCGGCCAGCGAGAACCGCACGACCAGATCGTCGCTGGCCCGTTGCACGGAGCCGTTCTCGACCAGACCGCCGATCCGGAACCGGGTATCCGTCGGCACCTTGCCCGCAACGATCTCGCTGGGTTGATAGAAATACAGCAGGTTCTGGCTGAACGCGGTCAGCGCAAGCGCCGCGGCCGCCGCCAGCCCGACAAACAGGCCGCCGACCAGTAACAAGCGACGACGTTGAGTTCTAGTCATCGAATTCCTCGTTGCGGATACGCCGTTTGAGCCGCCGATGCGCGACCACGGGCACGATCACATTGGCCATGAGCACCGCCGCCGCAATGCCGTAACTGCTCCATACGAAGGCGGCATACCCCCCCATGTCCCAGAACTGTTGCCACGATTCAAAACTCATCGGTAAGCATCCGTTTGACCCAACGGCTACGGCGCTCGCGCCAGAGCAATTGCACACGCATGCCCCAGAGCGTCAGCCAGCCGAATATGAACGTAAAACCGAGCGCCGACGCCAACAGCGGAATCAACATGTCGGTTTGCATCGCCGGCTGGTCGAAGCGGGTCACGGTCGGGCCTTGATGCAGCGTATTCCACCACTCCACCGAGTAATGAATGATCGGCACGTTGATGACACCGACCACCGCCAGAAGCGCACACGCGCGTGCCGCCGCCCGGGGTGACTCGATCGCATTGTGCAACGAAATGACACCGAGATAAAGAAACAGCAGAATCAGTTCCGAAGTCAGCCGGGCATCCCAGACCCACCAGGTGCCCCACATCGGCTTGCCCCAGATCGCACCGGTCACCAGCGCAAGAAAGGTGAAGCTCGCCCCCACCGGGGCCGCCGCGATAATGAATATCTCTGCGATCTTGAGCCGCCAGACCAGCGCGACGAAACCGGCGACCGCCATCGAGGTGTAACCGAACAACGACAACCAGGCGCTGGGCACATGAATATAGATAATGCGAAAAGCATCGCCCTGCTGATAATCCGCCGGCACCACGGCGAGACCGTTATAGATGCCATACGCGACCAACAGCACACCGGGGAACGCGAACGCCCATGCCAGCGGCGCGCTTACCCGGTAAAAATACGGTAGCGAGCCAAACCGGTGGAACCAGCGCATGAATGCCGATCGCGCCATTCGTGATTACCTCCGCGCCGCCGTATCAGCTGCGCACAAGCCAGACATTGTCGGGGATTTCATAAGTTGCACGCCGATTCTCATGTGCTTTTTCGAACTGCCAGTCAGAGCCTGTGTTGCACCGTAACGCGGTCGCGGATGCCGGTGCGTCGCCGCTATGGACCACACAGATCGCCGATTGATCCCTATTCCAGGCTGATTTTCAGTGCTGCCGCGATCGCCCAGGGCGCCGCGGTTATACCCAGCGCCAGAAGCGCGCCAAGCAGATACAGCGCGCCATCATACGGCAGCCCGGCAATGGCCGCGCGCATGGCGCCCGCGCCGAATATCAGCACCGGCACATACAACGGAAAAATCAGCAGGCTCAGCAACAAGCCCGCCCGCGGCAGACTCAATGTAAGCGCAGTACCGATCGCCCCGACCAGCCCGAGCGTAGGTGTACCCAGTAACAAGCTGACCATGATAACGCCAACGGCATGCGCGGGCACGCCCAGCAATAAAACCAGCAATGGCGATGCGATCACGAAAACAAGCCCGCTTGCCAACCAGTACGCACATACCTTGGCCAGCGCAATCACGGCCAGCGGCTCGGGCGACAGCAGATACTGCTCGAGCGTGCCGTCCTCGTAATCCGGCCGAAACAGACGCTGCAGCGACAACAAGGCGGCCAGCAGCACCGCCATCCAGATCAGCGCCGGCGAGACGGATACCAGAGTCGCGGTATCCGCACCTGTGCCCAGAGGAAACAAGGACACCACCAGCACAAAGAACAACAGATGATGAACCAGCACACCCCGCTGGCGAAATGCCAACCGAAGATCACGCCGCAACACGGCCCAGAACACGCTCAGCACGATGGCAACTCGATCGTACGCAGGGTCATGCCCGGCAAGGTCAGCGGCTCGTGCGTGGTCAGCAAAGCCAATCCGCCCGCACGCGCGTGGGCGGCAATACGCTCGCACAACACCCCGCGCGCATCGGAATCCAGAGCCGACGCCGGCTCATCCAGCAGCCACAGCGGCGCTTCGGACAACCATAGCCGGGCCAGCGACACACGGCGGCGCTGCCCAGCGGACAGACTTTCGCAGGGACGATCGGCGATACGCGCCAGACCGAGTTCGGACAGCATGTCGTGAATACGACGCGGCGCCACCGGGCGCGCGGCCAGCCGCATGAGCATGTCGAGATTTTCGATCGGTGTGAGCGCGCCATTCAGGGCGTTGTCATGGCTCACAAAACACAGCTGCTCGTGCAGTAGCGGCGTTTCGCCATCCCGAGTGGCATCGGCCGCCGATTGCCAGCGTATCCGTCCCTTCAACGGCCGATGCAGACCACAAATCGTGCGCAGTAGCGTGGTCTTGCCGCAGCCGTTGGCGCCGGGAATCCGGGCTACCTGGCCACCATCCAGACTGAAACTCAGCCCGTGAAACAATGCCCGCTCGCCACGCCCGCAGGAAAGGTTGTCGATGTCGAGTCGCGGCAGCGCCATAGGCGGGTTTTGTCCGATCAATACAGGCGTGTACTGGTGCCCGGAGCCGGACTCGAACCGGCACGGCCATACGGCCAAGGGATTTTCTTACCCGCTACAGCTTTAGCTGCCGCGCCCGCATGAAGCGCGTTTGTGGTCTGGACTTTATCTTCACCCTACCCTGAAGCGATTACTCGCCCAGAGCTTAGGCAGGAGCCGTCAAGTCTCTACACTTTCACTAACCGATGAGGCTGCACAAGTACTCTGAAGAACAACTGCGAGAGGCGATCAGGAATTCGACCCCAATGCGCAAGGTTCTGCAGATACCTGGCGTTGCTCCTTACGGCGGCAATTACGATGTACTGCGCAAGGCCTTACGCACTCTGGCATCGATACATCGCATTTCACCGGCCGAGCTTGGAACAAGCCACCGAGAATGACCTCGGCAATGCGGTTTCCCTTCAGTCCTGCAAGCTCACAAATCGCCGACTCAAGGACGGCACTTCAAAGCCCATAGGCTCAAAATGCGGAAACACACGTTGACTCGACCAATCTTTGCCTTGCGGAGCTCGGCCCTATCAGCGACTGCAACAAAGACAACAGCCTTGAAAACCTGCGCCTACTTTGCCCCACTGCCACGCTCTGCCCCTAACATATCGGGGCAAAAACCGCGTTAGTGCTTAGCTCGGGATTGCCACCACCCCGGCATTTCACCAGGTGCTGAGGTTCCCCCGAATTTGACTCCATTCACTCCGGCCGTTTCCGAACCGGGTGCTCAATATTTAAGTCCCTTGTGTCTACCAATTCCACCATCCGGGCATGGATGATCAAGAACCATAATACTATTTTTAAGCCGCGGTCGCGACAAGAATGGGAGATAGGCCCGGAATCGAACCTGAGCGAAGCGAACTCAGCGTAGCTGACACCGGTTCGGATATCCTACGGGAGTCAGGTTTCACCCTAACCGCTGGAAAAGCTTCGACAATGGAGGCCAGGCCCGGAATCGAACCTGAGCGAAGCGAACTCAGCGTAGCTGACACCGGTTCGGATATCCTACGCGAGTCAGATTCTATCTTCGTCGCTGAAGACGCTTTGACAATGGAGGCCAGGCCCGGAATCGAACCGGGGTACGCGGCTTTGCAGGCCGCTGCATCACCACTCTGCCACCTGGCCGGCAGCGCACCGGGCCGACCTAGCGGTGCCGGTCCCGATAAAGAAAAACCCCGGCCATTGGGCCGAGGTTTCGGCTGTTTATGGAGCGGGAAACGAGATTCGAACTCGCGACCCCAACCTTGGCAAGGTTGTGCTCTACCACTGAGCTATTCCCGCCCGTCGAGAGCCGACATTGTAGGCGAGCCTGTTCAGGTGTCAAGACCCGAAACAAGCCGGCCCGCGCAGGACTATCGCTCCATGCGCAAACGCGGCCACGCCTGGCGCAGATAAACGACCATGGACCAGAGCGTGAGAGCGGCCGCAACGACCAGCAGGAGCACGCCCACCGTGTAGATCCAGCGTTGCTGGGCCAGATCGAAAAGCATGAGGAAGATCGCGCTCATCTGGATCGCGGTCTTGTACTTGCCCAGCGCGCCCACCGAAACGATCCCGCGCTCGCCGAGCTCGGCCATCCACTCGCGCAGGGCGGATACGGTCAGCTCGCGACCCACGATAATAGTGGCCGGCAACGCCACGAAATAATGCGGGTCGCGGTAGACGAGCATCACCAGAACCGCGCAGACGATGAGTTTATCGGCCACCGGGTCCAGAAACGCGCCGAACGCCGATGTCTGATGCCACCGCCGTGCGAGATGGCCATCGAGCCAGTCGGTCGCGAGCGCCACGCCGAACAGGATTGCCGCGGCGATGTTGAAACCCGCCACCGGCACGAACAGCAGCCCGGCCACGAACGGAATCAGAATCAGCCGGAACAGTGTCAGCCAGATGGGCAGGTTCAATTGCGTCTCCTCGTACCGAGCCGGGCCAAGTCAGGTCAGGCCGTGTTATGAAAATAGTCGTATATACGCTGCGCCATCGTGGCACTGATGCCCTCGACACGCGACAGCTCGGCAACGCCGGCGCGGGCAACCTGTCGCGGCCCGCCGAACGTCTGCAGCAGTTTCTTGCGGCGCTTGGGCCCCAGACCATCGACACCGTCCAGCATCGAACCACGACGCGCCTTGCCCCGCTGTCCGCGATGCGCGGCGATCGCGAAACGATGCGCCTCGTCGCGAATCTGCTGGATCAAATGCAATGCAGGCGAGTCCGCAGGCAGTATAAGTGGCGCACCCTCGCCCGGCAAAAACAGCTGCTCAAGCCCTGGCTTGCGGGTCGACCCCTTGGCCACGCCGAGCAACTGCACGCCCTCTATTTCCAGCTCGTCCAGGGTTTCGCGCGCCACTGTAAGTTGGCCCTTGCCGCCATCGATCAGCAGCAGATCCGGCAACGGCGCTTCGCCCGCTTTAACTCGCTTGAAGCGCCGGATCAGCGCCTGACGCATCGCGTCGTAGTCGTCGCCCGGCTCGATACCATCGATATTGAAGCGGCGATAGGCCGATTTATTCGGTGCGCCCGCCTCGAAGACCACGCACGACGCCACCGTACGCTCGCCCTGAGTGTGACTGATATCGAAGCAGGCCATCTGCATGGGCGGTGCCTCCAGACCCAGCGCCGTGGCAAGTGCCGACAAGCGCTTCTCCACCCCGGCGCGGCTGGCGAGTTGCGCCGACAGCGACTGCTCCAGTGTCGCGCGGGTATTGTCCAGCCAGCGCTTGCGCTCACCGCGCACGCGCGTCTTGATGACCGCCTTGCGCTGCGCCCGCCGCGTGAGACTCTCCGCCAGCCAGTGGTCGTCGGCCGGTAACGGATCGACCAGCAACTCCGGCGGCGGCCGGCGCTCGAGGTAGTACTGGCTGATGAATGCGGCCAACATGTCGGCGGTCTGCGTACCGGCCGGCGCACTGGGGAAAAAACTGCGGTGGCCCAGATTGATGGCGCCGCGAACGGTAACGACAACCACGGCCGCCACACCGCCATCGATGCCCGCGCAGATCAGGTCGAAATCGCCCTGCCCGCCAACCTTCTGGCCCTGCGCCTGCAACCGGCGCAGCGCCGCGATCTTTTCGCGCAGGCGGGCCGCGGCCTCGAAATCCAGCGCAGCCGATGCCTTTTCCATGTCGCCGACCAGGCGCTGGATGAGTTGTTCGTTGCGGCCTTTCAGCAGCGCCTCGGCATCCGACACATCGCGCGCGTAATCCGCCTTGCTGATATACCCCACGCAGGGCGCCGTACAACGCTTGATCTGATACTGAAGACACGGCCGCGAACGGTTCGCGAAAAAACTGTCCCGGCAGTTGCGCAACTTGAACAGACGCACCAGCGTGTCCTGGGTCTGACGCACCGCGCCGGAACTCGGAAACGGCCCGAAATAATGCCCTTTGGCTTTTTGCGCGCCGCGGTGATAAGCCACGCGGGGAAAATCGTGGTCGCCGGTGATCAACAGATAGGGATAGCTCTTGTCGTCACGCAGAACCACGTTGTAGCGCGGTCGGTGACGCTTGATAAGCGTGGACTCCAGCAACAGCGCTTCGTCTTCGGTATGCGTGATCGTGACCTGGATATCGGCCACCTGGTCGAGCATGGCCTCGGTTCGGGCGTTGCCCGACGCACGCAGAAAATAGCTGGATACGCGCTTCTTGAGGTTTTTCGCCTTGCCGACGTACAACACCGCGTCGTTGGCGTCGTACATGCGATACACGCCCGGAGCCTGTGTAAGCTGGCGCACATAACGCTTGGGATCGAAGCCGGTATCGCTCATGTCGTCATGATGGCGTCAATCCGTCTGTGAACAAGCCTTTGAATCGATCCGCGTCCGTGCACGACGGAAAACCGCCGCAAACATCGCCGGCGTCAGTCGGCGCGTATTGATGTTGTAGCGACTGCAGTGATATGAGTCGATCAGCACCCGGCCATCGCCCAGCAGATGCTCGACGTCGTGGCCAAACACGAAGTCCCTCTGGCGCCGCCCCAGTGCGCGGACGACGGCCTTGTGCGCCAGCCCGCCCAGGATCAACACCACACGGGCACGTTCGAGCTCGTCGATCAGATAATCATTGCAACGGTTGACCTCCGCCGCCACCGGCTTGTTATCCGGCGGCAGGCATTTCACCGCATTGGTGACACGGCAGTCGTACAACTGCAATCCGTCACCGCTCCCATCCGACGTGGGTGCGGAGCTGAAACCGCAGTCGTACAGGGTTCGATACAGCAGCACACCCGAATCATCGCCGGTAAACGGCCGTCCGCTCGCGTTGGCTCCATGCATGCCGGGCGCGAGGCCCACAACAAGCAACGACGCATCCGGCGGCCCGAATGCCCGCACCGGCGCCGCGTGATACCTCGGATACCGCGCCTGCACCGACTCACGCAATGACACGAGACGCGGACACCGCCGGCACTGCAGACTGGGCTGAATCATCGCGCAGACTCCAAACGTCTCACGCGATCAATAATTTATCTGCCATTCTTAAAGTGACAGCTCGGATTCCGACACCACGACGCCATCGAGGTCTGCGTAAATCCAGTCACCCGGCATGAACGTAATACCGGCAAATCGCACCGGCACATCGCGCTCGCCCGTGTTTTTCTTGAACGATTTTTTCGGGTGCGTGTTGAGCGCCTTGACCGCCACATCCATTTGCGAAATGTCTGCCGAGTCGCGAATGCAGCCGTACACCAGAATACCGGCCCAGCCATTGTCGATGGCCAGTTGTGCGACATTGTCGCCGAGCAACGCACAACGATCAGAAGCACCGCCGTCCACGATCAACACGCGGCCCTCGCCCGGCTCCTCGAGCGCGATGCGCACCAGGGAATTGTCCTCGAAACATTTGACGGTACTTATCGGACCGGCAAAGTCGAGCACACCGCCGAAATCCGTGAAGATGGGTTCGGCAATCTGCAAGTGATCGCTGAATTCGTCGCAAATATCGGTCACGGGAGTCATCGATTACACGCCTTGAACTTGAAATGTGGGGTACAGAAGATATCAGGCCGCCGGTCGCTTGCGCGCGCCCAGACCCATAATCCCGGCCAGCGACCCTAACGACAGCAGCACAAAATACAGCAACGTCCATGCCGGCAGACTAATGCCCATGAAGGCGCCCTTCACCTCGGCGCAACTGGCATCGCCGCGCAGCACCGTCGCCAGAACTTCCTGCAACGGCATAATATCGACCATATAATCCAGACTCGGCCCACAGGCCGGCACCTGATCCGGCGGCAACTGCAACAACCAGACATGGCGTGCGGCAATACCCGCGCCGGCCAACGCCGACATCAATGCCAGAAACGCGTAGCCCCGATGTCCGATGCCGCCCGGCCCGTGCACGAACCCGACAAGGCAGATCAGCCCGACACCAGCCATTGCAACACGCTGGAAAATACATAAGGGACACGGCTCAAGCCCCTGTACATATTCCAGATAATAAGCGAACAACAAAGCCCCGGCCGCAGCCAGAAATCCGGCCAGAAAATAGAGTCGGCTATTCATTCAACGATCGTCCTGTAACGGGTGGTTCATCATGACAAACAGTTGCAGCGCGAGTTCAGCGTTGAGCAGGGCGACCCAACAATACGCCCTACCCGACGTGTTACCGCGATGACACCCTGCCTCAGCGACACGCCGGAGGGTATCCAGTCCGGCGATAAGCGCATCACATGTAAGCCGGTACCGTTCTCGTTACGGCGAATTTACCGGCCGATTATCTTCCGGTCGATAATCCTCGGGTTCGAAGACATCCAGAATACGATAAGCGGCCATAAGATTGTGCTGGACGCTATCGCACCGTATTTCGTTGTTGTAGACCGTCTCACGAATCCCCCCACGCACCCGATTACGCAGCGAGTCCGGCACATAGAACATGTCGATATCGTCGGCAAACTGCAGTTGCATCACGTTACGCAGACCGCGACGTATGGCCGTGCGGTAGCGGTCACTGCGCGTTTTGTCACCTTCGGCGCGTGCCAATGCGTAGGCATCGGCCAGACCTTCAAGATACACGCCCGTCGAGGAGGCGTGCGGCGGGCCATACTCGCCGCCGGCCTTGTAGAAACGCCCTGCCACGTCAGGGTATGGCGCCTCGTCCGCCGTCTGCTGCATCTGGTCGATCAACCAGTCGTTCATGCGATAAATGAAATCCCGCAGCGCGTCGTCTCCGGTGATTCGCCAGACCTTGTACAACGCCTGGGTATGCCACGGAATGAACGCGGGATTGCGATTATCCGGGTCGAGGTGCCAGGCGCGGTAATAACGGAACGAACGCATGATGCGGGCAAGCAGGTCATCATCACGGCTTCGTTCGTAGCGTGTGGCCCAGTACAACAGCGCTTCGCCCGGATAGAAATTCTGCCCATCGGTACGCGCGGCCGGCTCGTAGAATGTCTGGAATGCACCGCTGGGCTCGTGCATTGTCTCGACGGTCCGCGCCAGCGCACGGTGCTGTGCCTGCCACCGTTCGGTATCGGGGTGCTCGAACAGTGCAAGCGCCGCGAGTGCCACCGCACCCAGTTTGATCTTTCCACTCCACTCGATCAGCCCCAGGCCGTCTTCCTCACGATAGAAATGCGCCAGGTTGTAGTCGATGTTCTCGGCCGCCCGCTGCATCAGGGCGTCGTCGCCGTTGTGTCGGGCGGACCGAATGAGCGCCAGGGTCGCCATCCATTGGCGGATCATGTTGTTGGCATCGGATTCCTTGCGCGGACTCGGCCAATACTTGTATGTCATGCGGCCATCGTCATGCAGATTGCGCGACATCCAGCCGGCCGCCAGCGTCGCCAGGCGCTGCGTGTTCTCATGCGTCACATCGGACAACGGTACCAGCCGGTTGCCGCGCGTCATGCGGGTTGCCGACGCGTCGCCATCCGGGCCGCTGGCAAGCCGGATCAGCCACTGCCCGCCATCGAACACGGCAAACCGCGCTTCACGCGCCATCGCTTTCTCGCCGATGCCGTGTGTCTTGCGAAAAAAGCTGCTCAGCGCCCGGCCATCGCGGTTCGTAGTCAACGCATACGTCGGCGAATACAACTCGACCTGGCCCCCATACCGCACCATCAACCCGCGAACACCTCGGTGGATATTACTGAACGCGCCCACAGTCAACGGCCGCGCATCGTGTGCCAGAACAAGCTCTAACGTCTCGGGTTCGGCGCTATTTTGCCGGGCATCAACGGTTGTTTTCAGATCCTTCACCGCATCTTTCAGCCGATCCAGAGTCGATCCCTCAAACCGCCAAACCTGGCCGATACGCCGCCCATCATCTCGTGCCGCCAGATACACCATCGCGTCGGCTTGCCTCAAACCAGCCGGAACCCTTTCGGAACCAACCCGACCCTCTCGCCATAGATCGGATACCACACGCGCCAGGCGCGGCGCCTCATCCCCGGCCACAATCTGCTCGGCAGCGGCCGCAGACCCAGCACCACCCCCCAGCATCGCGGCCGCCGCAAGCATCAACAATCGGCGGATCATCGGTGCCTTGTACGATCGTGCGGAATGCCCGCCATGAGCGGCGTATCTCGAGTTGCGCGCGAGGCGCGTAACGGGAAATGCGTCCGACTCGATGGCGTTGTTATACCGCATTTACTGAATCTCGTGTGCTTCTACGATGCTGGCTGTGTGCTCAAGCAACTCCAGGCCGCCCGGTAGACCGTGACCCGGAATCACAAC
>Ga0206123_10000443_pt1 | contig 40850 bp, 49 predicted proteins | sample Helgoland_Spring_2_FD_160086 | JGI IMG/M metagenome (GOLD analysis project Ga0206123, IMG submission 160086) | Pelagic subsurface seawater microbial communities from Kabeltonne, Helgoland, North Sea - Helgoland_Spring_Bloom_20160316_1 | ecosystem: Environmental > Aquatic > Marine > Epipelagic ...
TTGTCAGCTAGTGCAATCGTCACCAAGGACAGTTTTAAAATCAGGATCTTGGCAGAGAAGCTTAGTAGCTGCCTCAGGGTTACCAAGAAGGGAGAGTGTTCGAGCATTTAAGTTTCTCTGACATTTAGGTTCGTTGTTAGGACAAACAGATGGGTACTCTATGATTGTAGATGAACAACCAGTTAGGATAACTGAGAGTAAGATACATTTACTTATTCTTAGCATTCATAGCTTCCATCATTATACGTATGGACTTAATATTCTCATCTATACGAGCTAAAGTTAGAGCCTGGCCTTGTACTACAGTCTCTAATCTTTCAATACGTACCTCTTGCCTGAGTATCTCCTTAGTGTTATTCTTTACGTTGTTATCTAAGGATGACACATACCAGACAAGGGCTATGGTTTGACACACTATAGCTACAACTAATGTGATGGGTACTGACTTAGAGAGATGCCATTCTGTATCTTTGTTTATCATTTAGTAAAACCAGCTCCGAAGTATAGGCCAACTATAGCTGACACAATGTGAGTATCTAAAGGTGTTATGACAAAGCCAGATGCAGCTTGCCATCTTACAGTTTCGTTAGCACCAAGTAGCCAGTTAAGTATACCACCCTCTACCTCAGTGTAACCTACAATTACATTTACTTCAGGGTAGAATACAGCAACTAACTTAGGCAAGACTATGATAGCAAACACAGCAGACAGAGCTATAAGCCTACGTGTCCAAGCAAAGTGTTTGTCATTCTTACCAGCCTTACGTGCGTCATCTACAGCACCCCTGTTGAACTCAGCTCTTTGTAGTAGCATCTCGTTCTGTGCTTGTTTAGCTTTAATGCTTTGACCCCATATGGACATGACCCCACCGAGAACGGTAGAGCCTAGCATTGTGATTAGTTCTAATGGTAATCCAAACATTTGTTTAACTCCTGTTTACTAGAATAACTAAGTCATTATCTGATATACCTTCAGGTACTATTCCAATTTTTTTCTGAAGATATTTCCTCATTGCTTTTCGACTAATCTTTCCTATATCACCATCTGCTGTAACACCTACTTTTTCTTGAGCTGCATACTCATTACGTAACTCTAGCTCTTCAGCTTTTTCTCGCATACCTGCTAACTCAAGTAGGTCAATAACCTCTTCCCAACGAGCTTCAGCTATTTTTCTATTGGCTCCACCATTTATAAAATCATTTAATTTGTTGGTTGTGATAGTGTCTATAGAGGTTTCATCTAAACCTTTATATTCTAAGAAAGCTAGAGCAACTGGCAGAGCATACTTATTATCATTAGCTAACTCAGGATTATTTATCAGATCTATAATAATGCCTTGCCTTTTTAAAACATCTTGAACACCTTGGTACGTGTTTTTCCCAGTAATTTGAATTAGACCTCTTCCTCTGTATCTGTTCCCATCACCAGATGCGTAGTCTCCATTACCTGTGTCACTATTAGCATATACAGCATTAAATACTTCTTCACCTGTAGCATTAGGTCCCAAACCTACAGCATCCATTCTATTTTTCCATACTTCACCACCTACAGCAACAGCATTTTTATAAGTGTATTTTTTCTCAGTAACAGGACCAGCACCTCCTGTTTCAATTGTTATAGCTCCTTTAAGTAAAGCCTGTTTGATAGGGTTTTTTACAGATTTCTCAATAGCTTTATTAGTTTTTGTAAAAGAGTAAGTTCCTGCTCTAGTAGTAATAGGTTCATTACTAGCTTTAGTTATTTCACTAACATTAGATATAGAATTTTGTTGCTCAGATGTAAGAGTACGATCTACAGGTGTTGTCTCTACTGTATCTACTGCAGCCTCTTGTTCTATAGTAGCAGCTCCACCTGAAAACTGTGTAGGTATAGGCCTACCAAAACCACCCTGTACTTTTTGACCAGGTTGTGCTTGAGGTACAAACTCTGCATCTGTTTCAGGAGCAAGACCTACGGTATCAACACTAGGTTCTTCTGCAACAACAGGAACATTTACTTCTTGGTCTTGCTCTATAGTTTCAATTACTTTTGCTCTGTCTTCAGGGGCAAGGTTATTGTTAGAACGACCCCTTAACATGTCAGTGTCATCTTGGTATTTAGTAGCTAACGATTCTAGGTTAACCAACTTAGAGTCAATTAGTTTAAGGTTGTTTGACAGCTTTAGTACTTTGTTAAAGTCAATACTGAATATGTCTTTAAGTAAGTACCGTGTGTCAAAAGTGTCATTAGTGCCTCTCGGCCTAATAGAAGCATCTGGATTAATAGCACCGTTTACCATAGGTGGTAACTGTAAGAACTTTTCTAAACCACCAGCTGCATTAATCTTACCTTGCATCTCAGCCCAACCAGCTGCACCACCTACAAGTTTATCTTTGTTTTTCTCTATCATTTCATTGTTTAACTGTAACTTGCCTTCAGCATCTGCCATGACAAGCTGTCCTGCACCAACACCAGCATCTAACCTGTTGTTAAGTTCCAATGATTGTCTTACTCTTTCAGATGACAAAGCAGCTTGAAGAACATCATTAGTCTGAGCTGCATTCTGTGGGTCAACACTGTAAACAGCCTCTAGGTTTTTAACAATACTGTTAGATGCAAACTTTGATAACAGCTTTTCACCTAGAATATACTCATCACCTTGGGAAGCTACAGCACTACCTGCTACATTTAGACTGGTTAAGAAACTGTTACGAACTTTTTTGTTACCTAGTAAATCATTAGAGGCTGGAGTCTTAGCACTCTCAGAAAACTTGTCAACTACTGTCTGGTATTCATTTGGATTATCTTTGACAGTTGGTATAGACAAGAGAGAAGGGTTTGTCCCTGCTACGTCAGCTACAGGTGGTGGAGTAGTTGTATTAAATATTTCTACAAGTTTATCCTCAGTTAAATCTGCACCTGCAATAAAAACCATTGCATCAGCTACAGTTTTACCTTCTTTATTGTTTGCCATAATATCTTGAAACTGGCCTATATTTTTACCCTCTTGCATTGCTCTTACAACTGCAATTGTTCCTGCACTAAAGCCTTCGTTTTGTAGGGCAATTTGTATTGTATCAGCCAACACAGCACTTGGAGTGTCACTTACACCCTTACCTATATCATCAAGAAGACCTGTCATCTGTTCCATAACAGAATTAATTTTAGGATTACTTTTAAACTGACCGTACTTAGTGGTCATTAGATTTGATACTCCTAATTGGGCAGATAAGAATTCGTTCTTTGTTACTATACCATCAGCAGCTGCGTCTTTAAAAAAGGATGCAAGTACATCATAGTCAGCCTTAATATTCTTTGACACAGCCGTGTCATCTATAGACTGACCTAATGCTAACTTTTTATTCTGGATGTTTAATTCATTTTCAAGGCTAGCTTTATCTTTTAACTTATTTAATACAGCATTGTTTACAGACTCAGTTGTAACTACCTCACCAGCTGCTTCCAACTCAGACACAACAGAAGGCTTTATAGCTTTGGCAAATTCACCTTTAAGGAGTTCAGCCTTTTCATAATCTTCATTTGTGTCAAATCCGAAAGAATTAATATCTCGACCTGATAACCCTTCGTATTGATTCTGTATTCCTTGAGGAATCTTGGAATCGTCAATCTTAGATATTTCACGCCTAGCATCACCAAGTCGTCTATCAAAATCAATTTGATTAATACTGCCTGATTCTTTTAATTGTTCTAAAATATTTAATTCAGTAGAAAAGTTTGCAATTAAAGACTGCTCGTAGTTTGGTGCACCCTTGGTAGAAGCTGATGGTTGAGCTTTTAGAAATGCACTAGCTAGACCACTAATAGCTCCGATAGCTGATGGTTCCTCTACAGCTTGTTCAGATATAACTTGTGTCTGTAGATCTTGTTGAAATAATGCCATTGTGATTCCTTATTGTACGGTTTTTCGAAGCTGTTCTGCTTCCATGTTACGGCCTAATCTTTGTAATTGTTTAATTCTTTCAAAGGTTGTAGTCTCTGTAAAGCCCCTGTATACTTGAAGCCTTAGTTTATCTTGTAGATCAGGCTCTAGTCCTGTCATATAACTAATAGAATAATCAATACTTCTCTTTACATCATTAGCTCTTTCAGCATTACCCTCTTCAATAGCTCTCCAGTATTTATTAATAAGAGGACTAATTTCTTTTGATAGCTTACGGTATGTCTTGTTACCATTAAAAATAACATCCTTTGCATCATAAACTTGTTGTACTTCCTCTAAAGGTATACCTAAACCTGTAAATATAATATCTAAGGCATTATACTTAAAGTCAACTTCCCCACCTTTTCTAGATATATAAGCCTTGTCTACAAACATACCTCTTACTTTTTCAATGTTGTCAATAAATTTAATATTACGTATTAGTTCTAAAGTTTCTTTTTCTATCTGTATTGGGTCACGTCTGATAATAGAACCTATCCATTGCCCAAAGTCAGCAACAAGATCCCCAGAGGCTCCACCACCAGCACCTAGTAAGTTTTCTCCAAGAGTACCATCCCTATAGTTACGGAATGTTTGCATGACACCATCACCTAAACCTACACGACTAGCTAGAGCTATCTCAGGTACATCCTCTCCACCTGCCCAAGCAAACAAAGCATCAGGTACTCCGTTCTTAACTAGACGGAATGAGTCAGAACCTGGTTCTATTTGCATATTCTCTGGTAGATATGAGTTAAGTGTTTCAACGGCAGGAACTGCATTACTAATACCCATACCTGTTGTACCCCAGAATGGTCCCATCATAACAGCAAGTTTCATTCTTTCAGCAGGTGTTAAGTCTTTACCTATAAAGATACCTTCGAAGGCTCTAAGCATAAAGGAATAAAACTGAGTAGGTACTCTTAGTATACCTTGTTGTATTTCAGAACGACTCATGTTTGTCATGTTAAGAGTGTATGCTTGTTCTTTATTTGACACCCAAGTACGCCCCTCTTCAGAGAGTAAGCTCTTACCTTTGTTAGCTGCCTTCCACTTACGAACAGCTACACCGTAGGCTGACACACGAGAAATCTGTTCACCCTTATTAAAGAAGAACATACCCATGTTCATTCCTTTTTCCCAAGCCTTGCTTAATGTTTTAGCAGCTGCTCTATCATCTTGTTTAGAAAATACAGAAGAAGCCTTTGTAGCTCTTTGGTAACCTTCAGAAATGTTAGTAGGGTCAACTTCATAACGAGCCATGTCTATAAACAGTTGGCGTACTTCTTTAGACTCAGCCTTAGAATAATTAAATGCTTTACCAAATCTTTCAAGAAAAATATCTAAGGGTTTACCACTCAAGTCTAAAGAACTATACAAGTATTTACCCATAGCAACACCCTTGATACCATCATCAAGACCTGCCATAGCAACCATTGGTATAACCTGTACAGACTGTAATACCATTTGGAATGGATCAAGTAGAAATGTTTTCTTAAAGCCGTAGTTGTTTAGAATATGAGTAGGATTAGAAGGGTTAAACTTCTTACCAGTTGCATCATAGATAAAGTTAGACATGTCGTCAGCTATACGCATAACCCATGCGTCACCAAATCCATCACCACCCATTCTTAAATCTGCAATTCTTTTACGTTCGTATATCTTATTTATTATTTCATTTTTAGTTTTGTCAGGTAACCATGTGTTAATGTTATCGTAGTAAGAAGCATAGTCAGTGTTAGAACTATTAGAATCTGCTATTTGTTTAATCTTCTTACCCAGTGAAATCTTAACAGCCTGGGTATACTTACTAAAACCTAACTGTCTGTTGACACTATTGGTTTGGAAAAGGATACTATTTAATGGGTTGTCATTTACAGTAGCAGCACCATGTCCATAGTGAGTTAGAGGTTCGTCATTACGTTTATTGACAAAAGAATGGAAGTCGTCTAAAGAACCATTAGGAATAAAAGCATCTGCGTTTGCACCCATAAACACATTTTCGTTACGAGCCTTACTGCTAAACGTAACCTCATCACCCTCTACGTCTATCTTGTTTTTTGTGAACCACTTCTCAGCATCTTCCTTTAAGTTTAAGCTTGTGTTCCAAGAATTATTTTCCTGAACAATTTCATCTGTTAACCTACCAGCTCTAAGTGCCTTATATATTTCTGTCATCTCTTTAACAGCCTTAGCTGATGTCTTAGGTGAACTAGCAGACAGTACTACATTAACAGGTTTACCATTCTTATCGAGTAAAACTATAAACTCTGTAGCTTCAGGGTTTACTCTGGGACCACCAGCATTGTAGCCCATAGCATCTTCTATCTCAAGAGGTTTAACTACGTCAGTATCTACTACGTATTTAACACCACCCATGTCCATGTCTACTTCAAAAACGTTAGCCATAGGTCCGTCATAGTCAGCCTTGGTAAACTTAGCACCTGAACTTGCATCTATAAATAATTCGTTATCTGGTAAGTCGTCTATATCTACAGGTTTACCAGCTAAGAACTTTTGCTCACCGTTAAGTATAGTAGAAATTCTACGGTAACCTTCTCTATGAAGACTCCTGACTAAACCTGTAGCACGTACAATGTAGTTGTAATCACCTAGATCAACAGTAGCCTGATAAGCATCTACAACTTTCTGGGATGGGGCTTTACCTTTGTTGTCAGCTTTCCACATATCTATGAAATCATCTGTAGTGTACCAAGTTCTTTGAGAGGCTAGGTCACCTGACTGTAGTCTTGCAACAATAGCACCAATCTGTTCGTACTCATCACCTGACACCCTACCTAATTTATCAAGCATTGTCTTGGATATTTGGGTCAGACGTACTGAACCACTCTCAGCCCTATTAGCTAGGTTAGTTAAGTTAGCATTGTCCCTTAGATAAGCACCTGTTAGATTAAGCCTACCAAATACTGCAGCATTAGCTCTGCTTATCTTACCCTCGATGTTTCTAAGAAGAGATACTTTACTTTCAGGTGTATACTTCCAAGCCTCATCAAATTTATTTACATCTACAAACTCGTCAAGGTCTAGTGCTTCATCATATGATATAGCCCACTTGTTGTTAGCTTCATCAATAGGAATGACAGATGCTTCTGGGACATCAGCAGCATACTTCTCTGCTGTCTTCTTTGTTACTGGTAAACCTGTACGTGGGTTACCCATGATTATAGAAATTTTATTAAGGTTGTAGTCTATCTTGGTGTCAATCATAGACTTGTTAAGCTTCTTTTGTAATCCCTCAACTCTTTTGGTAATGTAAGTAGTTAGCTGACCTTCATCTATTACCTTACCCAAGGCTGTGTTAACGTACTCAAAAGCTTCTTGAGCTATTCTAGTAGCAGTCTGACTCTTAGCAGCTGAGGCAGCTATAGGTCTTACAGGTGCTTTATCACCAACAGGATCTACCATACTTGGTCCCATAGATGCTAAGTTCTCAGGTTCATCTGTACGTTTAGCAATGTTCTCAGCAACTTCTGTAGCTGCGTCAGGTCCTGCAAGAGCACCAGCACGAGTAGAAGCTGTAGGTGAGTTACTTATACCATTTATAATTTTAGCTATTTTACGTGCTTCGTTTACAGAAGATGCTGTCTTAACTACAGTCTTACCTGCAAAACCTGCAAGTGGAATAAGATCTATAGCACCAAGAACAGCATCACCAAATGCTTTGTCATCGTTACCTAGTTTAGTAGCAGCTGCTAGCAACTCTTGTAAAGCAAAAGGGTTATCACTAAAGAGAAAACCTTCTTCAAGGTAATCCTCTATCCTTGTGTCAAGGAATATCTCAAAGTCTTGTACTGACATGTTTGAAGAAATTGCATGGGCAAACTCATGGTTAACAGAACTAGGTTTAAGTGTCATCTGTTCCCAAGCACCTATAGGAAAGTTCCTAAGTATGTAACGATCAAACCAGTTAGCTACAGTACCAGTACCTGTCTTAGCAGCATTGTCTTCTATAGCATCCTGAAGTTTCTCTACTGTAAGCTGATACTTTATAGATGCCAAGTTAGCTGCTTCGTTAAGTGCAGGGTTCTTCATAGCCTGAAAGGAATTATCAAAGAAGTCACCTAGTGCAATTAACTCAGAACCTTTAGCTGACTGATCAGCAAGTTCCTCAGCCTTTTCTTCTACAGTTTGTTCCTCTACTTGTAAGTTACTTACAGCTTCCATAAGAGTTGTTGTAACAATCTCTGAGACACCAGCACGTACATCAGGTAACTCTTCAGGTAAACTACCTGTAGCACCAAGGACAGCCGTATCTCTACGTTCAGTAGCAGCAGACTTAGGATTAGGTACAGCAGTTTCGTAAACTACTTCGTCATCCCCAAGTACTTTTGCTTCAATGTTTTCTTCACCTAAAGTAACAGCCATTATTATTCTTTCTATGGAAATATCTTTTTAAGACCAGCACTAATATCATCACTATTTGCAAAGGCTTGCATACCTAAACCAGCTACAGCACCTGCTGTTTGTGCTCTACTTTGAGCCATTGTTATTTCTTGGGATAACCCTGACATCTGACCTGCAAAGCCAAGGTTACCACCTAACTGTGATGACAAAGAAGCTTGACCACCAGCTAGACCTGAGCCACCTGTCACTCCCATAGCCCCAGCCTGTACCTGTGACTGTGCTCTACGTATCTGTGCTTCACGTATAGCCTGACGTTGGCTACGCCTAGCTGACAGCCCTTGTTGACGCCTTTGTGCTGCTGAGGCTTCTTGCCCTTGTTTAATACTTACTGCTGTACCTGCTACAGCTGCTACACCTGCAATTGCTGCTATTACTGGGGCTGTGGGCATACTTTACTCCTTAAATCTGTAAACAAAATATTCATTATCTTTTCCTACATACTCAAAATTTAACATATGTAGAAGTTTATTTATTTTACTCTCTGGTTCTACAGCTGCAAAGATTGCTTTGTAGCCTATTGTTTTAAAAAACACCCACCATTCAGATAACATAGTCTTCATTTCTACTAGGACTTCTTTTGTCATCTTATCTATAGTAGGTAAGTGTAATATAATAAACTCTTCGTTGTACTCTAACCTTATACTAAAACATGATCCTTTAATTCCATCTAAACTTTTAGAAACGGGTATTGACTGCATTAAGTATTCCAAAGCCTAACAGTACAAAATCTTTACCTTGTTCACTCTCGAACCTAAGGCGCATACTGCGACCATGACCTCTCATTTTTAGCCGTGTGGTTACGACTTTTTCAGGATAGTCCCATGTGCCTAAGCTGGACTCGTTAACAACAGGAGTATACTTTAGTCTGTATGCCTGTTGTGGTGATGATGACGTGTTAGTACGGAAGTCCCAGTATGATGACACCAATAGAGATGACTCTCTTACAGGATCGTAACCTGCTGTATCACTGCCTGAGAACCCTGTCTCTGTAGGACGTAAGTAAACCTGTACGTAAGGTGCATTCTTCTTAAGTATTAGGTCACCCATGAAGTCGTACCCTGCCTCAGCAAAGGAGCTGTAGTTTGTGTCACCCCAATCTAAGAAATCAGTACCTGAGAACAAACCCATTGTCATCTTACCTGTAGCACCATCGAAGACCATCAGTACGATAGCTGCATCTGCTTGTGACAATTCTGTTAGCTGTGATACCACAACATCGTCACCACCTGATGTAATAACATCTGCACCAACTGAAGTAATGACATCATTCTCTACAAAGTTAGAACCAAAGCCAGGGTAGTATTCAGCACCTAGTATGTAATCAGGATTGCTTGCACTGTCAGATATAGTCCAAGGATAGAACGATTGTAGATTAACATCAAGAGTCAATACTTTATTCTTCTTGTTACCTACAGTCTCACCATTGTTAGGATAAAACCAGTGTACTCTCTTGTTGGTCTCATCGTACACAGCTGTACATTCTCTACGAGCATTGCCGTCGATAGCTTCAAAGAAAGTCTGTATAGTACCAATACTAATATTGTTAGCCTTAGCTCTACCTGATACCTCATCAAAGCTTAGAGTTTGGATACCATGCTTAGACCACCAGATAGGTACACCCTCTACACTGACAAAAGCTTTAGGGTTGTTTAGACCTACCTGAGATACTCTTGAGATAGAATACTCTGTGGCTTTGAATACACCGTCAACACCTTTGATCTGCCATACGCCGTTCTCAGCAAATACAAAGATAGAACTTTCGAATGCATGTAGTTTTAAAATGTTAGATGCTTCAGGTATTGATATGACACCACCGTCAGTAGCTAGTAGATCACTGATCTCCTCTGATGTTGGGTCATTCTGTTGGTAACACCGTGTAACTTCTGTCATGTTGTCTAGGTATTTAGAGAACAAGATTTTACCTGAGTTCTTTGAGCTTGTCAAACCTGCATAAAACACACGACCTGAGAATGTAGCTACAGCTTTAAACCTACTGGTTTCATTCTCTGTTGTAATACCTGCAATACCTGATGCTTCACTACGGTTCTTCGAGAAGAAGTCTAGTATGAAGCTACCGTTACCTGTTAGAGTTGATCCTGTAAATACTTTTTTCCATTCAGATTCACTAAAGTTACCATCTGTATTCTTACCTGAGTACCAAGGATGGGTCAGAGGTGGGTACTTAGTACTGTTGTAAGATCTGTAAGTAGCTAAAGCTGCAGATCCTTTTTCACCTGTCCAACCAGCATTAGCTGTGTCATACTGACGGTTGGTGTCAGGGTCTAGTAAGTCTGAAGCATATGTAAGGGTGTCACCTAACCACTCAAAGTCTCTTACTCTAGGAGATATTTGGTACGTTGTAATTGTATTTGCATCTGAATCATACGTTATGTAGAACGGTTCGATAGCTTCAGATGTGACAACTAAGTTACCATTTATAGTATCCATCTCAACTTTAGCTAGACCTGGACCTACACTACCTGAGAAGTTAAAGTCATTAAGGTTTACAGAAAAGCTTTCTTCTTTACCTGAGTAAGGTTCTGAAGCTGTGTTATAGAAGTGTAGTGTTATTCCACTTTGTACAACTAGAAAGTCTAACCCTGCTACACCACCAGCATTGTGCCATCTACCTGTTGTAAATACAAACGAACCGTTCAGTGTGAATGATGAGTTAATATTGTTAGTCTCTAACTTAGCAGCCAACCTACGTCTACGAGAGCCATCTCTTTCGAGAAGACAATTAGATTCGTCAATAGATGCGTCTTGAGGGAATGTTAGCTCACCAGCTTCCGTCACCAGTCCCTTGATGAACGTGTTCACTACCTTCTGACTTAATCTCTGCGGCATCTTGTTTTTTCCGTTCTTGTCTAGCTTTACTGAAATTGTCTCTTCGGACTGTGGGGGTTTCTTTTCTGTTTCTTACATACTTTTCTACAGCTTGTTTAGCTTTTAGGAGACTTGTGTAATTACCACTAAGGTCAGCAGGTGGACTACCTTTAGTAAACTTAATCTCAAAGAATACAAACCCATTGTTTGCTTTCTGTATTATAATGTCAGTGTTAAGCTTGTTAGTTTTGCAAACACACTTTTGGTTTTGTGTGTCTTCAATAAATTCAATCATTAGTTTCTTCCGTAGTATGGACGTTTGTTTTCTCGTTTAGTTTTATACATGTCGTTCTGTACAAAAGATTTAAGACGACGAGCTGACTGCTCGATCTTAGGGTCTGACCCTGACTTAAACAATGAGAAGCATGTAGACTTAGCCTCAGCTAACATATAGGGAAGCATTGTGTCATCTAGGTCAGGTTCAAAAGAATCTGTAAGACTGAACGTAGGATACACATACCCAAATGATCTTGATTTATTATTCTGTAATGTTGTCTCTACACCTGCATCATATGAGTTCATGACAATATGTTCGTCATCAAAGCTTGTGTAGTATGATGGTGCTTCTGTATTACCTATAAACAATGTTGTACCACCTGCAACATCTGTTACTATAAGACTATTGTCTGTGTTTTGATTCATACGATCTATAAATACCATAGGTTCAACAAATGTAATTTCTCTGTAGCTTGTACCTGTAGTTGCTACATTGTAGTCAACCCTACTTAGTTGACGAGTATTTGTAGGATACTTAAAGTGTGTAGGCTTGGTTACGTCAGATAGTGATGTTAGTTTGATTAACTGTCTGTGCTCAGGTATATCTCTAGCTGCTATCAGATTAAAGAATGTATCCTGAATGACAGATGCTATTTGTTCAGATTCTACAGAATCACTTATAGAGTTGACACTCTCTGAGTCCATGTCACTCAGTATTGATTGAACCATTTCTAGGAGAGTACGTTTCATTTACACATGCTCCACTACTAGACTAATGACAAAGTCAACATGACTACTAGCTCCACCATCCGATTGAATGAGAACGTAATCGTTGTCAGTTGCTGTGTTGTTAACTGAAGGGTTTAATGTATCTACATCTCCAGTAGCTGATCCTGATTGAGTAATCGTAAGAGTACCCATGCTTGCTGATGCTGAGTTCTTAACTGTTATTGTAACATCACCACCTGCAATACCTCCTGCTAGTACTGAGGTTACTCTACTTACAGTACCTGCAAATGGAATGGGTACATATATATTCTGTGCTGATGATATGTCTGTAAAGTGAACTGTAAATACAGAACGCCTATGGTCTTCCCATGTACCTGAACCACCACCGTTAGCTACATACACCTTGCTTGAAGAGGCTGCTGCTACACCTTTAGGTTCGTGTAAGTATGGATCTGTGAGAGATGAGTGGTTTACGTTAGCCATTTAAAATTCCTTGATGTATGGGTACTAATGGTCCCTGCATCGGGTAAAGATATTTTACCCACATATTAAATCTTTGTCAAGTGTAGGAAAGGGGCCTAAGCCCCTAACCTTAATTTAATTATACGTCTGGGTTTGTCGCAACACGGACAATACCTTCAGGACGGTACAACTTAACACCGTAACGAGATGATGTTACATACTCGTGACGTTGGAAGTCTTTGTTGTACTCATAATCAACTTCTGGCATCTGACGCCATGCACCCACGAATGGGTTAGCAACAGGTGCAGCAGAGAAGAACATGTTCACTTTACCATTGTTACTAGAGAAGTCATTAGCAGTTGTGCCATCACGTTCTAGTAAAGCTGAGTCAGTGTTGTCTGGAAGGTAGTTAGATGTGTATACATCAAAGCCGTAGACGTTAGCTACGAAACGCATACCAGTTGCAACACCTTGTGACACTACACCTTCGAACTTAGGGTTGTTAGAAACATTAACTAAGTTTGACAGTGTATTGATTGTGAACTCAACTGACGGATCAACAATAGCAACCATTGCTTGATCTGGAACATTTGACTTCTTCAATGCGTAACGTGCATATGCAAAGTCTTCTAGTTCCATCTTACCTGAGTTACCACCAGCAATACGGTGTGCAATACCGTTGATAGCTTCAGCAGAGTTAGCAGATACACCAGCTTCAGGAGAAGCAAAAGTTGTAGCTTCGAAGTGCTCAAGAATAGCACGTTCTTGCTCAGGTACAAAACGAGACATTAGTTCGTTTGCATAGAAGAAGTCCTGTTCAGCTTTCTTAGTGATATAAGTAGCTGAAGTAAGATACTTGTCTACAGTAAACGTGAAGTCAGCTGTTGCAAGTGGATCATACGTAACTTGTGTATCTTCAGTGTAGTTGTTAGTTGTAATCTCACCTATTTGTGGGATATGGAAAGTATCTCCGTCTGGGAAACCTTCAAGCATACGGACGTACCGTTGTGCCATCATTTCATCACGAAGAAGTTCTTTTAACTCTTGGCTCCATACATCGGAACGAGTTAGGTAGGAAGTGGCAGAAGTCATACCAGCCATTTTATTTACTCCAAATTAAAAACTACAAACCAAATTTGTCGCCCAAACGCATTTTGTCATCCATTAATTGACGTTGGACTTTAGGTGTGTAGTAAAGGTTTTTGTTTTCTCGACGAAGATTTTGGTAGTAAGACCAATCACGTTCATTCGAGGCTTGCATATTTACACCTTCCGTGCGAACCGAACCTTCAACCAATGGTTTAAATTCTTTTTTAGGTTCACCAATAAGGTTAAAGAAAGCTGTGGGTGACTCTGCAGCAATTTCTTGCATACGTTCTATAGTTAACCCTAGCTCCTTAGCTTTATTCTGGATCTTAGCTGAGGCATCAGTGCCGTAACTCTTTTCCATTTCCTCATTAACAAAATTAAGGTTTTGCTTTACAGCAGAATCTTTATCTCGTTCAGTTAGTGTACGTTCAACAAGGCTCTTCAGGTCTTCCTCACTCAGACTAGGGTTGGTGTTCCCTTCTGACGTGCCACCAGTATTGTTGTTTGGCGTTGCATTCTTCGCATTGATGGGGTCTGCGGCCTTATTTTGCAACTGTTCCAAGAGATCTTTGGCGTAATCCTGTTTACTTAAATCTTCCCTCATATTACTGAGTTGTCCTTCAAGTTCTTTAATATAGCTATCAGCTTCTATTTTACCTTTAGCTAATACTTCAGGGTCTTTCCAATTATCTCCCTTCGCCTCTACGAGTTTCTGTACAAAAGAATCCTGTGGTTGGTTACTCTCAGTAGCTTGAAGCTCAGGTTGAGTAGTGTCATTGGTTTGTCCACTCTCAGAAAACACATCCATGTTTTATTCCTTATTAATTGTTATGAGTTTAAGCAGATCATCAAGTACTTGGTTGTACTCGTTGACTGCCACTTGACGTAGTTCCCAATTAGGTACTGCGTAATCACGAACCGATTCTTTCTTTTTAAAATCTTGTTCGAGAATTTCTTTTAGATCATCGAAAGCATTTCTGTAACCTAATACTTCAGCTTTACGTTTCTCTTTATCTTGTCCCTTGAGACCTTTTAACCAAATAGATTTCATTTCTTCTTTTTCATTGGCTTTGTTTTAGGTCTCTCTTTAGGCTTAGGTTTCTTTGTTGTGTTACTGTACGGTTTAACTTTACCTGCTTTGTATGGCATATCTATATTCCCATTTCTTGAGCTAACATTAATTGTTCTTGGTTAATAGCCTCAGCTTCTTGCATCTGTTGCTGTGTTTCAAGTTGTTCAGATACTGAAATGTTTTCTGAGAACAACTCAGGTTCACCTAATTCTTCTGACAAGATTCTGGCAAACTCCTTACCTGACAAGTGGGCAGCCACTGTAGGGTCTTGCAACTTAATCTGGTATAACTGGGTAAGGTTCTGTATACGTCTAGCTCGTTCAGCAAAGTGTCTAGCACCTACAGGAACAATCTTACCTTTAGCTGTAATGTCATCCTTAGTAATCGTCTGGAATAGAACAGCACCTGTAGCATCATCTAAAACTCTTATTGTGTCAGACATATTCATATAACGACGAGACACCTCAAGCATAGCATTGAGTATTGGCTCAAGGAACACACGTTCGAAGTGAGCTGTCTTATGTTCGAAGATACGAGATGCTGAGTTCTGTAATGACTGCACCTCAAATGCTGTCTTCTCACCTGGTGTACGTATACCCATAGCTTGACGAGGAGCACCTGCCATCTCTTCCATCTTGTCTTCCAAGAACCTAATCTGTAAGTCAGCCTGTAATGCTGTAGCATCAGGAGCCATGTAACCTACGTCACCCTCTTCACCTAGATATACACGACCACCTGGTTCAAAGTCAAAGTCTTCTACATCACCTCTGATCTTTAACATAGGGTAAGCTATCTGGTCAAACACATCTGACTTCAAGTTCTCTAGGTGGTCAATACGGTACTGCATACCAACCAAATTATCTAAAGGTCCCATAGCATACAAGTTGTCAGGGCGAGGTCTCCATCCAGCTTGGAAGATAGGGGAGCTACCTAACCAACTAGGGTCTTCTTCGTTAGCCATAACATATGCTCTGTCAACTACTGTAATGACACGGTTCTTCAGTAAGACACCCTTCTCAGTATCGTAGTAGTCACCATAGAAGGTTAAAACCTCTACGTAGTCTGACTCGTAGTACTGCTGAATGGATGTAAAGCCGTCAGCTATATAACCGTCAGCTTTATCATACGTGGCGTCAGAACCCCTTACAGCAGCTCTAGCACCCATCATTTTAGAGAAGACACCTTCCATGTATTGCTTTGACGGATCACTGTCAATCATACTTCGGATCTCTCCAAGAGTCTTTATAGACTTGAGGATCTTAGGTGACTTCTCAAAGCTGGGTGCTGTAGGATTAAAGCAAAGATCGTATGGTGAAACACGTACAACCTTTGGACCTACATAGTTTACAACGAGGTCCCCAGCTTCTTTGACTTGGTAGTTGTCTTCCCATGTAACAGTAGCAAAGCAATTACCGTACTGAATGTAATCATAGAGTAAATCACTGGCTGTATTAACAAAGTTAGACTGACGGACTTTATTGTCCATGTATGCTTGTATTACACTACGTTTAGCTTTAACGTTAGCATCTCTTGTCTCAGCTTCAAAACGCATCCACTTAGACTGTGGGAATAATGTAGCAAAGTAATTAGCATGGAGGTTATCCATAATCTGAGTTAGCTTGGGGGTTGTTGTACTGTTAGACCAAGGTAACATAGCATTCTTGGTTGTGCTCGTGTCTGTAGCATACAGGTAGTTACGTAACTCTTTCCACTCTTCAACCTTAGACTGACGAAGGTTAGACCATTCACGCCATCTGTTAGATACCTCAATAGCCATTGAGTCAGGACTTAAAAGGTATTCTAATTCTATTGTTTCACCAGCCATTAAGAGGCTCCTCTAAATCTGTTATTAGCCCAAACGATATTCTTGTCTTTATTTCTACGTACATTCTTGAATGGCTTGACAGCAATGTCTATAGCCGAAGCAAGAGCATCTTTAATATCGTCATGCGGTGGGTTCCTTGACTGTAGTTCTTCTTCTAAAGTCTGTGTGTTACCACCACGATAATGCCATATTTGTAAGTTGTCATAACGAGGTTCTAAAGTTGCAGATATTCTTTCGTCTTTATTACCTTGGTATTTGTTAGGTCTGAACTCATCTACACTTATAGCTAATCCGTGTTGCTTGATAAGTTCTTTTAGTTGTTTAACGATTGCTTGTTGAGCTACTGTAACCTCAGCCCTTAGTTTACGGAATGACCACTTAGTTGACAACTGTAGTATGTGCTCAAAGTAATCTGTAATTCTGTCAGTACGAAAACGATCAATGTCTAGTACGTATATGTTATTATCTGAGTCAACCCCTACGATGACAATAGCTGTGTAGTCTGACTTCTTAGATAAACTAAAAGCAAAGTCTACAGCTGCAAATACGTTTAGCTTAGAGTCTTTGTAGAACCAGTGTCCTTGATCTTCTTTTAGTAACTTACGTTCGTAGTACTGAAACCTTGTGCTTTCTATAGGTACGTTGTCAGGATCTGAAGGATCGTTGTAGTACTGTGCTCTAAACTGACCCTTGTCTAAGTACTGCCCTCTTTTCTTAGCTAGTACCTTGATGTCAAACCCGAACCACTTACCGTCCTTCCGTTGACTACGAGGCCATAACATTTCACCTGTGCCATCTCCTCTATCCTCTACAGGACGTTCAAAGATCTCGTAGATGTTATCCTCACCTACCTTGTTACCATCATCATCAAACAGTTCTTCTGTCATTTGTAGCAGATCGTTGTATAGATCTACAGGATGGTAACGTGTACCTACCACCCATTCTCTAGCATCTGCACCTTCGATAGATGACAATAAAGAGTACTGTGACTTAACCTTGTTTCTTCCCTCACCTGTGTATGCATTCTCGTATACTACTATATCATCGAGGACAGCAATATCGCAGTGCATCCCTGTAAGAGAAGTAGTAAGACCACCAGTGAACACAGACGGGTCACGTACTTTTTCTGCTTTCCTTAAAGGATGGTCTAACATAATCTCAGAGTTAGTCCATCTTGTTCTCTTACCGTCTTCAGGGTGTACGTGGTCAGGCCAGTATCTACTATAAGTATCAGATGTTAGTATTGTTTTAATAAAGCCTAACTGTTTTTCTGCTAGGTTAGCTGTAGCAGATATATACAGGATACGTAGTGTTGGGTCTTTGGTTAGTTCCCATGCTACCCTGTAAGCTATCATACGAGACTTACCGTGATCACGAGGAAACAAAAGAAGCTGGTGAGACTTAGAGTCTTTTCGACCCCACCAGTTACATACATCTTCGTGACACTGACCTAGCATTTGTTCAGGTGCTACTAGCTTGATAAATGTAACTAAATCGTTCTCAGCTGCTGAACGTATTTGATCTAATGTAGCCATAGTATCCTAGTTATTTTTATTTGTCAAGATAAAAGTTTAAATTATTTAATAAGACCATGCAATGCTTACAGACCCACCATCAAAAGTATTAGAGCCTGATGGTTTAACTTTAAGTTGAGTTAGTTCACCAGATAATGTTTTAGAACCTGCACCTATTCGTTGTTCATTTTGGTCTGGGTCTATGACAGTATGTGCTTGAATAAACTTATTGGTTGTATGTACTCTTGTAAATGTCATACTACCTGTCCATTTGTCTGCTGCGTTTTGTCCTCTAACAATCATACCTGATGTAGACTCAGAAGCATTAGTCCAAACAGACCTAGATATATATCCTGAAGTTTCAATACCACCTGAGTCACCTAGCTGTATAAGTAAATCATCAGCTCCACTCATACTTAATTCATCAAACATAACTGTAACTTGACGGACATCAGCAGGTATTCCTGTAAAGTTAGCTTCTGTACTGCCACCAGGTGTTACAGCTGCAAGAGAACCACTGCCTACGTTGTCAGCCACTATAGAGCCTGTTACAGTACAGCCTGTTGCTGTTGTTTCTAATTTCTTTGAGTTGTCGTGGTAAAGAGATACAGAACTATTACCTGCTGCTACAATCATTTTTTCTTCAGCTGGTGATATTAATTCAATAGTACCACCACCCCTTAGATATAAATTACCAGTACCATTATCCCTTATATGACTGTTTGAACCGTCGTGAAACAGTTCCATATCTGAACCTGCCCCAAAGATAACTTTGTTGTTATCACCAAATGACAAGTTGCCTGTAATACTATCACCAGATACAGATACGTAGTCTGTTGATGCTGTAGTTGCAGCAGTTCCTAAACCTAGAGTTGCTCTACCTTCTGTTGCATCAGCATCTGCTATTAGAGATGCACCAAATGCTGTGACTGTACCGTCAAAGACTGGGTCATTAGATACAGCTATTAACTTACCGTTAACAACTAAACTGTTTGCACCTATAACATTTGCATTTGTAATATCATTAGAGTTCATGTCAAAGTTAGCTGACATGGTGTTAGGTGTGCTACCGTCCCTAGATACTGTGTTGTCAAAAGCATTGTTAAGTGCTTCGAAGTTAGCATTCAGTGCTGCTCTACTGTAGTAGCCTGATGCTATAGTTGTTACGCCTGGTTTCTTTGCCATTGTATTTATTAATCCTTTACCTTTGGTGGATTGGTTTTAGTTACTTACAGCCAAACTCTCATGGGTGTCTCAGGTGTTACCCCATGTGATGTATCTAATGTTTCTACAGTATCACGCATAGCATCACCCATTAGTCTAATGTTAACATGCCAGCCTGTCATAGCTTGCATCTCAGGATACTCCATGCCGTCTTCATCTGTCAGGGTGTTGCCTGTAGGCTCGTGTAGTGTGCCTACAACGTCGATGGCATAGTCAGATGTGTTTGACACTAGGTAAGGATCACCAACGTTTGTGGTAGTCTCCTCGCCTGTCTCCTCGTCTACTGTTGTCTCAGTGTCTTGAGTGTAGAATGATGACAAGACTGTAGGCATATCAGCTTCAGTAGCTAACCTAAGGTAGAAGTCAGTCTTGATTACTTCTGGTTCAATTACTTCTTCGGTCATGTTGTTAGCTCCTGTAGCTGAGTGTCTGATAATTTGCGTGGGTAGTATTTGATGGATTTGATGTGTCCGTTTATCAGGTTAGAACTTGGGTTGTTGGGGTAAAAGTAACCAATTCCCAACACAGATATTTCAGAGGGAACCGTTCCTGATGTATCAGTATTCACTGATGCGCCATTAGCAGAAACGGCGAAATCATTCTCGGCAAATGCCATTGCAAATTTAACAAGTTCAGAAGTTGCGCCTCTATTACCACCATTTATATCTGCCTGTGTACCACTTGTATTCCTAACAAAACCACGATGAAATTGAGAAGTGGTGTAGTGTATTATTCTGTTGTTTGGAGTGCCATCACTTAAATTGAAAGCACCAAACTGCTCGTTAAGAGGCTTGTTACTCTTGAACTCTACCAAAACAGTCCCTGCCTTCTGGTTATAACCAAAGGCACTCGTAGGAAGGGTAGTTACATCTGCCGCCCTAGTAGCTGTAGCACCTGTTGTTGGGATGTAAGACGTAGGGAATGCGCCTTGTTCTACCTGATGACCCCAGATGTAAATGCCATCAACTCCATTCCCTGCTGTAGCAGATACGTCTGAGTTTACTGTATCGTCCGACACCACTGTTATCATACCAGTACCTGAATCATTTAGAGGTTTAATCCATACTCTATACCAACCATTTCCTACTGACTCGACTCCGTAATCCTCCATATTCCTGTTACTTGTCTTGTAAATGTAATCAAACGTTCCAGTATTAAGGTCAAAGTAAGCAAAAGCTGCGTAGCCAGCATAATTCCATGCCCCTAGTCCAATTTTATTAAAACTACCTTCTCCTGCTTTTGCAAATATAGAAGAGGTATTAGTAGGTTGATCTTGACCACCAGATACAACTAGGCGAGGCATAGCAGTTACGCCTAAATTTACAACTAGCTTTGTGGCAGTCTGTGTTCCGTCTGGTGCAGTTGCCACATTAGGAGTTACTGTAACACCATCCACAGCTCCACTGAATGTTTCACTGTTAGTGTCAAGATTAGTCCTAGCTTCCTCAATCAGTAAGCCTTTGACTGTGCCATCTGCACTGTACTCAATGCGAGGGGTGTTGTTAGTAGCTGTTTGTATTAGACCATTACTACCAAGGAAGGTAGAGGAGGATGCTCTAGTGAATGTAATCAGGTCTGTTGCACTATTTAAATTTTTAGTACCCATATCATTCACTCCAATCTAATACTGTGAAACTACTTGTGGATGAACCATCGAATGTTAATTGTAGTGATGGCTCTGTGGATGGTGCTGATGCTGTAGCTATGCCAGTATCCGTTAGATCATCTGACCACACTCTGAACTTACCTATTGTACCCATGAAGTAATAGCCTAACTTTAGGTCTGTTGCTGACAAGTCAGGAAGAGCTATAGGTGTTGTGTTAGCTGTCAGTGCTGTACCATCTATAGCACCATTGATGAACGTAGAGCCGTGTCGTGATGCTATGTTGAAGGGGACGTTGATACCGGAAGAGTAAACGTTTGCATTTGTTGAAACATCATCCACGACGCCCCCTGCGTATTGTCTAAAACCAACCCAGCTATTTCTGGACGTTAGGGTGGAGTTTGAGGCGTCGATGCCGCCTGAAGTGTCAATACGCCACTGGAAGAACCTAGGGTTTGTGCTAATTGAATCGTCATCAGCATATGTCATCCTGCCGTCCATCTGTATTGACATATTAGTAGAGCTATATGGTAGATTAGCTGATGGTACTGTTAGTGTCTCAGCCGCCCTTGTTACAGTTGATCCTGATGTTGGGATGTAGCTTGATGGGGTTGAGCCTTGTTCAAACTGAGTGCCATAGAGGTAAATGCCAGAAGTTCCGTCATTAGGGCTGTCTGGTAATCTACTAGAAACATCAGTGTCGTACACAGCAACAAAGAATGGATTACCAGTAGTGCTTTGAGAGGCTACAGCAGTTAAAGTTATTCTATACCAACCATTACCTACTGGTGTTACTATAACACCTATGTTGCTATTACCAAGACTACCATTAGAAAGATTGACGTTAGCAAATGTAGCCGCAAACCTTGGAGAAGAACCTCCTATTTGAAGCCAACTATACTCGCCAGCCTTGGCATAAATTGAACCTGTGTAAGTTGTTCCACTAGTAATTGAAATACTAGGAAAAGTAACTCCTGCCCAACCACCAGACTGCGGTATTATAAGAGTTGCATCTGTAGCACCTGACGGGCTGGTAGTGTTGTTTGCTGATATAACTGCTCTAGTCTTAAGCCACTCAGCATTAGCAAAATCATTCGAATAAGTAACCAAATTGGTCCTAGCTTCACTCTCATGGAGTACGCCTTCGTTTGCCCAAGCATCACCATTGTAAATGTGGTGGCCTACTCTTGGTAGGTAAACAGCAGAACTTGTTGTTGGGACGTAGCTATCACCACGGTCAGGGTTGTTGACCATGCCGCCAAGGTCACTTCGGAATAAGTGTGCGCCCCAGATGTAAAGACTATCACCAGAAGCCCCAGATGCACCATCAGATGCTACAGGAAAAATAGAAAATCTATTATTAGTTAAATTAGATGTTACTACACAACGATACCACCCGTTTCCTACAGATTCTATAGAAGCAGTATGATTAGAGCTAGATGTACCTACTGAACCTGCGCCTGATAAATTAAAAAATGTATCTTCACCACTTGCAGTTCGTAATTTTAGATAACTTGTGCTAAAGGCTTTAGCAAAAATTGACCAAGTGTGACTACCAGATGCGGAAATTGCCTTATATACTGCTCCACCTGATCCTTGGCTAACTACACTATAGGCAGAGTTAGTTCCGTCAGGTGCTGTAGTAACATTAGAGGTTACTGTGGTAAGATATTTTAACCAAACAGAATTAGAAAAATCCTCAGAGTAAGGCAGTAGGTTATGCGGACGCCACTTAATGTTACCATCACTGTCTGTCATGGTTGCATTGCTAGAGGCACTGTGAGTTACAGCAGGGTTAAGGTTTGACTTGACACCTGCAGCTCTGTAGTACTCATTGATAAAATCTAAAGAGTAGGCTGGTTGTTTTGTCAGGACACCATAATCTAAAGCTACAAACGAAGCTGAACTATTACGTAAGTCTCTCATAGCCTCATAGAAACTACCGTACTCTGACACCAAGAACTTGTGTATTCTATCTGTCAAGGAACCTGTATGGGTTAGATCACCCATAGCCTTGTAATGCATATCGTTCAGTGAACCAGTATAACCTTGGCTCCTGAAGTATTGAAAGTCTTCATCTGCTGTAGGGAAAAATAACAATGTGTGGGGGTATCCTCTTTTTACATTTAATAAAAGAGAGAAAGGTCATAGGGCTTACTAGAAGGAGTAAACTGTAAGCTAGACAGGGATCATCTCTTTTTGTTTTTAATTGGCTCTTGTTAAGCCTAGTCGTTTAGCATCATCAGATAACAATGACAAAGCTTCTTTATTCATGTCTTCTTCTTCTTTAGCCTTGAGTTTCTTCTTGGCTACTGTAGCTGCTTCCTTGTCTAACCAACCCTTATCTAGTAATAGCTTGGCTGCACTAAAGGAACTTCTACCTTTTGTCTTCATCTCTTCAGCTATAGCTTTGATAGCTTCTGACTTGACCTTAACCTCTACTTCTTTTCTCCATCTTAATATGTGGACCTTAACGCCTGATGCATTGGACACTTTCTGCCATATATCCCAGGAACCAAAGACTGTCAGAGCAAACTCGTATTCTGTTGGATCAGCTGGAGCCATCTGTAGGTATAGCTTCTGTAATGACAAGTACATCTTGCCGTGAGCCTCTAGGTCTCTGTCCTTGAGAGTAAACACAGCATCCTCTGTATCTGAGTAGCATAACTCATAGAATAGGCTTTTTGTTTTTGTCTTACCGTTAGAGCCTTTGAAGTTTTCGTACTGGAACATCATGATGGTTTACTGTATCTTTCTTTTTACAAGCTAATTCACGTAGTATACCACAGGTGTGATATATATGTCAACACTTAAATTAATTATTTATAGTATTTCTTAAATATTGCTTAAAGGGTATTGACACAAGTGCAAATAGGGTGTATAATTTCATTACTAGCCGCCAGGCGGTATAAGTATATATACTATAGCTATACCAAGGTATAATCCATTACTCTAATGTTTATCTAAGCTTGGTAGTCTACGCAAGGTACTTACCGTAGAGCTTAGGGACACGTCCAGATTCTACTGTAAGCACCCACCACCCACAAGATTATTACATGCAGCCCACCACTGGTTAACTCCTTTGGTGGGTTTCTTTTTTGGAGAAGGCGTAGTCTTTGACCACTTGGCATGCTCAAGAAAATCCTTAGAAAATGTTTTGGTGTAATGTACATATAGAAGGATACCCCGCAGCCCCCCATGTCGATACCCTAGTGTTGCATAAATGTTACACCCCAGGTAGTTGCAAAAGTATCACACTGTGGCAAATCCATCGCAGTGTTGCAGGAATGACACAGGGGTGCTTTAAGATTGTCAGGGCAATAATACCTAAGCAATATCAAATGAATTAAACCTTTGTTATCCATTGCAATTCCATGGATCATCCAAACAGATTGACACAATGAGACACGTTCATTTTATCCATATATTATATAGTATGAAATTAATTATCATTTATTTTATTTTATGTATTGACATATTGAAAAGCTTACAATTATAAATGCTGTATAACTTAAACATAAAAGGAATTAATTAAATGTTATTAGATAGACAGAAACAAACTTTATTTGTCACATCGGACAACTACCCGTTTTATTTACAATTAGATGGGACATTAACAGATACACCTGATAAAAACGATTGTAGTATGACCTACGAAGGCCTAACGCAACTCTTTGAAGCCGACCCTGATACAAGAATAGGTTTTGAAGCTGATCGTGTACACTTTAAAAAAGCATTGGAGAATTCAACATGGTAGATCAATTTAAAACAGATTGTGCAATTGAAGCTTACAAAGAAGAATTTAATTATTTTGCTATTGAGGGCGGCAATGATTTTATATCTTTATGTAAGGAATTATTTATTGATGACAATGGAAAGGAAGAGGCCCGGAAAATAAATTGGCAATGGATAGAAAACCGACTGGACGTCCAGTATAAATAGTTAACTTTAACATTGGCATCATCTATTGGTGTCAATTGTAGAATTAACTTAAACCAAAACAGAAAGAGAAATAAAAATGTCAAATTATAAACTTATAGGCGTCGGCACTAACGCAAAAACAATCAAAGGTGACGGCTCTGAATATCTAACGGGTATCATATACCTTGCACCTTTTAAAGTTGTTGTTGATAATCGTACGTTTAATTCTTGCCCAATGGCAGAACAAGCAGGTTGTGTCGAAGCTTGTTTAAATACGGCGGGACGTGGTGCAATGAATTGCGTGCAAAAAGCAAGGTTAAGAAAAGCAGAATTATTTTATAGAGATCGTAATGAATTCATGAAACAACTTATGATAGATCTAACAAAGTTTCAAAACTATTGTAACAAACGAGACATTCAACCCGTGATTAGATTAAATGGTACATCGGATATTAGGTTTGAATTGATCAAGGTTGAAGGTTACACAATATTTGAATTGTTTCCACGTATAGAATTCTATGACTATACTAAAATAGCTAACAGAAAAGTTGATCATATAGACAACTACCATTTAACGTGGTCATATAGTGGTAAGGAAAAATCATATAGTGATATGATGCAAACAGCATTAGATAAAGGTATGAATATTGCGGTTGTCTTTAGGGAAAAGGTGTTAGCTAAATATTGGCAAGGTCTACCCATAGTTGATGGGGATAGTGACGACCTAAGAATACTCGACCCAAAAGGTGGCCATATTGTTTCATTATACGCCAAGGGCAAAGCTAAAAGAGACACAACAGGTTTCGTTGTAGACTATGCCTAAAGCTTAATCTTATCGGTGGCATCTCTAACAGGTGTCACTAAATAATATTAAACCAAAACAGAAAGAAAATAAAATGAATGTATTAAGTTTATACGATGGTATGAGTTGCACGCAACTAGCCCTTAAATCGTTAGGCGTTAGGCCAAAAAAATACTACGCCGCCGAGTGGGATAAGTATGCTTCAAGCATTACCCAAAAGAATTTTCCTGACACAATACCTTTAGGCGATGTCACTAAGTGGAGAGAGTGGGATGTTGAATGGTCAACCATAGATTTAATTGTGGCGGGCTTCCCTTGTCAATCTTGGAGCATGGCAGGTGCCAAGCTAGGGGATAGGGATGCAAGGGGTCAATTGTTTTGGGTTACCCTAGATATTATTCAGCATGTATTAGAAGCCAATCCAAAAGCTAAATTCCTTATGGAAAATGTAAAGATGAAATCTGACTTCGAAAAGTACATCACGCACCATACTGAGCAGGCGTTAGGCGTAGTCAATAAGCATCTGATCAATAGTGCATTAGTGTCTGCACAAAATAGACAAAGGTATTACTGGAGTAACATTGAAGGCATTGAGCAACCGAAAGATAAAGGCATAGTGCTTAAAGATATCCTGGAACAAGAGCCAGTGCATGATAAGTACACCGCAGGAGATAGTCTCTTAAAGAATTATGCAGGCGGCAATCAATTAAATCCTACATATAAAAGCCAAGCCAATACAATACACCCACTTGATGGAAAAACTTTTACATTGTGTGCAGGCACTCACGGCTATGCAAATGGATATGTAGCTAAGAAACCATCACCGCAGGGATTAATACTAGCAGGTCATGCATCAAATATAAGAGGCCATGACAGTGTAAAGAGAGTGTATGATCCCGAAGGTAAGGCACCAACGTTAACGACAATGGGCGGTGGTCATAGAGAGCCTAAAGTAATAGACGTAAATGATATGTCTTGGCGTAAGCTAACACCATTAGAGTGTGAACGTCTTCAGACAGTACCAGATGGATACACTGAGGGTGTCAGTAATACCCAAAGGTACAAGATGCTAGGCAATGGCTTCACTGTCGGTGTAATAGCACACATTCTAAGCTATATGGAGCAAGTGAAATGAATAAATCTTTAAGCTATTGTCCTGAGTGCCTGAGCAAATCCTATAGGCGCAAGCTTAAAGTAATTGATACAAGGGACTATTTTAAGCTAGGTTACCCGTCCACAAAAAGAAATAAGAAGTGTTTGACCTGCGGGTATAGAGTTAATACAGTAGAAATATATTTAGAGAAGGGAAAATAAAATGAAATTTAATAAATTTACAAAGGCTGAAAAGCAAGAATATCTTTTAGGATGTGAAGCTTTTAGAAAAGAAATGCATAACTTTGATACCGTATTGGATGCTTGTGAACAAGTTATGTCATCATTTGAAAGTGACCCACCTGATACACCTTTTCAACTAGGCTTTATGGAAGAGGCTCATGATGTTGGGTGTAATGAAGTTGATCCTCAGGATCATTAGTAAATGAAAGGAAAATAAAATGATTAATAGATACGTAGTAAATACAATTAGTGACAAGACAGGCAAGCTTGTTTGTTATGAGACTGTAAGAACAAGAGAGGATGCCTTACGAGTTGTCAAAAGGTATGCGGCAATCAAAGGAATAACAAATGAAATCCAGGAGGTAAGCAAATAATGGACGTTCAAGATAGACTTAGGCTTGCACATGAACTGGTGTGTAAGCAGGAGAACAAAAGAATGCGAGAGGTGTTCAACATAAGAAACTATAAGGAAGGTGACCAATGGACAGCCCAAAGGAATAGGCAGGAGACAGGTGCTAAGGGTGGCAGAAATAATAAACTTAAAAGACTATGGGTAAAAGAAAGGAATACAAAATGAGTAGATACTTTAATACAACCAAACATAAACGAGACAAGCAACGAAAGGAAAGACTAATGAATGCATTAGTATACCTAACACTAGCCTTCGCAGCCATTGGTGTCATGTATACGTTTAGCTTGGCATTAACTCTAGTATGGGGGTGGGTGTTATGAACCATACACTTAAACTTGAAGGATCATACACAGCCTTTGCACATGCATACGTTGAGCTACCAAAAGGGATGACAGATAAGGATGTAACCCACGTCTATGACAAGTGGGGCACACTTTATGTTGAACTGAGTGATGGTAGTATACTGGAACAACTAATAAATATAGAGATGTTTGATATTAAAAAGTTAGACTACTGTAATATATATTCAGATAGTATGGAGCTGTTAAATGTCTAAGGATACACCATTACATAAATACCATGATGATTTAATTAAAGAGATAGATGATGCTGTATGGTTAGATAAGATGCCTACAGTAGATGATATAGAAGAAGACTATAGCTATCTTAAAGAATTAACCTATAGAACCCTTGTCAGGGACAAGCCCTAGGGTATCAACATTTTTGTACCTGTCAAGAGTATAAGGGAAATAAAATAAATGGAATACAAAACGTACATAATGAGAGGCACGAAAGAACTAGAGGTGTTCGGTGAGGTATGGCAGGATGGCATAGGCTATTGGGATGATCATCAGTTCGTAGTTGAACGAGTACCTGAGTTTGCTATAACAGAGGCATACAATAATGATAGTCGAAAGGCGGTGGCCTTAAAGTCGTTGACATCTAAGGAGATACTGTGCATTTTAGACATGTTTACACAAGATTATTGGGATCAGATATTATGAGCAATTGGTTAAGCCACAAAGAATGTCCATACGAGGACTGCGGAAGCACCGATGCCTTCAGCTACAACTTAGAGAGTTGTTCTGGCAGGTGTCATAGCTGCGAAAGGGTGTACCCTAGAACAAAGGACACCAAGTTTGAATGGGCATCAGAAACATACCCTGTCATGGGGCAAGAACAAGAGAAAGATGATTGGGATATGAACCAACAGCAACAAACAAACATTAAGCCAGTGCCTACAGAGGTACTGACACCTGTCTATAGGACTGTCAGGTCTATCAGTGAGCAAACCATGAGGTACTATGGTGTCAAGACTTACTTAGATAGCAATGGCAAAGAGGTTAAGCAGGAATACCCATACCCATCAGGAGGTATCAAGACTAGGTTTTTCCCTAAAGAATTTAGAGCTACCAACCTAAAGTCAGATGAGCTATTCGGTATGAACCTATGGAATGCAGGGTCAGGTAAGATCGTAACTGTAACAGAGGGTGAGCTAGATGCTATGTCAGCCTACCAGATGTGTAACTCAGAGAAGTATTCATCTGCCTTTGTGTCACTACCATCAGCCACCCCAAGTAATAAGCTATGGACTAAGGCAGCAGATTGGTTAGGATCATTCAGTAAGATCATACTGTCAATAGAACATGATGAACAAGGCAATGCTGTAGCTCAACGCATAGCTAACCTATACCCTAACAAAGTTTACAGGGTACAGCATGACAAATACAAGGATGCTAATGAATTCCTTGAAGCAGGGGCACGTAAAGAATTCTACAATGCATGGTTTAATGCTAAGAAGTATACACCTGAGAACATAATCAATACATCAGATCAGTTCCTTAAGATGTACAACACGAGTGAGAGCCATGTGTATGTAGAGACTGGCGTCCAGGAGTTTGATGACCTATGTATGGGGCTTATGCAGGGCCACTTCACATTGTTTAAGGCTCAGACTGGTATAGGTAAGACAGAATTCATGAGATACCTAGAGTATCACATACTAACGAAGCATCCTGAGATAAGCATTGCAGCATGGCACATGGAAGAGACAAAGCTAAGATCAATACTTGGCTTGGTGTCATACGAATTGAAACAGAACCTGACACGTAAGGATTTAATAGCACAAGATAGTGCAGAACAAAGGGTACAAGATGCTATCGTTAAGCTAACCAAAGATGAGAGGCTGTATCAATTCTTTTTGAATGATGAGGATGATCCCCTTGACATACTAGGACATATACGTTACCTGTCTCAGGCTTGTGGTGTTCAGTACATATTCTTTGAACCTATACAGGACATAGCAGCCAACATGGGTGGCGATGAAAGCAAAGAACAATTCCTTGCTGATTTATCTGTCAGATTATCTAAGCTAGCTGCTGAATTAGGTGTTGGCATTGTAACAATCGGACATACAAATGATGATGGTGCTGTTAAGTACTGCCGTATGATAGAACAAAGAGCATCTGTTGTTGTAGAATTACAAAGAGATAAGATGTCAGAGGATATTGACGAAAGGAATACAACTAAGTTGTTAGTCACAAAGAATAGACCAGTTGGTCCAACAGGATACGCAGGTCAACTTAAATTTAACACAGATAGCTTTACCCTATCAGAAAAATATGGTGAGTATTGATGGAACAACTACTAGAGTATGATCCGTTAGTTTATACAGCAGCAGGGATATATTTCTTGGGTGTTGTCAATCACTACGTCTTGATGAACACCATACACATTATACTTAAAGCACCAAGGGATGTTAACTCTATGAAGTTTAGGGCTGTTGTATGGCCTTATGAGTTAGGTTTAAGTTTATGGATGACGTTTATAGATAGAGGTGACGAATGAGTATACTAGCAATGGACATAGAGACAGATGCATTAGATGCTACCAAGATACATGTGATCTGTGCTCAAGATGTTGACACAAAAGAGAAGTACCAGTTCCTTAACGTGTGTACCATACCAGAAGAAGCTAAGGCATTCATTAAGTTATGTAATGAAACAGATAAGTTTGTCTTTCACAATGGGATAGGGTTCGATGTTAAAGTTATCAATCGTTTGGTACAACACGACCTGATTAATCCATCTGATGTTATAGATACTCTCATCATGTCACGTCTGATAGACTACAGCATCAAAGGTGGTCACAGTTTAAAGGCATGGGGTCAAAGGTTAGGTGAGTTTAAGATTGGCTTCGATCAGTTCGAGGTGCTTACCCAAGAGATGATTGATTATTGTCATCAGGATGTTGAGGTTACAGTTAGATTATACAATAAGTTTAAAGCTACAATCTTTGACCCTGATCTACAGGATGCTATCAAATGTGAGCATGACATACAGATTTTATGTGAGGAGATGACAGCAGCAGGGTTCTACTTCGAGAAAGATAAGGCTGACCACCTGTTAGATGAGGTTGAGTTGCGTATGGCAGAGCTAACAGACAGCTTCCAACGTGACTTCCCACCACAGCTAGAGGAAGTTAACAGGATTAAGTACAGAAAGAAACAGGATGGTACTGTCATGGCAAGTGTAAAGAAAGCACAAGAGAAATACTTTAAGACAACTGTCGATTGGTCTGTCAATCCACCTGACTTAGTGTGCTACGATTGGATAGAGTTTAATCCAGCATCACCTAAGATGAGAATAGAAAGACTATGGGATGCAGGGTGGCAGCCATACGAGAAAACAAAGGGACACATACAGTATGATAGAGAACAAAAGCAAAGATCGTGGAGATAAGTTTGCTCGGTATGGGTGGACGTTATCCGAGGCTAACCTTGAGACACTACCTGATGATGCACCTCCTGGTGGTAAACGATTGGCTGAGTGGTTGACACTAGAGGGTAGACGATCATCACTGGTAGAATGGTTAGGTCACTGTGGTGATGACAACAGAATACATGGTAGGTTCTTACACCTTGGTGCATGGACAGGACGTATGGCACACATGGCTCCTAACCAAGCTAACATACCATCAGAGTTTCATGGTACACCTAAGTCAGCAGTCGAAGAGGTGAAGCATAGGTATGACGGACAGTTTAGAGCCTTGTGGAGTGTCGAGAAGGGTAACTATCTAGTGGGTACAGATGCTGAAGGGATACAGCTGCGAGTTCTTGCCCATCTAATGAAGTCAGAGGAGTATGTAGATGCTATTGTGTCAGGTAAGAAAGAGAATGAGACTGACATACACAACCTGAATAAGAAAGCACTGGGCATGTCACACATAACAAGAGATGATGCCAAGACTTTCATCTATGCATTCCTACTAGGGGCAGGGACAGGTAAGATAGCCCAGATACTACGTGTCAATCAACGTGAGGCTAGTCAATGTGTCGAGAACTTTATGCAATCAATACAAGGACTTGCAAACCTAAAGAAGAAAGTGATACCACACATAGCTAAACGAGGCTGGTTCAAGGGTATGGATGGACGTAAGGTTCTAGTACCATCAGAACATAAGACACTAGCAGGTATGCTACAGAATGGTGAGTCTGTCATCATGAAACACTCAGCACTGCAATGGGTAAGTCAAGCTAAGGACATAGGCATAGACTTTAAGCTTGTCACATGGCCTCATGACGAATGGCAGACTGAGGTGTGTGGTAATTATGCAACAGCTGAAGAGTTGGGTGCATTACAACGTCAATCTTTCGTTGACATCGGAGAGAAATTCAATATGGTCTGTCCGTTAGCAGGTTCGACAGACATCGGACGTAACTGGAGAGACACTCACTAATTTACTTGACAAACTACACCAGTTAAGTTAAGCAAATACAATAATCAGAAGCTAAGTAAAGGAAAATATTATGGCTGAGAAAAAGAAAACAAAGTATGGTGTATTCGAAGGATCACTTTACTATGCTCGTTTGTTCCAGGACAACATGGACAACTCAGAGTACCACGAAAATACACAAGGTCAGTACAACACCATGTTTGTACCTAAAGATAGTGACGAAGTTAATCGTATGATTGCTATGGGTTTCCCTGAGACAGCAATGGGTAATCAAATGATTAAACCTATTGATGCAGCAGATGGTAAGATGGGTATGAAACTTAAACGCCCTAACGTACACCCATCTGGCATTGATGACTTCGGTGGTGCACCTGCTGTAACCAAGGGTACTACAAGTACACAGTGGGATTCCATTGTTGATGGTGCATTAGGTAATGGCACAACAGCTAAGGTTAAGCTGTCTATCTACGGTGAAGGATCAACAGCATCTGTACGCCTTGAGAAGATTGGTATACTTGAGCATGTACCATACCAAGAATTAGACACAGAAGATCGTTGGTAAGATTCCCTCTCCCTCGACTTGGGCATCCCTTAATTGGGGTGCTCTTTTTAATACATAAAGGATTGTACTTATGATAATAGCATGGTGGTCAGCAGGTGTAACCAGTGCAGTAGCTACAAAGTTAGCAATAGATGAGTACGGAAAAGATAATGTAGTACCTATTTACTTTGCAATAGATTCTTCTCACGAAGATAATAAAAGATTTAAAGAGCAATGTGAGGAATGGTATGGTAAAGAGATACAGGTTGAACGAGCACCTGAAAAGTACAAAGATCAATTTGATGTGATCCTAAAAGATAAGTACGTTAATGGACCTGGTGGTGCTAGGTGTACGTTAGTTCTAAAGAAGAGAGTTAGACAAAGACTTGAGAAAACTTTATCTTATGATGGTCAGGTGTTTGGCTTTGAGTATTCAAAGAAAGAAATCAATAGGGCTATAAGGTTTAGAGAACAGTACCCAGATGCTAAACCTTTGTTCCCTTTAATACAAAACAAAATGAGTAAAGAAGAAAGTTTGTTTTATTTAGAGAAGCAGGGTATTGAGAGACCTACGATGTATCACTTAGGCTATGGCAACAACAACTGTATAGGTTGTGTCAAAGGTGGTATGGGTTATTGGAATAAGATAAGAGTAGACTTCCCTGAAACCTTTGATCGTATGGCTAAAGCTGAGAGAGAAGTAGGCAACAGCTGCATTAGACATACATTCTTAGATGAACTTGATCCAGAGGCAGGACGTAAACAAAAGTTTATTATGCCTGACTGCGGTAACTTCTGCGACATAGAGTTTTCTGATGTACTTCACCCAAGACTAGAAGAAGTATACAGGAAACCAGTCCAATTAAAATTAATATAAAGGATTATATCTATGGAGATGAAACCTAAACAGGTGTTAGTAGATGGTGATCCATTCGCATACCGAGCTGCCTTCTCATGTGAGAACGATCCTGTTGAGGATGCACTAGATAAACTAGATGAGTTACTTGAGCAAGCACTCAACGAGGTGATGTGGGAGCTAGACCCTGAGCAGTACCATGTATTCCTGACAGGCAAGGGTAACTTCAGGTATGACTACTCGATTACCCATGAGTACAAGGGTAACAGAAAGAACGTAGAGAAACCACAACATCTACAAGCTATACGTAAGCACATGATTGACAACTGGAATGCTGTTGTGTCAGTGGGTGAAGAAGCTGATGACCTATGTGGTATATGGGCTACCAACTACGGCAAAGAATCTATTGTCATATCCATAGACAAGGACATGTTGCAGATACCTTGTTCACACTACAACCCTAACAAACGTATCATGTTAGAGATGGGTGAGTTTGAAGGCTTACGTTTCTTCTACACGCAGATACTTACAGGTGACAAGGCTGACAACATCATTGGATTGTACGGTATAGGTCCTAAGAAAGCTGAGAAGATCCTTGCTGACTGCACTACTGAAGCTGCTATGTATGAGGAATGCTTACGTTCCTACGGTGGTGAGGAAGCAAGGGTCATAGAGAATGCTAGACTACTCTGGCTTAGACGTTACGAGAACCAGATATGGGAGCCACCTAAATGCGTTTCAGATCAGGCTTAGAGAAGAGGACAGCAGCCTACCTCAAGAAACTAAAGATAAAGTTTGAATACGAGAAGATGCGTATCAAATGGCAAGACCTAAGATTTAGAACATACACCCCTGACTTCGTGCTGAGTAACGGTATTATAATTGAGACCAAAGGGCGGTTCATTCATTCAGATAGAACCAAGCACCTGATGGTCAAGGCACAACACCCCGAACATGATATTCGTTTTGTATTCAGCAACCCTAACCAGAAATTATACAAGGGTTCTAAGACTACATACGGTGACTGGTGTGATAAGAACGGATTCAAGTATGCTAAAGAAATTATTCCTGTCGAATGGACAAAAGAAAAGAAAAGGTGATTGACATTGTTTGACTTTGATAGTAAAATTCGTGCTCTTGTCCTCAATTACGGACTAGAACTTCTCCTAGAACAAAACGAAATACCAGAGGAATTTGTGGTATCCTGGTTAGTGGAAGAAAAGAGAATAGACTTCGAGGATTACTTTAATCTCGATGCAGAATTGGAAGAGTGGAAAAGGATAGAAGAATGAGTAAAGTAGAAAAGTTAAATGAGTACCAGAAGTTAGCTGCAAGTACTGCTGTGTATCCTAAGGATAGAACCTTAGAGTATTTAAGTTTAGGTTTAGCATCTGAGGTTGGTGAGCTGACAGGTAAGTTAGCTAAGTGGTACCGTAAGGACAATGCATACCCACATGGTGACATACTAGATGAGCTAGGAGATGTGCTATGGTTTGTCAGTGAGTTTGCTAGGGTACACAATGTGAGTTTGTCATCACTAGCACAAAGGAATATAGATAAGTTGTCAGATAGATACCAACGTGGTGTCCTCAAAGGATCAGGAGATAAGAGATGAAAGCATTTGGACGTTGGTGGTACAGGTTTATTAACTACATGATCACATGGCAGCTACATAGGGATGCTGTTAAGCACCTAAACAAATTGACAGATAGAGAACTAAGAGACATAGGTCTGACAAGAGGTGAGATAGATCGTATGATCTGGTTTAAAGAAGACAAACAGGATAGAGGTACAAAAGAATGAGCAACAATTACTTACCAACAGACTACCAATCATTTATACATAAGTCACGTTATGCTAAGTACCTTGAGGGTAAAGGACGTGAGTCTTGGAGTGAGACTATAGACAGGTACATGAAGAATGTTGTAGGTGATTTAGTTGATATTGTAACTAAGAAAGAACTAGAGAAAGCTATCCTAGACTTAGGTGTCATGCCTAGTATGAGGTCACTCATGACAGCAGGTAAGGCTGCAGATCGTGACAATGTTTGTATGTATAACTGTAGCTACTTAGCTGTTGATGATGTCAAAGCATTTGATGAAGCTATGTTTATCCTGTTGTGTGGTACTGGTGTAGGGTTCTCAGTTGAACGTCAGTCAGTACAGAAGCTACCTGAAGTACCTGAGTTGTTTGACAGTGAGACTAACATCGTAGTCAAGGACAGCAAAGAGGGTTGGGCTAAAGCTTTACGTCAGTTGATTGCATTACTTTATAGTGGTGAGATACCAACATGGGATGTATCTAAGGTACGTCCAGCAGGTGCAGCTCTCAAGACATTCGGTGGTAGAGCATCAGGTCCTGCACCTCTGGTTGATCTGTTTAACTTTACCATTGATGTATTCAAAGGCGCACAGAATCGTAAGCTGTCATCCATAGAGTGTCATGACATCATGTGTATGATAGGACAAATCGTTGTGGTTGGTGGTGTACGTAGATCAGCTATGATCTCTTTGAGTAACTTATCAGATGACAGAATGCGTCATGCTAAGTCAGGCTCATGGTGGGAGAACGATCCACAACGTGCTCTAGCTAACAACTCTGTGTCATACACTGAGAAGCCTGACAGTCTATCCTTCATGAGAGAGTGGATGTCTCTTGTTGAGTCAGGGTCAGGAGAACGAGGTATCTTCAACAGACAGGCATCTAAGGTACAAGCTGCTAAGAATGGTAGACGTGATGCTGACAGAGAGTTTGGGACCAACCCTTGCAGTGAGATCATACTTAGGCCAGCACAGTTCTGTAACTTAACTGAGGTTGTAGTACGAGCAACAGATAACATTGACACACTGTCTGAGAAGGTACGTCTGGCTACAATCTTAGGTACTATCCAATCTACATACACTAAGTTCCCTTACCTTCGTAAGATCTGGAAAGATAATACAGAAGAGGAAAGACTGTTGGGTGTGTCACTAACAGGAGTCATGGATAATCCGTTGATGACCCTGAAGAACAAAGGTTTAGATAAGACACTTGCTCACCTAAAGAAAGTTGCTGTAGATACAAATGCTGAGTGGGCTGACCGTCTAGGTATACCAGTATCAACTGCTATAACTTGCAATAAACCTAGTGGTACTGTGTCACAGCTTGTAGATAGTTCTAGTGGGATACATGCTAGACACTCTAAGTACTACATCAGGACTGTACGAGGTGACAACAAAGATCCACTGACACAGTTCATGATTGACCAGGGTATACCTAACGAACCTGAAGCATTCAGACCTGATCTGACTACAGTGTTTAGTTTCCCTATGAAGGCTCCTACAAATGCTGTAGTTACAGCCGACATGACAGCCATAGAACAACTAGAGATGTGGTTAGCTTACCAACGTCACTGGTGTGAACACAAACCATCTGTTACTATTAATGTTAAAGGTGACGAATGGTTTGAGGTAGGTGCATTTGTATACAAACACTTTGATGAGATGAGTGGTGTGTCATTCTTACCGTTCAACGAACACACATACCAACAAGCACCCTACCAAGAGTGTGACAAAAACAGTTACCTATGGATGTTAGGTAAGATGCCTAACAGAATTGATTGGTCTAAGGTATCTGAGTATGAGAGTGAAGACAATACATCAGGTAGTCAGACTTTAGCTTGCAGTGGTGACAGTTGTGAGTTAGTAGACTTAGTTTAATGTTGACTTCAATAGGAATATACATCACAGTAGTACTAGCTCTTGGTTTAATCCAAGGGTTAGTCTAAAGAAAGGGAAAGATATAATGGCTATGATTAAGAGACCGTTCAGCAGAGCATTGTACGAAGCATATGATGGCAAGGCTAAGGACAGACTAGCTGATTACTTAGAGAGTGTAGGTCACACCATTATCAGTACTAAAGAAGACTTCAATGTTGACGTTGTATCCCAGAAGGGTGACTACACATACTTCAATGAGGCTGAGGTTAAGACAGGATGGAAGGGTACTTGGAATCCATCATGGGCTGAGATAAGATTACCTGAACGTAAGGGTAGGCTTGTCAACATGTACAAAGACAAAGGTGTCCTTAACTTTTATATCTTTAGGGCTGACATGCAGCAAGCATGGAGAATAAAGGATACCCTACTTACACAAGAGGGCTTGAAGGAAGCTAGAGGTAGGTACATTGTCAAGGGTGAGAAGTTCTTCCACATACCTTACAAAGATGCTGAACTGATTGACCTACAGAAGGAAGCTGCATAATGGCTAAGTGGAACCTAGATGCTTTACAAGATGAGGTGCAACCTGACGTTGTCAACCAACCACCACACTACGGTAATGGTAGAATAGAATGCATAGAATATATGAGAGACAATATGGATCACATGATGTTCATGGGATACCTAGAGGGTAACTGTAAGAAGTACCTACACAGATTCAGGTACAAGCAAAAACCTTTAGAAGATCTACGTAAAGCTAGATGGTACTTGGATTACCTAATAAAGGAAATGGAAGGTGAATAATGTTTACCCCTATTATATTGCTGTGTTACTTGGAGACAACAACCTGTTTAACTTCAACTGACCAGACAGTCTATGACAATATGGATGATTGTGAATACAGTTTAAGGATTGGTGTAAGAGAACTACTCACAATCAAAGACTGGAATATAAAAGCATTCCAATGTTTAAGTTGGTACATAGACACATAAAAATTAAGCCCCTTGGATTTCTCCTTGGGGCTTTAACTTTATTTCTTTTTCTTCTTAGAATCTTTTAGTGCCTTAGCTGTCGGAGCACCTTTAGATCCTGGCTTCCTCATCTTCTCACCTGATCCAGATGCTATCCGTTTTCTCTTAGCATGTATGTTTGCCCATAATCCTTTAGCCATTACCACTTCACCTTGTTTGCCCAGTAAGCAGCACTCATCTTACCTTTTTTAATGTTCTTAGCATGACGTGCTTTGAATGCTTTGTTTCTAGCTGATCCATCAGGACTACCTTTGACACCCTTCTGACCGAACCTTATGATCTTCTCCTTACCATTAGCACATGCTTTGACAACATGGGATTTAGTCTTGTGACTAGGTGTAGCCTTAGGAGAGTTACACTTCATCTTTGCTTTGTTAAGTTTACTTGCCATAATATTCTCTCATTAGTTTAGTGGATTGTCAACTAAAGAATCATATGCTTTCCATATGTCATCTATTTCCGTTTGGTATTTGTCAAGCTTATCACCCAAACTATCAGTGATCCCAGTCGATCTCTCAACCTGACTACGTAAGTCAAGCAACTCTTTCTGTTGTTCCAAGATTGTTTGCATCTGCGTACTAATCGTCGACAACCTAGTGTTAAGCCCTCTAACATCATTATCCTGCACCGCCTGTTCTAGTGTTTGTATTCTTGAACCGAGTTCTCCTGCCTTAGCATCAAACGAACCTGACTTCTTTACAACTGTTTCTATACCTGACTCAACAGCATAGAACCTTTGTAATGTGTCGTATCCGTAATAGATACCTCCACTAAGAGAACCTAGTATGGGCAGGGCAGCAGCTATGTACCACCCTTTGAATGTAAACCCACCAACTTTTACTTCAGCATCTTCTATCATAGCTATCCTTACATACCTGCTGAAGCTGATCCATGTTGTAAGATGTATGATGCAGCTCCGTAGACATCATCAGCATCTCTCATGTCATCTGTTAGGTAACCATTCCAACCTGTACCGTAACCTGTCTCATCCCATGCAATGACAAATTCATCTATGCTTTGTGTGTATGTGATGGCTGTGTACGAACCGATTAGTATGTTGTTGTTAGATGCATATGTATCAATACTAGCTGTCAACTCTGAGTTGTTTGCTGCAGCCATGAATGCACCAGCTTGTTGTGAGTACTCAGCTACAGCATCTATAGCATTGTTGTAGTCTTCAACTTCAGCAGCTGATATACTGTACTCATCTGTAGCTATCATCTCTTGTAGTACAACTTGCTCAGGCTTTGTGTCAGCTTCCTCAGCAAACTCAGCAACAGATGTAGCTGTCATAAGGACAGATGTAGCATCCCCTAAGATGTCAACAGCTTCTACTAAGTTATTCATCGCAGCTGTGTGCTCTTGGATAAACAACTGATTAGCATTTGTAGCTGTCGCATAGTCATGTGCTAGTACATTATCTCTAGCATCCTCGTAAGCTACCAACATAGCCTCTGTAACTTTAGATCCGTCAAGTGCACCGTCTACTATGACACCACCAACTTCAGCATAACCTACAGCACCTATACCTAAGTTAATTGACAACTGTAATCTATTGTCAATGATACTGATCGTGTTAATTAACGACTGTATCTTCTGATCCCCTGTCTGACTGAAGTCCTCTGCGAGTACTCCTGAACCGTTCACTAAGACTGCGAGTGTCCCTGCTAGTGTCAGTTTGTTTAATTGTTTCATCTGTTAAATCCTCTCCTATACGTAACAGCTTATCCCAAAACTTCTTGTTGCCTTCGTACCCAACTATAAACACGTCAGGATTTTCTCTATACTTATCTACAGCTTTCTTACCCATCAGTAGTTTACCAGTTATAACATCCATGATAGGGCAAGGTGTGGATGCTAGTATCATTGCCTTGAATACATTAGGATCGTCACAGATAATACTTATCCCTGAAATCTGTAAACCTAGACCACCTAGTTGTTGTGGTGTACCTAAGAGCCTACTATTCTTTCTTCTGTTGCAGTACTCATCTTGTTTCATTGTACCTTGTGAGTAACCAAACAAACTAAGCTGTAGACCTGATGTTGTAGGTAGCAAACAACTGTCATTACCTCCACCACCCATAACTGTAGGTGCTATACTTGACATAACTGGTGCTGCTTCACCTGCACCTGTAGCATTGTAGTTGTTAGTCGTACTGTCAGTGTTGTTGTTACTACTTACAGTTGAGTCCTCATAGTTGTTACTGAAGTCACCTAACTCTACATTGTCAGCTAGTGCAATCGTCACCAAGGACAGTTTTAAAATCAGGATCTTGGCAGAGAAGCTTAGTAGCTGCCTCAGGGTTACCAAGAAGGGAGAGTGTTCGAGCATTTAAGTTTCTCTGACATTTGGGTTCATTGTTAGGACAAACAGATGGGTACTCTATGATTGTAGATGAACAACCAGTTAGGATAACTGAGAGTAAGATACATTTAATTATCTTTAGCATTCATAGCTTCCATCATTATACGTATGGACTTAATATTCTCATCTATACGAGCTAAAGTTAGAGCCTGGCCTTGTACTACAGTCTCTAATCTTTCAATACGTACC
>Ga0206123_10000444_pt1 | contig 40846 bp, 75 predicted proteins | sample Helgoland_Spring_2_FD_160086 | JGI IMG/M metagenome (GOLD analysis project Ga0206123, IMG submission 160086) | Pelagic subsurface seawater microbial communities from Kabeltonne, Helgoland, North Sea - Helgoland_Spring_Bloom_20160316_1 | ecosystem: Environmental > Aquatic > Marine > Epipelagic ...
GTTTATTGGCACTCAAGTTTTGATGTGGAGTCTAATCGGAAGAAAATATTCCTAAAAGGAAGAGTTGATGACCTTGAGTTACGGATTAGAGATTTAATAGAAACCTTTAAAACAAAAGAGAAATGAGTTTATTTAAATTATGGTTAGCACTTGCACCATTATACTTTGTACTTATCGGTATCTATAGAGAAATTAGAGAAATTAATAACACTAAAATGAAATGAAAGAGAAATTAATTAAAGAGATTAAGGAGAGTTTAGAATTTGCTAAATCTCGTGGAGAGTTAAACCAAGAAGCATCTTGGACATTTGAACAAGGAGTACTTCTTGAATATGCGGAAGCAGAGTACATTCTTGAATTGCTTAAAACAAAAGAGTGTCCGTTCTTTCCAACAGTGAACACAACAAGCGCTACTATATGTGGTGTTTGTGGTAAAGAGAAATTTGAACATAACCTTTAAAAAAAAATAGAAATGAAAACAGAAATTAAAACAATCCAAGAAATCATTGACGGAGCAGATTGCCCACTACCTATTGAAACAATCCCTAACTATATGGGTGTAAATCTATGTAGTGTAGAGGCAATCAGTTGGACAAGACAAGATGATAACCAACTTGTAAACCTTACCATTCATTTTACACCGAATAACGATAACCTTTAAAACAAAACAAAAATGAAAGCAATAGAACAATTACTAAACGAGTTTAGAACTTGGCAGAAAGAGTGGGACACATCCAATAAAGGAATGAACGCAGAAGATTTCTGCGCCTCACTTGAAGAAAAGTATGAGGTAACCTTTAACACCAAAGAGAAATGGGAAGAAAAACAAAATTGATGATGGACAATAGGTCTGGATCTAATAACTCAGCAGTTACCAAGAAAGTAAAGCTTACTCCTTTTAGAATTACAGATGGTGTAATGAAGATTGGTAAACACAAGGGTAAGAAGTTGTCGGAAGTTCCAAGAAGTTATTTAGAGTGGATGGTCGAAAAGATGGACATAGCTAACCACTATAAGAATGCTATAAAAGATATTCTAAAATGACAGATGGCGATGAGGGACAAATGATTTACTATGTCGGTGTTAAGTTAGCCTACAAGGTAAAGAAGGGTAATGGTTACATTAACCACTACAGAACAATGGAGTTCCCCACTAGGATGAAAACCATTGATGATATGAATAAGCAGCCAGAGATGATAATGAATTTGATGGCCGCTTTAAAATTGACAAGTAAAAAGATTTACGACTTTCACGTCTATGAAGAACTACATAGAAAAGAACTAAGTGAATCGTTTACACATAAGGAAAAAGATTATCTAAAAGAAAAAGAGTAATGGCATTAAGCAAGTTTGTATACACAGCGAAAGAGGTTAAGGGCAGTTTGACCTCGCTGAGAAAAGAAGGAGTAAAGAAAGGAACGTGGACAGGATTTGATTCATTGTTCGACAAATACTCTATGAAAAAAGGAAGCACCACATATATCTATGCGGGTGCTCATCAAGGTAAATCACAATTCGGTTTCGAGTTGATGATGAATACGGCTCAGTATTCGGGATGGAAGTGGGCAGTCTATAGCCCAGAGACAGGATCGCCAACGGAGGTGTTCGCTGAACTCTTATGGGTGTATCTTCGTAAGCCCTTCCTTATCAATGACCATATGACTGCTACCGATGAGGAGACAGAGAAGGCATTGGAGTTTATTAATGAACACTTCTTTATTATAGATAGTGGTCTGCAAGACCTAACTATAGAAGGATTCTACACTTGTGTCCAAGAGATTGAGGAGTCTCAGTTCACAGAGATAGATGGTTGTTTTGTCGATCCGTTTACGGAGATAAAGACCGATGTAACTTCTGGAGTAAGAGATGACATCGCTATTGGTCAGATACTCACGAAGGTTAGAAAGCACTCTTCAGAGAGGGACTATCATTCGATTGTAACAGTACACACTAAACACCAACAGGCTAAGTACAAGAACGGAGTACCATATATGGACAAGCCCACTATGAATGACATAGCCGGGGGGATGCAGTGGAGCCGTAAAGGTATGATGGTTATAAACGTATGGAGGTGTCCCTTCGGATTGGAAGATGGGAACGGAGTTCCGTATGAGCCTAATCAAGTTGAGATTACAGTTGTGAAAGCCAAGCCTAAGATTGTAGGTAAGCTTGGATCAGTAACACTATTCTATGATAAATTAATGAACAGATACTATGAACTCGACAAACAAGGAAACAAAGTCTTCGCAAGTCCACAGCCTAATTCTTGATCGTAAGATTGCCTTTGCTAATTTAGTGAGGGCGTATATGAGGTTTAATGTAGACGATGCTCTTAACATAGTTGTTGAAAAAGATGGCAACATATCTATCAACGGAAACCTTTATAAGTTTGATGTATCTGACTACACAGGATGTACGGAAAGATATATATTTTTTAATCCATCTTCTGGCAGATTAGTTCTACAAGGAAATAATGTTAAAAAGATTTACAAAGTAGAAGTTGATTTGCTAGATGAAATAGACTAACTTAGTGATATGGAAACAAGAGATTTAATTATTGAAGTTTCTACGGAAGTTACAAACTTGCTTTTAGAGAAGAATGATGCCTACGGGGACTCAGCCCTTTACCCCGTGGGTATCTTCTCAAAGGGAGAAGCCGTAGATAGTTTATGTGCAAGGATTGATGATAAGCTTATGCGGATTAAGTCTCGTGGCATTACAGATGCAACAGAGGATACTGTGCAAGATTTGATAGGATATTTGATCCTGTTAAAAATTGCAATAAGGAACAAGGGATGAGTAAGTTTGAAGCCAGAAAGTTCAATCAAGAATCCTACGACACAAACGATGCTTACGGGAAAGCTATCGTTACTGCCTGGCTAAAAGACCAGGATTGGGTATCAAAGATAATAGATGAAGAAGACTATGGCATCGACCTAGAAGCCTTAGACCATGAAGGTAAGTCTCACTTCTTCGAAGCAGAAGTTAAAGGTAACTATCCTTGGACAGACAAAGAATCCTTTCCTTTCGACACGGTATCTTTCTTAGGTAGAAAGAAAAAGTGGGAAGGCAAGGGTTTTTATTATGTGCTTGTTTGTGCAGAGACACAGGCATTGTGTATTGCACATTCCTCAGATATATTTAAAGAAGACTTTAGAGAAGTTCGTAGAATAAGAACGTCTCACAGAAACGGATTAGATGCGTTCTATCGTGTGCCTAAAGATTTATGTAGATGGATTACACAGAAATAGAACTAATGTTGCCAAAGCCTCCTAGCTTAAATATGATTTATGCTGGAAAGCACTGGACCTACAGAAAGAAAAAGAAAGATGAGTATAAAATCATTTGCCAAGAAGCTTTATCAAAATATGACAAGTTTACTTTTGATGCCTTTAAAATGGCTATTGAGTATAACAGTAGGCTTGACATTGACAATGGTATTCTTGTATCAAAATTTTTGGCGGATACCCTTGTTTCTGAAGGTATTGTTCCGGATGATAACAAAAAATACTACACAGAAGTCAAAATAACTTATAACGCTGAACTACCAAAGGACACTTACAAAGTGACGCTTATATGTAAAAATCTAAAATATGCTGAGTAATCGTAACTACTATAATTGTAAATTAATTAAGAATCGCATAGACTTGTACCTTTATGAAATGGCACAGCTATTTGCGAACCTTGGAACGGACTCTACACTTGAAGATATTCAAGCTGCTTATAAGAAGGAAAATGAGATGATAGATAAGATAGCCGAACTAGATCCCGCCAAGGCTTTATCTATTAGACCTTATGCAAATTGATGAAACATATTCGGAAATAACATCCCAAGAAGCAGACTTCTTGATATCAATGTATGAAAAAATCAGAGAACTTATTGTCAGCGGAAACAAAGTTACCTTGGTACGGTTGGGTTATGAACTCGACATTAGCACCGCAGAACTTTCAGACTACCTCTTTGACATTGTACGAATAGTAGATCGTATTGAAGAAGAAATACGATAAACAATTAATAGAGAAGGAATCAATAATCTCTGCACAGCAAGGTAAAATTACCGATGCTCTGGGGCGTTTTATATTAGCGAGAGCCAAGGAGATATCCTACTATTCATTTATAACTAACGGTAACGAAGAGCTTCGACAATCTCTTGTAGACGAAGCCGTTATGAGAGTGTGCGAAAAGTTTCTTTATTACTATAGACCAGGGAAGTCCGCTGCTAATTTAATAATATCTATAATTTATTCTACAATGAATAATAAGATAGTCTCTCTAAAGTGGAGAGATGTGTATGGGCAGAAAATAAAAGGACGGATATATACAATAGAAGACGGAGAGGTTAAATTAAAACTTGTTCGTTATATTCGTGATGATTATACAAGTAAAAAATTATGATTGATATTTATGAGGGATGGTTTATAGCCATTGGAATGGGGTTTTTATTTGCGTATCTATTTGTGTTTGAGCCTTGGGGCTGGATTATAGAGAACATACTGCCTTACAAACCGTTTAACTGTGTATTATGTTTGTCGTTCTGGAGCTGCTTAATTATATTTGCAGCAATGGATTTACATCCTATGCACGCAATTTATTCAAGCTTAATTGCGGAACTCACTTATAGAAAGCTAGTTAATGAGTAATGTAAATTATAAAAGCGACCAAGTATTTTTGTACTGGGACGAACCTATTTTTACTAACTCTAATTCTAAAAAGAATGATTCCAACACCGATGAAGAACGAGACAAGAAAACAATTTATCCAACGCTGTAAATTAGTAGGCATAGAAGATAAACAGTTATGTGCTCAGACCTTTATTAAGGAAGCTAAAAAAACCAAGTAACATGAACGACATTGACACACAGAATGACTTCCAAGACTTTATTGACGAACTTGAGGGTTCAGAGAAGAATGATAAAGCTCAATGCTCCATTGATAATCCAGAAGATTGCGAAGCTTGCGGTAGTTAACGATGGGAAATCCGATAAAAAAATTATTTAGCGGGGGTGCAGCAGAAACCATAAATGCTGTAACAAACGCTGTAGACAAATTTGTAACGACTCCAGAAGAGAAGGAGGAGATAAGACAGTCTGTAGAAGCTGAGATCAGCAAGAGATGGAAGTCTGATATGTCCTCTGATTCCTGGTTGTCCAAGAACATAAGACCACTCACTCTAGCCACAGTAATTATTTTTTTAGTATTAATGACCTTCTTTGAAGGATTTGGTATTAGTAGTGTAAGTGAAAGATGGATTGGTCTATGGGAAATGGTAAGCGTAACAGTGATAGGCGGGTACTTCGCAGTAAGAAGCGTGGACAAGAGAGGCCGTCTAAAGTAAAGTGGTGCGAATCTGCACCAGTAGAATGTACCTGTATGGGTACTTGTAATAAAAGGGGGTAGGCTTTAGTCTATCCCTTTTCTTTTTTAGCTTCTTTGTACCCTCTTTCGTACTCGACATTTTTCTCTAGAACATAGATTCTTTGTTCTAAGTTGTCAATTACTAAAATCTTTTTATCTAATCTTTCGTGCACGGTTTGAAGCTCCATCTTTAAAGAGGAGAACTCAGCGTATATTCCACCAGAAGCAAATACTGCTGCTAGAATCCACACAAGCATTGACCAATTTTCTTTTAGAAAAGATTTATTTTCCTCCGCCATCATTATTTTTATTCATATAGTACCATCTCTGTAGCGTGTAACCTATGGACACAATCAAAAGTAAAAGTTTCAAGGAGGTTTCTATTTGAGACATAGTTATGCTAAACGTAGCACTGTTCATTAATAATACTTTAAAGTCGGAGTTGTTCATCTTAATATCTTTTGTACATGGTTCTGTTATCTTCAGATTTATAAGCTATAAGAACCTCACCTCTATTGTTCTCTTTTATATAACTTACATGAACCCATGCAAACTCACCGTTTTCGTCTGGGAACTCTCCTATTAATTGGTCAAAGTATAAGTGGTCTTTTATGAAAAGAAATATGTCTTTATTAGTCATACCTCCAAAAATATGGGCATCAACGTCTATCGCCTCTCCTTTTGTGTGCTGGCTTCTAGAACTCCCCTTGATGTATTTGTTTAAGGATTCTGATCTATAACCCGAAGTAACCGCTATTGGATGTGCGAAGTGGTTTCTTAAAGGTTGAAAAATATTTAGAGCAGTAGACTTTAGATTTATTAAGTGCTCTACTGTAGGCTCGTTTTCTATCCCCAGCCTCTTTGCAGTGGCAGACTTCGTTAGTTCCGCAAGAGTTAGGTTCGCAGTTAGTCTCATGATTCTTCACACTCATCTTCAATGTTTGCTGAATAAGGGTAGTAAACAGAACTGCTATAAATTTCATCTTCATTAAACAAGTCTCCATCACAATCAGAAGCATCGATTATAGCTTTTAGACTTGTTGTAGACTTTACAAATTCTGCAATTCTCTTGTTTATGTATGCGACTTTACCTTCTATCTGAGAAGACAGTGTATCTATGACGTATTGGTCTTGAGATGATTCTTCGTGCTTAGTGTTCGCTGCTTGCGTTCTAAGCATAGTAATCGTTGCTTTGGCCGAGTACATAGCCAGAGAGTATTTGATGAGCTTAAACAGGCTTATTTCGTCTGCTGTTAGCGTTTGATTGCTTACACCAGATTCCATATGCTCGTACAAACAAGTACCTAATAAATCTTGTATAGATGTGTACTGCTCTAACTGTATGATAGACAATAGCGCAGCACGATCCAATCTCTTAGGAAGAGGAAAGTTTTTGTAAAGAAAATTATCATCTATAAATATTACCTCAACCATCTTATATATCTTGAGTATTTGCACCCTTGATACTTTCAAGGTTTACGTCTTCTTCTACAACATTTAAGTTCATCTTATCGTACCCTACAGTAGATAAAACTCTAGTTAAACCACTTAGAATAATTTCTCTATTAGGTAGTGTTTCAGTAGCTCTGAAGATTTGATACGCTGTGACGAGTTCGTTCCCCGTACCACCCAACTTACCCGAAACCATAACACCAAATAAAGTAGGACTAGTAATATTATGGGCAGTAAGTATCTTAGCATCGTTAAGTCTTGATAACACATCTACCGTTTTATCTAAATTAGCTATATCTAAAGGTGTGAACTTAGGTGCGTCTTCTTGTTTCTTAACCCAAGATACTACAAAGTTATCCGCTTCAGGGCCGATGAAAGACTCTTTAAAGTTTTTATACTCAGTGGCTTTCTGCTCATTTGACATATTCCTACCAATGAATGTAGCAAGAACTTTTGGCGAGAATCCATTTTCAGCAGAGTTTTTAATGTGTTTACCAAAGGCAAAGTCAGACTCGATGTAGTGAAATGCAGAAATATAGTTAGGAACACCATAGTATGGATTACCGCTATAAGGGTTAGATATGTATAGAACAGCTTCAGTTCCAGTCCTGTCGAACTTATTGAAAGCCTTAATTTTTTTAGGATCGTTATGCTGCACTGAATTAGCTCCGTATCCAAATGTTCTTCTTACGATGTAGTGAGTAACCTCTCCTTTTTCGTTTGGTTCAGCAGCTCTAACTCCTTTAACGTCTAAGGATTTAAGCTCTAATATCTTGCTTCTACCCTTGTTCCATCTGATGTAAAAGGCAGATGCTCCTTTTGATTCGTATTGAAATGCTGCGTGTAGTATAACATCATACATTCCTTTGTTGTTACCAGCACAGTTACCTAAGAAAACTTTAAGCTCTTGCTTAGACTTGTTTGTCTTTAAGAATGAATCATCAAACTTAATATCGTTACCCGCAATCATCTTAGACTTCTTAGTAAGTATACCAGAGTGTACAGGCGATTGACGTAACATCTTCTCTAAGATAACCGGGAAGTCATCATTGACGCCAAATTTAATGTAGTCACCAAACGTAGTGTGCCCTAGATGATATCTATTGTTTAAGTCTCTAATAGAGTTCTCTAGCTCGTTTGTAGCTATAGTCTGTTCAGTTGCTTGAACATCTGTCTTAGATGCAAAAAAATCTACTATGTTGTTAAATAATCCCATTACTATAATCTACAAATTAGTACGTTGAAAACTTAACAGAGTCTTCATAAATACCCGATCCGTCTTGTGTTGTTGTATAGTCTTCTATATTGCAAGAATACCTATATCTAGAATCCCCATTAGAAAGGGTGAGAAAATACTCACCACCTTCTAACGAGGTATTTATTAAATCTATATTAAGACGAATAAAGTCGCTGCAAGTTTCAAGATTGTTTAAGTCTTGTAAGTCTACAAATGTTTGACTGCCGTTACCAACAACTTTTTCCAATGTAACATCGAAAGAATTGATAACCCAATCTAACGACTTTACAAAAGAGATAGTATTAATAACCTCAGACTTAATTCTTTTCATCTTGCCCTTTACTTAATTTACATTAATTAGCTAGCGTCTCTAAAAGTTCCGGTTTTCATGTCTATTTCAACAGAACCGTATTTTTCCTCTAGACTCTTACTAAGTTTTTCCCAAGATTCTTTTGCGTTAAGAAGCTCAGAAGTTGCTCTACTACTTACAATAGCAGCTTCAACAATTGCGTTTTCCGTGTTACGAATAAGAGAGACAATAGCCTCCATTGTTTCGTGTTCTTTTTTTGTTAGTTTTTTAGCCTTAGCCATACAAAATATATTTTAGTTAACTACAACAAATATAGTTAATTATATTTCCCCCGACTAACATCTTCTATATATATAACACATTCCTCATGTGTTCCGTAGAACTCTGGAGTTCCATCATTAACAGCTTCCCAAACTGTTGCGTCTTCATCGTAAGGTTGTATATCGTATCCCATTAGTACGTTGCTATGTTACCATTTACAATTGAGTTGGTATATTTACTATTGCTATCGTTAGCGTTGTTCCCCTCGAAAGTCCATTCTGTTATAAGACCGCTAGAAACTGTTTGACTACTATCTGCTATAACACCACTGTTATATAAGGTTGTTACTTCACTTGAAGAAAGCACCTTATTGTATATCTTAATTTCATCATAGTCTAGGGTAGCATTACCCGCACTGTTTGTAACGTGTAGGTTTTCCCCTATACGCCCCTTAGTAGCATTAATCCCTGTTCTTGTTCCGTTATTAGCATTTGACTGAGTAGTGCATTCCGTAGCGTTCCAGTACAGTTTAAATGCGTTAGAGGCATTTGTTTGTGAGGCATCGTAAGTCATTGTAATCATACAGAATCCATCGCTATTCACATTGCCTCGTGCCGTGCTTTTCCATTTTGCACTGCTATTAATTCCCGTTGCGGAGTTATTGTCGTGCAATGGAAACTGCCTATCAAAGTTGGTGCTATTAGTTCTGACTCTACAAACAAGCCTATTTAGACTTTGGCTATAGGTAAGGAATATACGATTGTTACCATTTGAATTTGTGTTACCAAAGTTAAAAAGTAATTGGTTCTGCAAACTACCCGTGTGGCGTACCCACATACTAAAGCTCAAGTCTTGTGTAGTATTTATGCTAAACGGAGATGTTCCTGTAGTACAGTTTATGTAATCGCTTGTACCATCGTTTTGATAATACTTTGTGTTTGAGTACGCTGCCGATGCACTATGGTCATAGCTGTAAAACTCGCTCATAGCGTGAGGAGGGTTACCATCTGGTCTATCTGCCGCTGCATTATTAGTGTTTATTGTGCCAAACCCACCACCCGATAACCCCCTAAGGTTAAGGTCTGGTTCGCCACCAGCACCAAGTTCGGTAGCTATCTCCGATATTTTTATTTGGCCACTGCTTTGTAATGCCATTATGAGAATATATTTGAGTATGCAATAACGTCTCCTTTAACGTGCAAATCACCATCCGACTCTAAACGAGCTACAAATTCACCACCTGTATAAAAATCTATACGTCCATTCGTGGGATCAAACTGTATGTAGTTGTTGGAGTCTTTACCAACGTGAGTAATGCCATCTCTTAAATCAGCCTCAACACTAAATGTAGTACCTGTTAAATCAAGACCGCCACCCGCTGAGTATGTTGTGTTCGTGTTAGTTGTGTAAGAAGGTGTTGCCCATGTAGCAGTACCACTTGCTGAATACTTTAGGAACTGCCCAGCAGCACCGCCACTTGGTATGTGTCTGTTACCAGCTGTGGTAGGGTGAGTATATACCGTATCTGTATCGGTTGCTGATATCTCTCCGTCAGTAGTAATTGTTATATTAGCTCCAGCACTTAGCATACCTACAACTTCCTCTTGACTTAATTGAGTGTTGCTATAATTACCAGAGTGGATATTAGTAGTTCCTTGGTCGGCAGTCCAATCTATAATAGCGTTACCACTTGGTATTGTTGGCGTACCCGTTAGTGAACTATAAGCTCCATCAAACAACGAGGTATTACCAGCCATAGCTGTAGTTGATGTTGTACCAATAGCAAGTGGCGTTAAGTTACCGCTATTGTAAGCCGTGTATTCTGTAACCGCAGCGTAACCAGTTGGAGATGATGCAAAAACATCACTACTTGTATTTGATACAAGCACAAAAGTGCCATCACTAATATGCCCTGAAGCAGTTATTTCGGCAAAAGTTCCAGTTTTAATGTAAAGGTCTACATCAGTGTTGTTAACGTCCACAATACCTACTTCCGTAACGACTTCTGACGAAGCGGTAGAGTGGTTATAAAAAACTACATCATAGTTATTATCGTTATTTAGTTGACCTACAATATGACCCATTGCTGGAAGTACTTCATTGCTATATGATGTGCTTCTGCCTGCAAGAGTAATCATAAATCTTGAAGACTGACCACCAGTAATTCTTGCTATTTTAAAATATCCAGAAGCACTGGCGCTATTATCTAATGCTCTCCAGTTGTAAAACTTAGAGTTACCGTCTGATGATATTCCTTTGCTAAAAGTAATTAACTCTGAAGCAGTGTCTGCCGTATCACTTCTTAAGTATTTACTTTGAGTAGATGAAGATGTTAGGTATCCAGCACCATTGGTAAGCTGATTGTTATTCGTAGGTATTGATAAACTAGCAATCTGCTCACCAACATAATCTTGAGTAGCATCACCGTAACCAGCAGCACCGTGATCACCCCATCCGTAGGCTGTGTTCCAATTACTTGAGTTGTCAGCGAAATTAGATGAAGTCCAAACCTCTCTCCATCCAGGAGCATAACTACTTCCTTGGTCATTATATATAAATACTCCTCCAGCTGAACCACCTGTGTTTGGTGCAATAGCAAGTGCAGTTATGTTACCTCTAGTGCTGTCGCTAGAGTTATCAGTCCATGTTATCCAAGATGAACCAGCAGTTTCGGTAAAGTTACCCGCATCATTAAGATTATAGTTACCAGCGTAGCTCCAAGATGTTTTAAATACCGAGCTAAAAGAATCAAAACCACCATCAGATTCTATTTCAGATATTACTTGAGCTGTAGTTATGCTAGGGTTTGAACCATTTGTAAACGCTTGTGTGCCTAATGAACGAATATGGTCGTAATACGCAGGTGTTATGTTGCCTGTATGATAAATTTCACGAAGAGTTCCGTCTAGCTTAACATACATTACGTTTGTAGTGTCATCATAGCTAAATCCATCGTTGTTGGCCATGTTGATGACAGCATCGCCATCGGTAAAATAGTTCCCCGCTGCTTGATAAGTAGCTGACAAGTCAGGTATACGAGCCGCATCAAACGTACCGCTTGTAATTTTTGAAGCCGCTAAAGAAGGAATACGAGCAGTACCCAATGTACCACTCGTAATCTTACTTGCTGCTAAGTTAGGAATATCTGAAGCCCCTAAATTGTGACTCCCCGAAACATCTATATCTCCTACTACCTTAATAGCCATACTAATTTATTTTACAACAAATATAATGAATTATACTCTTCTTTTACCGCTTATAACAATGTCATAAGAATCTGATGGTAAACCTACAATTGTCCAAGTAGAACTTGCATAGTTTATTTCAACCATGCAATGGTTACCATCACTGTCATAAACATCAATATGAGCGGGATGGTTTACCCCAGCTGTTGCTGTAGTTACAGTATAGTCTCCTGTGTGAGAACCAGTGTTTACAGTATATACGTTATATGCGTTTGTTAAGTTAACAGCGTTGCTAGTATCAACATCACTAGCAGTAATACCAACGTGTGTTGCATTGCCAACCATTACATCTGCAACGTAATCTCTTACGGTTTCTGCACTTAACTGAGTGTTTGCAGTACCCGAAAGTGTACCATCAGCGGTAACTGTAAGGTTTGATCCCACTTTAATTCCACCTAAAGCACTTGTTGTAGCCTCTGGTAACGAGTAGTTATTTGCAGTTGTGCTTATAACACCAGTTGAAGAATCGTAGCCAATTAACCCAGTTCCAGAAATTTTACCACGAACATCTGCGGTTGACAACTGAGTATTTGCAGAAGAGAATGTAAACTGATTTGTGGAGTCATCGTATGATACAGTAGTGTTTGTACCACTACGGAATGCTACTGAGTCTCCGCTACCTATTGTCTCAGAGTTTGTGCCATCAGATACAGTCCACGATCCGTAATTATCTGCACCCGCAGAAATGCCACCAAGCTTTGTAAGCAAAGCATCAGTAAAGTCGTTTGCTGTTTGAGTATCAGCTGAGATTGTACCATCGACAGCGATAGTAATTCTAGCACCATCCTTAACACCACCTAAAGCAGATGAAGTAGCAGCTGGTAAAGCGTAGTTGTTGTACTCTGAGGAAAGTGGGATGTTGTAGTATGTAGAGCCATCGTTACTAAATTCCCAACGGTCATTAGTCTCGTTCCATTGTAATACAGGTACATCTTCACCTTGACCACGGTTTACCGAGATACCTGAATCAGCACCAGCGGCTGCACCTGAGTTAAGCTCGATGTTTGTATCCTCAACAGCCAACTCAGCTGTGTTCAAGATAGTCTGTGTACCGTTTACAGTCAAGTTACCAGTTACAGTAACGTCATTGGAGAACGTCATGTTACCACCTTTGGTCTGTGCTCCACTAGTACGGATTACTGTACTGTCAACACTTATACCATTTGCATCTACGCTTATACCATCGTTTGCATCAGCGGAGAATGTAGTACCTGTTAATGTAATACCATTACCAGCACTATACTCCTTACCAACTACAATGTATTCACTACCGTTGAATATTTCTACCGCATTGTCTGTGGTATTAAAGTAAATTTGCCCCGTTGCGTTTCCGCTTGCTTGGGCACTTGCTCTTGTTTCTAACGCTGCTGAAACCAGCTCTGATCCTGAGAGGTTTAAGTCAGCTAAAAATTTAATTGCCATTGTTTTTTATATATAAATTAAACTAAATATGCTTTGCCTGTTTGGGCGTTCTTAAATCTAACATCAAGCTGATTGTTGCTAGAATGCTGTACCTCTGCATAGACCTCGTTGTCATTAGAATCTAATACAGTTACACTTGGCTTAAAGCCTAAGTTGTGTTGCACTGTCCATCTGTCTGAAGCAACAGATTGGCTGTGTGTATATTTTACGTCTGTCCATTGAACAGTCCCGCTTGAGTTTACAAGAAGCGATTGACCTTCAGAGCCAGCAGAAGACGAAGAATCTTTAACCTCTCCAGAGAATCTTACACTATCTGTACTTACATGAAGAGGTATGTTGTTTCCGTTACCATCTGAGAGTTGTTTCTCTGATGTCAGCTCGTTAGAATCTGAGGTCTTTATAAGACCTTTGTATGTATCCTTTGGTTTGTTTCCAGTTAGTGTAGCCATCTCTTTAATTTACAATTCTGCTTCCCAAGTATCTTGAATTGTTTCCCAACGCATTTGTATAGTATTCCACTGTACATTGTCAAACTCGTTTCGCTGATGAATTAAAGCAGCAGATCGTGTTGATATAGATAGTACAGATAGAGCAAGGTTTATCATTACTCTGATATATACGCAAGCACAACTCCTTCATAACACTGAACTTCAGTGAATCTACCAAACAAAGTCATACCTGTTGGTAATATTTGCCCTGTAAGAGAATCTCCTACTTCACTTTCAACGTTTACGTTAGCCTCTTGAAGACAAACAATAAAACGATACTTTTCACCGTTAGGAGTAGTATCTCCAGCGGAAAGTTTACGAAACCCTAAGTCTCCTGTTGTTGCTTGATAGTAGTTTCTATCTTTAGTAATGTTACTCATTATACGTTCCAATATTCATTAATAGTTTCCCAAAGTGCCTCTATTGTCTCCCACTGCAAGTTGGCAAAACCAGCATCAGTTTGTTCTAAATCTGATCCGGAGTAGTAACTTCTATTACCAATAAGATAATCTACCCTACCAGTTATTATAGTAATGTTATTAGAGCTGTAAGGCTCTATACCCCCAATTACATAATCAACTATACTAGAAGATACTTGTTGGGAGTTACGGCTATACCCTCTTTTTATAGGGGCGTAGCTCATTAGTTCAAATCAATTACGGATTGACTACAAGCCATTGAAGCAATCCAACTATCCGTAACCAGGCTTATGTCTATGTAGGACAACTCGTTTTTTGAAGCTCCGCTATTTGCTGAGTAATTCATAGTCAAAGCATCCATCCATCCACTAATGGTAGCCGTTCCATTATTGTGATACATTATACAAATCAAATCTTGTCTTCTAGACATATAATCTATTTGATTCATTTTTCTATCTAGAAATGGTATTCTAATTAATATCTCTGTAGAGATAACACCAAGGCCATTACTAGTTGCTTTTGTTTCCGTGAAATTAGTTACGGAATCTTTGTTGTTGTGCTCAAATACAACGTGATCAGTTAATTGAGCTTGAGTTATAATCGTTTCATCCGTAGCGTCAAACACCATATCTAAATCTTTCTGAAGACCTAATACTACTTTTGTGATTCCACCAACATTTTTGTTGCAGTTAATGTCTAAATCCTCAAGTAAAATACTACAGCTAAAACTCATATTATATGTATAAAAAAAGGGGAGGGGTATTAGTCCCTCCCCCTTGTGTTAATTTACAAGATTCTGTTATTATGCAACAGAAGAAGTAATGTCTTCCCACTGCTCGGCAGTAAGGCTGTAAGCCAAAGAATCCTCATCACCTGTTAGGGTAATTTGGAAACGGTTTTTCTCACTACGACCAGAACCTGATGTTCCGTCAATTGTAGCAGCATACATTCCGTAATCGAAGCCTAGCATATGGTAAGTACCAGCAGCAGTTTCTACGAAAGCAACCAATTCAGAACCGCCAGAAGCAAGAGCGTTCAAAGCGTTACGGTGAGCCAAAGACATAGAAGGAACTTCTACAGCTACAGTAGGTACACTAGATACGATACCATCAGCAGTTACAGTCTTAACATCTGTAAAGACAGAGAACCCATCTTTCAAGTTAAAGTTGATTTGAGCTGAGTGCGGATTGGTTCCGTCACCAATTGTTCCTAAGATGCTGTTATCGTCACCAGTAGCTGTTATACTAGAATCTTGAGTTACAGTTACGGCATCACCAGAAACAGAAATAGGAACCCACGCAGCTGGGGGGGTAGCCCCATCAGTGTTGGCGATTAATTTTGAGCGATTAGCAACGTAAACAGACTTTAGTCCACCAATACCTAAATCAGTACAGTCGTATGTTACGTCAGCAAGAGATAATTCACAAGCCATTTTATTTTTATTTTTAAGGTTAAAGGGAGGGGACTAAGCCCCTCCATTAATTTAATTATACTTGAGCGTAAACGATTTCCTCGCCTTTCAAGTAAGAAAAACCTAACTTAAACTGTCCCCAGATTTTGTCGCTTGACAACTCAGCTTCGTACTTCATGTCGATAGCTTTTACATCATTGTAGTCATCAGTCAACATAACCAAGTTTTGTGGAGCAGAGATAAAGAAAGAATCATTAGCGATAGAAGCCATGTGGATAACTTCCATTCCGTAGTACGGAGGGATGTTACCTTCGATGATACCTTCTGGAGTAGTAGTGAATTTCTCAGCAATAGCAATTTGATACTTTTGCAAGTTAACAGTGTTCATAAAGAACGCTGGTTTGAAATCACGATCAGCGTCTCCGTAGATAGCAGCCAACATATCAGCACTCATTGTTCCGTAAGCAGCCTCCATTTGATCAAGGATGTTAGCAGAAGTTAAGCCACCAGCTGGAATAGTATGGTCAAGAACAGCAGCGTCATTACCTAATTCTAATTCAATTTCGCTACCAGCAAGAGTCAATGCTTTCTCAGCAGCTAATTTAGAGAAGTAGTCAAATACCCAATCCTTGAACTCAGCGTCCATAGTCTCTGGGTTGTGCTGACCTTTCTTCAATAGAAGTCCACGGTAAGATGCTTCAAGCACGTTCTTACAGTTTAAGAAAGCCCACTTGTAAGTGTCAACAGTCATTTCTTTTTCTGCAATAGAAGCAGAAGAAGCTGGTGTGAACACACATAGGTCTGTACCAAACGTCAAAGATGCGTCAAAAATAGGTACGTTTACTTTGGCTTTTACGCCATCGATTAAGCGGAAACGGTTTAAAACCGCTGCGCTTTTAACCATAGAGTCGATAAACAGATTTTGTCTGCGGTCACCATATGGTAAAGATGCAATAGATACACTCATTTTATTTAAATTTAAAGAGTTACGTTTTTATTAATTTACAATTTACTTGAAACGATTGAAGAAATCATTTACCATGTTTACTTTCTCAGCTGTAATAGCATTGAAAACCACAGTTTTGTCTTCTACTGTTTCTTCCGCTTCCTCTGCTTTTTGTTCGGCAGCAAAAGCTTCTTCGACTTCAGACTGAGTTACTTCTTCCTCAACGGCTTCGTACTCTTTCTCTTCGTCTTTTTCTTCAGAAAGGTCTGTGGCTGAGGTTACAGGAGCAATGTACTTCTCTTTCTTTTCAACCATTTCCTCTTCTTTCTCTTCCTTCTCTTCCTCGTGCTTCTCCTCTTCTTCTTTTTCTTCTTCGTGAGTATCAGCCATTGCAGAGATGTGCTTTTGAATCATTTCGACAGCAGACTTTAGGTCTTCAACGCCAGCGAACTTTTCTTCAAAAGAGGTCAACACTTCTAGAAGAGTAGCATTCTCCTCTTCTAAAGCGACAATCTTAGCCTCAAACTTAGCAGCTGAAGCCTCTTGTTGAGCCTCCATCTTGCCTAGTTCTTTAGCAAAATTAAATTCGTTCATGTGTTCTTCTTTTATTACGGGTTTAATATCAGCTTGAATTTCGATAGAGAAGCCATTTACTTCCCCTTCTTTAATCGCACTAAACAATTCGTCAGACTCAATCTTAGCCTTAACGAATACGGTTCCGTTTGGAAGGTCATAACCATAGTCAGTTGACTTATCGTTATTAGACTCTTTCATCCAAACTTCAAGCATCACCACTTCGCTTGTATCGTACTCATGGTGGATGCCAAATTGGTTAAACAAACCTTTCTTGGAATAGTTATACATAATGTCACGGATAGTTTCTTCCGTGAATCTAACGTAGTAATAACCATTCTCTAGCGAGTGACGTAAGATTTGTTTGTTAGGGATCATAATCGGCCCAACAACCTCTTTCTTCTCGTCATTAGCAAACATCTCTACCACCTCAGTTTTATCGAAGTAGATGAAGTTTTCTTCTATCGCAGGTTTGTCCACAAGAGAAATTTTGTACATACCTTGTTCAAAATCCTCAAGTGTAATATCGTATAATGGTAAATCTTTATCCATTTTTTTTAGCTTTTTTATGCCACTTTGGTAGCAAGTCGTTATCCTGGGTGTACTTAGGATTAGAAGGGTTTCCGTTCTTAACTAAATACATAAAGGCGTTTAGTCTAGCAAGTCCCCATTGTGCAGCACTTGTGACCTTTGGGGAGTGCCCTGTGTTATATGCACCCATACCACGAAGTACAACACGCTTTGCAGCTCCGACACCAATCTTTTTATCGGGGTACTTTTCATTATACTTGCTTACCTTATTGGTTATAGACTTAATAATCTTTGGAGATAGTTTACCACCTTTACCAACACCTTTAGGATTCTTTTCAGGAGTGCTACTCTTAGGAGCTTTGGGAGACTTTTTAATCGAGCCATCCTTGCCTTGCGTAGCATAGTCATCTTTTCTCTTACGATCACCGTAGGGGAGATCAGGGATTCCAACACTAGCTCTGACTGTTCCTTTTCTAATTGCTTCCGCTTTTTTAATAGCCCAATTAACTCCGGAAGTTCCTCCCCAGCCGAGCCAAGCAACATATCCATTGTCCTTCCAAGGCGTTGACTTATACTTTGGGTCAATCGCTGCATTTTTTCTATGGCGGTTAAACGCAGCCATACGAGCAATAGTTTCATAGCTTAGTTTTCTTTTTGATGCTAATTGATTGGCACGAGTCCAGCCAACAGATGTCATTCCCTTTACTTCCTTTCCATACTTCTTTTTCCACTCAAGAACTTTCTTAGCGTTGTTAGATGCAGATGAAGGATAGTCGTTGTAAGTAGCCATATAAATAATTTACAATTATTCTATAATACCCTTAACATCTAGGTAAGTATACTTTTCAAACACCTCTCCAGAAACGGATTTTATTAAAACCTTTTGATTATTTATATAAGATAAAGTAGATTTATTTAGCATGAAAGAAACATTGTCTACCTCATGCGTTAAAACAACCATCGAAAACTCAACCCCTACAGAGCTTTTAGCCTTGACAAATTCTGCTGATGAAATTAAATCGTAGTAATCCGTAGTTGTACCAACCTCATCTTCAGCCAAAAGATTAAAACCAGCAGAACTAACGTGTGATAGCTCGCCATTAAAAACATGATTAGGCTGTTCCACAAGTGTTCCGTCAGCAAACATTGTCCTATATATTCTTTGAGTAGTGGTGTTTAGGTTAGCCCTAGATATATAAGTTATACAGAAAGGAACAAGTATATTTGTTTCATTTGAAGGCGGATTTAGATAAGCAAATCTAGTTCCCATTTCGCTTACAATAGGAGGTACGTTTCTAACCACTCCCGCTTGCTCCTCGCTTATAATTCCTTGAACAACATTCTCTCCAGACTCAAAATAAACATCCCCGCAAAGAGATTTAAAGAATACAGAAGATTCTAGTTTTATTTCTAAATCGTCTACACCGTCAGTATTTAACTCTTGTATTGTCGATCCTATGGTTCTACCGTTATCATCTTCATCATCAAAGAAAAGTCCAAAGTCTTCGTTAGAAACAGATAAGTTTTTATACAGGTCTTTTGGTCTAAATATTTTTATGGATTTTAAGTCATCTACAGAATCATCTATAGAAACAGTTGATGTCCTTAATAAATGAATAGGATCGATTATAAGGTTATGAAACGAACCATCAAATTCATAGAACAACCCACACGCAAATCTCTTACATATTTTAGAGAGTAGTTCTTGTGGGCCAAATTCTACAGTGTTATTTAGAGAGTCTTTAATTATATACTCATCACTAGGAAAATAAGGTATAAAGTCTTTATTAGCCTTGCACTCAATATTCAGAGTAGTTCCAGCCATTTCAGTAACAACCTTGCGTAAGTCGTTTACACCATATATTGCGTTAGCAGAAGCATTCGACCTAAAGTGATTTAGATTGATCACGTTATTTACGATATTCCCACTTGCGTTAACAGGGGCGAAAGCAGTAATTGTTTCCGCAAAAATAGAACCAGAGATTGGCTCAACAAACAAGTTAAATCCATATCTACTATCACCAAAGAATGTAGTTTCTAAAAATTCATTTTCTGGTAAATACAAGTCTTCACTACTCCACTGCAAAGCATCTGAGTAATCTAGCTGTCTAGTAGAATCAAGTATCGCTGGTTTTTCCTGGCTTAACAAACCGAATAGCGCAGTGTATTTAATTGAATGGTCTGGCCCTAACGCATTAGTAAAGACTGGAGTTGACTTCTCTGAATCGCCAGCTACGGCTGTCGCATCTTGAGCCGCTAATACAATAGGCGCACCGTTGGAGTCTTCTAATCTTATTCTTTTCTTAGGATATCCATCTTCATACAAATCCATGTATACAGCAAACTTCATGTCTGTATTACCATTCTGAGGGAACAGCTTATAAACGAAACGATCCTCTTTTAACGTGGGTATGTTTAATGTTATGTTCCCGCTAGGGTTTGAATCATTACCATTAAACCATTGTATCCTTCCGTCAAAACTAATGTTGGGACAAAAGTATCCGGCTTCGCCCTGAGTGTCCTCCCCAAAGAAAGCGTTTAGTGCTCTCTTAATCCCGAACTTCTGATAAGTTGTGCTAGGCGTTGACGAGAAGTTTCCAAAAGAAGCGTAACTACCAAAGTAATTTGTAGAGTGAACTTTATTATTCCCGTCAATATCCGTCTCTGAACTTAAAGATTCATTTCTACCAGACTGACGGGATGCTCTTAACAAAGAAAACTTTCTAGTATTTACATCTTGCTTGGCTTGAAGGTTACCAGGAAGAACAACTTGTAGTTTTTCTGATTCAAAGTCTGGAATGGCTTCAGTTTCATTAATTCCAAAAAGCTTAGACTTTACACGAACAGGTATGCTTGAGGTGCTTAGGTAGGTTCCTATCTGCTTTAAATACTCTTTAACAGACAATGAAGGGATTATACCGGGGCGTTTAGTTCCAGATCCATATTCAGTGAACTGCCTCTTAGAAAATCCGTACTTTTCGACATCATTGTTTAAATCAATGTAGGGAAAGTTTACAATTCTGTTAACGTCTGGCTGAGTGCCAATTGTTCCCGCTTCCCCTCCGTTGGCGGTAGTGTCAAAGAAATCAGAAATCTCATGACGGGTTGTGTGAAATGAATCGGTAAGTATGTCTCCAATCTTTAAGTCTTTTAGTTCAGACATAAACCGAGACAAGAAGTCTTTTAACGATACGGTTATATAGGGTTCATCACTATTATACTCAAACTCCTCTACTTTAAGAATACCGTACAGCTCTGTTTGATCTGTATTATCTATATATATTCTATAGAAGTAATCCGACTTTGGATAGGAAGATACATCATCGGAAAGTGGATCGTAACCAAAAAACAATTTATTAGCAGATGATAAAGGTATTTTTATATCTGTGCTAAAAGGAAGCTTAACTTTAGTTATGTCTTTGTCATCATAAAACTCCGCATCATAATTTAAAACCTGATTCGGAAACAAGTCGATTTCAGTAAAGCTTACATTGTCCGTGCTTAAATGTAATGATAAATTCATCGTGTAGCTACGTTAAAAAGTATTTTTGTATTAAACACATTTTTTATTAAACCATAGTTATTGTCTCTCAAGGCAATACCATAGGCATAATCATTACAGAAGTCAGCAATGACCATCTTACCTTCATAGGCATAATCATCAAAGCTATCGAAAAATCTTTTATTCTCTGCATTTATTGAAAGAGTAAAGTCTTTGGATGTAGAATATTTCTTGTACTCATTTGAAAACAAACCGTGTGCAACCTCTACGTTGAAATCAATTTGAGATATTTTAGTGAACCCAGACGCTCTATAAACAGATGCGCCCAATACGTTAGCCGCTAAAACAGTAGCATCAAAAGGATATACGTTTGAATCAAATGTAAAGCTTGTACCGCTATCTCTAACTGCGGCTAAGAGATATATACCTTTTCTGAAATTACCAGATTTGTATCTAACGTGAACAATATCTTGGTCTTGAAACGAAAACGTAGAAGAAGGAAAGTCTATAGTCCCGTTATTCAAAAGTCTAATATTGCTGAAATTAGGGGCAAGTTCTTGAGCAATAACAGTTTTTATTTCGTAACTCATATTCTATCGTTTCTTTCTCTTAATCTTCTTGACGTTTCGTCAGTAGTTAAATCCTTAGAACTAACAAAAGCTCTGACAGGTTTCTTCATGTCTGAAGCTGTAGACAATGTAGCATTTGCTATTGCCTTTAAGTAATTTACACTTTCTTTTTCAGAATCAGCCATAGGGATGTTTGCGGCCTTAGCTGTGTCTATCAATCCCCCCATAGCAAAGCTGTGTTGTGCTACACTAGTGTTTGGTTTAACAGAACCGTTTATTCTTTCAAGAAGACTTCTATGGAAAGCTGCCGCCTTTTTATTGACGATGAACTCTCCACCCTCCATCTCGTATCCACCTTGACCTTGAACGGTAAACGGAACTCCTCCTTCGCTGTGGCTAGGCCCATTTACAATACCACCTTCTTCGAAGGTAGCTGGGAAGAACTTTCTTCTTCTTACTGCATCCGCTTTAGCAGCACCACCAGCAATTATTATTGCGTTACCAATAGCTGTTTGTACAGCAGCTTTTGGAGTAGGTGCGGTTGCAAAGTTTTTCAGCAAGTTACTAGCCACTGCTTCAGCAGTTTCTATACCTATGTTTATTAAATCATTTTTTTTCTGAGCGTCAAATATTTTCTTTTGAATCTCGTTCTCTTCTTGAAGCTGCTTTTTTCTTAGCTCTTCTTTTTTAGTTCTAAATTGAGACTCGGTGATTAACTGATTGTCAAGCTGAGACTTTAATATTTGTTCTTCAGTCTTATATCTGCTTCTAATAGCATCAAGCTCTTGATTCAGCCTGTTTTGAGTATTCTCTAACGCAGTAGCGTTATAAGCTTTTGCAGCATCCGTAAGTTCTGACAGAAGAAGGTTTAAAAGCTGATCCGTTTTTTCCTTGACCTTGCTTGGATCAACATCTAAGGTAGAAAGTATATAGTCTTCCAAAAGCTTTCTTTGCGATGAACTCAGGTCTTCCTCGCTTATACCAAACTTTTCAAACAAAGATGATAGTGAGTCCTTAACTTCTTGCTCTTGGGCTGGTGTAAGAGCAATCCCATTCTTTAATTGTTCTCCAAACTGCTCTCCAAAAGACTTAGCCAAACCTCTAGCTGCTGTCTCTAATTCTGGGAAGTCTATTTTAAGCTTTTGAGTTACAAGCTCAAATTGCTTTAACCTTTCCAAAGCCTTATCTAAAAGTCTTAAATCAAAACCTAAATCATCCCAAAGCTTTCTTTGATCAAGAAGCCCAGCTCTAGTTTCTTCTATGTAGCCATCTATAGTTTCTCTAGAGTTGTTTTGTATAACAAGTAAGGATTTCTGTAATTCTACTTGGTCTTTTATTAACTGTTTTTTCTTTTCTTCGTTTTTCTCACCTTCAATCTGGTTTTGAATAGTTTCAATTCTAAGCTTTACTTCAGACTGACGAAGTTTCATCGCTTCCTTTTCACTAGCGATTTGATTTTGAAGGGTTCTAAATTCTAACTCATATTCCTTCTGAGCAAAAACAAACATCTCTTTAGCTGTTCTCTCAATGTTTTGATAATTTGTTTTTTGCTGCTCTAAAGCCTCTAACTTAGCTTCCTCTACAGCAAGCTCCTCTTCACCATTCCATCCTATATTGCTGTTTATTTCTTCTTTAAGGTCAGCAATAGCTTGCTCTTGCTCCGTTATTAGTTCGTTTACATCAAAAACTTTTTTCCTAGCATCAAATTCTAAAGCAGCGGCTTGTTCTAGAGTCAACAAGTCATCTTCTCTCAAGTCTCTCATTCTCTCTAGGTCATCCGCAAATCTTCCGGCTATAGTCTCTCTAGCGTCATCCATCAGTATCTGCTTGGCTAACTCTGCTATTTGACCGCCTACCTCATCGACAGCAGCACCCATACCTTCAAGAGTTTTAGTGTAATCAACAGTAATTGTTCTAGCACCACCAGGGCCACTTCCAAAGGTAAATTCAACTTGCTCTCGGATTTCCTCTAACCTATCCTTGAGTTCGTTACGCTGTTTTTTAGTTGCTAATGATCCCCCTAAACTGTCAATTTTATTTTGAATATTTACAGCTTCTTCTGCTAAAGGATTGACTATACCATCTACTATTGCTCTTCTAGATACAATCGCCAAGTCTTTTCCGTCTTCTATGTAGGCACTTAAAGTTAAATACCTGTTTATTTCTTTACGATTTATTTCTAGTTGGCCTAAGAAATCTCTAGCTTGCTTTGTTAAAGACTCACCAAACACTTCTGAATTAGCATTAGACAATGTTTCCATTGCCAATGTTGTTTGGTAACCTTCCTCATCGATAATTCTCAAGGCTGCTTTAACTAAGTCCGAGTCCTTTATAAAGTTACCTATGCTAATACCAACACGGTTTAATGCCGAGTTCAATAGCTGCATATTACCTTTAAAGGTATCTATCTGTTGAGCCGCTGCAATGTTAGCCGCACCTACTTGATAGTATTTATCTTCTAAGTCACCTAACGCATCTACGTTTTCGATAAGAGATATCAACTGACCAGCGTTTCTCTTTCCAACTAGTTCAATCGCTTGTGCGAAAGAAATGTTTCTATCCGCCAACTGTTTAATTGCGCTTTCTAAATCACGACCAGATACCGAAAGCTCAGTGAATATACCACGAAGACCAGTACCAATACGAGATGCTGTAAACCCATTATCCGCCAATACAGCCATAGCAGAGGAAACTGTTTCGAAATCAGTACCGACTTGAGCTGCTAATGGCCCAACATACTGAATAGCAGTACCAAAACCTTCAAACGATAGTGCAGAAGAGTTAATGGTAGATACGAGAATATCAGATATTTTTTCTGTCTCGTTAGCAGTTAAATTATACTGCTTTAATATCTGACCAATCTTTTGTGCTACTGGCGCAACACCCTCACCAAGTGCTTGTGCCGTCCTTGCAACACCCTCAGTAGCATTAACGATTTCTTGAGTGCTGAAACCAAGCTTACCAAGTTCTGTTTGTAGTTTTACAATTTCCTCAGAGGTAAATGTTGTACTACCCGCCACATCAAGTACAGATCTAGAAAGCTCTCTTAGTTCTGTGTTCGATACACCAGTGACCGCTTGTAACTGCGCTAACTGAGCTTCATACTCTACAGATGCTTTAAAAGATTCCGTTATGGCTTTTTGTAAACCCTGGAAGATTTTTCGCAATGCGGCAACCGCTGATCCTACACCTGTTAGTGAACCAAGTGCTTTACCAATTCCTTGCCCCCTTAACCCACTAAGAAAACCACCACGGAAACTAGCTTCTCTTCTTTTACCTTGTGCCTCAGAGATACGGCCCTGAAGTTTTTCAAACTCAGCAGAACCTTCTTTGTATTTTTTCTTTACTTCTTGAAGATACTTTATTTCAGCATCTAATCTTTTCTTAGCAGAACCTTTCCCTGATCGTATTGCCTTTAAGTCCGCCTCTATCTTTGCCTTTGAAGCTCTTTTTGATTCTGCCTCCTCTTGTTTCTGAGCATCAGTAATTCGCTTAAACTTAGCGATTTCTCTTTTCTCAATCTCATCTGCATTGAGTTTTGCTATCTGAGCTTTCTTCTTTTCAGCTTCCTCATAAGCTAATCGAACCTTTTCGTTTAAGGCTTGCTCTCTTTTGTATCTAGCGATTACAACATCCTCTAGACTAAGCTCTCTTTGTTTTTTCTGATTAGCAGCATCTTGCTCCTTTAGCGCAGTTTCATTAGAAGCTTTTTGCGCTCTCTTGGAGTTGTCTATTTGCTCCTTTGTCAAAGACTTTATTGCACCTACAGTACCATCTATGTTTGTCTGTAGTTTCCCTTGAAGATTAGTGTATACCTTTAACTGCTCGGCATTATCCTTGAACTTTATCTTTTGCTGTTCAAGCTCTGTAGTCAAGCCTTTTTGAGCTTGTAGCAACTGACCTATCTTTTGGCTTAGAGCCTCGAATATAAGACCACTTCCTATACCTTGTTGTCTGAGGTCATTTATAACAACCTTCAAAGACTGAAGTGCAGATTGTAATGCACCGACTTTTGCCTGAATTGCTCCTTGTCCGCTTGCTGATCCAGCTCCCCCTCCAGAGCTTCCGCCCATTCCTAACTCTGCCATATTATATTCTACTAGCTATTTCTATATCTAAATCAAACAATAAGTTAACGCCAATAACCTCAAACCAATTTGTAATTGCCACGTTAAAAACTTTTGACAATTCTTTTTCTAGTTCAAAGGAGTATGGGTATCTTGTTCTTAATCTATTATTTTGTATAATGTCTTGCTGTATATTGTAGGCAATCATGTTTCTAGCAGAACTATTGTTACCATTGTAAACATAGGTATATTCCTTACCAGTATTTTTAGCCTTTACTTTTACTTTTACTTCAGCATCATAAAAAATTCCCTTCCTGTCCATCCAGGCTCTGATTACCCCCCTGTCTGGAAGCATCTGTCCCTGTGCAAGTAGAGGTGATCCTAAATCTGAATCTAGTTTCTGACCGTATTTACCCCATGGCGGGGCAACAGTTATTGAAACATTGCTTATTATCCCCGTTTGTTTGTCTACATTAGACTGAACTCTCACGGATGACAAGTATTTACTAGAGGATATACTTCTAAGAAGATTTCCAGTAACACTCTGGTTGTTACCCTTTATCTTACTTTTAAGCACTGACCGTATGCCGTAAGCTTTTAAAGCTCTAACAACGGCAGCCCGAAGCTGACCTCTTTGCGCTTGTGCAGAAATCATTGATTATCAATTCCTACGTTATAGTTTTTTCTAGAAAACGAAACAGTCAGGTTAAAAAACGCTGTCGTTATGTTTTCGTCATCTTCCATCACTCTAGTTATATCAACCTCATCAATATAGCAGTTCTCATCAACTTGTATTAAGTAGTCTTGAAACTGACCGACAACAAATATATTCTCTTCAATAGAGGTTATTGCTGCAAGTGTATCATCAGTCGGGCATCTGTCTATCAAAGCACAATCAAAAGACAAGGTGTATATAGGTCTACTTAAATCTCTTGATATATTGGAGCTACTAGGTATTAAAACAAGGGTTCTGTAATCGAATACAATGCTCTCCAAATCTTGCTCCGAGCCGAGCATCAAAAATTGATTAATCATATTATGATCATCAGCAAACTGCTCTACGGTTTTATAAAAGCTTACTAGATTATTCATGTATTCATTTCTTTAATTTACAATTTTACTCAAGGCTGCTTCTTGTCTTTGTTGAGCAGACTCTACCTTGTTCTTTTGAGCGAGATAACTCATCTCAGGTAAAACCTCAGCCATACCCAACATATATATTTCTGAATATCGAGTTATATCTTCGTGTGCTAACAGCCTGACTATAGAGTACCAATACCATTGAGAATGGAACTGAGCACCAGCCTCTCCAGTGTCCTCGACCTTTTCTTCTACCTCTTCGGTTTCCTCATTCACTTCGTAGAAAACACCTTTAAATTTTTTAAACAACATCTCTTCTCTGTCACCTAGGTATCTTTGCAACACATTATACAGGTCTTGAACAGGTGAGTTTAATAGTTTTTCACGGTGTTGTTGTTCTTCAATAGGGTTTACGTTGTCGAACTCGGTGTGGTGCTTTGGACGAAGCACTAATTCTAGTATAGCCAGCTCCATTTCCTCATCAGATTTGAATTTAGACTTTCCCGTAAGTATTTGCTCTAGCATTATGAACTGACCTAAGACCAAATCCATTACCCCTTTGTTGACCTTAAAATTCTCCTTTATGTAAGGCGTTATACTCTTGCTTTCTTTTATAGGATAAGTCGATTGCATCCTTTCAATCAAATCAAGCTTGTCTAAGGAGCTAACATTTTCAATTGATACCTTACCATCATCGTCAATAGATATTCCATTACAGACGCTTATATGCTCTTTAAACGTTATCATAGGAACATTGTTACACCCCCGTCTTGTTCTTCTCTTGCACAATAAGCTGCAATCGCTAGGCTCATCACCATATCATCATGCTTGCCCTCTGTGTTTGAAAACTGAAGGTTACCGGTTATTGGATTTCGCTTAGACTTAAAGTCGTAAAGCTCTTTTGTTAGCTCATCGTTAATTGGGATTGTAATCTCCCTATCCTCAAAAAGCTTGACCAAGTTCTTAACCATCTCTGGTTTGCTCTTGGTTGTGGTTAGGAAAGGTATCATCTTGTAGAGTCTATCGTCATCTGTGATGTCATCAAACAGCAAGTCATTGTTATTAACCTCGAAGTACGCAGCGGCTAACTTCTCATCGTGCTTCAAGTAGAATCCCTTTATCCTGTCCTTGAACTCATCGCTATCCATGTTCTCCTCTTTGTAATTGAATCGGTCTATATCTATCACATCGTAGTTCTCCGTGATTGCCGTGAGTACAGTGTAATCCTGAGCCACACCGATATCCATTCCTATGTACAGTCTCTCGTACTCCTTCTCCGTTGTGGACACACACTCCTCGATGTTGCTGAAAAGAGTGCTCGAACTTACAGGCTTGCATAGAAACTCCTGGTCGAACTGTGATCGTGTCATCGACTTCTTGATACCGAGTACAGTTTTAGAAACCTTGCTGTCTTTTAAGTCTAGGTAAGTCCGCTTAATGCTTCTTACTTGTTCCCAGTTGGCTTCTACCTGTCCATCCTTGTACCATTCGTAAAACCAATTTGGGCCGTTGAATGTCGAGGCCGCACATACATTTCCGTTGGTACGGGTTACCATAGGTAATAGTACCTCGTTTATAAAATCCAACTTCATGTATGCTGCTTCATCCAAGTAGATGAAGTCTAGTGTTGCACCACGCAAGTTATCACCACTGTCAGCAGACCTAAACTTAATAAAGCTGCCATTGTAAAAATAAAGTTCGTTTGCCTTTCTGTCATAACGCTTGACTATTTGATTCCACAACTCCTGGTGGTTACTGAACATCGCTTCAATGTCCTTCATCACTTTGTTTGCTTGATCTTGTATTGGGCTTACCCAGAACATTCGGTGTTTAGGGTTGTTTAATGCCCTCATCACACAATCGTTCTGCATGAAGAAAGTCTTACCCGTCTGCCTTCCCGCAACGATACAGCTTATGAAAGGCTGGTGATCGTGTACGAGCTGATTAAAATCCTTTTGCGGCTCAGTAGGTTTGTATAATTTAATCTGCATCTATATCCAAAAAGTCTTGTTGGTCGGTAGGCTCTGTTAAATCTATTGTGGCAGTGATATCAATCTTTGTCTGCTCGACCTTAGTCGGAGCCTTATACCCTTGCATATCGTTTATAATCCTAATCGAATCCATAGCAGCCTTCATATCCCCTTCCGAAAGAGCCAAGTCTCTAATCTTAATCAGTGCTGCTAGGTTAGTTCCCTTCGCAGCCTCTATAGACTTCATCTCTGAGTTAGCCATAGCCATTAACTCCCTGTGAAATGCCGTGCCTTGATTCCTACGATCACGATAATAACTTGTGTAGTTTAAATCACGAGCTATCTTGGATGTTGCATCGAAGCCTTCCTCATGTACTCTTTTAAGGAACTCTTCCTGTAGGGTGGTTAGTGAGCTACCGCTACCCTTAACGACATCCCCTTTCTTGTTTCTCTTACTTGGCATACTTCTTCTGTGTGTAGATAGGCATATTGTAAATCCCCATCTTGTTAGTGAACACGATACTGTCATAGGTCGGGGCAGACTCATCAAAGTGATACCACTTCCATAAGTTAACCTTTACCCTCTGGATACAACTTCCGCAAAAGGTCTTAGGGTTTTCCACGCTCCTAACATACCTACTCTTTCCGTACAGAGAATTGTGTAGCTTAAACATCTTATCCTTCATCTCACCCTTGGGTAATTTATTAACGGTTAAGTAAACAAACAAGTCCTCGTAGTCCATAGCAATCTGTGTTTAAATCAATGTACAAGATAATGAATTTTTCCATTCATCACACTAAACAACCCCTTTATTATAATAAACTAGTATTATACTTTTACTTCCATAGTAAAAGTATTATAATAATAGTATTACTTTACTCTTCTACTATTATTATAATAGTATAAGGAGATGACTCTTCCCCCAAGTGGAGAATTTTCCAAGTCCAGCATTCAAAATCCCCCGCCCCCTCCGAGCAACTAGCGTAATAAAATCCTGGCAGATTTTCGGTCAGTCGCTTTAAAAATTTTTGGGGAAGTATTTGCAGAAAAAAATTTCGATATTTTGCGAATTCTTTTTAGGTATTTGTTTGGTAGTTCGTAGAATATTTGTATATTGAGGTATTAATAACAACAACAAAACAACGCTATTATGAAAACACAGTTAGAAAGGAAAGCAGAATTAATTTACGAATTTCGCCAAGTTACACAGCAACAAAATTCGAGGATTATCGATGTTCAAGCCAAGTTAATAGAGGGCGAATACAAAAGCGAGGTTTTCGACATGTTACAAAATATTATCTCAGATAATTTCAAATTATGGGATGAGCTTTTTGAATTAGAAAACAAAATCAGATAAAATCACGGCTTTGGGGGGTTGCCGTTTTAACCCCCCGTTTTTTATTATTTTATAATTTATTACACATGGAAAAGATTCAAATTTTAAATTCGAAAGGAAACAATGCAACAACCTTGCAAGTTTTCACTGCTGAAATTTACAAAGAAGTTATGCCTATTTTGCAGAAATTCGCTGAGGCTGAAAGCCTTGAAGTTGGGGGCGTAACTTTTGAAAAAGATGAGGCTACCATTAAAAGAGTGGACACAATTATGGCAAAGTTTGCTACCGATTGGCATTCGAAGGTGGGTAAAGCTAAAGTCAAAACAATAGTTGAATTTATCGACTAATTCTATATGGGGGGCGATCCATTCGCTCCCCTTTTTTTTATTCATATAAAACCTGGATTTTATGAAAATTATTTGCAACGATATCGATTTTATTACTGATGAAATAATCATAATAAAAAAGAAGGTTTACCGCAATGGGCAGACCAAGAGAACACAAAAGAACAGAGCACCTTACGTTAAAAGAACCCAAGCAGAACTTGATAGAGAACGTGAGGACAGACTTTATAGAAACAATTGGAAATTATCGAACATAGGTAGCAGTGCTAAAAGTCAAAGAGTGGCTGACCTTAATTTAAAATACGGATTATGATATCTTTAGAACTTATCGCCTTATTATTTATAGGCACATCATTTGGAATTATAGGAATAGTATTAACTGAATTAGACAAAAGAACTAATGGAAAATAAGAACAAGATTGATGCTCTTTACTTGGAGATAGATAGAGCATTTTTAGCTGGATTTTCATCTATAGCTATTTACAATATGTACTCAGAAAATGTGAAAGCACAGCAGTATATAATCGAATGGCATTTCGATGAAGAACTTGAAATGGCTTTTGCCGATAATTAGAAACCTTTAAAAACAAATATCGTGAAAAACAAAAAAGAAACTACGCTAAAAGTGTGTGACTTATTACACACAATAAGCCTTCTGCAAAAAGCAGTTACTGAAGGAAATGAAATCCTTGTGAAAGCTTGGATAGAAGAAGCAGAAGTTGATATTGATAAAATAAAAAATTCTTTATAATTATGGAAAGAAATACATTGATCAAAAACCTTGAAAAGAAAGGTATATCCGTAGTAGGTTATAGCGAAAATTTTAATGGTGTAGGAGGTGGTATTTGGATATCAGCAGAAGAACCCGAAAACGAATACTTCTTTAATTACTATGCAGAAAGTAGGGGTTATGATTTAGGAGTAAGAACCACGCTAATTGAATTTCTTGGTAAGCGAGGTTGGTATGCTGAGTGGAACGATCCAGGCACAATTTTTATATGGACAGATTAAAAACAAATATCATGAAAAAAGGATTTCACATTATAATGAAATAATGAAAGTTTACTTACAAATAGTTTTAAAGAAACCCTTGAGATATCTTGAGGGTTTTTTTATGGCTACAATTAAAGTTGTATATGTCCGTAAATTTTCGTATATTCACTATGTTAATAAAGGGGTTGATAACCCTATAATCTAAATTATTTTTAAAATGAAAACAGCAGAATTTAGCACAAAAGTGCAAATCACTCTGGAAATCATTGGTCGGATAGATGCCCGAACATATTCAGAAAAAGATTTATTAGATGATTGGATTTATTGTCAAGTTACTGACCATAATTCCGAATGGAAAAAGGTAGAAATACTTAAAGAAGAACTAACTGATTTTGATACAATTTAATATGAAGTTAAAAGAATTAAAAGAGTCGGTAGGTTCATTAAGTGCGCCTTCAAAAATGCCTTGTAGCGGTTATTCGATTCCCGCAAAAGAATGCAAGGTAGGTTCTCGTTTAATAGACGTAGAAAATAGCACTTGTAGTGGGTGCTATGCTTTAAAAGGAAGATATGTATTTCCCAACGTGCAGAACGCAATGTATAATCGTTATAATTCCCTAATGAATGATATAGATTTATGGGAAAAAAACATGACAACTTACATAGGGAAATATCGCAAAGGCGATAAGAGATATTTTAGATGGCACGATAGCGGTGATCTTCAAAGTATCAATCACTTATCTGCAATAAACAACATAGCTTTATCTTTAGATGGTGTGCAATTTTGGTTGCCAACAAGAGAGATAAAAATTGTAAGAACTTGGCAGAAACTATATGGTGAATTTGCGCCTAACTTAATAGTAAGAATATCTGCACATATGAACGATGCACAACCTAACCACAATATTACGGGTTATGCTTCAGGCGTTATCGATAAAAACACAGAATTAAATGGAAGAAAATGTCCCGCTCCTAATCAAGATAATGAGTGCAAAGATTGCAGAGCGTGTTGGACTGCTGAGACAGTTCTTTATCACAAGCACTAACATAAAAGTAGTCGATAAATTAGACATCGAAGACTTAGAATTTGAATCAATTTTTAATCATAAATAATAACTAAACAATTCATTATGACTACCAATCAATTCGCTAAGAAATTAGCAGTAATCGCAAACGAAAGTGGATTCTTGTATAAGGATATGCTTGACCAAGACACGTTGTTTGAACTTGCAGATTCTATCGCAAATCTTTTGATAGAAGCGAACAAAGATAACTCAGTATCAACGAAGACATTGTTGGAATTTAACCACGTTTTTTCAGTAAAATAAAGACCATGATAGACTACAGAATTTCATATGTTAATAGTTATGGAGAGGAGCGCATTGCTCCTTTCATTTTTAGCAACATTGCAGAAGCAAGACAAACAAGAAAATTGTATCAAGAAAAAGGATACCATTCGATAAGTATTCTTGCGTATAGAACGGAAGACAATAACCCTATAAACAACAAATAAAATGGGAGCAACTTTAGAATTTAAAGAGATAGAATCAAAAGATTTTTTAACGGCAGTTAGAAAACTTCAAGATGATTCTTATTCAAGCGATCCGTATAGCGGAGACTTTAATACTTGTCACGAGTTCTACAATTACACATCAAAATTTGATGATGTAGACCAATTCAGTGATTGGGTAGAAGAAGATGGAGGAAAGAGAGAAGCGTATTCCTATAGATATGGAGATGGTCTTTGGCTCTTTGGCGGATGGTGCGCCTGTTAATCAAGAATTATTAATCTTATAATTTATATATTATGTCTTATCAATCATTCAAAGACATCGTTGCTGATTTACAAAGTAGCGGTACAATTTTCGGAGCGGAGTACATCAAGAAAGATGGAACTCGCACCAAGGTAAATGGGCGTTTTGGTGTCCATAAATTCGCAAAGGGTACGGGGGTTTCTTCCCCAAAGGTGCTGACTATTTGGGACAACAATAGAAAGCGTTACACTTCACTAATTCCAGAAAGAATCTTGAGTATTTCTTGTTGGGGAAGAACGTATAAAAGCATCCCTACTATATTAAGAGAGCGGTTAGAGGATGCGACAAGCAGATAACCTAATTATAAAAGCAGACTTGAATCTTCTTTACGGAATCCTTGGAGAATTTGTAGAAATAGCAAAGCTCTTCGAGGATTCTAAAGAGATGCTGAAGTTGTTGCAAAAGCTTGATGGGTTTGTAGCAATACACGAAACAAGATGTAACGATTTAATGATGCTTAAAGATAAAGTAGATACTGCAAGAGCAGAATATCAAAGCTTGACCTATAAGTATAAAGGAACGAAGGAAGCTTTAGAGCTTTTAAGGGAAGCACATAACGAATTATTAAACAGCAAATTATGATATTAAATGTATTGATTGCTTGTGAAGAATCTCAAGCGGTAACTAAAGAGTTTAGAGACTTAGGACACAATGCTTATTCTTGTGATATTTTACCAAGTAGTGGTGGGTATCCCGAATGGCATATTCAAGGCGATGCTTTGAAAGTAGCATACGATTCCTCGTATGAATGGGACATTATGATTGCACATCCACCTTGCACTTATTTAGCAACGAGTGGCGCAAGATGGTTGTATAATAAAGATGGTACAAGGAACGAAGAGCGATGGGTAAAACAAGCAGAAGGCTTGGCGTTTGTTCGTAAACTAATGGAAGCACCTATAGACTATATAGCTATAGAAAATCCAGTAAGTGTTATTAGCACTCAAATAAGAAAGCCCGACCAAATAGTTCAGCCATATCATTTTGGAGATGAGGCAAGTAAAAGAACTTGTCTTTGGTTAAAAAACCTTTCGCCTTTAATCCATACGGATGTGGTTGGGAAAGGCGAGATGAAAGAGTGGATCGATGAAAAGAGTGGTAAGACTAAACGTCAAGCGAAGTGGTACTACGATGCTTTATTAAAAGCAAAGACTCCCGAAGAACGGAGAACCCTAAGAAGCAAAACCTTTAAGGGTATTGCTATGGCTATGGCTGACCAATGGTCTGCCGAGATTGAGGGAGATGTGCAGATGTCTCTTGCCTTAAAAGAAATAGAAAACTTACAATTAACTTTTAAATAAAACATTATGCCTAATTGGTTTTATTTCTCTTTAGAAGTAGAGGGAAAAGAAAAAGATGTACAAGAGTTTGTACAAAATGTAAAAGGTTCAAAAGAGTTTGATACAGAAGCTTCAAACTTTGACTTTAACCATTTCATACCTCAGCCCGACAATATATTTAAAGACAACTTAGGGGAAAAAGAAAGGAAGGAATGTGAAGAAAAAGGTGTACCTAATTGGTACGATTGGAATGTAACTAATTGGGGAACCAAGTGGAATGCGAATGTAGATGTTGAGAATGGAGAGGGTACAAACTACCACACCTTTCATATATCTACGGCTTGGGCGTTTCCCTCGCCTATAATAGATGTGATGCTTGATAAGTATTCCCACCTTTCCTTTCAAATAGAGGGAGAAGAGGAAAGTCAATCTTATGGTGTATATATAAAGCACGATAACGGAAACACTCAATGGTTAGAAGAAGAGGGTTTAATGGTCGATGAAGAGAATGGTCGAGAGATATATTATAAAGAAGACAAAGAATCTTTCTGCTACTTAGCTTATTACAAAGATGATGATAGCTTAGTTGAAGATCAAGAAGATTTTTATCCTGGAACTAAATACTCTTGGTCGTGAAAAAAATACTTAGGAAACGTAAACACATAAGGTATCTACAATCTACCATTAGAGATTTGCATTGGGAAATAATTAATACTTCAATGCAAAGTACAAATGTAGGGTGGACAAATGAAACAACGGACTACATAGTTAATTGTGCGAAGCTTATTCGAAAGTATGAACGAAGACTTAAACTGCTAAAATACTAATGGTATTGATTTTAGACTTTATATGTTTGGCACTATCATTTTTTATAGTGCTTGGAATTTTAATTTTAATTTACGATGGAAAAGATATTTGGAGAAATGGATGGTAATATCCAAAACATTCACTCGGATGATGACTTTTGGTTTGGTCTATTTGGGAGAAAAATGGGATTAAAAAAAGTTTACCCTTTTGCGGAGGGGGACACTTACTTCACTATTGAAGATGGTCAAGTAGTAGAATCTACTTGGGATTGTGTAAGCGAGGAAATTTTTGATGATGATGTAGAAGAAATAATGCTTTACTTCAAGTCAGAAGATGATGCGAATAAATTCTTAAAACAAACGCACTGATATGAAAGATAAATTTATAGCGTACTTACAAGTACAAGAGATAGGGGCTTACAATATGTTTGACCCAAGAGCAAGAGACTTAGCGCAAGAATTTTGTGAAGAGGAAATAAGCCTTAAAGATTGGGTTGTAATGATGAGAGAGTATAGCTCTTTGTATGATAAATATGTAAAAGAATAGTCATGAAGGTATTAGAATTATTTGCAGGTAGCCGTTCCATTGGAAAGGTTGCCGAGCAATTTGGTTGGGAAGTTTTCTCAGTAGATATCGAAGCCTTTGAAGGTGTAGATTATGTAACGGATATTATGGATTTTGATTACATCAATGTTCCGTTTATTCCCGATATCATATGGGCATCGCCACCTTGCACTTCTTTTAGTGTAGCGAGTATTGGTAGACATTGGAATAAAGACCGAACTCCTAAGACTGATAACGCTATCAAGGGTATGAATATGGTCAAGAAGACTCTGGAAATTATTCAACATTATACTTGGCACAATCCAAGACTCTACTACTACATAGAGAATCCAAGAGGTATGTTAAGGAAGATGGACTTTATGCCTAATGATTTTAGAAAGACCGTTACATATTGTCAGTATGGAGATTCTAGGATGAAGCCTACGGATATTTGGACTAACAATAGGAATTGGATTTCAAAGGAGCCTTGTAAGAATGGTTCGCCTTGTCACGTTTCTGCTCCAAGAGGATCAAGAACAGGCACTCAAGGTCTAAAGGGAAACTACGAAAGAAGTAAAATACCTACTGAACTATGTGTAGATGTTTTACTATCTTGTAGTAATCAATTACATTTATAGTAATATAGGGGAGGCTCTATGCCTCCCCTTATAAATTATTATATTATTATTATTTATTATTATTATATTAATATATATTATAATACCTATGACACTAACTGAAAAAAAATTGAAGGAGTTCTTTCCGACTGACAATAGGTTCATCTTCTATGTAGCCAAGAGGTACGGAATGAGCCTGTACACTGATGACATAGTGAACGATGCGAGATACCACTCCATAGTCAACCTAACGAGGTATCTCAAGAAGTATGGGTGGGACTTCGAGTCCGAGGGAGAAGTTGTCTCAGCGGTCATGTATTCGATCCGTTATGGGATACTCCACGCTTATGGCGAGTACAAGAAGTTGAACGAAAGGAACTTGGATATAAGACTCGCATCCGATTTTATCTTTGATGATGGCGATGAACTATACACCACCTACACTAAGAACCTTGCCGTTGAGGATGAAGAACAAGGTGGTTTAGTTTTCCTGTATAAGAATGCCGTAGAACATACGCTTACGGAATTAGAACGTAAGGTCTTGGATATGATGATTGATGGTTTCAATCTAGTAGAGATTGATAAGTGTTTAGAGTTAAAACAAGGACAGTCTTACTTAGCTAAAAAAAGAATACAAACGAGATTTAAGAAAGCAATTAAATTAGAAAACAGAAATGAGAAACAACAAGAGTTTACCAGTGCTACTAACAAAGAACAAGTACAAAAGAATTTGCAATTTGTACGAGAGGATAACTGGTATAAATCCGTTATCGAAGACGAGAAGAAGAGAGGTCGTTATATCAAGGCAATGTCTTTTCTACATCCTGAGAAGGAAGTACAATATGAAGTATCAAATGGTGGGGTGGTTAGCAGATAAGAACCACGCAACGGTGATCCACTCAGTTAAGGTCATGAAGGATATGCTTGAAATAAAGGATGGTATGACGCTTAGTTCTATTGAGGCATGGGAGAGGGTCTTCAATATGGAGTTCGGCTCGGAGGGTGGACTTAAACACGCATTCGAGATGCAGTTGGACAAACTCGTTATAGAGAGTGGTCTAGAACATAGCATTGTGGAAAGGCTGTTAACAAATAGAGCAGAAGATATTAGAAAATTACAACAGGATAGTGTATCTTTGTAGTAATCAAGTTTAACTTAATACTTATAAACTATGAGCAAGTATCAGTTTAAGACTACCAACATTAAGGGTAAGCAGTATGTTGAAGTCAATGAAAGAATCAAGTTCTTCCGATTGGAAGAGAAGTACAATGGTTGGTCTTTGAGTACCGAGGTGGTGCACTTAGATGAGAACTCTTGTGTTATCAGAGCGACAATCTGTAACTCAGATGGTATGGTGATCGCTACAGGATTTGCCCAAGAGGACAAGTCTTCATCCTACATTAACAAGACAAGCTATGTGGAAAATTGTGAGACTAGTGCCTGGGGCCGTGCTTTGGCTAATCTCGGTATTGGTATTGACACTTCTATTGCGAGTTCAAACGAGGTGGCCATTGCTATCGCAAAACAAAACAGTAAACCTCAAGCTTCGGCTCCGGAAACTACTTCGCTGAAAGAACTTACTGATGATGTAAAGAATCGTATGATTGAAGCAGTCAAGGATGGTAAGAAGGAAGCCGTAGAGAATGCGCTTGGCGGATACAAGGTTACTGCTAAGGTTAAGAAAGAAATTCTATCTGTCTAATGAATGAAAGCACGCCAACAGGTTTAAGGATTTTGCAAGACAATTTTAAATTAGAGATTGTAAAGTCTGAAGACGAACAAGAGTTCTATTTAGTATTTGACATTTGGGGCGAAGAGATTTGTCCAATGTCTTTTTCCAGACACGAACTTGGAGATGTTATTTATAAACTAGAAGAACTTTTATAATGAACGCAATAGAGAAATTTAAGGATGATGAAGCATACTATGCTGACAAGGATTACTTATCCAATAGTATGTTAAAGCTTTTAAGACAGTCTCCTACTAAGTTTCATTTAATGAGACAAGGTAAGTGGTCTTATCCCTCAGCATCTTTCTTTGATGTGGGTACAGCACTTCATGCTTTATTTCTCGAAGGCGTTGATAAGACGATCCTTTGGAGCGGAACAAGAAGAGGTAATGATTATAAAGAGTTTAAGGCTACACACCAAGATAAGTTAGTCTTACCTAAAAAAGATTATGACCTTGTTCACGCAATGCACGATAAACTGATGAGGCTCTCGGAAGTTAGTGAATTGATGGGAGATAGTTTCGAGCCAGAAGTTCCTGGTATTATGAACTTAGTAACTGAATCTTTTGCTGAATTAAAATTTAAAGGCAAAGCAGATGCTCTAGTTAATAAGGATGGAAGAAAATATCTCGTAGACCTAAAGACAACTGCTAAGAGTTTAGATGACTTTAAGAAAGGTGCGAGGTGGATGATGTATAACCAACAAGCTTACTTATACAGTAGGATTTTTGGTGTTGATGATTTTTATTTCTTGGTTATAGAGAAAGAGTTTCCTTACGAAGTAGGAATATTCAGGGCGGGTGTTGACTTCCTACTTAGTGGTCAGCACGAATTTGAAACATCCGTGAGCTTATACGAGGAACTCTTTCTTAATCAAGATTTTAACCCCTATAATGTGCGCTATGGCGAAATTTAATAAGTACGAGAATGTGTGTCTGCACGCTTGTTCATCCGTAACAGGTGTGAGTATTGTAGACATAATGAGCAATAATAAAAAGCAAGAGGCTGTAATGGCTAGGGCTTTGTCTTGCTCGGTATTAAAATTCTGTGGCTTTGGAATCCGTGAGATTTCAAGAATCACGAACACCGATCCTAAAGGAGTGTCTGTATATATATCCGGGCACGATGATAGAATGGATGATGTTAGATACAAAAGGTCTTATGCAAAGGCTGTATCTTTTATTCATACATATGAAGAGTTTTCTGATGAAGGCTTGAATGATAAGGTTCAAATATTATATGAGAACCTTATGGAATTAAATGCAAAGTACGATCACCTAGAACAATTATTAATAAAGTAAATTAAATCAAAATGGCAGACAAGGTATTTGTAGGTAAGACAACAGTAGTCGATACGAAGTATGGACAGATTGTTAAAGTGGCATTAGGCCCACAAGATTTCGAAGTTCTAACCAACTCGAAGAACGAGAAGGGTTGGGTTAATCTTGAGATTAAAGACAAGCGTGATGGCGGTAAGTACATCCAACTCCAAGGAGAGTATAACGCCAAAGCAAAACCAGTAGCGGTAAACGATACTGATGATGGTTTACCATTCTAATTTTTTCCATGTTTTATTTGTTGTAACAGTAGGGGGGCAATGCCCCCCTTCTTTAACTATAACCTTTAACACCAAAGAGAGATGAAAACACCAATGCAAGAGTTGATTGAGACATTTGAAGAAATGCGCTCTCCTATTGATAGTAAAGTAGATGTAGACTTTGCTATATCACTTGTTAAATCAATGCTTGAGAAAGAGAAAGAGGTGATGGAGTCTGCTTGGCAAGATGGTATGTATGAATGTGACGGAGACGGAACATTTGAAGATTTCTACAAAACCTTTAACACCAAAGAGAAATGAGTTTATTTAAATTATGGTTAGCACTTGCACCATTATACTTTGTACTTATCGGTATCTATAGAGAAATTAATAACACTAAAATGAAATGAAAGAGAAATTAATTAAAGAGATTAAGGAGAGTTTAGAATTTGCTAAATCTCGTGGAGAGTTAAACCAAGAAGCATCTTGGACATTTGAACAAGGAGTACTTCTTGAATATGCGGAAGCAGAGTACATTCTTGAATTGCTTAAAACAAAAGAGTGTCCGTTCTTTCCAACAGTGAACACAACAAGCGCTACTATATGTGGTGTTTGTGGTAAAGAGAAATTTGAACATAACCTTTAAAAAAAAATAGAAATGAAAACAGAAATTAAAACAATCCAAGAAATCATTGACGGAGCAGATTGCCCACTACCTATTGAAACAATCCCTAACTATATGGGTGTAAATCTATGTAGTGTAGAGGCAATCAGTTGGACAAGACAAGATGATAACCAACTTGTAAACCTTACCATTCATTTTACACCGAATAACGATAACCTTTAAAACAAAACAAAAATGAAAGCAATAGAACAATTACTAAACGAGTTTAGAACTTGGCAGAAAGAGTGGGACACATCCAATAAAGGAATGAACGCAGAAGATTTCTGCGCCTCACTTGAAGAAAAGTATGAGGTAACCTTTAACACCAAAGAGAGATGAAAA
>Ga0206123_10000452_pt1 | contig 40441 bp, 27 predicted proteins | sample Helgoland_Spring_2_FD_160086 | JGI IMG/M metagenome (GOLD analysis project Ga0206123, IMG submission 160086) | Pelagic subsurface seawater microbial communities from Kabeltonne, Helgoland, North Sea - Helgoland_Spring_Bloom_20160316_1 | ecosystem: Environmental > Aquatic > Marine > Epipelagic ...
CAAGGAACCATTGGCCCCATGCTTGAGAATTACAAGTCACAGTTGTTCTGGAATTTATTTATGAATGCCCCAGAGATTCGAGAGGGCCTACACAGTCTTGGTTACACCTCAACAGAGCATATCCTGACTGAGCCCTCACAAAACACACCTATAGACCAGATTCAGGTTTTCCCAAACCCTGCAGCTAGTGTTTTAAAAATGTATACTCCAAGCACCATGGTTGGAGCTACCTACAGTATTTATGATGATCTAGCAAGGGTTGTCCTTACAGCTGCTATAGAAAGCGTGAGTACTTTTATTGATATTAGCGGGTTGCCCAGTGGTGTGTATTATATCTGTGTAAACAACCAAGCAAGTAAACACAAGCTCATAAAAATATGAGCCAACCAAAAAAATGGATAGGCAGTGTATTGGTTTTATTTTTATTTATCTTTAGAATATGAAAAACTTAGTAATTATTGGGCATCCAGATAAAAAATCATTTTGTTACAATGGCATCTTTGAAACCATTAAAACAAACATAGAGTCTAAAGGGCAGGAACTTAAAATTATAGATTTATATAGCGATAGTTTTACAAGGCCCCGAACCAAATTAATTGCCTCCTACAAAGATCTTATTACATGGTCAGAAAATATTTTTATCATATCTCCTGTGTGGTGGTTTAGACTAACACCACGGGCTGAAATATTCTTCGACGAGGTTTTTACACCAGGATTTGCCTATCAATTTGTAAACATTACCAAGCTGTATGCCTACCCCAAGCCATTTTTAAAAAATAAAAAAGTGAGAACCTATATCACTCATGGTGCCCCTGCACTACCGGTTCGTACGCTGTATTTAAACTCTGTTAAATTACGTCTTGTAATGGGGGTGTATACTTTTGTCTTTGGATGGAGATTGTCTTTATTTCTAAAAACAAACCAGTTTTGGTCTGTTCCATTTGTTAGTGATAAAACCAGAGCCAAGTATTTAAAGCGTGTTGAGCGCAACACCCTAAAAGATATACGAGCTTAAAAATAACCCTATGTTAAAATAATCACAATCAATGGTGTACCCTTTTGGGGATTCACCCTATTTTTGTAGGTTTATAAAAAATTGATATTATCAAAGAAGAAATGGATTTATTACAACAAGCAGCTGAGTTTGAAAAAGCTAAGATGAGTCATATGTCTACCAGTGATCGTGTACACGCATCACGTGAGGCTAAAAGGCTTGTGCTTGCTATCAACGAAATGTATAAAAAAACCAAAGATGAAAAGCTAATGGACGCCATGAAGCGCATCACCGCGAAAAAGAAAAAAATAGAAGTTCGCCTCAAAGGTAGGTCTGAAATTTCTTAATAGCACACACCAGCAAAAAAGCCGCTTGAAATTCAAGCGGCTTTTTTTTGATGGAAGAAATTACAACAATGATACCTCGCCGGTTTTTATGTCATACATAGCTCCTACTACTTTAATTTGACCAGAGGCCTCCATTTCACTTAAAACTGGGCTCATCGCTCTTAGGTTATCTATAGCCAAGTGTACATTTTTTATGGCTACTTGATTCACAAAATCAATGTTACCAGAGGTACGCATTGATGCATCTGTTGGTTCTGTTACCGCAGTAACAGCAGGAGCTATTTTATCTAGCATTCCTGTGAGGTTTCCTAATGTAGCATGATCACATGCTCCTTTAACGGCACCACATGCTGTATGCCCTAAAATAACAACAACCTTAGTACCTGCTAATTTTGTAGCAAACTCCATAGAACCTAAGATATCAGTATTTACAAAGTTTCCTGCAATACGAATACTAAAAAGATCTCCAATACCCTGGTCAAAAACCAATTCTGCAGACACTCTAGAGTCTATACAGTGTAATACTGTTGCAAATGGAAATTGTCCTGTGCTTGTATCTGCAACCTGTTGCCTTAAATCTCTAGAGACCTGAGTATTGGTTACAAATCTTTTATTGCCATCTATTAATGATTGTAATGCTGTGTCAGGGGTCATGGCCGCCTGTGTTTGTTTTGTATGTGCTATCATAATTATACTTGTGCTTTAAATTTATTTTAATTTAGGTCTTAAGGTAAAAAAGTCTATAAAACTTTTTGGATTTTCTACAGTCCCCCTTTCAGAAATTAATTTGATAAATATATTTCTAGTCTTTGCCTTTTCTTGAAAATCTTCTAAAATCTCGATGATATCATTGTCCAAATAACGTGTTTTTGTTACATCTAGCTCTAATCTACTGTCTTCAGGCAAAGCGTCTAATTCTTTTAATATAGCCCCTTTGTTAAAAAAAGTAACTTCTTCTGCTAAGGTCATTTTTACTGTAACAGATCCATTGCTTTTATCTTCCATGTGTAAAAAATGTGAATTTTGATAACTTTTAATAAGTATAACAACAATACCCACCATTAAACCCATTGCTATTCCAACGAGTAAATCTGTAAAAACAATCCCCAGTACAGTAATGGTAAAGGGTAAAAATTGTTTCCAACCAAGGGTATACATTTTTTTAAACAATGAGGGTTTGGCAAGCTTATATCCCACAATAAGCAATATAGAAGCCAGCACAGATAAAGGTATTTTGTTTAACAATGTAGGAATCAACACTACAGAAATCAATAACAAGAAACCATGAACAATAGCAGACAGCTTAGTTTTTCCACCAGATTGTATATTGGCAGAGGATCTAACAATAACTTGCGTTACGGGCAAACCGCCAATTAAACCAGATACAATATTTCCAGCACCTTGGGCCAGGAGTTCTTTATTGGTAGGTGTGACTCTTTTTTGAGGATCTAGCTTATCTGTAGCCTCAACACAAAGAAGGGTTTCCAGACTGGCAACAAGAGCAATGGTAAATGCCGTAACCCATATGGCAGGATTTGTTATACCAGAAAAGTTTGGTGTACTAAACTGTCCTAAAAACATATCAAAACTATCAGGAACTGGCACACTTACAAGATGTTGTTGGGTAATCCCAAAAAGCTGACTGTCTTTAGTAAATATGAAATATAAAACGCCAAAGACAACGGCCACCAAAGGACCTTGTATGAGAGTAAATATCTTTGCTTTTTTTGAAAGAACAGAACTCCACAATAGTAAAATTACCAAGGCTACTACTGCTATAATTGTTGGCCCAAGGCTTATACCATTAATAGCATTTAAAATTCCAGAAAAGAAGGTATCACCTTCTACTTGAAAAAACATAAGATCAGCCTGCTTTGAAGCATCATAGCCAAAAAAATATGGAATCTGTTTTAAAATTATAATGATACCAATACCGGTAAGCATTCCTTTAATAACAGAGGATGGGAAATAATATCCAATGATACCTGCTTTTAAAAAACCAAATATCATTTGAATGACACCTCCTAAAACAACTGCTAATAGGAAATTTTCAAAACCTCCTAAACTACCAATAGCTGTAAGTACAATGGCGGCCAATCCAGCGGCTGGTCCACTAACACCTATTTGAGAGCCACTCAAAATACCTACTAGTATACCCCCTACAATACCTGCAATTAGTCCAGAAAAAAGTGGAGCTCCACTGGCCAATGCAATACCCAAGCAAAGAGGCAGGGCAACAAAAAATACAACGATACTTGCAGGTAAATCGTTTTTTAAATTTTTAAAAATATTCATAATATGTGTGTTTCACTGGAGAAAAATACCTCTCTAGTGTATTGTTAAAATGTAATGAAAAGAAAAATTATTTGCATCGCTTTTTGGGCAATACAAAAGTGAATGACAAGAATCTATGATTCTAACTCTGGAGGGGGATTACTTATTTCTAAAAATACAGAGCCAAATATAGTGTTTGGTCCTTGAGCAATTTTATTTGAATATGAATTTGAGAAAACAATAGTTAAAGGGGTGTGATGGGTTGTTATTTTGTTTTCTTCAGAGAGTTCTTTCTCTTGGTTGTTTTTGGTTTCATTTTCTTTCTCAGACTCTGTATCAATATCTATAACCACAACAGTATTTTCTCCAGAAATCAGAACAGAGCTCAGTATTGGCTGTCCTATAAAGAATAATAACACTGCTATACTAAGCAAGGTTTTATGGGCTTTTATGAAAGAAAATGTACTCAATTTTATATCAGTTTGTGTTAGTTAAAAACTAAGCTATGCTGGTTTGTACCACAAAAAAGGACTTGAACCTATTTTTTATACCCCACAAATATAACAGCTACTTTGTAAATAATTTTAAAATTAATAGTATTAATACAAATTTAACCTTTGCTGCTAAAACCCAAAACATAAAAAAAACCTCAACATGTATCACATTGAGGTTCTTTTCTGTGTGTTTTATTTATTTAAATACAATTACTCGTTTGGAGGCTTTGTTTGAGCCGTTGGTCAATGACACAAAGAAAACACCCACCGGTTGAGCACTAAAATCTAAGGTAGTAGTGTGGCTTTGCCCATTGCTATCAAGCAGCCCATTTAACACCTGTTGCCCTATTGTATTGTAAACGCTGTATGAAATAGCTCCAAAATCACGGGTTGTTGTGAAGTTTAGCTCATATTGCTTTGAACCTACAGACAGTATGGTGAACTCGCCACTATTAAACTCCTGATCAATTACAGATAATGCTGTATTGCTAATGGTTTTTGTAAATGAATCATTAGGTGTATTGGCATCTTCAGTCAATAAGGTACGAGCTTCAATCTCATACTCTTGTTGGGCTTCAGATAAATCTACAGTAGTATTAAAAGTGTAGGTAGCAGAGCTTTGTGGAGCAATTGTTTCTGTAAATGTTTCTGTAGCTAATAAAGTACCGTCTACTCGTAACGCTATATCAAAATCCTGCTGAGGATCTGTACCAAAATTGAATATTTTTACTGTTACAGTTTCTGCATCGGTTAAATCATCACCACTCACAGGTTGGTCAAAATTGTATACTCCTATATCTTCAGAGAAACCATTATTGAGGGTAAAAGAAGCAATACGTGTTCTCCATTGGTTCACCCCTTGAAAATATTCTGAAGTGTGCCAAAAGGTAACTCCATCTGGATCCATAGTAAGGTGTGCATAGTCTCCAAACCTGTTGGTGTTTGTTTGCCATCCTGTACCATCCCAAATAACGCCTTCAGGAAAAGTCATTTGCCCAAGCTCATCTCCATTGTAACGACCCGTATATCTGATACTTGCCGCTGTGTTCTGGCTGCTTAAGTTGTATGCCATACCAATGTTTCCATCTTGGTCCATGGCAGAGCTGCTCATGTACCTACTCTCTCCATCATCAGGAGCATAAGTTCCTTCTTGAAATAAAGACCAAGAGCTGTCTGCGTCTGTGTTACGAAGCTCTATCCAACGGATACCTCCACGTTGGCCACCCATATCTTCATTAAAAGTGATGACCCAAGAGTTATGATTTTGAAAACTTCTGTAATTTGCAGCATAACTGATGACTCCAGAGGCGCCATCCAAACGTTGATCTGTACTTGGCTGTCTAAAATCTCCCTGTCCGAATTGACGGAAAAAAGAATCAAAAGGAGCTGTTTCAATTTCCTGAGGTTGACTCACTGTTGAATTCCCTGGTGTTTCAAAGTCTGTATCTATGGTCCAAACTTTTATGTGATCATACGATACACCACCCCAAGACCCATCTTGCAAATACACAATAAAGGCTGGAGAATCTGTATCTGCATCTGGGCCCACTAGATTTGCAGGTTCTGGACTAATCACTGTAAATGGGTTTCTTACAAATTGTGGCAAACTGTATCCAATAATTGTTGGATCAGTATCACCATCTATCATGGACTGTCTGTCTAAAACATAAACCTTATCTCCTTGGTTTTTATTTGCGGTTAGGTAATACCCATCATGCCAAACAGCATAGTGAGGGTAATCTGGGAAAGAATCTAGTGGGTAATTATATAGATTATAAGCTCCCGTTGGATCTGGAGTTTGAGAAACACCAATAATAAGAGCATTGGTACCTACATTAAACTGGCTGACAAAAAAACGATCGGCAAGGTGATCATACATTACAATAGGATCGCCATTATTGTTACCGTTTCCTAAAAAAGTACCAAGTGCCACGGGGCCGGTTAATAAATTCCCAGTTTTATCAAATATTTTTACTACCAGGTTTACTGCATGGACGTAGTGGTTAGGTCCTACAGCACCAGTTGGGTCTGGAGGAATCGCTTGTCCTTCTTGAATAGAAGCACCTTGAAAATTTTGCAACACTGTTAAAGGATCTCTTGTTCCTTGCTCGCTCTGATACCCGGGATGTTGACCGTCTACAGGCAAATCGTTGGTGTCAATTACTGCATTTTTTTGTGTTGGATCAAATTTCTGCCTGATTTCTCTAGCATACTCAAATCCCTGTTCTTCCATTTGAGTAACACTCGGCATGTTACGAAGCGCAATGGTTGTACCCATAAAAGTACCTTGAGATACAGAACTTGGGCCTATTGTTTGTTGAGATAATGCATTCCAGGAAAATAAAATAGCAACGCCTACTACCAGGTTTTTTAAATTCATAGTGTAAAATTTTGTATTGTTTAGATTTCTTGCAAGATACTTCTTAAAGATGATTTGACGAGTATATTAAACATACTTAACGGAACTTTAAGATTATTTTTTGAGCAATATAATAACCCAACAACCTGCGGGCTAATAAATCAACTCACAATAATCTCATAGATGATTTTTGGAAGATTAAAACTGTTAAAAAGTTTCTCATAACCTAAACCAAATCAAGTTTTTTCTATAAAAAAATTTGAGAAAAAAAACTACCTTTACACTTTAAAAACTATCGAAATCCCATCAAGAATGATTCACTTTTTTGGAGACCTTACCACCAAAGTCTTTGCTGTACAGACAACCTCAGAAATTTCAAAACAGAGCAATGAAAAACTACAGTGGCTTTTTGGCAATGTGTCACAAATAGAGCAGTCCGCAATTGCGGATTTTTTTATTGGCCCCAGAGCAACCATGATTACCCCATGGAGTACCAATGCGGTTGAGATAACTCAAAACATGGGTATTGAAGGAATCATTAGGATTGAAGAATTTACTCCCTCTTTAAAGGATACTCAGGATTTTGATCCCATGTTATTTCAAAAATTCTCTGCTTTGGATCAAACAATTTTTGATGTTAGTGTGACGCCACAGGCAATTAAAGAGATTGATGATATTGCTGCCTATAATCAATCTGAAGGTTTGGCCTTAAATCAAGAAGAAGTTACATACCTTGAGGCACTTGCTGTAAAACTAGATAGAAAACTTACAGACTCTGAAGTGTTTGGGTTTAGCCAGGCCAATAGCGAGCACTGTAGACATAAAATATTTAATGGCACCTTTATCATTGATGGCCAGCAAATGCCATCTTCATTATTTAAACTCATTAAGAAAACCTCCAAAGAACATCCAAACCAAATTGTATCTGCCTACAAAGACAATGTAGCGTTTATCAAAGGACCTGTTGTAACACAATTTGCTCCAAAGAGTGCAGATAAGCCAGATTATTATCAAAACAAGGATTTTAATAGTGTTATTTCAATAAAGGCCGAAACACATAATTTTCCTACTACCGTAGAGCCTTTTAACGGAGCTGCAACAGGCTCTGGAGGAGAAATAAGAGACCGTTTGGCTGGTGGAAAAGGATCACTACCCCTAGCCGGTACAGCCGTGTATATGACATCCTACTCTAGGTTAGAAAAAAATCGGCTATGGGAACAAACCATCAAACAAAGAGATTGGTTGTATCAAACACCACTTGATATTTTAATCAAAGCAAGCAACGGTGCCAGTGATTTTGGAAATAAATTTGGGCAACCACTCATCTCAGGATCTGTACTCACCTTTGAGCATCAAGAGCACGCAAGAACATTAGGATTTGATAAAGTGATCATGATGGCCGGAGGAATTGGGTATGGCAAGGCTGAACAAGCCATTAAGGACACACCAAAAAAAGGAGATCAAATAGTGATTCTTGGTGGAGAAAATTATCGTATTGGAATGGGGGGTGCAGCCGTATCTAGTGCAAATACTGGTGCTTTTTCTAGTGGTATAGAGTTGAATGCCATACAACGCTCAAATCCAGAAATGCAAAAACGTGCTGCCAATGCCGTTAGAGCCATGGTAGAGCGACAAGAAAATCCTATTGTGTCTATTCATGACCATGGCGCTGGGGGCCACCTCAACTGTTTGAGCGAACTGGTAGAGGATACAGGAGGAAATATAAACATGGACGCCCTACCTGTGGGAGATCCAACATTATCTGCTAAAGAGATTATTGGAAATGAATCTCAAGAGCGAATGGGTCTTGTTATTGGTAAAAAAGATATCGATACCCTGCAACGAGTGGCAGATAGAGAGCGATCTCCTATCTACCAAGTTGGGGATGTTACTGCAGACCATCAATTTACATTTGAGAGTAAAAAAACAGGAGAAAAACCCATGGATTTTGCCTTAAGTGATATGTTTGGAAGCTCTCCAAAGACGGTCATGACAGATTTCACCATAGAGAGAAATTATACCCCTGCAACCTACGATGTAAAAGATATTGATAAATATATCTCTGCCCTACTAAGCCTGGAGGCTGTGGGTTGTAAAGACTGGTTAACCAACAAAGTAGACCGCTGTGTAACAGGTAAAGTTGCCAAACAACAATGTGCTGGGCCTTTACAGTTACCCCTTAATAATTGTGGTGTTATGGCACTAGATTATAATGGAAAGCAAGGTGTAGCTACTAGTATTGGTCACTCCCCTATCTCGGGGTTAATTGATCCTCTAGCAGGGTCCAGAAATTCTATAACAGAATCTTTAACCAACATTATTTGGGCACCACTAGAAAATGGGATTCAAAGTATTTCACTGTCTGCCAACTGGATGTGGCCTTGCAACAATCCAGGAGAGGATGCACGTTTGTATAAGGCTGTTGAAGCGGTAAGTGATTTTAGCATAGCCCTTGGTATAAATGTACCCACAGGAAAGGATTCTCTTTCTATGAAGCAAAAATATAAAGACCAGGAGGTCATTTCTCCAGGAACCGTAATTATCACCGCGGCAGGACACTGTAAAGATATCAACCAGGTGGTAGAACCTGTATTGCAAAAAGACAAAGGAAGCATTTACTATATAAATCTAAGCCAAGACAATTTTAAACTTGGAGGATCCTCTTTTGGGCAAATACTAAACAGCGTTGGAAATGAGGCGCCAACAGTAAAAAATGCTTCTTATGTAGCTAATGTATTTAACACCATACAAGCCCTAATAACACAGAACCAAATAGCAGCTGGCCATGATGTAGCCTCTGGAGGACTTATCACAACCTTGTTAGAAATGTGCTTTGCAGATACACAACTAGGTGCCAGGTTAAACCTCTCTGGACTTGAAGAAAAAGACACTGTAAAAGTTTTATTTTCAGAGAATTGCGGTATAGTAATTCAAGGATCAAATGATCAAAATGTTGAAGCTACATTGCATAAAAACAACATAGATTTTGTTCAAATAGGTACTGTTTCAACCAAAGAAGAGCTATCCCTTACCAACCACAAGGATACACTTAGTTTCAATATAGCTCAAATGCGAGATGTATGGTACAGAACCTCTTTTTTACTAGATGAAAAGCAGAGCGGAACTATGGCAGTTGATCGTTTTGAAAATTATAAAAATCAAGCCTTGCAATTTACATTTCCTCAACACTTTGATGGAAAAAAGCCCATTATAGACCCCGCAAAAAAACGAATAAAAGCTGCTATCATAAGAGAAAAGGGAAGTAACAGTGAGCGAGAAATGGCAAACGCCATGTACTTGGCTGGCTTTGATGTAAAAGATGTTCATATGACAGATTTAATACAAGGGAGAGAAACCCTAGAAGATATTAAATTTATTGCGGCTGTTGGTGGTTTCTCTAACAGTGATGTACTTGGAAGCGCAAAGGGTTGGGCAGGAGCTTTTCTATACAATGAGAAGGCAAACACAGCATTGAAAAATTTCTTTGCTAAAGATGATACGCTTTCTTTAGGTGTTTGTAATGGTTGCCAATTATTTATAGAATTAGGATTACTCAACCCACTAGATACAGAAAAACCAAAAATGGGTCACAACCATAGCGGTAAGTTTGAGTGTAATTTTACCTCTGTAACCATACAAGAAAATAACTCAATTATGTTATCCTCTTTAGCTGGAAGCAACCTTGGGATATGGGCAGCTCACGGAGAAGGGAGATTTTCATTCCCTAAACAAGAGAGTCATTACAATATTGTTGGTAAATATGGTTATGATACCTTTCCCGCAAATCCAAATGGTAGTGACTTCAATACCGCAATGATGACAGATGCCACCGGAAGACATCTAGTGATGATGCCACACTTAGAACGCTCAACTTTTCCATGGAATTGGGGACACTACCCAAAACATCGCAACGATCAGGTGAGCCCTTGGTTAGAAGGGTTTGTTAACGCAAGAAAATGGCTAGAAGCCATTTAATTTCTCACTTTTAATTCATGTTTAACATTATTTTATAAACACTAGGTATACCTTTGGCTCAATCAGTTTACAATAATTTGAGTGAAAACAATATGAAACATATCCTACTTACATTTCTTTTTGTGTGTGCTACCCTTACTGGTTTTTCTCAATCCCTGGACAATAGATTTAAGCGTGCAAAAATTTACTACTCTGATACACAACAACTATCTCAACTAGAGAGTTTGGGTATAGCTGTAGATCATGGAAAGCATAAAAAAGGACACTTTATTATTTCAGATTTCTCAACAAAAGAACTCACTATAGCTCGTGATAATGGTTTTACATGTGAGGTATTGATAGATGATCTTGAACAATATTTTTTGACCCAAAACAAGCTTAAAACACCACTTAGAAACTCAGAGTGTGCAGACGATGGCCCTGGCTATCAAACCCCAGTTCATTTCAATGACTCTGATGGATCTATGGGAGGTTATTTTACCTACCAAGAGGTATTAGAGGAGCTAGACCAAATGAAAGCACTCTATCCAGATTTAATTACAACAAAATCAAATATTGGTACCTTTTTAACCCAAGGACAACCAGACAATTCTGTTACTCCATCTATTGGCGGTAATGGGATTAAATGGGTGAAGATAAGTGACAATCCTGATACCTTAGAGAGTGAACCACAAATATTGTATTCAGCCATACATCATGCCCGAGAACCTATGTCACTGCACCAGCTCATATTTTATATGTGGTATTTGCTGGAAAACTATCAAACAGATACAGAGGTTCAAAGCATTGTAAACAACACGGAATTATATTTTGTCCCTGTTGTTAATCCTGATGGATACCTATACAACGAAAAAACAAATCCAAATGGAGGGGGCTTTTGGAGAAAAAATAGAAGGAACAACTCAAACGGAACCTTTGGCGTAGACAACAATAGAAACTACCAATTTTATATCGATGGAGACTCCAACAATGGTATGTGGGGAGGCGAAGGATCCTCTGGCAATCCAGATAGTCAAGTCTACAGAGGTACCTCACCTTTTAGTGAGACAGAGAATCAGGCCATGAAATGGTTTGTAGAACAGCATAATTTTACCATGGCATTTAACAACCATAGTTACGGTGAGTTACTACTACGTCCTTACGGATATGCTGAAAACACACCCTCTGTGGATGAAGAATTACTTGATAATTTAGGTGCAGAATTGGTGTCCCAAAATGGATATGACAACATACTATCTGCAGAACTATACGCCGCTGCCGGAGACAGCGATGACTTTATGTACGGCACGGTTGGTACTCATGATAAAATATTAGCGTACACCCCAGAAATTGGTCCTGAATTTTGGCCACCCTCCAACCAAATTGAGGCCATCTCTAAATCTATGATGTACCATAACCTAACGGCGGCAAAAATGACCGGCAATTTTGCCTCTTTAAAAGAAACAGGTCCCCGCTACACAGGAACCAATCCTGTGATAGATGCCCCCTTTGAAATCAAACGGTTTGGTTTATCTGGCAACGGAAACTTCAGTGTTTCTCTTAATCCCATCTCAAACAATATTGATGCCGTAGGAGATGCTGTTAATTTTAATGGCATTGAATTGTTAGAAACACAAACGGCAACCATACAATATAGCATTAGTGGCACTGTAAATAGCGGTGATCTTATCGTCTATGAATTAGTTGTCAACAACGGTAGTTATGACACCACACTTTTAGTTACAAAAACATTTGGAAGCCTTAGCTCCATATTTCAAGATGATGCCTCCTCAACCTCAAACTACTCAAATAACGGTTGGACCACCACAACACAAAGTTTTGTATCTGCCCCTAGTAGCATCACAGAATCTGCAAATGGAGATTACGATGGAAATGCAAACAAATCGATTGTGTTAAATAATCCCATCGACCTTAGCGATGCTATTGGTGCCAATGTCACTTTTTGGACAAGGTTTGACATAGAGAACAACTATGATTATGCACAATTTCAAATTTCGGCAAATGGTGGTAATACCTGGATATCACAATGCGGTTTATTTACCAACCCAGGGAGTGAAGATCAACCCCAGGGACAACCCTTGTATGATGGTACACAAGAGCAGTGGGTATTAGAACAAATCGATTTAAGTGATTACATTGGGCAAAGTATAAATGCACGTTTTATTTTCAGGTCAGATAGCTTTGTTGAGGCAGACGGTTTTTATTTTGATGATTTAACCTTCAATACGTTAAATGATGATACCCTCACTGCAACAGACCAACAAAACTATCAATTTGGCATCTATCCAAACCCCGTTAAGGATGTGTTACATATCACAACAAATCTCACAAATTATACTGCAACTATTTACGATATGTACGGCAAACTTATCAAAACCAGCAAGGCATCAGCAAATCATACCCTAGAGTATAGCGACCTTGCCCCTGGCGTATACATTTTAAATTTATCACAAACACAAACCCTGCAAACCTTTAAGATCATAAAGCAGTAGCAACAAATATTCTTTGTAGAAAAATGTCATATCCACATCTGGGTGTGACATTTTTTTATGCCCTTCTATTTAAATTCTTCAGGTTATATAAAATGAATATTTTTCACTATTTTGCATTCACAGAAATTATAACGATATGACAGAAGTAAAAAGACTTTTTGACTTTCCGTATTACCAATTAGAGAACTACCCGCAAGAAGGTGCACTAGTTAGTAAAGTTAACGGTCAATGGATAAAAACATCCACACAACAATACATAGATCAGGCCAATGCAATTAGCCGAGGGCTCATAAAACTTGGCGTAAAAGCCAATGACAAGGTAGCCCTAATATCCATGACCAACAGAACCCAATGGAATATTTGTGATATAGGAATTTTACAAATAGGTGCACAAGATGTGCCTATTTATCCTACCATCTCAGAACAAGATTATGAATATGTACTCAATCATTCAGAATCTAAGTATGTATTTGTTTCTTGCCAGGAGGTATTAGAAAAAATAAATAAAATAAAAGCAAATGTTCCCTCTCTTTTAGGAGTCTACAGCTTTGAAGATATAGACGGCTGTGATTCTTGGCAGCAAGTCATTGACCTTGGTAATGAAAATAAAGACTTGCAGCAAGAAGTTCAAAAACGAATGGATGCTGTTCAAGAAGATGATTTGGCTACACTTATTTACACCTCTGGTACTACCGGAAAACCAAAAGGTGTGATGTTAAGTCATAAAAATATTGCCTGCAATGCCAAACACAGCAAGGGAAGATTACCTATAGAAATGGGCAAATCAAAAGCCCTTAGTTTTTTACCTGTATGTCATATTTATGAGCGTATGCTTTTATACATGTACCAATATTGTGGTGTAAGTATTCATTTTGCTGAAAGTCTAGAAACCATCAGTGACAACCTTAAAGAAATTCACCCAGAGGTAATGACGGCTGTGCCGCGTTTACTGGAAAAGGTATACGATAAAATCATTGCCAAAGGAGCAGATCTAACTGGAGTTAAAAAGAAATTATTCTTCTGGGCTGTTGATTTGGGCCTACAATGGCAACCTTATGGTCAGAACGGCTGGGTATATGAAACAAAGTTAAAAGTAGCACGCAAGCTAATTTTCAGCAAGTGGCAAGAAGCTCTTGGTGGAAACCTTAAAGCCATTGCCTCCGGATCTGCAGCATTGCAACCTAGACTAGCTAGAGTATTTAATGCAGCAGGATGTCCTGTCATGGAGGGATATGGACTCACAGAGACCTCTCCGGTGGTAACGGTTAATGATATGCGTGATGGTGGCTTTAGAATTGGAAGCGTTGGTAGAGCATTACCAGACACCGAAGTTAAAATTGCTGAAGATGGAGAAATATTGATAAAAGGACCTCAAGTAATGCAAGGATATTACAAAGATCCTGAGCAAACCGCAGAGGTACTTAAAGAAGGATACTTCCATACTGGAGATATTGGAGAAGTAGACAGTGATGGTTTTTTAAAAATTACAGACCGTAAAAAATCTATGTTCAAAACCAGTGGTGGAAAATATGTGGCACCGCAATTGATTGAAAATGCAATGAAGCAATCTTCCTTTATCGAGCAAATTCTTGTAGTGGGTGATGGAGAAAAAATGCCCGCTGCACTGATACAACCAAATTGGGAGTGGATCAATCAGTGGAGCGAATTAAAGGGTCATGGTATCTCTCAAGATACATCAGTGGCTTGTAAAGACCAGAAACTAATTGATCGCATACAACAGGAAATTGACTTTCATAACCAAGGTTTTGGTAATTGGGAAAAAGTAAAAACCTTCCAACTTACGCCAGATGTATGGAGCATTGAAGCAGGACACCTTACCCCTACCATGAAATCAAAAAGAAAAGTCATCAAAGAAATGTACAAAGACCTCTATGAGAAGCTCTACGGACGCTCCTAATATAGGTACATGTTTGTGCAATAAATCACGCTGGTTACTCAGCGTGATTTTTTTTTATCTGATGTTAAAAATATAGTACTAGTTTACAATGCAACTCTTGGAAACCAAAGCGCTTGTTTTGTAACATTTCACTACATTTGTTTACTAACATTAAAACAAAAATTAACACAAATGAAAGATTCAAACCCTACTCCAAAAGATAGTTCAATTCAATATGGTCTTATATTGGGAGGAATTCTCGCCACCTCTACCACGCTAATATATGCTTTAAACCAAGAGTTATTTCTCTCTGTTTGGATTGGTATATTTACCATTTTAGTTGTCATAGGTACAGGTATTTTTGCCACTGCAAAAGCAAAAGATCTGTTGGGTGGTTTTATGAGTTTTAAAGAAGCCTTCACAGCATACTTTATTGCCACAGCGGTTGGTTTAGCCATAAGCACCATGGTGGGTATTTTAATATTTACTGTCATAGATACCGAACTTGCCTCCTATTTAAACGAGCAAAGTGTTGAAATGACCAGAGAGTTCATGGAACGATTCAATACCCCACAAGAGGTCATAGATGAAACTTTAAGTGAACTTGAGCAAGTTGATAATTTCTCAATGATTAATCAAGCAAAATCATATGCATCTGGAGTTGTTGTCCAGGCGGTTATTGGATTACTTGTAGGGCTTATATTTAAAAAAAGTGATCCAAACGCTGTAGACTAAACTATGAATGTATCTGTAGTCATACCTCTTTTAAATGAAGAGAAATCTATAAAAGAACTATACCATTGGATTGCAAAAGTGATGCAAACCAATGGCCTTAGCTATGAGGTCATCTTCATTGATGACGGCTCGATAGATAACTCATGGGCTGTTATAGATTCATTGCACAAAGAGCATACACAGATAAAAGCCATTCAGTTTTTAAGAAATTTTGGAAAGTCTCAGGCTTTACATGCAGGCTTTGCCATGGCCACCGCAGAGGTAGTAATAACCATGGATGCAGACTTGCAGGATAGCCCTGAGGAAATACCTCAGCTGTATGACATGATTTTAAATCAAGGGTTTGATTTGGTGTCTGGATGGAAAAAAGTGAGGTATGATTCTAAAATATTTAAAAATTTTCCTTCTAAAATATTTAATTGGGCAGCAAGAAAAACATCTGGGGTTCAATTAAATGATTTTAATTGCGGGCTTAAAGCCTACAATAAAAACGTCATTAAAAACATTGAGGTAACTGGTGAAATGCATCGGTATATTCCTGTGCTGGCAAGTAACGCAGGGTATACAAATATTGGAGAAAAAATAGTTTTACACCAGCCACGAAAGTATGGAAGCACAAAATTTGGTGCAGAGCGCTTTATCCATGGGTTTTTGGACCTTATTACGATTTGGTTTTTCTCAAGATTTGGGAAAAGACCCATGCACTTATTTGGAGCCTTAGGTGCTGTAATGTTAACAATTGGATTTTTATTTGCCTTTTATCTCGGGGTAGATAAATTATTTATCAATCCAACAGGCAGGCTTATCACAGAAAGACCTCAATTTTATATTGCTTTAACTGCCATGATTATTGGGTCACAATTATTTTTGGCTGGATTTTTAGGCGAACTACTCTTGAGATCAAAAAAAGAAAACAACAACTATACCATCAAAAACACGCTATAGGTAGGCAGATCTTAATCAAACCCTAAATTTCAATCTTTAAAATTTGTAAAAACTCAGTTAAGAACTGCCGCAAAATTAGCTATTTTTGCATGTAAATAAACCCTAATGAACAACATTGACCCTAGCCTGTTGGAACGAGTAAAGGTATGGCTTACTCCTACTTTTGATTCAATTACACAAAACAACATAAAGCAACTCATAGCCAATGATCCAGAAGCCTTAGAAGATGCTTTTTACAAAAACTTAGCTTTTGGTACCGGTGGCATGCGAGGTGTTATGGGTATTGGAGATAACAGAATAAACAAGTATACCCTTGGTAAAAACACCCAAGGAATTAGCAATTATCTCAAAGAATGTTTTCCTGGTGAACAACTAAAGGTAGCCATTGCTTTTGATTGCAGACATAACTCAAAAAAACTAGCACAGATTGTTGCCAATGTTTTTTCTGCCAATGGTATCCAAGTGTTTTTATTTAGTGATCTGCGCCCTACCCCAGAATTATCCTTCGCTGTAAAACACCTAAACTGTCATTGTGGTATTGTACTCACTGCCTCTCATAATCCACCCGAGTACAATGGGTATAAAGTATATTGGCAAGATGGAGGCCAGCTAGTGCCCCCACAAGACACCCAAATAATAAATCAAATCAATGCATTACAATACAATGACATTCGCTTTGATGCCGCTCAAGAATTAATAACAGCAATAGACAAACAAGTAGATGATGCCTTTGCAAAGGCCTCAATTAAAAACGGAAGTTACAATACTCCAGATAGTGCAAAAAAAGAGCTGAAAATTGTTTTTACATCCTTGCATGGTACCTCAATTACCATGATACCAAGGGTGTTGGAGGAAGCAGGCTACACAAATGTGCATGTGGTAGCTCAGCAGGCACAACCCGATGGAGATTTCCCTACGGTGGTCTCTCCAAATCCAGAAGAGCCAGAAGCCCTTAAAATGGCTATAGAGATTGCACAGCAAACAGATGCAGATATAGTTATAGGAACAGATCCAGATTGTGACAGATTAGGAATTGCTGTAAGAAATAGCCAAGGCATTATGGAAATCATTAACGGGAATCAAGCCATGGCCATCAAAACCTATTTTTTATTAGAACAATGGAAAAAGGCTGGCAAGATTACAGGAAATCAATTTGTGGCCTCAACAATTGTTTCTACACCAATGATGGCTAAGATTGCACAGAAATTTAATGTGATTTATAAAGAAGGACTTACAGGATTTAAGTGGATTGCCAAGATGGTAGAAGATTTTCCAGCGCTAGAATTTATTGGTGGTGGAGAAGAGAGTTTTGGTTTTATGGTTGGAGACTTTGTAAGGGATAAAGATGCAGTGACCGCAAGTTTATTAGCTTGTGAGATTGCTGCACAACAAAAAGCAGCATCTTGCACCCTATTTGAATATCTAGATACAATCTACAAAGAAGTTGGATATTACAGAGAGCATCTTGTCTCACTGGTAAAAAAAGGAAAAAAAGGCGCCCAAGAGATTGAGCAAATCATGAAAGAAATGAGGACAAACCCTCCAGAAGAGATTGCAGGTAGCCCTGTGATAGCAATAGAAGACTACAATTCTAGTAAAAAAATGAACCTTATAAATGACACCTGTGACGCCTTAGATATTCCGAAGAGTAATGTATTGATATATTACACCCAAGATGGAAGTAAAATTGCAGCTAGACCCAGTGGTACAGAACCCAAAATTAAATTTTACATCAGTGTCCAAGATAAGCAACAAGCTAACATTTCACAATTACTGAAAAATAAAATACATGCTATTTGTGATGACTTACAAATAGCATAACCCTATGAATTATTTCAAAAAAATACTAGACTACGCGAGGCCTTACAAAAAGTATGCAGTGTTAAATATCATTGCAAACGTTTTCTATGCTTTTTTTGGAACACTAGCTTTTGTCTCCTTAATGCCTATGTTGAAGGTATTATTTGGAAATGGAGAAAAAGTATGGGTAAAACCGACCTACCTGGGCATAACAAAAATTGGAGACTATTTTGAACAATTTTCAAATTATTACATCACACAACAAATTGAGACCTCTGGAGAGATGAGCGCCCTTACCATTATGATCTCTTGTGTGATAGCCACTTTTTTATTGAAAAATTTATTTGGCTATTTAGCGATGTATTTTATTACTTTTTTACGCAATGGAGTATTAAAAGATCTACGTAATGACCTATACCGAAAGACAGTAGCCTTGCCTATATCCCACTACTCAGAAAAAAGAAAAGGAGATACCATTGCCAGAATCACCAATGATGTTCTTGAGGTACAACACTCTTTTTTATCTATTTTAGAACTAATTGTAAGGGAACCTTTAATGATTTTATTTACCATTATTGCCATGCTTGCCATTAGTCCTCAACTTACACTTTTTGTTTTTATTTTTATTCCTGTTTCTGGTTTTCTGATTTCAAAAATTGGAAAGTCGTTAAAGAATCATAGCGATAAAGTACAAAAAGAACAAGGCTATTTTTTATCTCTTCTAGAAGAAACCCTTGGAGGTTTAAAAATTATTAAAGGGTTCAATGCCCAAAAAATATTCTCAAAAAGATTTGAGGATTCTACCATGCGCTTTTTTAAATCTTCAAATACCTTATTGAATAGACAAAACCTAGCCTCCCCAACCAGTGAATTTTTGGGTATTGCAGTCATATCTATATTACTTTGGTATGGAGGATCTATGGTGCTTGTAGATAAAACCCTCCCAGCAGAGGCATTTATTGTATACATGGGGCTAGCGTATAATATCCTTACCCCTGCTAAGGCTATAAGTAAAGCTAGTTATAGTATAAAAAGAGGTAATGCAGCTGCAGAGCGAGTACTTGATATACTTGAAACAACCTCGAGCATTAAAGATAAGCCTGATGCAGTGGTAAAAAACAAGTTTACAAATACCGTACGTATAGACAACATTTACTTTAAATATGAACAAGAAAATGTATTACAAGACTTTTCTCTAGAGATTCCCAAAGGGCACACAGTAGCATTAGTGGGTCAAAGCGGTAGCGGGAAAAGTACCATAGCAAATCTGGTAACACGATTTTATGATGTGAGCCAAGGAGCTATTACAATAGATGGTATCGATGTTAAAGATATGACTCAAAACTCCTTAAGAGGGTTACTTGGGCTTGTCACACAAGATTCTATTTTATTTAACGATACCATACGGGAAAACCTACTCATTGGAAAAGAGGATGCCACAGATAAAGAAATAATAGCGGCACTAAAAGTTGCAAATGCCTGGGAATTTGTAAAAGAATTACCCAAAGGTATTGACACCAATATTGGTGATAGTGGAAATAAATTAAGTGGTGGGCAAAAACAACGCCTGAGTATTGCCAGGGCTGTACTAAAAAACCCACCCATTATGATTTTAGATGAGGCTACCTCTGCCCTAGATACTGAGAGTGAACGATTGGTACAAAATGCCTTAGAAAATATGATGAAAAACAGAACCTCTATTGTCATTGCCCATAGACTCTCTACCATTCAAAACGCAGATACAATTGTCGTACTAAATAAAGGGTGTATTGTAGAGCAAGGAAAACATACAGAACTGTTAGCAAACAAAGGTATGTATTACAGTCTTGTTGAGATGCAATCTTTAGCTTAGGGCTCTTATTTTATTAGATAAAAAAAGAGCAGCCATGAGGCTGCTCTTAATTTTTTGTTAAACACACTTGGGGCACATGCCTAACATTACTACTATAAGTAGGATACAAATATAATCCTTTATTTAGACTATACAAGAAAAAAGTGCTTTTTATCCCATTTTATTTACACTTTATCGAATTTATTTAAGTTTTTATACATCAAAAATCTTCAGTCCTACAACTCAAAATTAAAATTTATAAAACACAAAATGGCGAGAAAGCCCCCGCTATACCCGCCATTAGTGAACTCACATTACATTTGAGGCACGTAATATAAGTTTCAAAAATTAACCTGAAACAAATATAGAAAGAATTTTCCTACAAAACAAGAATTTTTTACATTTTATCTTATTATTATGCTTTTTATCGGTTTTATAAGGTGTTTTAATTGAAGTTTAGCTTGGCAATTTTCATATTGCCACTGGCAAAAGCCACGCTATCATTTACAAATTCTATAGCATAAAAGCCCTCCTTAGATAATTCACTCCACGTATCACCTTGATCGCTGCTAAAAGAAATACCTGGTGATCCAACTGCAACAATACCTTGCCCTTTTGTTCCTGGGACAAAAGATACAGAAGAGCGGTATCCTGGACCTTTACCGTTACTGAGTAAACGCCATGTTTTACCACCATCTTTGGTAATGGCTTTATTGCCTTCATTGAAGTGGGTATCATCCCAATTCCCACCAAAAATAACACCGGTAGTAGCGTCCAAAAAATCAACACTGTAAATACCTGTCATAACACCCCCTTGTAAAATAGGAGTATCATACACACTCCAAGTAAGACCTTTGTCTGGAGAATGAAACACTCTAGCCCGCTTCCCTCCTGTTACAATCCAGGTATGATCTTGATAGATTGCTATGTTAGAATTACTAGCTGCAAATGCAGCCTCCCCTGCCACTACATCTGGCAAGTTATCACAGGATAACTTGGTCCAAGAATTGCCTCCATCTCTTGTAATGATAATAGAAAGACAACCACCTATTGGATCACCCATTGCAATACCTTCTTTGTCATTCCAAAAAGAAATAGCATCGTAAAAAACACCCTCGCCCGTTTCTATATACACCTCTTGCATAGCAGTAGCCTCATTGTCTTTGATGTCAATTTTATACAAAACTGCAGGAGTATCTATGCTTAAAATAAAAACAGCTGATGTTGTCTTTGCTATTGACCTGAAATGCAGCGGTATTTTATCATAGCTAACCGTTACAAGTTTTGGTGTTTTTTCGGTAATGAGTCCAACCACTCCCTTGTTAGCAGCAAACCATACATTGGAAGTATCTTGACCAACAATTGCGCGTATACTCAAGCTGTCTTTAAATACTTGAGTGATGCTTACACTAGTAAAAGGTTTCTTTGTAGTTTTTTTGCACGAAACGCTGATAATAAAAACAGAAAAGAGAATAATAAAGTGTTTTATTGACATATCATTTTTTAGTAAAAGTAACGAAAACAAATCGTTAGAAATAGGATATCTTTGTAATCGCATTTAAGCATTCATCATGCTTTTTATTACCTACCTATGAGATTACACAGAACCCTTGTTTTTGCTACTATAGATTCTTTAGACCTTATTTTTAATAAACAAAAACAGGCAGACAAAGTATTAAGAGCTACCCTTAAAAAGGACAAACGCTGGGGATCTAGAGACCGCAGTTTTATTGCAGAAACAACCTATGATATGGTGAGGTGGAAACGCCTGTATCAAGAAATCGCAGAGGTACAAGCTCCCTTTTCTCGGGCCAACCTCTTCAGAATGTTTGCCGTTTGGTGTACCCTTAAAGGTATTGCTATACCTGAAGACTGGACTCAGTTTGAAAAAACACCAACAAGACGTATTAAAGGACGTTTTGATGAATTATCAAAAACAAGAAAAATTAGAGAATCTATACCAGATTGGCTGGATGAGCTGGGTGAAAAAGAATTAGGAAAAAAATGGGATCAAGAATTAGCAGCTCTAAACAAACAGGCAGAGGTTGTTTTAAGAGTCAACCCACTCAAAGCAACTCTTGAGCAGGTTCAATTATCTCTAAAAGAAAATGAAATACTTACAAAAACAATCAAAGGGTATCCACATGCACTTGTCTTGAGAGAACGTGCAAACGTATTTGTTACAGATGCCTTTAAAAAAGGTTGGTTTGAGGTACAAGATGCCTCATCTCAAAAAGTAGCAGCACTTGTTGACCCAAAGCCAGGAATGCGTGTTGTAGACGCTTGTGCAGGTGCAGGTGGGAAAAGTTTGCATATAGCCTCATTGATGCAAAACAAAGGGCAGGTTGTTTCCATGGATATCTATGGAAATAAATTAAATGAACTAAAAAGACGAGCCCGCCGTAATGGTATTCATAATATAGAAACAAGGCTCATTGACTCTACAAAGGTCATTAAAAAACTCATAGCAAAAGCGGACAAAGTACTTATTGATTCTCCATGTACAGGACTGGGCGTTTTAAGAAGAAATCCAGATGCCAAATGGAAAATGAATCCTGATTTTTTAGAGGAGATAAAAGCAACTCAAGCTGAAATTTTAGATTCCTATTCTAGAATGGTGAAACCAGGCGCAGACCTTGTGTATGCTACTTGTTCTATATTACCTAGCGAGAATGAAAAACAAGTAAAAGCATTTTTAAAGCGAGATGCCGGTAAAAACTTTACTTTTGTAAAAGACGAAAAAATTCTTCCCTCAAGTTCTGGATTTGATGGATTTTATATGGCACTGCTTAAAAAAAAAATATAATGAAAAAAACACAACTACTTTTTTGCCTGAGTATTACTAGCATTTTATTTGCACAACAATCGTATTACAACGATGTAAATCTCACCCTTACAGGAGAAGCATTGTATAATGAACTTCAAGAAAAAATTGACATTGATAACACTACATTTACCTATGGTGATGTACGGGACACGCTATTAGAAACAGATCAAGACCCACAAAACAACCAAAATGTGCTATTAATCTACGGGTATAACAATGCGAACTGTGTTACCCAACGTACTAGAAACAAACAAGAATTTGGAGGTAATACATGTAATTTTAATAGAGAACATGTCTTTGCACGCAGCAATTCAGACCCTGAAATGGGAGGAACTAGTAACATTTTTACTGGTATTGTTGCAGATCCACACAACATAAGATCTAGTGATGTACAAATGAATGGAAACCGTGGAAACAAAAAGTTTGCAGCTGGTTCTGGGACAGCCTCAGATGTCAATGGAAACTGGTACCCCGGAGACGAGTGGAAAGGGGATGTAGCAAGAATGATGATGTATATGTATACAAGATATGGAGACAGATGCTTACCCTCATTAAATGGAGTTGGTGCCCTTGAATCTGGGACCAATATGCTACAAACATATCTACAGTGGAATGTAGAAGATCCTGTTGATACTACCTACGAAGATCAAAGAAACAACTACCTTGAAAATGCATATGGAAACAGAAACCCCTTTATAGACAATCCATACCTTGCTACAATTATCTGGGGAGGAACACCCGCAGAAGATCGCTGGGGGACCCTTAATATTGATACCAACAATGAAAAAGAGTTTACCATCTATCCCAATCCTGCAACAGATACTGTTGGTATAAATTCAAATAATAACCAACCAGAATTTTCAGTTACCATTTGGACTCTCTCAGGAAAAAAAGTTAAAGATATTTCTGGTGTAAAAGCAAATCAAAGTATTGATGTTTCATTACTAACCACTGGTGTTTACATGATGGCTTTAAACGCCAAAGATGGCACGATAACTACCAAAAAGTTAATGATTAAATAAGGTGCCCTAAAGGCCTAAACCCTCATTTGATTCAATAAAAAAAAGTCCCAAGCTAAAAGCTTGGGACTTTTTTTTAAAATGCAGTTAATTTAGTTCTTTAATACTTGTATCACACTACTTGCATTTTTGGAGGTAGCTTTTACAAAATAAGTTCCAGAAGCAAAACCAGATACATCTAGAGTTGTTGTGTTTGCTGACACTTCTTTATCTAATAACAGTACACCCGTTATAGAATACAGAGAGACGCGCTCTAATGTACTTACTGGAGATTCTATAGTAACAAGTGCATTTGTAGGATTTGGATACACCATTAGTGATTCTATCTGGTTGTCATTGGTAGCCAACTCTGCCTCGGTAATAAATCTTCTGAACTCCTCATAGTCTCCAGAAGAGCACTCATTAAGACCTCGCACTCTCCAGAAATATTCAGTATCATAGGTAAGTCCATTTAATGTAGTTACCAATTCTAGAGTAGTTCCTGTAATAACAACATCCACAAAAGCATTATCTAGGGCTACTTCATATTCATAGCCAAGTGTTGCGTTAGATGTTGGATCCCACTCTAGTTCTAAACCATCAATAGGCCTGTTTTGTGAGTTGTTGGTTGGAGAGTCTAGAGTAACAAGACCCACCTGAATATCATCTGTTATCTCTAAAGAAACATAGGTGTTTGTTGTTTGGCTTGACCCTGTTGCTGTGATTGTGATAGGGTACGATCCATTTTCTAGCGAGTCAATACCCTCTATGGTCAAAACAGCCGTTGCAGTTTCAGACACAGAACTAGGACTAATAGTAGCTGTTGTCCCTTCTGGCGCAGCATCAAAGGTCAATGCCACGGTATCATTAAAACCTGCATCAAAAGTCACGTCTATATCAAAAGTAGCCGTTTGAAATTCTGAACAAGTCAAAACATTTGCATTGGTGGTAGAAACCATAAAATCTTCATTTGATATACCTTCGATAACCAAAGAAAACACTTGCGTATCATTGACAAGCAATTGTCCTTTATGAGAAACACGAACAATATACTCTCCTGGCGCAGGAGCATTGATTTCTATCTTCTCTACATTATCAACGATATTGTCTCCTGTTGTTGCAGGGGCAGTTGGCGAGGCAACGTTTAACACCCATGGTAAAAAAGTTTCTCCTCCATCATTAGATATTCTTAAATCAAGATCATTCATTAAACTTGGCGTAGCCAAGTCCTCGTTTCCACCAGGCAATAAATCCGCAGCTGGATCTGTCCAAGCTATGGTTGCAACTATATCTTGTGTGCCATCAGCTTGAAATGTGTAGGTATATTCATCATTGGCATCAAGAGTTTCTGTGGTAATCAGACTCTGGTTTGAGTTCTCTGAAATTACCTGAGCAGCATGCTCGGTGTTTAAAAGACCCCAACCAAATCTATAGTCTGGACCTGGCGCAAAACCAGCCTCATCGGCAGTATGAAGTGCTAGCGCTCTTAAGGTAGAGGCCAACATATACTCGCCGTTTAAATTATTGTAATGTTGTTGTAATAACAACAGGCTTCCAGACACATTAGGAGCTGACATTGAGGTACCGCTCATATTCATATATGAGGAGTTTGAGGTACCAGAGCAAGAATACATATTTACTCCTTTGGCAGAAATATCTGGTTTAATACGTCCATCATCGGTTGGACCCCAACTACTGAAGCTAGACATAAAAACATCACTATTATCTTCATAATTTAAAACCTCAAAAGTAGCTGCAACAACAATATTGTTTTTTGCTACACTTTTATCTGTAAGGTAATCATACCCTCCATCTGAAGGATTTTCTCCAGATTGACGGTCGTTTCCAGCAGAGCAAACAGGTAAATAATAAGGTGCATTATATACTATTCTGTCGATATCTCTGGCGTTACCATCATAATAACCAATATACCAAAGAGGTACATTTTCACTTGCAATACCATAGCTATGATTAGAAATTAGCAAACCATCGGAAGCAGCACTTGTCATCTCTGGTTCATCTGCACCAAAATCATAGGCAATCAATTCTGCCATGGGTGCCATACCCTTGGCTTGCCCATTGACTTGACTTCCAGAACCTATCATGGTACCCGAAACATGGGTAGCATGGTTACTTATACTTCCTGGATTATCAATCTGAAGGGCTCTGTCTTCTAGGAGATTATGGGTGTTTCTCACACGGCCACCATCCCAAACACCACCAATCATATTCTCACCATTTAGATCTAGACCGGCTACACCACCAGTGTGAACTCTATCGGTTCTGGTAGTTATTGCACCTTCACGATTATCTGTTGTGTAGTATTTTGGAGTTCCGTTGTCAAAAACACCCACCAACAAAGCGTTACCACCGTTTAGAAGTGCTATTTCAGTTTCCCATCCATTTTGAGCAGCCATTTCAAATGCGATTCTTTGATTGGTTTCAAATTTTTGCCTTAGCTCGTCTTCTAAGAGAGTAAGAGCTTGTTGATCGTAATTTGCAGTAATTGCCTGGCGCTCAGCAAGAGTTTGTGAAAGAATACTTGATACAGACATTAAAGCTGCTATACCAAATAATAGAATAGATTTTTTCATAGTTAATTTCTTTTTACCAAAAATACTAAAAAACGAATCGTGTATCTACACTGTAAATTGTTAAAGTTTCCCCTAATTTAAAAAACAGTTATGAAACTTTACTGGTGTGGAAGAGTAATTAAAGTAGTAAAACTATGAGCGCAGTTGTTTATTTGCCATTTTTTTTCCTAACTCTACACCAAATTGATCAAAACTATAAATGTTTAAAATAGCTCCCTCAACAAATATTTTATGTTCATACATGGCAAGTAAACTACCCAAACTCTCTGGAGATAGTTGATCAATTAAAATAAGGTTTGAAGGTTTGTTACCCTGGAATTCTTTATATGGATTGGCTATATCTTCTCCATGGGTACCCATTAAAAGAGCCTGGGTTTGCGCCAAACAATTGGCAACTAAAATATCTTGGTGATTTTCTTTACCATGCAAAGAAGCCTTGCATAAAATAAAGTCTGTTGGTATAAGTAAGGTCCCTTGGTGTAGCAATTGAATGAAAGCGTGCTGAGCATTGGTTCCTGTGTTTCCCCAAACAACCGGACCCGTTTGGTAGGCAATTTTAGATCCATTTCTATCTACAGATTTTCCATTACTCTCCATTGAAGCTTGTTGCAAATAATCAACAAATTTTGAAAGATATTGTGTGTAGGGCAATACGGCTTGAGTTTCTGTTTTAAAAAAGTTCGTATACCAGATAGACAGTAATCCTAAAATCACGGGTATGTTTTGAGAAAACTCAGATGATTTAAAATGACAATCCATTTTGTAGGCTCCCTTTAATAAAAGCTCAAAATTTGAATATCCAATAGCACAACATGTTGAGAGCCCAACAGCGCTCCACAATGAAAATCTTCCTCCTACCCAATCCCACATGGTAAAGGTATTTTGGGGTAAAATACCAAAGCTAGCTACAGCAGATAGATTTGTTGATACTGCTACAAAGTGTTGCGCTATTGCTTTTTCTCCAGCTTGCTGCAAAAACCACTCACGAACAGTAGTAGCATTGGTGAGTGTCTCTTGTGTAGTAAAGGTTTTACTTACAATAATAAAAAGTGTTGTTTGTGGCTCTAGTTTTTGTAGTATTTCACAAACATGATCTCCGTCTACATTGGATATATAATGTACATTAAGATGGTTTTTGTAATAACTGAGTGCCTCAGTAACCATTGCAGGTCCTAAATCACTACCGCCAATACCTATGTTTACAATATCTGTTATTGCCTTGCCTGTGTATCCTTTGTGAGAGCCATCAATAACGGCCTGAGAAAACCGTTTGATTTGATCCAGGGTATTAACTACCTCTGGTTTCATGGCATCAAAGTCTCTTAAGGCGGTATGCAATACCTGTCTGTTCTCTGTTTCATTGATTACAGCTCCATTAAATTGAGCAGCAATGGCCGTGTCTAATTTTGTTTCTTTGGCCAGCTGTATTAATAAATCTAGGGTATGAGAGGTAATTCTGTTTTTTGAAAAATCTAATGAAACTAGATCTGTGGCTAGGCTCATACGCTCTTTTCTATCTGTTTGAGTGGCAAATAGAGTTTGCATTGTTACAGTTTCCATAGCTGTAAAATGTTCTTGCAATTTGCTCCAAGACTGGGTGGTAGTAGGATTTATTTTGGGTAATGCCATAGGGTAGTAATAGAAATGGAAAGTGTTAGTTAGGTTATTATTCTAAAATATGATCTTTATAATACTCTATAAGACCATCTATAGGTCTTCTAATTATTGTACCAAGAGTTAAATGATAGGGTTGCATACAATCTCTAATGATATCCTCACTAAAATAAGCAATACTACCTATGAAATGAATTGGTACGCTCTGCGCTTCTTTAAAACACAAAACTCTACATTCAATAAATTTATTGATTCCTTCACTAATAAGCTTGTAAAAATAACCATTAATTTCTATGGCGTTTTTTGGCCTTGAAGCGCCAGGATTAAAAATAAATTCAGCAAAAGATGCCAAATACATATTTGGATTGTCTTGCTTATAGACATTGTATTTTATAACATCGGGAGTTAGGTCAAACCTTCTAGCAAATTCAGTTTTTAAAACTGCGGGCATTTTATTATAAAAATAATCACGCAGCAACCGCTTGCCAAAATAGTTTCCACTGGCCTCGTCCATAAGGCTATATCCTAAAGATACTACGCTAGGATGAACCTTGGTACCGTCAAAATAGCTACTATTAGATCCTGTACCCAAAATACATACAATGCCAGGCAAAGTAGTAGCTGAATAAACTGCTGCAATGGTGTCTTCTTGAACATCTACAACAGCCTTGGGAAAAATCTTTTGTAAAACACCTTTAAGCAACAAGGAAGGTTTTTCTGTGCCACAACCTGCGCCATAAAAATCTAAACGGGTTACTAAACTGTAATAAGGCTGCAGATCTGAATTGTCTAAAACCCTTTTTGAGAGTTCATTTTGATGAACAACTGCAGGGTTTAAACCAATAGTTCTGGTTTTCAATACAACCGAACCTTGGCTATCTAATAAAATCCAATCGCATTTTGTTGACCCTCCGTCTGTGAGTAAAACCATCGTTTATAAACTTGCTACATGTAAAGCTAATTCAATAAGTTTTGCAGAATATCCATATTCATTATCATACCAAGATATCAATTTAAAAAAATGGTCATTCAATGCAATACCTGCCCCAGCATCAAAATTACTAGTGTGTGTGCTACCCACAAAATCTTGAGATACTACTGCATCTTCTGTATAAGAAACTACACCTTTATAAGCTCCTTGAGAGGCCTCTTTAAATAGGTTTTTAATATCCTGGTAGCTAGCAGATTTTTTTGTTCTAACGGTTAAATCTACCACAGAGACATCTACCGTTGGTACTCTAAAGGCCATTCCTGTAAGTTTTCCTTTAAGATTAGGAATAACTTTTGTTACTGCAACAGCTGCCCCAGTTGTAGAGGGTATAATATTATTTACACCACTTCTACCCATTCTGTAATTTTTGGCAGAAGGCTGATCTACCGTGGCCTGAGTTGCAGTTAAGGCATGAACTGTTGTCATAAGTCCCTCAACAATCTCTAGATTATCATCAATAATTTTAGCCAATGGTGCCAAACAGTTTGTAGTACAAGAAGCATTTGATACAATAGTATCTGATGGTTTAACGTCCATATGGTTCACTCCCATAACAAACATAGGGGCCGTTTTGGAAGGAGCAGAAATAACAACTTTTTTAGCTCCTGCTTTGATATGGGCATCAGCTGTGTTTAAATCTGTAAAAATACCAGTACAATCAAGCACAATAGTAGCACCAACTTCATCCCACTTTAAAAGTTCTGGGTTACGCTCTGCACTCACTCTCACGTGGTTTCCATCTACGACTAGGTTTCCATTTTCAACAGCTACACTACCACTATAGGTACCATGTACAGAATCGTATTTTAAAAGGTACGCAAGGTGATCTACATCAAGTAGATCGTTTACTGCTACTACCTCTATATTTGGGTTTTGTGACGCTATTCTAAAAGCTATTCTACCGATACGGCCAAAACCATTAATTCCAATTTTTGTTTTCATATGTATGTTTTTCACACCAAGGGTGCGTTAATTTTTGTGTTAAATAGAAATGATGTCTGCAACTCGTATTAAATCTGAGTCAATTTTGTTTGATCCCTTCAAGGACTCTTTAAGGTCTATAGGAACCACTTTATTATGTACTAGTCCAATCATAACCTCTCGTTTGCCTGCTAGTAGCGCGTCTATTGCACCAACACCTAACCTACTTGCCAGCACTCTGTCAAAGCAACTTGGTGAGCCTCCGCGTTGGATATGTCCAAGGACAGTAACTTTACATTCATAATCTTCTAGGTTTTCTTGTATATAAGATGCCAAACCAAAAATATTTTTACCAATTTGATCACCTTCAGAAACCACTACAATACTACTAGATTTTCCTGATTTTTTACTTCTTTTTAAGGAAGAAAGTAGTCGTTCTTTTCCCATGTCTAATTCTGGGATTAATATTTCTTCTGCACCAGCTCCAATTCCTGCATTAAGAGCAATATCTCCGGCGTCGCGCCCCATGACTTCGATTAAAAACAATCTGCTATGTGAAATGGCAGTATCTCTTATTTTATCTATGGCCTCAATTACAGTATTTAAAGCTGTATCGTACCCTATGGTAAAATCGGTACCATTGATATCATTATCAATAGTTCCAGGAAGTCCTACAATAGGAAAATCAAATTCATTGTTAAAAACAATAGCTCCGTTAAAGGTACCATCACCACCAATTACCACAAGGGCATCTATTTGATGTTCTTTTAAATTTTTATATGCTTTTTCTCTTCCTTGAGGGGTTTTAAACTCTTTGGATCTCGCAGATTTTAGGAAAGTACCTCCCTTGTTGATGATGTTTTTTACCGACCGTGCATCCAATGCAGTAAAGTCACCTTCAATTAATCCTTCATATCCTCTAAAAACTCCAACACAAGCAATGTTATGATACACACAAGAGCGAACCACCGCTCTTATAGCAGCATTCATTCCAGGAGCATCTCCCCCACTTGTAAGAACAGCTATTTTTTTTATACTATTTTTCATTACTTCAAAAATAATGTATTAGACTGGATATGATATGTAAAATGTTTTTTCTTACTGAGTGTTTAAAATATCATAAGAAATTAAAAAAGCTTGCTTATTAAACATAAACAAGCTTTTTTAATTGAAATAATAAATTATTTCTTAATTACTTTCTGAGTTTTAGACCCACGCTCAGTAGCAATGTTTGCATGATAAACTCCAGGAGAAAGTGTTGACATATCTACAGCAACATTTAAACTTCCAACTGGTAAGTTTAATACCTGTTGACCTAGTGTGTTAAAAATAGAAACAGAAGTAATTAACTCTTTAGACTGGATGTTTAATTCAGAAGTTACTGGATTTGGATACGTAGAAATACTTGAAGTATCAAAATCATTGGTTCCTAAAACAGTATCAACAATAACGATACTTCCAAGAGCAGCTTCATCTGCTGGATTAGCGTTTAAACCTAATATTTGGTATCCGTATTGAATAGTGGTATCTTCTGGCTCAACATTTGTGTAAGTAATAGAGAAATCCTGACCTGCCACAAGTGGTGCAGTTTCTATTTTTAGTACAGAAAAATCTGCATTAAATACTTTGATAAACGCAATTGCTACATAAGCAGGGTCTAATGTGTAGGCGGCAACACCACCCGTAAAAGTCAATTCACTACCAATAAGGTTTGTGTTGTTTTCTATAAAAGTATTTCCTTCAAATTGTTTGTTTCCAAGACCTGTTGCTGGATCAATCCAAAATGGATCTCCTGGGTTATCTCCATAAGTATTAAAGTTTGGTTGAAGTGTCACAGTTCCTGCACCAGCATCAACAACAGTTTTAAGGTCTGCAACTCCCCATCCAGATCCAAAAACAAAGGCTCCACCATTGGCAATAGTTTCAAAAACATTGGCGTAACCAAGGTACTCAGCAGATGCATCAGCAACTACTGTGTTTTGTGCGTTGGTCATAAAAGCAGTACTTAATAGTACTGAAAATAAAATGTACATTTTTTTCATAATAAAAGTATAAATAGTTAAAAAATTGATTTTTGATTTCTTTGAATACTCAAATACTCTCAGGTTATTAAAAAAACTAACTAGAAAAATTCTAGTAGTATGTTGTTATTATTTTTTTATAAATTTTAAGGTCTGTGTAGCACCATTGTCAAATAATACCTTGGCAAGATACACCCCATTATTGAATTGTGCCACTTCTAAAATACTTGTCTTGCTGTTTACGGGTGTATCTAATACATTTTGACCAAGTAAATTAAATAACTGAATGCTTTTAATTTGTTGTGATGCTTGCAAATTCAAAACAGATGCTGTAGGGTTTGGATATATTGAGACATCAACTAGTGTGTTTTCTAAAACTCCAAGGGGCTCTCCAAGCACTAGATTATCCCAATAGTAAACTTGATCTGCAGCGTCTGTCTGGTTAAAATTCATGAATATTGTTACAGATTGGTAGGTTAACTGCCCCTCATCAGTAAAATCAAAGCTTATAGTTTCCCAAGCATTTGTTGAAGTAGTCACCGCTGCTCTTTCTGTATTTACTCCTGATGCATTCTCTAATTTTAAAAGCACTGGTATATTTGGTAGCGCAGACCATACAGATAAACTAAACACTTTATCTGTGGTAATGTCTATATTATTTACTGGGTAATTAACCCCAGCAAAAGCAGCACCAGCCGGCACTGTGTTTTGCGCAACAGTGGCAGATGTATTTGCTCCTGATGGGTCTGGATTGTCTATAACAAGGGTTGAGGAACCATTAAAATCTGAAAATGCTGGAGCCTGTCCACCTTCTAGTGTAATAGGAAGAGCTATGGTATTTGGCAGAGTTTCACCAAATGTAATATTATCAAAGTATATAATATCATCTGCTGTCCTGTTAATAAAATCTGGAAACACGATAATTTGGTCTAAGCCAGTTGTTTCTGGAAGACCTATGTACCCACTAAAATCAATGCTAATTTGCTCCCATTGATTGATTAGGGTATTGGCTACTTTAATTTCCATTTGAGCTCCGCCAGTTGGAGTCGCAAATTTGATACCAACGTCACTAATTTTTGTTTTGTATACCATTATAGTAACCAGAGCATTTTCTGCTGTAAGGTCAAAGGTGCCAATATCACTTCCATGTTGGCTTTCTAAACCTGCATAAGGAGCAGCTCCTGCATTGGTGTCTCGCGCTATGAACTTAGCAACCATTGCAGATTGATTGATACCAGAGGGGTCTGGATTTGATACAAATTCTAAGGGTGGATTATCTGCATTTTCAAATACATTCCATCCCCAGTTTGCACCTTGCCCTCCAGTTTCGAAATCTATGGGTGCGTTTTGTGAAAAACCAATTAATGGAATTGACAATACTAATAAAAGGATATAATTTTTCATAATTTGGATATTAGGGTTTTTAAATTTCAAAAGTTGATTTATTTTCAGTAGCGGAGTTTGTACCAATAAAAACATCAAAGGTGCCTTGCTCTACCAACCAAGTTCCTTGATTATCATAGAAACCAAGTTCATTATCTGTGAGGATGAATGTTACTTTTTTTGTTTCTCCAGGTTGTAAAGAAATTTGCTCAAATCCTTTCAAAGATCTAAGAGGTCTTATTACACTGGCGTATGTATCTTTTAAATACAATTGTATAGTCTCAATACCTTCTCTTTTGCCTGTGTTGGTGACATCTACAGAAACATGAACCTGCTTATTATCTGAATATGTATTTGACACCAAAGGAGTATCATACTTGAATTCTGTATAACTAAGACCAAAACCAAATGGATACTGAGGGGTGTTTTTTTGGTCTATATAATGAGTCCAAAACACTTCACCAGGAGTCACCGGGGAAGGTCGTCCTGTGTTTTTGTTATTGTAATACAATGGAACTTGCCCTACACTTCTTGGAAAGTTCATTGGTAATTTTCCGCTAGGATTGTAATCTCCGTATATAACTTGGGCGAGTGCGTTCCCGCTTTGAGATCCTAGATGCCATCCCTCTAAGATGGTTGGGATATGATTGGCAGCCCACGGAATTGAAAGTGGTCTTCCGTTGTTGAGAACTAACACAATGTTTTTATTTACAGCGTAAACCGCTTCAAGTAATTCTTGTTGAACGCCAGGAAGATTTATATTTGCTCTACTTCTACCCTCCCCGCTTTGCATGGCATGCTCACCCAAAGACATGATTACGACATCAGATTTTCTAGCAAGGCTTACAGCCTCTTTAAAACCTGAAGTGTCTGTTGTGTTGATTTCTAATTCAGACACAAACCCAACTTTCCCAACAGCTACATCTGCACCCTTAGCGTACGCTATTGAATTTCCTTTGTAATTTTGTAATCCCTCAAGTAATGATACTGCTGAATTAGCATCTGCAGCTAGAGTCCAGTTACCCAGTGGGCTTGTTTTATCTGCAGCCAAAGCGCCAATTACGGCAATCCGTAAACCCTGTTTGGGTAGCGGTAAAATATTTGTTTGGTTCTTTAATAAAACAATTGATTTTTTTGCAATATCCAATACTGAATCATGCAGGGCTTTAGAACCTACTATACTACCCTGGCGATCTGAGTTACAATATAGGTAGGGGTCATCAAACAAACCTAATTCAAATTTTACTTTTAAAATCCTTGCTGCTGCATCTTCAATAAATGCTTCGCTTACTTTACCCTCTTTAACTAAACTTGCAAGTTGTGTTAAATACAAGTGGGATTCCATATCCATATCAGAGCCAGCATTAATTGCTAACTGTGCTGCGTGTTTTTTGTCCTTGGCGTATCCGTGGGTAACCATCTCAGAGATAGACCCCCAGTCAGATACAACAAAGCCGTCAAAATTCCACTTGTTTTTCAAGAGATCACGCTGCAAATAAGTGTTTCCTGTAGCGGGTATTCCGTTTAAATCGTTAAAGGAATTCATGAATGTTTTTACCCCTGCCTCTTTTGCTGCTTTAAATGGAGGCAAGATTATATTGTGCAAGGTAGATGTACCTACATCGGCGGTGTTGTAATCTCTTCCGGCCTCAATAAAACCATACCCAGCAAAATGCTTTGCGCAAGCTGCTATTGTTGATGGGCTCGATAGATCATCTCCCTGAAAACCTGTAATCCTTGCCCTGGCAATTTTACTACCCAAGTAAGGATCTTCTCCGGCACCTTCCATAACACGGCCCCATCTAGCATCTCTTGATACATCAACCATTGGGGCAAAAGTCCAGTTGATACCAGAGGCAGATGCCTCTTTGGCAGCTACTTGAGCAGAGACCTGTATGGCATCTAGATTCCAACTTGCAGCCTCAGCGATAGGTATGGGACTAATGGTTTTAAAACCATGAATAACGTCAAAACCAAAAAGCAAAGGAATGCCTAATCTTGACTCCTCTACAACTATTTTTTGAACAGCAAGAACATCTTCTACCCCTGAAACGTTTAGCATAGAGCCAACCATACCGTTTTTTAGGTTTTTTATTTTTTGGGAAACTTCTTCACCCTCTGGGGTTGGGCCTGTAAAGTCCCAAAAACCACTGTACTGATTTAATTGACCTATCTTTTCTTCGAGGGTCATTTGATCCAGTAACAAGCTTACTTTTTGGTCTACAGATAAGGTTGTACTCTTTAAAACGTTTGCTTTAAAGTCTGTTATATCTTGCTGTTTTTCATTACATGAAAATAATTGAAGCACCGAAAATAAAAATAAAAAGTAAAACCTATTTAATTTCATGTTTACTGATAAACTCTAATGTAATCAACCTCCATAGTAGATTGGTCGAAATTTGGATCTATCTCACCCCCAAAATCACCACCCATGGCCACATTGATAATCAAAAAGAAATCTTTATTAAATGGAAGGTTCTGGCTATTTGGAAACACATAAAAAACAGTTCCATTTACAGCAAAGCGAATGTCTGCCTCACTCCAGATTACCTCATAAGTATTGAAATTATCTGACACACCATCAATTAGTGTAGAACTCCCTATAGCATCAGCACCAGAGTTGCCAGGAAAATGCAATGAAGATTTAATTCGATCCTGCTCAATCCCTCTATGTTCCATGATATCTATCTCACCAGCACCTGGCCAAGGATTTGTTGGCAGGTCTGCACCAAGCATCCACAGAGCTGGCCAAGTACCATTTCCTGTTGGAAGTTTGGCACTTATTTCAACACGTCCATATTGAAATTCAAAATGATCTTGAGATCTAATTCTACCTGAGGTGTATTGAGCTCCAGAAAACTCTTCAGCTTTTGCTGTGATAACTAGATTCCCGTTTTCTACTTTGATATTTTCTGGACGATCTGTATAGAACTGAGACTCATTGTTACCCCATCCGCCACCAGCGCCTATATCAAAACTCCAGTTACCAGAGCATACCGGACCGTCTGTGTTAAATTCATCTGACCAAACCAGTACATCAAAATTACCAGAACCCGTATCTCCTGTTACTGTGGTCTCACAATCATCATCACCCCCACCGCCAGCACCACCAGAACCTTCTTGAGGAACAAAAGTGTGATACCAAGCAAGTTCACCTCCTGGTGGATCGAAAGGATCTTGAATACCACGAACTACTAACTTATCACTGGTTAGTTCTAAAATAGTATACGACATGGCACCAGACCAGTAGGATAACATACTATTGGTTACCACTAATTCTTGAACACCATCAATATCTAAAATAGAGAAGGTTGTATTGGTTTCTATTTGAGAGTTAATATCTCTACACTCATCAGCAAACTCTCCTGGATTCGCATCTGGGAAAAATCTTTTCACCTCTGCCCAATTGATAAAGGAAGCTTCTGTAGTATCGAGTGTATAGGTGAGGTCTGTGCTGAATGTTAACACATCATCATACATACAAGGATTTAATTGGTTGGGAGCTGCAGAAAAATAGTTAGGGAAATCTTCTAATGGATCTCCTACTCCAAAATGACCCGCATTTGATGAGTCCCAAACCCAATTTTTAGAACCATCACCAGCAATCATTAGAAGAACCTCTGGATCAATAAATACATCAACATCCAAATCTAATGTGATGACTACACTACTTGAGACACCTCCTCTTCCAAAGGCGATAACCTGCACTTGCTGTTGGTACTCTCCTGGGAGGGTGTATCTATTGTTGGCCTGAAGACCATTACCAACAACCACTGGCTGAGCTCCTTCAGAAAAAATCACATGAAAATTGATAGCATTGTCAGCGGTTGGTATAAGGGTAACATTACCTGTATTATCATCTGCAACGGTAACATCTACTTGTATATTTGTTGGCGTTACAATGTCTCCAAATTCATAATCATCCTTTTGGCAACCCAAAACAACCGTTAGCAATAAAAGACCTATTATATATATATATTTCATTTTTGTGGTTTTTTAGTTTATTAACTCAATATCATCAAAATAATATGTAGAACCATCTCCTGGAAGATCTACAACAAATTCAAAGAAAATTACAATTCTATTATAATCTACAGCTGGGTCAATAAGTGTTTCAAAATCAAAGACCATAGTCTCCCAAGTATTCTCTACTGTGGTATTTACATCCACAAATATCTGACTCCCTGTTGTTTGATTTTCAATAGCCAATCGAACCGGTATATTAGCTTTTGGAGACCATGTGGTGACACCAATTTTACCAGTGCTTGAAAAATCAACAGCAGTATCAACGTCAACAAACGTACCTGCATAAAATACAGATCCTTCTGTTTTTATGGTCTGCATAACAGTATTACTTGTATTTTCTCCACTCATATCTGGATTCATCTCGATGGTAGAATCTGCACCTTCAAAACCTAGGAAAGAATATGAGTCTGCAGGAAGTTCAAAATCTATAGGAAGTGAAATTCCGTCTCCATCATCCATACCATTAGATTGCTCTATATCGTCAAAATAAAAAGTTGTTCCTGTACCGGCATTCCCAAAATCAAAGAAAATAACCACCTTAGAATACTCTTGATCTGTAAATCCTGTGAAATCAAAATTTAATTCCTCCCAAGAATTTGCTACAGTTGTCGTAGCATCTATCTCTGCTGAAATATTTGGATCTGTACCGTTTTCTAATTTTAGCTTTACGGTAAGACCAGCTTCTGGCGACCATGTTTTTACACTAATACCTTGTAATTCTGTAAAATCTATTGGAGAACCTAGTTCAAGAATGCTTCCTGCAAATACCTCTGCACCTGGTTCTTTAAAAAACTCTGCAACTGTTGCACTGGTATTTATGCCAGATGGATCAGGATTGTCTATTAAAGAAGTAATGGCACCTCCAAAATCTGTAGAAGCTGAGCCGTAATCAATAGTTTGAGATTCAAAATCTATTGGAAGGGTTATTGGATTTTCAATGACCACATCCGTAGTGCTTTCTACTGTTGCTGTACTACCAGCAAAGGCTACAACTCTAACGCTATAGGTCCCTGTATTTGAATAGGTGTAGGCGACAGATTCACCTTCCATAAAAGGCGTTGGTGTTTGGTCTGGATCTTCTCCAAAGGTAACTTCGTATCCTGTGGCCAAGTCTGCAGTTGCAGACACTGTAATAGAGAAAGAATCTCCAGAAACAGGTGTAATAGTAACCAATAGGTTTTGTGGCGGTAAGAAAGAAACAACTACCTCTTGAGTGATGGAGGCTGTTTCACCACTAAGGTTGGTGGCCGTTAGTGTTGCAGTATAAACACCCTCTTGGTAGATATGAGTAAAAAACTCTCCTGGAGCAGCCATTGCTGGCTCACTGTTGTCTCCAAAATCTATGGTGTATTGCGCAACACTCTCACCACTTGGTGTAAGGGTAACTGTACCTGTATTATCTTGCGTTATTTGTACTAATAAAGAAAGATTTGATGGCAAAGCAATACCATCTGTGAATGATGTATCCCTGTCCTCTTGTGTGCATGATAGTACAACAATTAAAAACAAAGCACTTAGGAGAAAGGGATATATTTTAGATATTTTCATAATCATTTAGTTTTTTAGTATCCTGGGTTTTGTGACCATCTGTTTCCCGCCAATTGAATTTCAACTAGAGGGATAGGAAATATTTCATTTTTACCTGAGGTAAAACCGTCAATTTCTTGAGCGGCTCTTCCTGTTCTTACCAAATCAAAAAAGTGGTGGCCTTCACCAACAAGTTCTAATCTACGCTCGTTATAGATTGCTTGAGTTAGCGCAGATCCTGATGCATTTATGTCTTCAAGAGTTGATCTTTCTCTTACTCTATTAAGATACTCACGCGCTAAGGCATCGTTACCATCACCTTGATTGTGTGCCTCTGCACCCATTAATAAAACATCTGCAAAACGTATTGCTCTGTAGTTGTTTGGGTTTGTTAAGTTTTGGTCACCTATATTGGTGTCTCCTACTCTAGGAATATACTTACGGTTAAAGTATCCTGTATGTTCAAAACCTTCTGTAAAGCTAACCCCTGCTCCATTGTTAAAATCTGAGTACTCAGCTGCGAAAGCCTCTATATCTAGAATTGCTATATCTCTTCTGAGATCATCTTGGTCAAAGGCGTCAAATACCTCTTGAGTAGGTACATTAAAACTATATCCAGATTCAAATAAAGGACCGTTAAAATTTCGAGGTCCATTAAAACCAACGGCAACGTTTCCTTCACTACACTGTAAACATCCAAAACCAGCACCTTCTATATCTGTGTATTGTATCTCAAAGACAGACTCTACATTATTCTCGTTATCATTTTCAAATATTGTACTGTAATCTGTTACCAAATCATAGACACCACTATTAATAACATCATCCAAAACTGGAGCTGCTAGTGTAAATTTATTTTGATATAAATACACCTTACCAAGAAGGGCTTGAGCAGCACCTTTAGTAACTCTACCTGTTTGAGTTTGAGTAAGAGGTAGATTATCTGCAGCATATATAAGATCTAACTCAATTTGAGCATATACCTCTGCCGCTGGAGTTCTATCTACGGTGTTTTGATCACCAAATAATAATCTTTGATCTACAGCCAGTGGAACATCTCCAAAGAACTTAACAAGCTCAAAGTAATAATATGCTCTTAAAAAAGTAGCCTGTCCTAGCACGTTTGGTTTGTTAGGGAAATCAATCTTATCCTTAAATTCTAAAATGTAATTGGCCCTATTAACACCTCCATACATCCAATTCCAAACATCACGTAATTGGTCATTGATAGGAGTATGAATCATATCATCTATTTCTTGAATTCCAGGAACATCTGTTGCACTCTCTCCTCCAGCTAGAGTGTTATCTGAGGCAATTTCTCCAAGCATGACATTTATGTAGCTTGATTGCAAGAGGTCATAGGCGCCAATTAGGGCGTCTTGATAGTCATCTTCTG
>Ga0206123_10000453_pt1 | contig 40380 bp, 31 predicted proteins | sample Helgoland_Spring_2_FD_160086 | JGI IMG/M metagenome (GOLD analysis project Ga0206123, IMG submission 160086) | Pelagic subsurface seawater microbial communities from Kabeltonne, Helgoland, North Sea - Helgoland_Spring_Bloom_20160316_1 | ecosystem: Environmental > Aquatic > Marine > Epipelagic ...
ATATGTTAAGAATTGTTAATTTTTGAAATACCCTAAAATAAATTGCGTCTTTTATTTGTTATTATTCAAAACACAATAAATCTATGAAACAGACCATAAAATTATTTTCGGTTGCACTTATTGCAGGTGCGATATCCATTGGGGGATACAAAATACTTGAATCAAAAACTAATCCCGCTCCCAAAGAGATAGTGAGTACTGTAAAGCCTATAGACTTTACACCAACAAACTACACGTCAAATACTCCTAGCAAGGCGGTAGATTTCAGCACAGCGGCAGAGAAAACCGTTGATGCAGTAGTTCATGTAATTAGTACAAGTGTAAACACCGTACCAACAAACATTATAGATTACTTCCGTGGAAATGGCAGATCTAGGATACAACAAGGAAGCGGTAGTGGTGTTATTATTAGTCCAGATGGGTATATCATTACAAATGATCATGTCATTGACAATGCTTCACAATTAGAAGTTACATTAAACAATAACGTAAAATATACTGCAAGTGTTATTGGAACAGACCCTAAAACAGATATTGCCTTGCTTAAAGTTGAAACAGACACCTCTTTACCCTACATTCCTTTTAGTGATTCTAACAATGTAAAACTCGGCGAATGGGTCTTAGCGGTGGGCAATCCATTTAGGCTTACATCAACTGTTACCGCTGGTATTGTGAGTGCAAAATCTAGAGACCTAGATCAAACAAATGGCACGTTACAATCTTTTATTCAAACAGATGCCGCTGTAAACAAGGGTAATAGTGGCGGTGCTCTGGTAAATACAAGAGGGGAACTCATTGGTATTAACACCGCAATTACTAGCCAGACAGGTTCCTACGTGGGATATTCTTTTGCAGTACCAAGCAACATAGCACGTAAGGTAGTTGAAGACATCATGGAGTTTGGTGAGGTACAGCAAGCCATTTTAGGTATTTCTGCAAGTAGTTTAAACAGTGAAATGGCAAAAAAATTAGACATCCAACAAACACAAGGCGTGTATGTAGCCGATTTAGAAAAAGGAGGAGCCGCAGAAAAAGGAGGCTTAAAAAAAGGAGATGTAATTATCAATCTTGATGGTGTTAAAATAGCAAAGTTTGCAGATTTAACAGGTTGTCTTGGCAGTAAAAGACCTAAAGATACAGTGGCAATTTCAATTATAAGAGATGGTGAACAACAAAGTGTAGATGTAATTTTAAAAAAGCTAGAAGTATATCAAATTAAAGATATTGGTATTGAAGTAGCAGAAGCGCTTCCAGATGTATTGAAAAAATATGATCTACGGGGCGGGGTTCTAATAAAAAGAATTTTAAGACCCGATATATCTAGATACTCCTTGCAAGGTGCCATTATCACAAAGCTTGATGACAAATCTGTTGATAGTATTGCAGATGTAAGAGAAATAATGAAAACCCGGTCTGCCAATCAACCCATAAAAATGACTTTTGTGAGTAAAAATGGAGAAACATATAGCTATATTTTTAGATAAACATTGGTTTTACAGTAGGGCTTTTAGCGGTGAATGCACATGAGAAAACAATCAGGTATTTTTTAGCAATTTCTGGGTAGTTAACTCTAGAAAATAACTACTTTTGCGCAGTATTTTAACTATTGTTTTTGTTCACAAAAACATCAAAAAAAACACCTATGAGTTTTGATGACGTTTATGAAAAAGAATTGTCTTTCCAAACAGATCGCCGCAAGGCAGCCGTCACTCTTATCAACATTATAAGTGATTTATGGTATGATAAATCTATAGAATTAATGATTTTCCGTAATCAATTAATTGATAGAAATGCCAGTGAAATCTTAAACCTCCATGAATATGCAGGAAAGTTTGTAAAAAAACCTATCTCAATTTTCGACTCTGTTGAAATTGCACAAGCAATCAAGACCCTTGATCTACCACCTGCAAAGTTGGATATTGGTAAATTAACCTATGAGTTTCATCTAGAAAAAAAACAAACCAATGCACTTGGTTTCGTTTCAGAGAAATTAAAATCTGCAAAAGACCAACAAAACATTACACCCAAAGATGTTGTACTCTATGGTTTTGGTAGAATTGGTCGTCTGTTGGCTCGCGAACTTATGACCCGAACCGGTCAAGGAAGTCAGATGAGACTTAGGGCTATTGTTACCCGAGGGGCTATTGATCAAAGTGTGCTGGAAAAAAGAGCTTCATTATTAAAATATGATTCTGTGCACGGAGATTTTCCTGGGACAGTAGTTGTAGATGCCAAAAACAAAGCGTTGATAATTAACGGAACAACAGTCCATGTTATCTCTGCAAAGGGTCCTGAAGATATAGACTATACCTTGTTTGGTATTCAAGATGCACTTGTTATTGATAACACAGGTGCCTTCAGAGATAAAGAGCAACTCAGCCGCCACTTAATTGCAAATGGAGCTAGTAAAGTACTGCTAACAGCTCCTGGTGCTGGAGTTCCAAATATTGTACATGGTGTCAACCACACAGAAAATGATATAAATACTACAGATATCTTTTCTGCAGCTTCTTGCACAACAAACGCTATCACCCCTGTACTTAAAGCTATTGAAGATAGCTATGGAGTCGTCCAAGGCCATCTAGAAACAATACATGCATACACCAATGACCAAAACCTTGTTGATAATATGCATAAAAAACATCGTCGGGGTCGTGCAGCTGCATTAAATATGGTCATCACAGAAACTGGTGCCGGTAAGGCAGTTACAAAAGCACTCCCTTCTTTTGAGGGAAAATTAACTTCTAATGCCATAAGGGTTCCTGTTCCAAACGGTTCATTGGCCATATTAAAATTAGAATTAGAAAAGAAAACCACTGTCGAGAAGCTAAACGCAACTTTAAAGAAATATGCCTTAGATGGAGATCTTGTAGAGCAAATTAAATATTCATTAAATAATGAGTTAGTTTCTAGTGATATTGTAGGTTCTTCGGCACCCTCTATCTTTGACAGCAATGCTACCATTGTAGCCAAGGATGGTCATAATGTTGTAATTTATGTTTGGTATGATAACGAATATGGCTACAGCCATCAAGTAATTAGACTGGCAAAACATATCGCCCAAGTAAGAAGATTTACCTATTACTAAAAAAATTATCCGTACAAATAAAGCCATTAACTCAATGTTAGTGGCTTTTTTAATTGCTTGTAATTGGTTTTGAAACTATTAAGTATTTTGTTATACTTGAAAAACACCTAAATATAAATTGTAGCTTTGCCCAAAATACCCAACATGAATTCTTTTCAGGACTTTAAAATTAGTAAGCAATTGCATTTTGCCATTGAAGATTTGGGGTATAGTACACCTACAGAAATTCAAACAAAATCTTTTGCTGAGATAGGCTCAGGGAAAGATGTGGTAGGAATTGCTCAAACCGGTACAGGAAAAACTTTTGCATACATGCTCCCTCTTATAAGCGGTTTAAAGTTCTCAAAGCAAATAGATCCTCGTATTTTGGTTTTAGTACCCACAAGAGAGCTTGTACTGCAGGTTGTTGACCAAATTAAAAAGTTTGGAAAGTACTCATCCATACGAGTTGTTGGTGTATATGGTGGTGTCAATATTAATACCCACAAGCAAGCTGTGTGGGAGGGTGCAGATATTATCGTTGCAACACCCGGAAGGCTCTATGATCTTATTTTAAGCCGAGCTTTAAAAACAAAACACATCAAAAAATTAGTCATTGATGAGGTAGATGTGATGCTAGATTTAGGTTTTAGGTTTCAACTCACCAATATATTTGAACTACTTCAAGAACAACGTCAAAACATTATGTACTCAGCTACTATGACAGATGATGTTGCAGTGTTCATAAATGATTTTTTTAAAAATCCAACCACTATTTCTGTTGCTGTAAGCGGAACACCCCTAGACAATATAAAACAAATTACCTATGATGTTCCAAACTTTTATACCAAGGCAAATGTTGTGTGTCATCTATTAAAAGAAAAAGAAGAATTTATAAAAACATTGGTATTTGTATCCAATAAAAAAAGAGCAGATGTGCTCTATGAGTTGTTAGAGGAAAAATTCAAGGATGATGTTGCTGTTATACATTCTAATAAAACACAAAACTATCGTATTCGGTCCATCGAGAATTTTAATGCCAATACAACTCGTATTTTGGTAACCACAGATATCATGGCGCGAGGTTTGGATCTAGATCTAGTGAGTCATGTTATCAATGTAGACACCCCAAGGTTTGCTGAAAACTACATGCACCGTATTGGAAGAACCGGACGTGCCCAGGCTCAAGGAAATTCAATACTTCTCACCACAGAAAAGGAACGGCCCTACAGAGAAGCCATAGAGAAACTCATGGGTATGGGTATTGAAAAAAAAGATATTGCAGAAGAAATTGAAATTTCTACAAAATTGACATGGGAGGAGCAACCTGTATCTCAGGAGAGAGAAAACCCTCACAAACAACAATTTGAAAAGGGCGGAGCAAGTTTTCATGAAAAAAGCAAGAAAAACAGCCAAACCAATCAAGGAGGTTCATATAAAAAAACCCTAAAATTAAAATACAAAAAAGCACGAACCAAAGGAGATAAAAATTTCAACAAAAGAAACAAACAAAAGGGCAAAAAACCTTTTTAAATTTTCTTAATAAGAGGTTTTCTGATCCATACATAACTTATAATACCATGGCTATGCGTATCGATATAATTACCGTATTACCAGAATTACTAAAAAGTCCTTTTCAGGCCTCTATTTTAAAGCGTGCCATAGATAAAGGTTTGGTAGAGATACATCTACACAACTTAAGAGACTATGCCACCAACAATTACAACCAAATTGATGACTACCAATTTGGAGGTGGCGCTGGTATGGTAATGATGATTGAACCCATTGACAAATGCATAAGTGGCTTAAAGGCAGAGAGAGATTATGATGAGGTAATCTACATGACACCAGAGGGCCAAACCCTTGATCAAAGCATATCTAATCAATTATCTCTTAAGGGAAATATCATTATTTTGTGTGGGCACTACAAAGGTGTTGACCAACGAGTGAGAGATCAGTTCATTACAAAAGAAATATCGGTTGGCGATTATGTGCTCAGTGGTGGTGAGTTAGCAGCAGCAATTCTTTGTGATTCAGTCATTAGATTGATCCCTGGTGTATTAGGTAATGAAACCAGTGCACTTACAGACAGTTTTCAAGATGGCCTATTAGCACCCCCTACCTATACCAGACCTGCAGAATATAAGGGATGGGAGGTTCCAGATGTACTTCTAAGTGGTCACAAAGCAAACATTGAAAAATGGAGAGAAGATCAGGCCTATAAAAACACCAAAAAAAGAAGGCCAGATTTATTACAATAGCGACAAGTATTGTTTGGTGCTACTTTTTTAATGTTTTGTAATTATTTACAAGCACATTGGCCCCCAAATCATTCATCAAATTATAGAGGCCAAAAAAGGTTCTGTTGATGTACAAAAAATGCTTAGATCCTCTATTTCCATTCATTTTTCTGAGCTGAGTATCTTTTGAATATTTTTTACTCAAATCTGCTATTTTACTAAAAAATGTTGCATCACTAAAATCAAAGGTTTCTTTGTGCATTGGTTGTGTAAACAAACTTAGCATTTCATGAAATAAGGCAGAAAAAAAAGCAATTTCTTCTGGGGTATCTGTGGGAGTTAAAATTTCTAATTCGTATAATTTTTGAGTAAATACCTCTGGATTATTGATGTTTTCTGGGATTGCCAGCTCGAAATAAGGGACGTAAAATGCATCAGGAACCTCCTTTATACAACCAAAATCAATCGCAACTAAATCACCCTTTGAAGTCACTAAAAAGTTTCCTGGGTGAGGATCTGCATGTACTCTTTTTAATTCATGCATTTGAAACATATAAAAATCCCACAGTGCTTGACCTAATTGGTCTGCCAATTTTTTATTGGTATTTTTTTTTGTGAACACGCTTAAATGTTCTCCATCCATCCAATCCATGGTGATGATTCGTTCATTAGAGAGCTTTGTGTAGTAGTTGGGAAATAGTAAATGTTCAATGTGCCTGCAATCTGTTACCATTTGCCTGCTTTGTTCAACCTCTAGGGTATAATTGGTTTCTTCAAGAAGTTTTTGTTCCACTTCTTGGAAATATTTATCACTGTCCTTACCCTTGATGTTAAACATTTTTATGGCAACTGGTTTTACCATGGCCAAATCACTACTGATGCTATCTGCAACTCCTGGATACTGGATTTTTACAGCTAATTTTTTTCCATCTTTTGTGGCTTGGTGAACTTGGCCGATACTAGCAGCAGCGATAGATTTCGAATCAAAGTGATCGTACAAATCTTCAGGATATTTTCCGAAATATTTAAAAAAAGTTTTTCGCACCAGAGGTGCCGATAGTGGCGGCACAGAAAATTGAGAAAGTGAAAATTGCTCTACGTATGCTCTGGGTAAAATATTTTTTTCCATGCTCAACATCTGGGCAACTTTAAGGGCAGAACCTTTTAAGCTTTTAAGCCCATCGTAGATATCAGTAGCATTTTTTTGATTGAGTTTCTCTTTGGCATTTTGGGGATCAACCAGTGTATCTCCGTAGTATTTAAGTTGATTGAGACCAACTTTAACACCCGTTTTAACCAGTCGTGTTGCTCGTGATATTTTACCCGTAGGGATATTATCTATTGTTTTCATGGGGTAAAGTTGTTTTTGGGGGTATGTGCAGCGTATTTTTTTTGCAACAAAGGTTTTTAATAATTCTTGTCAAAAAACTAGTTCATTTTTTCTTTCCACAAAAACTTTCCGAAATCAAGAACGCTCTCTAAGGGAGTGGTCTCAAAAACATCAAAAATGGCACGAACAGATTTTTCTATCACAAGATCTGTTTTTTCAAAAGAGGCAGAAGTATCTTCCATCCAATACTTGATAATAAAAAGTGTTTGTAACCAGGCACCTTCACTAAAAACAGATACTGGCTGTTTTAATATTTTAAACGACTTTTCCTCATTTTTTTGTTCAATCAAACCAGCTGCAAACTCTTTGATATGAGATCGCAAAGATTTTAACTGTGATAAATTTTTCATCATATCTCCATGTTCTTTTAAGGCAAACATGACATAACTTCTATTGGCTGTCAACAATTCAAAAAAGACAAAGAAAAAAGTGAGCATTTTTTCTTGATTGTTGAAGGTAGCATACTCAGGATTTTTTTGACCAAGTTTCATGGCATTATCAAAAAATGCAGTCCAGATTCCTTGTTGTAAACTCTCGAAGCTTCCAAAAAATTTATAAAAATCTGCTTCTGTCATGCCATGCTCTTTGGCAAACTTATATATGCTTTTGGGTGTTTTTTCATTGATAAGCACATACTCCATGTATGCAGAGATGATTGTATCTTTAGTAATTGCTTTGGTTTTATCCGTCTTTTTTTTTGTGCTTGTTGTAGTTGTTTTCTTTGTTGCCATGGTAAGAGATCTTTAGTGCTGTAAAAATACAAAACGCTCTATTAATTTAAATATTTGTGAAACACAATGTTGTGTTAAAAAACAAAATAAATGACAACCTGTCACAAAATCAAATGTGGTATTTTCTTTGACAAGTAAGTTGTGGAATGTAATATTTCCGCAGAAATTAAACCATAATTAAATAAATCATACAAAAATGAGTAAAGGAACTATCAATGTATCGGTAGAAAATATTTTCCCGCTTATCAAAAAGTTTTTATACAGTGATCACGAAATATTTTTACGTGAGCTTATAAGTAATGCTACAGATGCAACATTAAAACTAAAACACCTAACCAATATTGGAGAAGCTAAAATAGAATATGGCAACCCCTTTATTGAAATCAAAGTCGATAAGAAAGGTAAAAAATTGCATATCATCGATCAAGGTGTAGGAATGACAACCCAAGAGGTTGAAAAATACATCAATCAAATTGCATTCTCTGGTGCAGAGGAGTTCATAGAGAAATATAAGGACAAAAAGGGAGAGGATGCAGGCATTATAGGTCATTTTGGTCTTGGTTTCTACTCTGCCTTTATGGTAGCAGATAATGTAGAGATCCTTACAAAGAGTTACAAAGATGAACCAGCAGCCCACTGGAGTTGTGATGGATCTCCTAATTATACGCTTGTTGAAGGAACAAAAACAGACAGAGGTACTGAGATTATTCTTCATATCAGCGAAGAAGAAGTTGCTTTTTTGGAGGATAGCAAAATAACTGAGCTTTTGACTAAGTATAATAAGTTTATGCCCATTCCAATTAAATTTGGAATGAAAACAGAAACACTTCCCAAGCCAGAAGATGCTAAAGAAGAAGATCCAGCCCCAACCAAAGAGGTGGATAACATTATCAACAACCCAAGTCCGGCTTGGACCAAGCAACCTAGCGAACTTAAAGATGAGGACTATTCTGGTTTTTACAGAGAATTGTACCCAATGCAATTTGAGGAGCCGCTATTTCATATACACTTAAATGTAGACTATCCTTTCAACCTTACTGGAATTTTGTATTTCCCTAAGATGAACAAGGATATGCAAATACAGAAGGATAAAATACAGTTATATCAAAACCAAGTTTTTGTAACAGATAACGTGGAGGGTATTGTCCCAGAATTTTTAACCATGCTAAGAGGGGTAATTGACTCTCCAGATATTCCTCTAAACGTATCGCGTAGCTATTTGCAGGCAGATGGTGCGGTAAAGAAAATATCAAGCTACATAACTCGTAAGGTAGGAGATAAATTGAAAAGTTTATTTAAAGACAACCGAGAAGAGTTTAACGCAAAGTGGGATGATATTAAAATAGTGATTGAGTATGGTATGCTAACAGAAGAAAAATTCTTTGACAAGGCGCAAGACTTTATGTTATACCCTACTGTAGATGGAGACTACTATACCATTGCAGAACTTAAAGATAAACTAGCTGCAGCGCAGACAGACAAGGATGATAAATTAGTGCTCTTGTATGCAAGTAACAAAGAAGAGCAACACTCTTATATTGCCGCAGCAAAAGATAAAGGATATGAAGTGCTACTTCTAGACTCACCTATTATTTCGCACCTGCTTCAAAAAATGGAAACTTCTAAAGAGAAAATTTCGTTTGCTAGAGTAGATGGTGATCATATCGATAATCTTATCAAAAAGGATGAACAGGCAATTTCTAAACTTTCTGACCAAGAAAAGGAAACGCTAAAAACCTTTTTAACTGAAACCATCCCTGCAGAAAAATTCTCTGTGCAGCTTGAAGCCATGGATAGCAAGTCAAATCCTTTTATTATTACAGAACCAGAATTTATGCGCCGCATGAAGGAGATGCAACAAAATGGAGGCGGTGGCGGTATGTTTGGTATGGGAAATATGCCAGATATGTACAATTTAATTGTTAACACCAATCATGAATTGGTTACAGATATTTTAAACACCAAAACAGCTAAGAAAAAACAGCGCCTTGTAAGTCAAGCCCTTGATTTGGCCAAACTAAGTAAAGGGCTCTTAAAAGGAGAAGAAATGACAGCCTTTATAAATAGGAGTTATGATATGATTAAATAAACCTTAATTTGGGATCAATGTAAGACCCTTTGCATCAAAATGCAGGGGGTTTTTGCTTGATTTCTCATATAAAAAGCAATAAAATGGGTTAAAAAGCATAGAAAAAAGCACTTTTTTTTAAAAAATATAGGGCCTTGAGCCCCCATTATACGGCAAAATGCACAAAAACATCGATTAAAAGCTTGTTTTTTAGAATAAAGTTCTTAGATTTGACCCATATTAATTAACCAAACTTTAATATTATGAAAAAAGTATTACTATTTGCTGCATTTGCAGCGTTCGCAATGACAAATGTAAATGCACAAGATGATTCTAGTGGATTTGCTAAATCTGACATCTTTATGACAGGTACAGTTGGATTCAACAGTGCTTCTGCTGGAGATGTTGACACTAGTTCTTTTGATTTTTCTCCATCTGTTGGATACATGATGACTGATAACTTAGCTATCGGTGCATCTTTATCTTTTGGAAGTATGGACGATGGATCTGATGTTGATATGTCTTCAACTGGATTTGGTGTTGGTGTTACATATTTTATGGCTCCAACTAGCAAATTTTCTATGAATGTAGGCGCAGGATTAAATTACAGAACTGATTCTGTAGGAGATCTTGATGTAAATACATTCTCATTTGCTATTTCTCCAGGATTTAACTACTGGATTGCTGATTCATGGGGATTAGTTGCTAATGTAGCTGCACTATCTTACTCTAGCTCAGAAGCTGATGTAGAAGGTGCTGAGGCAGTAACTGGATTCGGATTAAACGTAGATTTATCTGATATCAACTTTGGAATGGTGTACAAGTTTTAATTTGTACAAACTATACGTATTTAAAAACCCGAAGCAAAGCTTCGGGTTTTTTTATTGCTGTATAATCAATACTCTCATTTTAAGTAAGTTATTTTAGCTGTTTGAAGTGAATATATTGTATATTTACTATGATATAACACTCAAAAAATGAAAAGAAATATACTTTCAATTCTTTTATGTTTGCTTACCTATTGTAGTTTTTCTCAATCCAATCTATGGAAAAAAACAATACTAAAATCCTCAGATAGCACCTCTTTTGCAAAAAACTTACATAGCGGAAAATACCAAACATACTCTTTAGGTTTAGATAATTTAAAAACTCAACTGGCAAATGCTCCTTTAAGAGGAGAAAGTAGATCAAGGAGCTCTGTGGTAATTAACTTCCCTGATGATAAAGGAAACATGGAACGCTTTAGTGTATTAGAAACTCCTGTTTTATCTCCTACACTTGCCCTACAACACCCAAACATTAAAACATATGTTGGGTTTAGTTTAGATAATCCGGGAGGAAGAATTCGTTTTAGTGTTACCCCTCTTGGTTTAAAAACCATGACAACTTATTTGAATAAACCCACAATATTTATAGCCCCAAAAGAAAAAGGAAACACTTTGGAGTATATAAGTTATCAAAGAGCTGCTAGAAAAACTTCAAAAAAAGAATTTGAATGTTTAACTGAAAACGAGCTTGTATCAATTAAAGAAACAAACGTTTTAAATAGAGATGCAAATGATCAAATTTTAAGAACACTAAGAATTGCGATTTCAACAACAGGGGAGTATACTAACTTTTGGGATGATGGAAATAATACTAACGGAAATGCACAATCTGATGCCTTGGCAGCCCTAGTAGCAACGTTAAATAGAACAAATGAGGTTTTTGAGGTAGACATGGCTGTTACATTTGAGCTCGTATCAGGTGTTGAAATCATTTATCCTTCCCCTTCCACAGACCCATATACAAGTAATTTAAATAGTCAATTACAATCAACTTTAACCTCTCAGGTAGGTGAATCAAATTATGATATTGGTCATCTGTTTACCTATGGAACCAATAATGGAAATGCCGGTTGTATCGGCTGTGTATGTGTAGATGGACAAAAAGGAAGTGGGTTTTCATCTCATTCATTTACAGATAATGATGGGGGCCCTTACATGGATGATTTTTTTGATATTGATTATGTACCCCATGAAATTGGTCATCAGATGGGAGGTAATCACACCTGGTCTTTTGGTAACGAGGGTACGGGTGTAAATTATGAACCTGGAAGTGGTACCACAATTATGGGGTATGCAGGCATCACAGGCTCAAACGATGTGCAAGACCATAGCGATCCATATTTCCACTACGGAACTATTAATCAAATTTTGAACAATTTAGACACCAGAACCTGTTGGACTTCTACAACAATTTCAAATAATCCTCCACAAGCAAATGCCGGAGACGATTACACCATACCACAAGGAACTGCATTTAAACTAACAGGCACTGCTAGTGATTCAAATCAAGAAGATGTATTAACATACACCTGGGAACAAATTGATTCTGGAACAACCACAAATAGCTCTTTTGGACCTACTAAAACATCAGGTGGTTTATGGCGGTCTAGACCACCAAGTACAAATCCTGTAAGGTATATGCCAATAAAATCAAGAGTTTTATTAGGTGAATTGACAGAGACTAACCCTACAGAAACCGTTGATAATACCTCTTGGGAAACTGTCTCGACAATCTCGAGGACACTCAATTTTGCATTAACAGTTCGTGACAGATCTGAGACAAATGGAATCGGACAATTTCCACAAACAGATTTTGATGTAATGACAGTTACAGTAGATGGAAATGCTGGACCATTTGCAGTAACCTCTCAAACAACAGATGAGATGTGGAATGTTGGTGAAAACCAAACCGTGTCGTGGGATGTTGCAGGAACAAGCGCAGGGAGTGTAAACACCCCTACTGTAAATATTTATTTATCAACAGACGGAGGACTCTCATTCCCTTTTTTACTTGCAAGTAATGTTGATAATGACGGGAGTCATACCTTTTCAGTACCACAGGCTGATGGAGACTCTAGTGAGTTGAGAGTTATGGTGGAGGGCAATAACAATATTTTTTATGCAATAAACACAACTAATTTCTCATTACAGGCTTCAGAGTTTTCTATCTCAGTTGCTGAACCATCTGTTGAGGTGTGTACTCCTAATGATGTGACTTATGATTTTATTTACAATACCTATTCAGGTTTTACTGGAACTACAACTTTTTCTGTAAATGGTTTACCCTCTGGAGTGAATTCATCTTTTAGTACAGATACAGCAAGTATCGATGGAACGAGCGTTTCATTAACCCTAAGTAATATTGGTTCTTTAAACGAAAATACTTACGATTTTCAGATTACTGGCACCTCTGGAACAATTGTTAAAAATGCTGATGTTAACTTTACTGTGTTATTAAACATAACTGAAACACCAACATTAACCTCACCAATCAACAATGATACAGATGTTTCTATAACTCCTACTTTTTCTTGGGATGCTATTTCTAGCGCAAGTTCTTATGATATCGAAATCGCAACAGATACGCAATTTAATTCAATCATAGTTAGTGAAAATATAACAACCAATTCATATACAGCAACTTCTTTGAGCCAGTCAACAACTTATTATTGGAGAGTTAAAGCAAAAAATAGTTGTGGAGAGGGAGATTTTTCTCAAACAAATTCTTTCACTACCCAAACATGCTCTAGATGCACTTCTGAGGGAACTACTCAGTATGATACTAGTACAACAAGAGTCATTTTTAATAGCATAGATAATGCCTCTGGCAAACCCTCAGGATATAGTGATTACTTAAACATAAGTACCATTATTGAAAGAGATGCTAGCTATGACTTAACCCTACAAGTCAATACAGATGGAAATTTTGCCACAGGATCAAAAGTTTGGATAGATTGGAATCAAAACTGTGATTTTGATGATGCGGGTGAAGAATATACTCTTGGCACCGCATCAAACCAAGTAGATGGCGAAACATCAAATAGTCCTTTATCAATTTTAATTCCATCAGATGCTTCATTAGGGCAAACAGTAATGAGAGTATCTACACGGTATAATGCATACCCAACATCATGCCAACAAAACTTTGACGGTGAGGTAGAAGACTATACCTTAAATATAATCAGTACTAATTCTATCTCTTGGACAGGAGCAGTTAACACCTCATGGAATAATCTCTTGAACTGGAGCACAGGCGCTGTTCCTACCAGTAGTGATGCTGTGGTTATAGATGGTACTTTTACTAATGAGCCAACAATCTCAAGCACTGATGCTGTAGCTCAATCAGTGACGGTAGCCTCTGGCAACACCCTTACGATAGGCCAGAGCTCATCTTTAACCGTCTCTGGATACCTTACCAACAATGGCACAGTTACCCTAAACTCTACTGCAAATGATTTCTCTTCTCTAATTGTAGAAGATACAGCCACTGGAGATATCACCTACAATAGATTTGTTAATTCTTACAACGACGGGCTTGGCGGCGGTTGGGATTTAGTAGGATCTCCTACTGTTATGACCATTACAGATTTTACAACTGCAAATGGAGCTAACATCCAGGTTCTTGGAGATGACTATGCCTTTAGCCAGTATGACAATGCAATTGGCGATTGGGTAAGATATCAAACTGCCTCACAAACAGGAAGCTTTACCGCTGGTCAAGGATATTCTATGGCAACTGTAGAAGTAGATCCTCCGCCTCCGGGAGCAGCAGGAGCTACAGTAGCCTTTACAGGTGCTATGCAAACCACAGATCAAAGCATTAATATCATTAACAACACCGGCTTAAACGGTGTTGGTAGAAGATGGAATTTAGTTTCAAACCCATATCCATCATACATTAATGGAAATACGGCTGCAGGAGCAAGCAACTTTATAGATACAAACCTCGCTGTGATTGACGGTAACTATGGAGCTGTCTATGGTTGGAATGGTTCTAGCTATGATATTTATAACCTGCTTACAGGTGCCTTTTCTATAGCCCCTGGTCAAGGATTTTGGGTAGCAGCCTTAAACACGACAGATACAGCGCTTAGTTTCACGGCAGATATGCGTACCAACTCTGGTAGTGGAGATTTTATTACAGGACCTCAGCTTCTTACCCACCATGTAGCCTTAAAGCTATTTAATGGTGAGACAGAAAGAGCAACCACTGATTTCTACTTTAGAGATGGACTCTCTTTGGGTCTTGATCCTGGATATGATGCAGCAGCCTTTAACCAGTCAACAAAATTAAGTTCAAGACTGGCTATGGGAAGCCAAGAAACAGCCTTTTCTATAAATGCTATGGGGATGGATGCTATTGAAAACACTAGAGTACCTCTAGAGATTAAACAAAATGCAGGACAGGCCTTTAGAGTAAGTATGGCAGATATGGATCTTCCAGAAGATATCTACGTATATCTAGAAGATACGCTTAACGGTACCCTTACCTCTTTAAAAGATCAGGACTTTGAGCTAGAGGCTCAAAGTAATCTTAGCGGAGTAGATAGATTCTTTATTGTCTTTAAATCAAACAGTGTACTCTCTAATGGAGATACCCTTGGTATAGAGGCCTTAAATGTATACAAGGCTAATAATGAGAGCTTTGTAACTATAACAGGTATTACTCCAGATCTAGGACAGCTAGATGTTACTCTTTATAACATAATAGGTATGGTAGTTAGTGAAAAATCATTTAATCCTAATACGGCAACTCAGAGAGTTTCCACTCAAGGGCTGGCAAGTGGATTGTATATCGTACAGATCAAAGCGAGAAATCAAGTTGTAATTAAAAAAGTGATCGTACAATAACCCGCTGAATTTTTTTGACTCAACACTCTCATTTTTATTAATACAACAAGACGACAGTTTTTAGAACCTATTTTTATAGCAATACTGAGAAAATTGTGATATTTTCTAAACAAAACAGCTATTTATTAAACATCAATAAATTGGTTTAGTACTTAATTCTGTTTATTTTCGCTAGGTATCAAACTGATAACCTTACCAAATGAAGATAATTAAGAAAATAATTCAAATAGTTGTTCTACTTTTTTGCATCCAACTAAGTGCACAAAAACAAGATAACACCACAGAGCAAGATTCTGGTATTTCTTTGGAAACACTTATCAAAGAAAAAAGTAACACCATCTCAATTACCCATCAACACACCAGTAGTGTGAGTGGCATTAACCACACCTACCTAAGACAAGCCATTAACGGTATTGAGGTGTATGGAACAGAATCTAGCGTTCATACAGATGTTTCTGGAAAAACGATTGTATCACACAATAATTTTTTAGAAGGTATTTCCAATACTATAACTTCTAGTAGCGCTAGCCTCTCTGCATCTGAGGCCATATTTTCGGTTGCCAATAGTATGAATTATTCTATAAGTGGGCTTCAACAAATTGCCTATGAGGGTGGGAAAAGCAAAAAAACACTCTTTAATAACGGAGGTATCTCAGAAAAAGACATTCCTGTAAAACTTCTGTACCACTACGCTAAAAAAACTGGAACTAGAATAACCTGGGAACTTTCAATAAAAGAAATAGCAGGTTCAAATTGGTGGAATTTTCAGGTAGATGCGTCAACAGGTGAGATATTAGATCAAGAAAACTGGACGGTATCATGTAATATTTTGGGAGATCACAATACCCACAACCACTCAATTAACACAAGTGCTAGTAGAGAAACAATTCTAGAAGAAACAACAACAATGGCAGGTAGCTACAATGTATACCCAATGCCTGTTGAGTCTCCTAATTATGGTAACAGAGCACTGGTTTCAGATCCAGAAAATGCAATTGCATCTCCATTTGGATGGCATGACACCAATGGATCAAGTGGCGCAGAATTTACCATCACCCGAGGAAATAACACTCACGCCTACGAGGATGGAGACAACCCAGGCTACAGCCCAGAGGGTGGAGCTGCTTTGATATTTGATTTTCCAATCAATGAAACCTACTCAAACGCAGACCAAAGTGAGGATGCTGTAATTACCAATCTATTTTATTGGAACAACATCATCCATGATGTTGTATACCAATATGGATTTGATGAAGCAGCTGGTAATTTTCAAGAAAACAATTATGGTAACGGCGGGGCCGGAAGCGATTATGTAAATGCAGAAGCACAAGACGGCTCTGGAACTTGTAATGCAAATTTTGGAACGCCACCTGATGGAGGGAACCCAACCATGCAAATGTATGTGTGTGGTTCTCGTGATGGAGATTTGGATAATGGCGTAATTATCCATGAATATGGACACGGAATCTCAAATAGATTAACAGGAGGAGCCGGAGCAGCAAATTGTTTGCAAAATGAAGAACAAATGGGTGAGGGTTGGAGTGATTATTATGCGCTTATGATGACTATAGAGGCTACAGATGCTGGAACAGACGCAAGACCTATAGGAACTTGGCTTACTGGTTCTGGACCCAATGGAGCAAGTATTAGAACCTATGATTACAGTACAGATTTTGGTGTAAATCCACACACCTACAGTGATATTACCACAGAGTCTATACCACACGGAGTTGGATCTGTGTGGGCAGCCATGCTTTGGGATATGACTTGGAAACTTATAGATACTGAAGGCTTTGACCCAGACACCTACAATGGTAGTGGAGGAAACAATACTGCACTTGTATTAGTAACAGAGGCCATGAAACTACAACCTTGCTCTCCCGGTATGGTAGATGGTAGAGATGCTATTATCGCGGCAGATCAGGCCATTTATGGCGGAGCTCACTTGTGTGAAATATGGGAAGCCTTTGCAGCAAGAGGATTAGGGTTTAGTGCAGATCAAGGAAGTACAAACAGCAGATCTGACGGAACACAGGCTTTTGACCTCCCTCCTACCTTTTCTTCTTTCGAAACCATACAAGAAGTTTGCCTTGCAGATGGATTGCAAACAGGACTTGGTGGTGGTGCTCCAACAGGTGGAGTTTACAGTGGTATTGGAGTAACTGACGATGGTAACGGTACCACTTATACCTTTGACCCAAGTGTTAATGGTAGCGGCGCTGTTACCATACAATATGCAATTAATGATTTTTGTACAGGGCTCCCTGGATCGCTTACAGATACAATTCAAGTAACAGATCAAGCACCTGAAATTTTATGTAAAGGTGCTGGATTGTTGACTTTAAACGGCGTTGCAGAAGACACACCAAATCTTACAATAGAGGACTTGAACACCGTAAGCACAACCATAACAATTGCTCAAAATGTGGCTATTACAGATTTAAACCTAAGAGTAGATATCTCACACTCCTACGTAGAAGATATGATTATTACACTTACTTCTCCCGGAGGAACAGCCTCTTCAGTTATTTTTAATGGCGGCACAGATGGCTGCTCAGGAGATAACTTAGTGACTTTGTTTGATGACGAATCTATCAATGCACTTGCTTGTAACTTGGGTGGAAATGCGTTTCCAGAAATAGATTACATGCCCAGTAACCCACTGAGTGTGTTTAATGGAGAATCTACTCAAGGTGATTGGACACTTTCTATACAAGATACTTTTAACCAAGACCCCGGAGTTTTAAATCAATGGGCCCTTGAATATACCTATGAGTTTGATTCTCAGCCATTAGATGTGTTTTTAGATATTACTCAAAATGCAACAGTTAATGCACAAGACTTCTTAGAAAGTGTAACACTTGCCTGTGGCGGGTACAGTACTCTGGCAGGAACACCTTTAAATGCAACAGTATCGTTTACTATTGCAGATGTTGGGCTTACCAATGTTGCACTAGAGGTAACCAGTGATACAGGGCTCACCACAACTTGTACTGCCATAGCTAATGTTATTGAAAATACCACTGGTGGTCAAGTAATTACCTGCCCAGATGATATTACAATAAATTGTGGTGAAGACTCGTCTCCTGACAATACAGGCTTGGCAACTGCAATTACAAATTGTAGCACTGACTCTGTTATTACATTTACTGATTCCATAGAAACAACTTGCGGTTCTTCACAAATAATAACAAGAACCTGGACCGCTGAGGATGCTTGCGATAACCCCATCGCAACATGTGTGCAAATTATTACTATAGTAGACCAAGCACCACCTTTAGCATCTTGTCCTGCAGACATTATGGTAGATACAGATTTGAATCAGTGCACCGCCATTGTTGATTATGTTGTTGATGGTACTGACTCTTGTGGTAGTGTAACGGTAACACTAACAAATGGTTTGCCATCAGGTAGTATGTTCCCTTTAGGAGATACTGTTAATACTTTTGAAATTCAAGATGAGTGTGGAAATCTAAGCGAATGCACATTTGTGGTAACAGTGGTAAATAACAACCAGGCCCAAGCAGTGTGTCAAGACATTACCATCCAACTCGATGCAATGGGTATGGCTACCATAACACCTTCAGATATAAATGGCGGCACAGAGGTTCTTTGTGAGACTCCAGATGTTAGCATAGATATAGACACATTTACTTGCAATGACATAGGCCAAAATAATGTTACCCTGAGTGTTACAGATGCTGCAGGAAATATCACAAGTTGTGTAGCGATCGTGACCGTTGAGGATATGATTGCTCCAGAGGTTGTTTGTCAAAACATTACTGTGGCGCTAGACTCCTCTGGTGTTGCAAATATAACTGCAGCTATGATTGATGGTGGTAGCTCAGATATGTGTGGCATAGAAACTTTTGCAATAGACATAACAAGTTTTGATTGCTCAAGTATTGGTATTAACCTGGTGACACTAACAGTTACAGATAGCAGCGGTAATACAAATTCTTGTACCGCAGAAGTTTTAATTCAAGATACCTTAGATCCAATTGCTAGTTGTCAAGACATCACCATAGAGCTTGGTGATGATGGAACAGCAAGTATCACCAGTGCAGATATAAACAATGGATCGTCAGACAACTGTGGAGAGGTTACCTATGAATTAAACACAACCACTTTTGATTGCTCCAACATTGGCTCAAACCTAGTTAATTTGATTGTCTTTGACAGCAACGGTCAAGCCTCAGAATGCTTTGCTACCGTTACTGTATTAGACAATACCTCGCCAACAGTAGTGTGTCAAGATATTACCGTTGCCCTTGATTTAGACTATTCAGCAACCATAACTCCAGCAGATATAGACGCAGGAAGTACAGATAACTGTTCTATTAGTACTGCTTCTATAGATGTTAACTTCTTTGATTGCTCTAACCTAGGTCCAAATACTGTTACCTTAACACTTACAGACCAAAATGGTAACCAATCTAGCTGTGAGGCAATAGTAACTGTTATAGAAGGATTAAATACCCCTATTGCGATTTGTCAAAATATAACAGTCACCTTAGGTGAGGATGGTACGGCTACCACGGCTGCAAGCGCCTTTGATGCAGGTTCATTAGGGGCAAGATGTATAGACCCGTTTAGTATAGATATAGACACATTTACTTGCGATGATATTGGAACCCTTGTTGAGGTAGAATTTACCGTGACAAATGCAGCAGGCATAACAGATAGTTGTATCGCTTATGTAAATGTAGTAGACCCTTTTGGGCCAGAAATTACTTGTCCAGAAGATCAAACAGTAACAAGCGAAGGGCCATATCCTTTGCCAGATTACTTTACAAACGGACAGGCAGTAATTACTGATAACTGTTTGGATTTAATCACCATATTCAATCAAAACCCACCTGAAGGAACTCCTATGGAACAAGGAGAGCATATTATTTCATTGTTTACCCAGGATGCTAATGGATTTTCAGCAGAGTGTGAATTTATTCTTACTGTGATTGATAATTTAGGGACACAAAACACAACGGATCTAAGAGCCATTACAATGTTTCCAAACCCTGCCAATAATCTAATAACCCTTAGTAATCCTCAAAGAATCAATCTTGTTAGTGTATCTGTGTATGACATCACTGGAAGGCTTATTCTTACTAAATATTTGCAATCTGCAAGCCAAGAGAGTACACTAGATATTGGCGCCTTACAAAGCGGAAATTACTTGGTGTTTATAAGAAGTGACTTTGGACAAATTACCAAACAATTACTCAAACAGTAAGCGAGCAATGCTTTTTTAAGTATTTATTTTAAACCGTCAACACCACTGAGTTGTTGACGGTTTTTTTATACTTTTAGTATCTAAATAAAAACTCCTTACCCTACTGGCTTTGAGTATCCTGGAAACCTACATTGTACCGTCACTTGATGAGCCTATAAGGCTTTCTGACCTAAGGGCTGGTAGGTTTTCATTGGTGAGTTCTAGAAAAGCCTTTACCAAACTCATAAAAGCAAATTTGGTGCTAGTAAACAATCAGAAAAGCACTACGGCAACACCACTTCTGGGCGGAGAAATCATTACTGTTTTTAGGGATCAAACCCCATCAAACAAACCCAGTATCACCCTTCCCTTAAAAGTCATTTTTGAAGATCAACATCTTGCCATTATTAATAAACCACCTGGTATTGAAGTAAGCGGAAACAAGAAATATACTATAGCAAATGCACTGGTTACCTCCCTTAAAAAAAGCAATCAAGAAGATGCACTCCAACGTCCAGAGCCCATACATAGGCTAGATTATCCAACCAGTGGTTGTCTTTTAATAGGCAAAACATCCAGCAGTGTGATGAAGCTCAATAAAAGTTTTCAGGAAAAAAAGATAGATAAGGTATATTATGCCATTACTATAGGAAACCAAAAAGCCAGTGGAACTATACAAAGCAATCTTAATGGTAAATCATGTGTTTCTCATTTTAAAGTTATAACCTCAGTGCCCTCCAACAAGTACAAAACCTTAAATTTGGTAAAGCTCATCCCTCAGACAGGAAGAACACATCAACTAAGAAAACACTTAGCGGCTATACATTGCCCCATTATGGGAGACATAAAATATGGTGACCCATTGGCTACAGGGCAAGGAAACGGTTTGTATTTGCACGCTTTCTCTCTTGAGTTTATACATCCACATTCAGGACTTGTCATTTCTAAAAGCATAGAATTACCCAAAAAATTTAAACGTATATTCAAACAAATAAGACTTTAAAACCACAGCTTATTTGTGCTTTATAAATTGTATTTTTAAGTTTTAAATTGAGATCTATGCTACCATGGCACCAATATCTTTTAGGGCTTATTTTTATTATAGCTGGAGCCAACCATTTTAGGACTCCAAAAATATACGAGCGTATCATGCCCTTGTATATTCCATCTCCAAGTTTTATGGTGCTGCTCTCTGGTATTACTGAAATGATTGCTGGATTTTTAATTCTCAATCCACAAACCCAAACAATTGGAGTATGGGCCATAATAGGGCAGTTAGTCGTTTTTTTGACAGTACATGTTTACATGTTGCAGGAAAAAGAAGCTTCCCTGCAACTACCAAAATGGTTTCTTGTGCTTAGAATTCCATTACAATTTGGTATGATGTATTGGGCCTCTCAATACATAGAGGTATGAATTTATTTGAAGAAAACCCCGGACTAGAAAAAATCATCTTACCCATGAAAGATGCCCAGGTGATCTATTATCCAAATTTTTATACCCAAGCAAAGGCTGTATTACTTCAAGATAAAATACAACAACAAACACCTTGGCAAGAAGATGACATTAAACTATTTGGTAAAGTATTTAAACAACCCAGATTAACAGCTTTGTATGGGGATAGCAACAAACCCTACAGCTATTCAAACATTACAATGTTTCCAAACCAGTGGAGCCCAACACTGTTGGGAATAAAACAAGATATTGAGGCCATTTGTGATCAAAAATTTACCTCTGTCTTGCTCAATTTATACCGTTACGGAACTGACTCAAATGGTTGGCACAGTGATAATGAAAAAGAGTTAGGAAAGCATCCCTTTATAGCGTCTGTATCTTTTGGTGCCAAAAGAAGTTTTCAATTTAAACACAAACTAGATAAGAGCTTAAAATTTAAATTAGAGTTAGAGCACGGTAGCTTGCTACTTATGGGGGGACCTACACAGGAATTCTGGAAACATCAAATTCCAAAAACAAAAAGAAAAATAGATCCAAGGATAAATCTAACTTTTAGGCATATTAAAGATTCCTTTTCTTAAGGATAAAAAAATTAGCCATATATCTGGTTTAAAATACCCGCCAAGCGCAAGCCTGCTTTTTGGAGTTGTTTTCTGGTGACATTCACATATCTGTACATGTATTTATATCCCAAATTATCTCCTTCATCAGTATGGGCATAAACATCTTCACACAATGCGCGGCTCTCATACATCCAATCTGTAACAGCGCCACTTTGTATGGTTTCAATTTCTTTTTTACTTAGAGCATCTACGTTATTGGTTAATTCTGTGTAACTCATTCCATAACCCTCAATAATCTTGGTGTCCCATACACTATGCAGATTGGTTTGCTTGCCAAACCACTTTACTTTAAAAGAGTTTCCTCCTTTATCTTCTTTGATCCCAACATGAAGTGGCATGTGCAGATCACCAATAAAATGGACCAACATCCTTAAGTAAAATTCTTTTTCTTTTTGGCTGGAATTAGCATCTTTAAGAACATCTATAGCGTTTAGTATGCCTACAATAATATCGCCTTTTTTATTTTTAGGAGTATTTTCATACCTGCCCCCAAATGGAAAATTCACATAGTGCCATGGAGCATATTTTCTGTAGGTCTTATCACTCCGAATCTCATCTGCATAGGTAGATACAAAAGCCAAAGACTCACCACCTAGTAATGCCGAAACTTTCTTAGCTGCCCTTTTGGATAAATGCTTGGTGGCAATTTCTCCCATGGTACGGTGTCCTGTTTTTCCCCAATCATCAGTGGCTCCAGAAGATGGACCAGAAAACAATACAACAAACATTAAAATTAAAAGAGATCTCATAACACTAGTATTTTATACAAATATAACAAGAGTAAGCCCAAGAGAATTAAAAATTGATTTGGAAATTTTAGAAAAATAAATAAACACGTTAAATTGTCTGTAACTACAAATTTATAAGGGCTGTCTTCTCAATTCTAAATTAAAAAAAGTATTTTGCATCAAAACAAACTCATGCAAGATCCTACCGCACAACTCATAGAGGACACCACTCCCCTATTTACAAATGATACGATTGTATTTGGTATATTGATGATTGCTCTTGGGGTAATCTTTTATACTTCCTCAAAAAAGCAGGGACCCTGGAAAGCCTTTTATAGCATTGTACCTGCGTTATTTGTGGCTTATTTTATTCCGGCATTACTCACCACCACTGGAGTTATAGCTCCAGAGTGGACAAGTATATCACAAACAGGGGAGGTAACTTCTGGAAAAACAAGCTTGTATTATGTTGCAAGTAGATACCTACTGCCCGCTGCACTTGTTTTAATGACCTTGAGTATAGATTTAAAAGCTGTTTTTAATCTAGGACCAAAAGCACTAATTATGTTTTTAACGGGTACCACTGGTATCATTATAGGTGGTCCAATTGCTGTTTTATTGGTGGGCAGTTTTTGGCCAGAGGCAGTTGGCGGACAAGGAGCTGATGCTGTTTGGAGAGGTTTATCTACCCTAGCAGGAAGCTGGATTGGTGGTGGTGCAAATCAAACTGCTATGTTGGAGGTTTATGGGTATAACCAAGCCCTGTATGGAGGGATGGTTTTTGTAGATATAGTTATAGCCAATGTATGGATGGCCATCATCCTACTTGGTATTGGTAAGTCAAAAAAAATAGACAAGTGGTTGGGCGCAGATACCTCTGCCATTGAAGCCCTCAAAGAAAAAGTATCCAATTATACCCAACAGGTAAGCAGAAACCCGTCACTCACAGATCTAATGATTTTGGCAGCTATCGCTTTTGGTACTGTTGGATTTGCTCATTTTGGTGCAGGATACCTAAGCGCATTTTTTACAGATTTTGTAAACGGTTTGACTCCTGGGCTAACACGTAATTTATTTACCTTTTTGAGTTCTTCTTTTTTCTGGATGATTTCTATCACTACCGCTATTGGCATTGTATTATCCTATACCAAACTAAGAACCTATGAAGGAGCAGGTGCTAGTAAATTTGGAAGTGTTTTTATTTACATACTGGTTGCTACCATCGGTATGAAGATGGATTTAATGCTCATTTTTGATAACTGGCAACTTATTATTATTGGCGCCGTTTGGATGAGTATTCATGCAGGACTGCTTATACTTGTTGCCAAATTAATTAAAGCGCCTTTTTTCTTTTTAGCAGTAGGTTCTCAGGCAAATGTTGGTGGTGCAGCCTCTGCTCCTATTGTGGCTTCAGCATTTCATCCATCTTTAGCAACCGTAGGTGTTTTATTGGCCGTATTTGGATATGCCATTGGTACAATTGGTGCCGTTGCCTGTACTTTTTTAATGCAAATAGCAGCCGCTGGGTAAAGAAAAAGCGTTAAAAAATAGAAACAACCTCCCTTTTGTTTTCTAAAATTTTACCCCATCTTTACCAAGCCAAATAACAAACTATCATGAAACAACTTACCCTTTTGTTTATATCCAGCCTATTGCTTATAAATTGCACCACTACTCCAAAAGCAAACCAAATGCGGCTATCAGGATTTGTGGATGGCATGAAAGAGGGAACCTTACTACTGCAAAAAACCAATAATAATAACTTTATAACTGTAGATTCTATGGTTGTTAAGGGTGATGCTCATTTTAATTTTTCTGAGAAAATAGAAAGCCCAGAATTATACTTTTTAAGCTTAAAAATACAAAACATAGACAGGGAGGTTGGTGCTATTGCATTTTTTGCAGAACCTGGTGATATGACTATCAATACCACACTTAATAATTTTCTAGGAAACGCTGTTATTACAGGTTCTGAAAATCAAAAAAAATACACCCAGTACAAAACACTCATCAAACGATACTCAAATAGAAACAAAGAACTCACCCAGCTACTTATTAGTGCCGCTGAGGCTAAAAACATAAAAGTCATAGACTCTATAGACACGCTTCAAAAAAGAGTTTTAGCAGGGAGTTATCTTGCCACTGTAAACTTTGCACTAAATAACAAAGATTATGAAATTGCTCCTTTTCTGGCCCTTAGCGAAATTTATAATGCAAACCCAAAATACCTAGACACTATATACAGTAGCTTAAACCCAAAAATAAAAGCATCAACTTACGGGGTTGCTCTAAAAGAATTTATTGAACAAACAAAAAGCCAGGACAGTATATAAAACTCTTTCTTGAATATGTTTACAGGTTCAAATTATATCTTGAGATAGTTGTTTTAAAAAACAATACTTTTGTAGAAATATCTTAGTAACATTTATGTACGATTTTACCATCATAGTACCTGTATACAATGAAGAGGATAATTTGACTCGTGTTGAGAAAGAGCTGTTAGCATATACAAGTATTGCAATAAAAAAAACAACAATTCTTTTTGTAAATGACGGTTCATTGGATGCATCTCTTGCTATGATTAAGGCTATTTGTGACAGAAATGAATCCTTTGGTTATATTTCATTGAAACAAAACAGAGGCCTTAGCGCTGCTATTAAAGCAGGGTTTGATCATGTCACTACAGATCTTGTGGGATACATAGACAGTGATTTGCAGACAAGCCCAGAAGACTTCAATAAACTATTAAAACATATAGAGACCTATGATTTGGTAACAGGTGTGCGCGCAAACAGAAAAGACAGTTTTGTGAAAAACATGTCTTCTACTATTGCAAATAGTATTCGCCGAGGGTTTACCCACGATGGCATGGATGATACAGGTTGTCCACTTAAGGTAATTAAAACAACCTATGCCAAACGTATTCCAATGTTTAGGGGTTTACATCGTTTTTTACCTGCCATGATTTTACTGCAAGAAGGTAGTGTGGTTCAAATACCAGTTAGGCATTTCCCAAGGGTTGCCGGCACAGCAAAATTTGGCGTTTGGAATAGACTTGTGGGCCCTTTGATGGACTGTTTTGCATACCTGTGGATGAAAAAAAAATACATTAACTACACCATTGAAAGCAAAGGATGAGTGATTGGGTTATTTATACCATAGGTTTTACCGCCCAACTTCTATTTTCTGGACGTTTGCTTTTGCAGTGGATTCTCTCAGAAAAAAAAAATAAAGTAGTTACTCCATCCCTATTTTGGATTTTAAGTTTACTTGCCTCTTTTTTACTGTTTGTGTACGGGTATTTAAGAGATGATTTTGCTATTATGTTAGGGCAATCCCTGACCTACTATATTTATATTAGAAACCTACAAATACAAGGTCAATGGCAAAAATCTCCAAAAGTGCTGCAATTATTTTTATTCCTATTCCCTGTTATTGTAGTAATCTTTGGCTATAACAATGGGAGGTATGACTTATTATCGCTTTTTGATAACAAGGACATTCCTACCTGGCTATTAACCCTAGGTATTATAGCGCAGTTAACTTTTACCCTTAGGTTTGTATATCAGTGGATTACTTCTGAGAGAAACAAAAACTCTCAATTACCTATTGGGTTTTGGAGAATGAGTGTTGTTGGAGCCGTTTTAATTTTAAGCTATGCAATTATAAGAGAAGACCCTGTATTATTTATAGGGCATTGCGCAGGATTGGTGATATATATCCGAAATATCTTTATTTGGAAAAAACAACATTATGAGGTATCTTAAAGAGCATCCATTAGTGTTGTTAACGCTAATTTGTACTGCTATTTTTATTACGCATCTAGACGCCTTGTGGGTCAATATCATGGAGGCTAGAAACTTTGTTACTGCCCGTGAAATGTTGCAGGATTCTAATTGGCTGCTTACCACTTTAAACGGAGAACCAAGGTACCAAAAGCCTCCATTACCAACTTGGCTTTCTGCAGTATCGGCCTTTTTATTGGGGATAAAAAATGTATTTGCATTGCGACTACCAGCAGCAATTGTTTCTATAATGATGGTCTTAACAACCTATATTTTTACAAAGAAACTAACAACTAATAATACATATGCTTTTTTAAGTAGTTTGATACTGGCAACCTCCTTTTATATTGTTTTTTCTGGAAGAAATTGCCAATGGGATATTTTCACTCATGCCTTTATGATGGTCTGTATCTATCAACTGTATTTACTTTTTACTACCCAAGAAAAAACATACAAACGTGCCTTTTTTGCAGCACTATTTTTTGGCTTTTCTTTTATGAGTAAGGGACCCGTTTCCCTGTATGCTTTGCTACTCCCCTTTTTAATAGCATACGGCCTTGTGTTTTCTTACAAAGGAAAAAGAAAAACACTACTCCCCATACTAGTATTTTTGATCATAGCACTTCTATTATCTGGATGGTGGCACGTGTATACTTATTTGTTAGATCCAGAAAAAGTGATTGCTACCACTACAAAAGAAACCACAAATTGGACCAGCTACAACATACGGCCGTTTTATTACTACTGGAGCTTTTTCGCTCAAAGTGGAATTTGGTGTATTCCTGCATTTGTTGGACTGCTGTATCCCTATTTAAAAGACAAAGTATTTTTCAAAAAAGGATATCAGTTTACACTCCTATGGACCCTTTGTAGTGTGTTGCTATTGTCTATTATTCCAGAAAAGAAATCGAGATACTTACTCCCTGTGCTTATTCCTATGGCATTAAATACTGGGTTTTATATAGAATATTTATTCAGAAATTTTAAAAAAATTAAAGATAAAAGAGAAACAATTGTTGTTTATTTTAACTTTGGGATTATAGCCTTTATTGGAATCACCACACCTGTAATTGGCTACCTTTTTCTTAAAAATACACCAACAACACCTTGGGTCTGGTATATTCTTTTGAGCATTGTACTTTGCACTATAGGAATTTTGATAATCCAGCAATTAAAGAAAAAAGAAATAAAAGCAGTCACCTACCTTACTGTATCATTTATAGTTTCTGCCATTTGTTTTGGAATGCCACTAGCTACATCTACACTATTAAATAAAGAATATAACTCTTTTACAGAACTAAAAATATGGCAGGATAAAAATGCTGTTGAAGTCTATGAGTTCACGTATTTCACACCAGAGATTATCTGGGACTATGGCCAAACAATCCCTGTATTAAAAAAAGTGGATAGCATTCACATCCCGACAGCTAATACCTTCGGTCTTTTAGTGGGAAAAGAAGATATGAAACTTTTTGAAACAACATTTAAAGACTATCAAAAACAAAAAGTAGCACGATACGATATCAACACTTACCCTACAAATAGCAACAAACATAAAACAAGGCTCTGGCGAGATTTTTATGTCATTAAGAAATAATTCGCCGCTGGGCCCAGCTACTTAGTTTAAAAATTGCCAGTCCAATCCAGGCACCAAAAAACATTCCAGTGATAATATCGAAGGGGTAATGCACTCCTAAATAAATTCTAGAATAAGCAATTACACAAGCCCATAGTAACAGTAAAAATGGAAGGACTCTGTAGTAAGGTTTTAGTGATAATCCTAAAAAAACAGCCGCAGCCATACTGCTTGCTGCATGGGCTGAAAAATAACCATACCGACCACAGCCATCTGCCACAAAGCGCATGAGTGGTTTAAGCTCTTCTACTCTGCATGGACGAGGTCTTTTAAAGAGTATGTACTTAAATAAATTTGCCAATTGATCTGTTGCTGTAATCATTAAGGCGGCGCAAATCATGACAATTATAGTAGCATTTACTCCAAACTTTTTAAAAACTAAATACAGTAAAAGCACATACAAAGGAAGTGAAGACCATTTCTGTGTAACAATACGCCAAAATTCATCCCAGGAGGGAGTTCCCAAATTATTCAGGTATAAAAAAAATTGCTGGTCATAGTGTAACAAGGACTCAATCATCTTTGTAGCGATCTATTTCTCTATCATAAAAAGCACTGGCCTCACGAATAAAATTTTCGGTCTCAGTTTCAAGCTCTTTTCGATCTTGTGCATCAAAATCTTCTAACCACTCTACCTGGTCATTCTCGAGGTTGATAATAAAACGAGGAAAGGCGGTGTGTATTACAAAAATAGCAGATGGGAAATCACTATTATCGCCTAAGAGGTATTTTGGAAATTCCATAGATGGTTAGTGTTAGTGGTTCATCTTACCAACAAGTTGGTATAAAATTATATGAACTGCTAAATTACAATAAAAAATCTCGAGTTAAGTACCCCTTAAGGGCAACTCATTGATAGATGTGAGGTTTTATACATCAAAAAAAATAGGCTGTAGATAAATCAAGACGCTTCTATTAGCTCATTAGATAACACATGGAATCTCCAGAATAACAACACGCCAGAAACAGTAAGACCAGCCAATAAACCAATCCAGATACCAGAGCTACCATAAGTTGTATGTAAGCCCAAATAATACATCACAGGAAAACCAACAACCCAATAAGCAATAAAAGTAATAAGTGTAGGTAATTTTACATCTTGCATTCCTCGCAATGCCCCTAGGGTAACAACTTGTAGAGTATCACTTATTTGGAAAACTGCTGCTATTAGCAGCAAGGTAGCCGCACTAGCTGCAACCTCAAGATTATCAAATGCCTCTGTTGGATTATCAAAATTAAGGTACAAATTGGGTAAAGACTGATGAAATGTAAAAAACAAAATAGCAAAAATTACTGCCAAAATAATAGAGAGTAAGAAAATAGAAAAAGCAATACGGCGCAACTCATCAAAGCGTTTGAGCCCTTTTTGGTTTCCTACCCGCACCATAGCAGCAACACCAAATCCCATAGCCACCATAAAGGTCATAGAAGATAGATTTAAAGCAATTTGATTTGCAGCCTGGGGGTTTTTTCCAAGCATACCAGATAGCCAGATCGCTGCAGTAAAAATAGCCACTTCAAAAAACATTTGTAGTGCAGATGGAACTCCAAGATTAAATACTTTACTGAGCATTTTTTTGCTCAGGGCAAAGAGTTTAATATGAGTAACAAAGGCCTTAGACTGTTGTTTACTGTACAATAAAAACCAAAGATAAATTATCATGACAACTCTAGAAACCAGAGTTCCAACAGCTGCACCAATAACTCCTAGGGCAGGAGCACCAAATTTTCCGAAAATAAACATGTAATTAAGCACCACGTTTATAACATTGGCCAAAAAGGTGGCATACATTGGATAGCGCGTGAGAGACAAGCCGTCACTTAATTGTTTAAACGCTTGAAATATAACCAGTGGAAATAGAGATACAGCAACCCATGAGAGATAGGGCATTGCCAGGTCAACTACCTGTGTTGGTTGTTTCATAGCATACATAAGGGGTCTTGCTAAAAAAACAGTAGCCACCAATACAATGCCTAAAACCATACACAGAAACAGTCCGTGTTTGAAAGATGATTTTCCTTTTACAAAATTACCTTCCCCGTCGGCCTCAGCCACCAAAGGGGTTATTGCAGTGGAGAAGCCAATTCCTAAAGACATGGCAATAAACATAAAACTGTTACCCAGTGAGACTGCTGCGAGCTCTGCAGTACCCAGTTGTCCCACCATGATATTATCAACAAAAGAAACAAGGGTGTGTCCTAGCATACCCAAAATTACTGGAGTAGCTAATCTTAGATTGTATCTAAATTCTTTTGTATATTGGGTTAACAAGAACATTCTATTTTCATGCAAAGATAAAAACCTACAAGTTTTGATCACTAGGTTTTAATTTTTATCCTACAGATAAATTAATTGTTGCGAACTTAAATTTAGGGTGTTCTATTTTATTTTTTAATCAACATAAGTATATTTAAAAAAATGCAATCCAAAGCAAGAAGTCCAGAGCAATACCTCAACGAATTACCACAAGAGAGAAAACAAGTAATGACAAAACTTAGAGATATTATTTTGAAGAACCTTCCAAAGGGTTTTGAAGAATGTATAAACTATGGTATGTTGGGTTATGTTATTCCTCACAGCATATATCCAGACGGGTATCATGTAAACCCGAGCCTTCCATTACCCTTTATAAATTTGGCTTCTCAAAAAAATAATATCAGTTTATACCACTCCGGAATATACAGTGATCCAGAACTTATGCAATGGTTTGTAAATGAGTACCCAAAACATGCAAGCAACAAATTAGACATGGGGAAAAGTTGCATCCGTTTTAAAAACATAGAAAAAATTCCTTTTGACTTGATTGCTCAATTATGCACTAAGATGACACCACAGCTGTGGATCGAGAAATACGAGCAAGTCATAAAAAAATAATGCCATCACCAAATCAATTGCAATACATGCCAACTTCAAGGAAATTCCTGTATTAGACCTATTTGGAGCCTCCTTTACCTACCAGACTTTTTCTTTACCAAGCATTAAGCCCTCTAATTTTGAAATTCCAAATCTTATGCTTGGTAGACAAGCTGAGGCTATTTTTGAAAGCATTATTAGCGCCTCTAAGACCTACAAATTACTGGCTGCTAATATCCAAATACAAAGCCCCTCAAAAACCATAGGTGAATTAGACTATTTATTACAAGACACAAAAACAAAATCCCAATTTCATGTAGAACTCTCATGTAAGTTCTATTTATTTGATCCAAAGTGTATTGGCAGCTTTGAGCAACAATGGATAGGACCAAACAAAAAAGATTCGTTACATAAAAAAATAACAAAACTGCAGGAAAAACAATTTCCACTGTTGTTTGACAAACACACCATTCAACCACTTAGAGATATCGGTTTTAAACCCTTAAAAGCAAACCAAAAATGTTATCTACAAGCCTCGCTGTATCTACCCATTGGCTTTGCAGTACAAAAGCTACCAAAAGCCTATCAAAAATGTGTGGTTGGATTTTGGGTGTATTACCATCAACTTGTCCTTAAAAGCCACTATAGTTATGCCCTTGTTGAAAAAAAACAGTGGTTACAACCCCCCAATACAATCACAAATTGGTGTAATGCCAATGAGATACGCAACAAAATTTTAATAGCACTTGAGAACAAAAAAGCACCACATGTATATAGAAAAAGTGGTGCTGCTATTGAAAAATTTTTTGTGGTTTGGTGGGATAAAAAATAGCTTATTACAAAGCAATTTAAAAGATTTACTTTCTAATTTGAGTTAGGCTGTTTTTTACACCATAGGTGTCCATCAAATAGATGAGACTTGTCATGGTTGCAGCTCCCAATTCTAGTTCTCTTTTATTTACGGCATCAAAAGTATCGTTCTGAGCATGATGGTAATCAAAATAGCGCTGACTATCTGGACGTAAACCAGCCAACACAATCCCCTGTTTTTTTAAAGGACCAATATCTGCACCACTGCCCCCTTTTTCAAAATAATGAATTAAATAGGGCTTAAACAAAGGTTGCCAACTTTGTATCTGGGAAAAATTTTCAGCATCACAATCAAAAGAAAAACCTCTTGGGGTAAATCCTCCTGAATCACTCTCTAGGGCAAAGACATGATTCTCCCCTTTTAAATTTGCTTGAGTAGCATAGGCATTACCGCCACGCAAGCCGTTTTCCTCATTCATAAACAATACAACACGTAGAGAGTGCTTTGGTCTGTAGCCTGTCTTTTTCAATAACCGCAGCACATCCATAGATTGTACCACACCCGCGCCGTCATCATGGGAACCATCACCCAAATCCCAGGAGTCAAGATGCCCTCCTACAATCATATAGCTATCTGGGTAGGTACTGCCCGTAATTTCACCAATAACATTATAAGATTCTACATCTGGATATACTTTACAATTTTGTTTGAAATAAAAGTTAAGATCAGGAATCAACTTTAAGGTGTTGCTTAGCTTATTGGCGTCATTGGTACTAATGGCGCATGCAGCAATTCGTTTGGAGGCGGGTATATCGCCGTAACTCATGGCACCGGTATGCGGAAAATCATCATTGCGTAAATTCATAGACCGAACCACTATACCTACAGCCCCATATTTTGCTGCTTCTTTGGCTCCAGAGTATCTTTGGTCTACACAGCCTCCATAGGCTTCAAAAGTATGAATTAAATCTGCCTGCATCGGGCGATTGAAAAAAACGATTTTTCCTTTAATGTTTTTACTACCTAAAGAATCTAAATCAGCTATAGAAGAAACCTCAATGACATTTGCTTTTATGCCTGCATTTGGAGTAGCTATAGAACCGCCAAGGGCACAAATATTCATCACACTTGTGACTCCAGGACCCGTTTCCATGTAGCTGTATTCTTTTAAACCACGAACCCATTTGGGCACCATTACAGGCTGCAACCAAACCTTGTCAAGGCCTAATTTGTCTAGCTCTGCCTTGGTATATTCTACAGCCTTTTGAGCATTAATAGATCCAGAAAGACGTCCACCAATTTTATTTGACAAATGATCTAGCCAAGAGTAACTCTTACCATCTAGTAGAGAGGCTTTATAAATAGCCTCCAACATGGCTGCATCTTTTTGGGTATTGTTTTGTGCCTTTAGCCATTGACTCATACAAATAAGCAGCAGTAGGACGGGTAACTTTTTCATAGTGTTTGTTGTGCTTTTAATAGGTTAAAAATAGCCTTTTGTAGCCTTATTTACTTCAAATAAAGTAACATCTTTCTCTGTTACCTGGTCGCTACCAAGTATAATAAGACGTTCAATAACATTGCGTAATTCTCTAATATTTCCGGTCCAGTCATACGCTTGTAGTAATTCAATTGCCTTTGGGCTAAATTCTTTTGGAGCAGTTCCTTGCTCTGTTGCTATCTTTTGGGCAAAATGGTATACAAGTAGTGGGATGTCTTCTCTTCTATTGTTTAAAGCGGGAACATCTATCAATATTACCGCCAAACGGTGGTATAAATCTTCTCTGAAATTTCCTTCTGAAATTTCTTTTTTCAAATCTTTATTGGTAGCTGCAATAACCCTTACGTCTACCTTAATGTCTTTGTCGCTTCCTACTCTTTGGACTTTATTTTCTTGTAAGGCTCTTAATACTTTTGCTTGGGCAGATAAACTCATATCTCCAATCTCATCCAAGAAAATTGTTCCGCTATTTGCAGCTTCAAACTTCCCAGCTCTATCTTTATTGGCAGAGGTAAAAGCTCCTTTAACGTGACCAAATAATTCGCTCTCTATAAGCTCACCTGGAATGGCCGCGCAGTTAACCTCTATCATTGGTCCTTTACTGCGAGTGCTCTTTTGGTGTATCCAGTGAGCCACTAGCTCTTTGCCAGTTCCATTAGGACCTGTAATAAAAATACGCGCCTCTGTTGGTGCAACTTTTTCTATGATGTCTTTAATCTCGACAATGGCATCGCTTTTACCAATCATCTGATATTCCTTACTTACCTTCTTTTTTAGACGTTTGTTCTCAACAACAAGCTCTTTACTATTTAGAGCAATACGTACGGTATTGAGTAATCTATTTAAATCTGGTGGTTTTGAAATGTAATCAAAGGCACCAAGGCGCATGGTTTGAACCGCAGTATCTAAATCTCCGTGACCAGATATCATCACCATTGGGATTTCTGGCTTTATTTTTTTTGTGGCTTGCAAGACTTCAACACCATCCATTTTAGGCATTTTGATATCACAAAGCACCAAATCAAAATCCTGATCTCTGATTTTCTCAATCCCCTCCAAACCATCCTGGGCCTGGGTTAGCTCATAAGCGCTATTTTCTTCAGAAAGTATTTTAACCAAAACCCTTCTAATAGCAGCCTCATCCTCAATGATTAATATTCTTGCCATAAAAATTTTTTATAATGTTTAAACAAGCTGCAATGACCACTAGGCATAAACATATGCTGTTTAATAGACGCATAAACCCCTTAGAGATTACACTGTTTTATTGATAATATGTACATCTGTTTGTGGAAAAGGAATAGAAATATTGTTTTCTCTAAAGAGTTGATCTATTCTAAATCTTATTTCACTTTTAATTTTAGGGTCAGAAAAACTATCTGTGATAAAAAATAATACACTGAACTGCAGTGCTGAGTCTCCAAAATCATCAAAAAGAACAAAGGGTTTTGGCTTTTTTAAAACTCCAGATTGCTCATTGACACTCTGTAATAATATGGCTTCTACTTTTTTTATATCACTACCGTATGCAACACCAACACGAACTAATTCTCGTGTTGTTTTATGATTTTGAGTGTAATTTATAATAGTTTGTGAAATAAATTTATGGTTAGGAATTACCACAATTTTATCATCTCTTGTAATGGCTCTGGTGGTTCTTAAAGAGACCTCTACTACTCTAGAAACTCTGCCATCTATCTCTACAATATCTCCAACAAGCAATGACTTGTCTATAAAAATAAAAATCCCTCCTATAACGTCCTGAAAAAGCTCTTGAAGTGCCAAACCAAGACCTACCAAAAGAGCAGCAGAGGCTGCTAAAAAAGGGGTCACATTTACTCCCGAGGCGCTTAAAACAGCAAAACCAACAATGATATAGGTAATGTATTGAATGAATTTGAAAAAGCTAATAAACTTGAGCTTGTCTGGCTCTTGCATATTCCTAGTAAGTAATAGACGAATCCACTTTAAAAAAAATCGTGCCGCTAGAAAAGATAAAATTACCAACAATAATGTCCATACATCCAGACGAACTTTTTGATCTCCAGATCCCAGAGTAAAACCAAGGTCTAAAAAACTTTGTATGCCCTCCCAAATGGTTTGTGTGACTACTTCTCCTATGGTATCTGTCTGATCCTTTTGCACGGTTTATAGTGTTTAATTATGCCTAGCGTATGCTATCGTAAATTTAAAAAATTCTTGATGGTATACCGTGCAATCATAGAAAAATAATTGCTTAGCTCACAAACTTTTTTGTGTTAATACTTAAGCCATTTTAAAAGGTCTTTATAAGTTGGCTTTTTACCATACATCAAAATACCTACTCGATAAATTTTTGCTGCAAAAAATACCATACCCACAAAAGAAATGAATAAAATAGTCACAGAAAGTAGTTGTTGCCAGAGTGGAACACCAAAAGGAATACGCATCAACATTACCACCGGTGATGTAAATGGGATGTAACTAAAGATTTGTGAAACCATACCATGCGGATTTTCTATAACTGTAAAAAAGCCTACATACACAGATAGAATTAAAGGCATTAATACAGGTAATATAAATTGCTGTGTATCTGTCTCATTATCTACAGCAGCTCCGATTGCTGCATATAAAGAAGCGTATAGTAAATAGCCCCCAACAAAAAACAGTAAAAACATTACAACCAAATTTGTTAAAGGTAAACCCTCATAAGCGCGATAGGCTTCTAAAAACAAATTACTAGAGCTGCCACTAGCCTGAGTTATCATTTCTTGCTGCTGTGATTGAGCAGCTCCAGGATCAATACCAAACACCATACTTACAACGGAGGTTAAAATAGTGATAAGAATCACCCAAATAGCAAACTGAGTGACACCAGCAAGAGAGGTTCCTATAATTTTACCTAACAATAATTTGATAGGCTTAACAGAAGAGATAATGATTTCTATAATTCTGCTGGTTTTTTCTTCTATTACACTGCGCATGATCATGTTTCCGTAGATGATGATAAACATAAACAATAGGTATCCTGCAGCGCCTCCAAAAATCAATTTGGCAATCGCATCTGCCTTGGAGGTTTTTTTGCCTGCAAAGGTTTCTTGTTTTGTATCTACTGAAATGCGCAAAGCTTTAATTTTATCTGCATCTATATTAGCTTGTTTTAATATGGAAGTATTCACAACAGACTCAATGCTTTTCTCTATATCTCTTATGATAGATAAGGATGGAGATTCTTCAGAATAAAAAGTAGTTGCAGTTGCCAATTCTTCAAGGGTAGTGGTTTTGGGAATATGTAATACTCCATATACAGCCCCTTTTGCTCCCAATTCTTTGGCATCTTCCAAAGACATATTATCAAGCACGGTATATTTTTCTGTATCCGTGTTTTTGAAATTTTTGGCTACCATACCACTTTGATCAACAATAGAAATGCTACGAACATTGGCATTGTTAAGACTCGAAAGATATCCTACCAAGGCAAAAATACCCACAAAGATTAATGGACTTAAAAAAGTCATTATTATGAAAGACTTATTTCGCACCTTATTGAGGTATTCTCGCTTGATAATTAGTGAAAGATGATTCATATGTCTTCGTTTTTTTGTACGGTTTCTATAAAAATATCATTGGCAGTAGGGATTACCTCAGCAAAGTGATTGAGCTTCCCTATAGAGGTTAAATAGGCTACCAAGTCATTAGAGGATGTATGCTGTGGTAGTTTAATTTTATATTTTAAAGCATCATTAATACTTTTAAAATAGGCTGGTTGTATGTCAAATTTTTCTTTTAGCTGAGATATAACTTGGGCTTTATTTTCTGTAAGAAGGCCAACTTCAAAAGTATTTGACTGATAGCTTTTTTTAATGTCTATTAACCTACCATCTAATATTTTATTTGACTTGTTTATAAGGGCTATATGATCACACATCTCCTCAACTGATTCCATTCGGTGAGTTGAAAAAATAACCGTTGCTCCATTATCTCGAAGTCTTAGAATTTCGTCTTTAATGAGATTTGCATTGATAGGATCAAATCCACTAAAGGGTTCATCAAATATGAGGAGTTTCGGCTCATGAAGTACGGTAACCACAAATTGTATTTTTTGTGCCATTCCTTTGCTTAACTCCTGGATTTTTTTATCCCACCAATCTCCAATTTCAAGACGCTCAAACCAATATTTCAATCGTTTTTTAGCCTCTTTTACAGACAAGCCTTTTAACTGTGCCAGGTACACACACTGCTCCCCCACTTTCATTGATTTATATAATCCACGCTCTTCTGGCAAATATCCTATGTTTTGAATATGATCCGGGCGCAGCGGCTCTCCATCCAAAAAAACAGTACCACTATCTGGCATTGTGATTTGATTAATAATGCGTATGAGTGATGTTTTTCCTGCACCGTTTGGTCCTAAAAGTCCAAAAATAGTACCTTTTTCTACAGCAATAGACACTTTGTTTAACGCGGTAAAATCACCATATTTTTTTGAGACAGAGTTGGCTTGTAATAAATATTCCATAAGGTGTTAAGTGAGTTGTAAATGTATTAACATATGTGATGCAATTACTTTAGTAATCTATAAATAGGTCTCTCTCTCAAGGTATTTGTTACAAATTAAAAAAACAAAAAACCTCTCACAGAAAACCATGAGAGGTAAAAAAAATTGCTATGAAAAAGAAAAAACACCACTAGCAAAATAGTGTTTACACAAATTTAATAAAATTAGTATAAATACGCAACTAATTTAAGAAAACATATCTTTTACCTTTTCAAAGAACGACTTATCCTCTTTTTCAGGCTTTGGCTGAAAGTGTGGGTCTTGTGTCATTTTTTCAAAAAATTGTTTTTGTTCTTTATTGAGTGTTTTTGGGGTCCAAACATTTACATGTACTAATAAATCACCTGTTCCGTATCCATTTATGGATGGAATTCCCTTCCTTCTTAAACGTAAAATTTTTCCACTTTGAACACCACTCTCTATAGGTATTCTCACCCTTCCGGTAACGGTATCTATTTCTTTGGTAGTTCCTAATGCTGCTTCAGAAAAGCTAATGTACATATCATGATGTAAATTATCTCCCTCGCGTTGCAAACTCTCATGTGGTATTTCTTCGATAGCGACAAGTAAATCTCCAGAAATACCATTTCCAGGCGCATCATTACCTTTTCCAGAGACTTTTAATTGCATACCATCTACAACACCTGCTGGAATCTTAATAGAAACTGTTTCTTGTGTTGCCAACATACCCTGAGCATCTGCATTGGCAGGTTTTTTTGCAACAGTTTGTCCTGCACCTCCACAAGCACTACAAGTGGCTGAGGTTTGCATGCGACCTAAAATAGTATTTTGAATCTTCATTACTTGACCACTACCATTACAGTTGCTGCACGTATTAAATGTAGTGCCTGCCGCTACTTTTTTGCGTTTTACTTTTATCTTTTTCTCAACGCCATTGGCAATCTCCTCTAAAGTAAGTTTGACGCGTATGCGAAGATTGCTTCCTTTAACAGTCCTTCTTCCAGAGTTACCGCCAAAACCTCCACCAAATCCTCCGCCAAAAATATCTCCAAATTGACTGAATATGTCATCCATATTCATTCCGCCGCCGCCAAAACCTCCGCCCTCAAATGCTTGATGACCGTATTGATCATAACGAGCTTTTTTATTTGGGTCACTTAAAACCTCATAAGCCTCTGCTGCTTTTTTAAATTTTTCTTCTGCAGAGGGGTCATCTGGATTTTTGTCTGGATGGTAGGCTATTGCTTTTTTTCGGTACGCCTTTTTTATCTGGCTTGCAGATGCACTTTTATCTATTCCTAGTATGTTGTAAAAATCGTCTTTCATGGTGTTTCTTTTTCTGAAAAAATAATCCAGAGATATTAGCTGCTTTTATTGTCCTATCACCACCTTTGGGTACCGTATAATTTTACCACCCAAGGTGTATCCTTTTTCTAAAACATCAATGATTTTTCCTTTCATATCATCTGTAGGTGATGGTATTTGTGTTACGGCTTCGTGGTTGTCTGCATTGAAAACATCTCCAGCAGAAGTTTGAGAAACATCTAACCCTTTTTGCTTTAAATTTTCTTTTAACTTATTGCTAATTAGCATCATACCCTGAACATGCACATCCTCTTGATCCTCACTGAATTCCTTTAGTGCTCTGTCAAAATCATCCAAAACTGGTAAAACCGCCTTTACCATATCTTCTCCTGCAGTCTTAAAAAGATCTATACGCTCTCTGGCAGTTCTTTTCTTATAATTTTCAAACTCAGCAAATAGGCGCAGGTATTTGTCTTTTTCATTTTGCAAATCTTCGCTTAATTTTTCTTCAGTGGTTTTTTCATCTTCATTAACCACCTGAGCATCTAAAGATGTTTCTGGTGAGCTGGTATTTTCAGATACTTCTTCTACTTGAGATTTTTCTTTTTTATTTTTTGTACTCATGGGTAATTTGTTTGTTTATAGCTCGAGGTGCAAAAGTACTGCCATTTATTTAAAAATGTCAAAATGTCACAAGTAAAATTTAGCACCATTTTAAGAAAAGCTAATACCTGAAAGTATAGTTTTGTATTATACAAAAAAAAAAAAAAAAAAAAAAAAAAGATTCAGTATGAGAAA
>Ga0206123_10000454_pt1 | contig 40375 bp, 33 predicted proteins | sample Helgoland_Spring_2_FD_160086 | JGI IMG/M metagenome (GOLD analysis project Ga0206123, IMG submission 160086) | Pelagic subsurface seawater microbial communities from Kabeltonne, Helgoland, North Sea - Helgoland_Spring_Bloom_20160316_1 | ecosystem: Environmental > Aquatic > Marine > Epipelagic ...
TCTTGAACTCATTCTTGAACCAGAAGGCGTCCTGCAAATCTATATACTTGATGCCCATGCTGAAAATTTTGTGCGAATTTCTGCAGAATCTATTGTAGTTGAATTACTTGACCATAACCAGTCCACATCAAAGATCATTTGCAAGGCAGTCGAGGATCCAGGTACTGGCGAAACTTTGGGAAACAGTTCCCTATTTTCCTCAACTCAACCGATCTCAGGTTTTATCTCCACAAAAGCCAATATCGCAAAGCTTTCGATCAAAGAGCAGGTCTACAAAAACATATCGTTTGATCTTTCCCTGAATTCTAAAAACTAGTCATATGAGTATCGAAGATAAACGCGATCAAATGGTTGAGGAACTTATCCCTTTTGAGGACCACCTTGAACGACTTACCTATGTAATCGATCGGGCCAAAGACCTTCCCGGATTGAAGGATGATTACAAGATCGATACCTTTTTAATTAAAGGCTGCGTCTCCCAACTTTGGGTCTTTCCATCTTTTAAGGAGGGTAAGTGTTTCTATCAGGCAGATTCCGATGCATCCATCACCAAGGGAACCGCTAGCCTTCTTTGTGATTTATACAGTGGGGAAAGCCCAGAAGAGATTATAGAAATGGAGCCAGATTTTTTAGGAGATGTGGGCATTACCCAACACTTGTCACCCAACCGCCGAAATGGGCTTACCGGGGTACGGGAAAAGATAAAAGCCTACGCTCAAATGCAAGTAGAGAAAAATATCTGAGTTTTGGCCAAAGCCCACCTGGCTCTTGTTAAAACTTGGACAGGCAGACTCGAAAACCAATGTATCCGTACTTATCAATTGGGTCTGATTCAAATCTCTATCCTGACCGTAAAAGAATAGCAGTGTTTAACCACGAACCACCCCTTCTTATTCGTTTTTGGCCGATTAGAGGGCCGGTTGGGTCTGTGATATCTGATGCGGCGTAGTCTCCATACCAATCTAAACACCACTCCCACACATTTCCATGCATGTCATGGAAACCCCACGGGTTTGGTTCGAATTGCCCAACTTCCACAGTTCGGTTGGTGCTTCCCCCGTCACTCCACTTGGCATCTTTGAGCTCAATTTGGTTACCAAAGGAATACGAACTTGAGGTGCCAGCGCGGCATGCGTATTCCCACTGTTCTTCTGTTGGTAAATGAAAAGACCAACCAGATGGTAAATTTTCTTTACGATTCAATTCCTCACAAAACGACACGGCGGCATTCCAATCAATCATCTCCACTGGCAAACTATCTACTCTTACTACCTCATTGGGAAGGCTTCCCATCATAAATGTACCAGGGTTACATCACACTTTCTCCATCCCCGTAACCGGGGACGCCCAAGATTCCCCCTCTTCCGGTCGGTTATCAGAAACAAGTCGCGACACAGCCCCCTCATCAGGTGGGGATTTATATTTGTTGATAAGAAATTGGTAGGTACCGAATAAACCCAATAAAAGGGCGATTACTAAGCCAGCCGGCCTCGGCAATTTTTTTTGGCTGGAGCGATGACTACCTTAGACTGCTGAGATACAATCTTTTTCTTTTTCCGGGACTTGGGACTGCTTACATAATCGGGATTTGTTTGGGCAAACTTTGTGGGGCTTGCAGATTCCGGCCTTACTTTTTTCTTTTTCCTTCCAAGTAAATTCTCCAAAGCATCGTAGAGCTTTTTATCATATCGATCTTGAGGCAGCTTATATTTTAGGATGGACTGAAGGTCTCCCATGCGGAGACGAAGCCCAGGTGGAAGAGCGGACTCCTCGATATGAACTGCCAGAAACGGCTTATCTTCATTAAGTGCAAGATTAATCTCGTTTCTACAATTAACTGATGCCGTCGAACGAGGAGAAACAAAAACAAGAAAAGCGGTGCACCCGATCACTGTATTTGCAATTTCCTCTGGCCATTCATTGCTTGCCTCAATTCCTTCATCGTACCAAATATGGTACCCCGCGTCGTGCAAGGCACTGATTTCATTGAAAACAAATTCTGAGTCTTTATGGGCATAGCTGATAAAGATGTAAGGCTCGCTCCCAAAATAAGCCTCAAAAGGAGGTAATAAATCGCTGGATAAATTATGATCATCATGAGACGAATCAAAGCCAGGTATCTCCTTTACCTTAACCCAATCATCACAACCTTCAAACCACGCAGGGTCATCCTCCTTTATGTAACCTGCCTTAACCCAACCTTGAATATCCGTAAACTGATAAGGACCTACCTGCGATCCTTTCATCAGTAAGAATATGTCCATAGGACAATAAAATAATCAAAATATCATTAGATTGTAAATTCTTTGAACAGTATAGATTAATACACCATACAAATAAAAAAGAACTTATCTGAATCTGGTTGTTTTATAATATCAAATTATCTTTACCTACTAGACATGCCATGGGTGTAAGGTATGAATTTATTTCAAAAACACATCTGTGGACAGAATCATAAACTAATAATTCCTAAAAAAAGTACCGTAGATAATGCGAGAATAACTCCAGCAGATAGCGCTAATATAAATCGAATAAAATCTTTTGTTTTGCTGTTTTCTAAAATATCAAAGTTTTCCATTATGTTTCCTTCATGTTTAAATATTGTAACCCTTGTTACATGGAGTGTGCCAATTTCAACGATTTCTCAGTAAATAAAAGAAATGGCTAAAATGTATACATCTGCAAAAATTCTACCCCCTACTTTATGAATGAAATTCATTTCAAGACTGAATTAATTTTCACAACATCCAAATCCAAAACCAAAGATGTAAAATATATATACAGTGATAACTATCACCTCAGGTAAGGAGGTCTTGTTCCCCCACCCCTCCTCCTCCAGGCGTTTGGATAAGAAGACGGTCTCCCTTTTTTGCTAGCCCAGAGTAAAAAGATCCAAGAATCTCTCGTTCGCCAGTCGACCGAATCACCACCTGTTTACCTGTTTCTCCATCCTGCCCACCATGCAAACCTTGTGCTCCCGCAACCCGGCGCTGTGTGAGCAAAGAAAACTGGGTGTTTTCCTTGAATAGATATTCCCTCTCCACCCCATTTCCCCCAGACCAGGAACCGGATCCTCCAGATTCTTGCCGGATTCGGGATATAAGTAAACGGACAGGAAATCGAGATTCCAGAATTTCAGGGTCCGTAATAGCCGTATTAGTCATATGTACCTGAACTGCGGAAGTTCCCTCCTGACCAATCTTAGCCCCAGACCCTCCACAAATAGTTTCATAATGGCTAAAGCTTTGGTTCCCAAAGGTCAGGTTATTCATGGTGCCTTGAGAACAGGCGGACACCTCAAATACCGAGCTAAGAATTAAGTCTACCAATCGTTGACTGATTTCAACATTTCCTCCAGCCACTCCTGGGTATTGCCTGGGATCAGAGACAAAGCCTGGATTCAACAATGTACCAGAAGGCACAATTATTTTAATGGGATCAAGTAAGCCTTCATTAAGAGGAAGCTCAGAATTAATAAGTACTCGTAAACAATAACATACCACACTGTACACGATTGCTTCCGTTGCATTCAAATTATCCTGACGAACAGGGGAAGTCCCGGAAAAGTCAAAGGTGGCCTGACCATGTGTAATGGTAACTTTTAATTTCAAAATATTACCATCATCTAAGAATTCTTCCCCAACCAATTGCTGGGACCCCCATTTTTGAAGGTATTCGACACAGCTAGCCTTGGATTCCTCTCGTAAGGATTTCATCTGAAAAAGAATTTCGTCTTCTTCGAAGGTTGAGAGTAAGGCTTCCAACGCATTCACACCATGTCGCAGGGATGCAACTTGGGCGGACAAATCTGCTCTATTTTCTGCCAACTGCCGGCTTGGATAAAGCCCTTCTTGCAGAAGTCCGATAATTCTATCTATTTGATCCTTACCCTTCTGAAACAAAAACTGGGGAACAATCACGATACCCTCCTCTGCTAAACTCTTTGCACCTGCAGGCATTGAACCTGGGGAAATTCCTCCAATCTCAGCGTGGTGAGCACGATTGGCAACATAACAAACAGGAGCACCAGAAACACCGAAAACGGGGGCAAGTAGAGATACATCCGGCAAATGAGAACCACCAAATGCGGGATGATTAGAAACAAGGATGTCTCCTTTGGATAAAGAAGTGAATTTTTTAAGCAGGCACCGAGTAAATAAACCCATAGCTCCCAAGTGGACTGGAATATGGGGTGCATTGGCAACTAAGTAGCCTTGGTCATCAAGTAAGGCACAAGAAAAATCATACCTTTCCCTAATATTGACCGATAAGGATGTCCTCTCCAATTGGCTTCCCATTTCATCCGCTAAACACTGAAATTTACTGGAGAATAATTCTCTCCGCACCGAACCTAGTTTGTGTGCGGGAGGAAGGGCCTGCATACGATTCAAGCGAAGCGTGCCCAAGTCCCCCACCTGTGCTTCCCATCCTTCCTCTACCCATAAAGTACCAAAATCATCAACGACCAGGCAGGGCCCTTCAATAACACTGCCAGCCCGAAGAGAGCCCCGAACATATCTCGAATCATGGGACAAAGGACTGACCGAAATGCGATCCCTTCCAAAAGATTCTACTCCCCTACTCTTCGAAGAACCTACCAAGCGTAATCTTAAAGAGTGAAGCTCGACGGTTTTCCCCGAAGGAAAATAACCAAAGATATGGGTAAACTTCAAACGAAACGCTTGCTCAATTTCTGCTGGATCCTGATAAATAATCTCGAGTGTTGAATCCTGACCGTAAAACCGAACGAGAGCAATTTTTTCGTAAACACGGCCTCTTTCTCCCACCTTCGCTATCGAATTTACCCCCTCCTCAACCATCTCTTGCTCCAAACCTTTAATAAATTTTGCACAAACCGGGGCCATAATAGACCGGGTAATTATTCGCTCAACTTTGGAGCATAACAGTCCATAAGCACTCAAAAGCCCTGAGTCCGCAGGGGATAAGATGGTGGACATTCCTAACTTGGTCGCAACTCCGCAGGCATGTTGCCCCCCAGCACCCCCGAATGCGACTAGAGCATGATTGGATGGATCATAGCCTTCTTCAATTGAAATTTTTCGAATCGCATTGGCCATAGAGTCATTCGCCAAGCTTACAAAACCTTCGAGAAGATCTTTTTTTGACTTCCCTGTTTTGTGTATCATTTCCTGCAATCTCTGCTCTGCATCAGCAAGAACGACTGGAGTAGCAAAACGGGAAGAATCTAAGCGACCGAGCAAAAGGTTTACATCCGTTAGGCAAAAAGGTCCTCCAAAACCATAACAAGCAGGTCCTGGATAAGCCCCGGCACTTGCCGGGCCAACTCGAAGCAAGCCATTTTCTTCATGGCAAACAGAACCGCCACCCGCAGCGACTGTTTCTAACTTCATCGCTAAGTTAGTTACATGTGCATCGCCTACGCGATGATTAGCTTGATAAGCAAAGGTTCCAGAGCACCTGGAAACATCAGTGCTCGTTCCGCCCATGTCCAAATTAATCGAATCGCGTTGCCCACAACTTTTTGCAATGGATGAAGCACCCACGACCCCAGCAGCTGGACCGCTTAGCAAACTGTCAATCGCACGGTATTGAGCACGATCAATTAAACCACCAGCACTGGTATTCACCAAAAGTGTTCCGTTGGTTCCGAGTTCAGACTCCACCCGATTCAGATATTCATATAAAATAATATAGAGGTAAGCTTCGACCACGGCACTTTCACAACGAGGTAACCACTTGATAAAAGGATGAAGCTTTGAAGACTCGATCACCACATCAAATCCAGATTCTCGCAACACCTCAGCCACTTGCTTTTCATGCTCTGGATTTAAATAAGAGTGAAGAAGGGATACTGCCGCGGTTTTTGATCCATTTTCCAACGCTTGCTGTGCCTGCTTTCTTACCCGTGAAAGATCGGGTGACACCAGCACTTCCCCATCTTGGTCTAGCCTTTCATCCACTTCGACTACCTCGTTGGTCAATGTTTTTCGCTTTTGGGGAATGAGGTCAAAGAGATTCATTCTTCGCTGGTCCCCGATCTCGAGCAAGTCAGCAAACCCAGAAGTGACAAATAGAACCGGACTTTCCCCGGTTTGCTCTAGAAGAGCATTCGTACACCTGGTGGTTGCCAAACGCATTCGAATACTCACTTCCTTGATGGAAATTCCCTGCCTCGCCAAGATTAGCTTCATACCTAATATCGGTGCTTCCCACGGGGTATTAATCTGAAAGGTCGTTCCAGGTTCAAGCGAGACCGGCAAATCCTGATCCAACTTTAAAACCAAAGAGTGTGGATCCCAGGAAATAATATGTGCATTCAAGGAGAGGGAGCCTGAAATCTGAATGGCCATGCCTTCGATAAAACCCTTTGGCCAATTAGGATTAGAACAAAGGGCAAATTGATTGCATCCGGACACATAGCCAATTTCTGCAGATAATGAACCACGGGAAAGAACCTTTACGCGGTGAAAAACTCCCTGATCTGAGCGGGCTAAACAATCGGTAAAGGTTCCCCCGGTATCGACAAAAAAATCCCAAGTTTTCCCACTCATTTTTTTTGCCTGTTATCCCCCCACTTAGCCAATGCTTGCAAATAGCCAGGCATAAGATCTAGATCTCGTGCTCCCTGGAGTACAATCGATTGGTATTCTTCGGACGGAGTTCCGTATTCGTAATTATTCGATAGATATAGGTAAACTAGAGATTCTTTTGTTCTGCTTTCTGTTTCAATAAAGACGCGAACTTTTACTTTTTTATAGAATCCTTGATCAACAGCTTCGTAGAGGTCTAACTCTTTCCAGTGTGCTGGCTGTAATTCCCAAAGACCTCCGTAAACCACATCCCCCTTAGACTGCTCAACCCCCGCATATCCATTCCCATTTATAAAATATTTCCAATCGGGCAGGAAAGCTTTACAGAGAATTCGAGCACCTGGACAGCGATACGCCATTTGTTTAAAATTCATATTTGAGCCATATGCAAAATAAAGATCCATGGGTCCTCCGTTGCTAGCCTTCCTTTGATTGGCTGGCAAGTGCATAGGATTCGTGCTTGTATAATCTCCGAATTTGGTCAATGTAAGTGCTCATCGTTAGGAGCCTGCTTAATTGCCTGCCCCCTTGGTTTTACCATAATCTTTATTGAAAGATGTTGGACGAAACGGCGACTCGGCTTCGGCTAAGTTGCGGATTTACTTTCGTAAATCCTTCGAACCAAGAAACCAAATCAAATCATGTCAGAACAAGTAAATAAACAAAATATAATCGAAAATAATCGTTCCCACGATAAAGACACCGGATCAAGTGAAGTTCAAATCGCTCTCCTCAGTGCTCGTATCGCTCACCTTACGGAACACTTAAAATCCCATCGCAAGGACTTTCATTCACGTCGTGGTCTTTTATTGATGGCGGCAAAAAGAAGAAAGCTTCTCGATTATCTTAAAAGAACAGACCTGAAACGCTACCAAGCCATCATTGAAAAGCTTGAATTGCGTCGATAATCGCCTTTTCTTTTTACCCTTTCATTCTCGTGATTCACGAGTAAATTCCCCTCCATTTTAACTACCCACAGTACGCTTGTGTGCGGTGGAAATTGTTAAATATGAGGGACTTCGACCCGACAATCCGGTCTAATCGAAGGGATGAACAAAACAAACAACAGTAAGTACGCAAAATGAACCAAAAGCATAATGTAACCGCCGAAAAACTCGGCATCCAACTTTCCTCGGGCACCCTAGCGGGTTTAGCCAGTGGAGCTGTCACCGTCGCCATGGGAGAAACAACCGTTTTTGTTTCCGCCACTGCAGCGACTACCCTACGCCCAGGGCAGGATTTCTTTCCCCTGACCGTAGATTACCGCGAAAAATTTACCGCCGCCGGTCGATTCCCAGGTGGCTACTTCAAGCGTGAAGGTAAACCATCTGAGAAAGAAATCTTAACCTCTCGGCTTTGCGACCGTCCTTTACGTCCCCTTTTTCCTAAGGGTTTCTTAAATGAGGTCCAAATTATTGGCTATTTGCTTTCAACCGATCAAATTAATGAGGCCGATGTCCTCATGGTTAATGGCGCATCCGCCGCACTCATGATTTCAGACATTCCCTGGAATGGTCCCATTGGCTGTGTTCGCTTAGGTGAAATTAATGGCGAATTTGTGGTCAATCCCAACAACGAGGAAATGTATGATTCCAGCTTGGACCTCATTTATGTAGGGAATGAGAAAGAAATGATGATGATCGAAGGTTCGGCAGATCAGATCCCTGAGTCCCGCTTTATAGAAGCCCTTGAATTCGCTCATGAATCAATCCAGGAAATCATTGCTGCCCAGCGTGAATTAGCTAAACTTTGTGGAAAAGCCAAAAAGGAATTTGATCTGGTTAAAGCACCTGACGAAGTACTTGCCCTCTGCCGAGAAATTACTGGCAATCGAATGGAAGAAGCAATCTTCGCCGCATCCAAGCAAGAGCGTCAGGTCGCAGTTGATGTAGTAAAAGAAGATGCATCCAAAGCCTGTGAAGAAAAGTTCGGGGATGACTTTGACCCGGATCATGTGAGTATGGCTTTTGAAGTAATTCAGGAAGAAGTTTATCGTGAAAACATTCTCATTCGTGGTAAAAGAGCGGATGGTCGCGGACCTGCTGACCTCCGAGAAATTTCCTGTGAAACCGGAGTTCTTCCACGTGTTCACGGATCTGCCATCTTTTCTCGAGGTGAGACCCAGTCCTTGGTTTTAAGTACATTAGGCACTAGCCGTGATGTCCAAGACCTCGATGGCCTCACTGGCGGACCAACAGCGAAATCCTTCATCCTTCACTACAATTTCCCTCCTTTCTCAGTTGGAGAAGCAGGCCGTTTTGGTTTTACCGGTCGTCGCGAAATTGGACATGGTGCTTTGGCGGAAAGATCAGTTTTACCGATTCTTCCCCCAGAGGATGACTTTCCTTACGCGATAAGAATTGTATCCGAAATCATGGCCTCCAATGGATCAACCTCCATGGCCAGTGTTTGTGGCGGATCGCTTGCACTTATGGACGCCGGGGTACCCATCAGTCAGCACGTTGCTGGAATTTCAACTGGATTGGTCTGCGAAATGAATGAAGCGGGTGAAATTGCCAAGCATGTTGTCTTGACCGATATTATTGGAGCAGAAGATCACTTCGGAGATATGGACTTCAAGGTATGTGGAACCCGTGACGGAGTCACAGGTTTCCAGTTAGACCTCAAAATCCAAGGACTTCCTTTCGATATTGCCAAAGAAGCAATCAAGCAAGTTACTGAAGCTCGTTTCAAAATCCTTGATAAAATGGATGAAGCCTTACCTTCACATCGTAAAGAATTACGCGATCATGCTCCCCGTATTGAAACCGTTCAAATTGATCCCGAAAAGATTGGTGCTTTAATCGGCCCAGGCGGAAAAAATATACGCAGAATCACTGAAGTTACCGGAGCAAACATTGATATAGATGAAGACAACAGTGGTAAAATCAGGATCTATGCTACGGATACAGAAGCCATGAATCGTGCTCTCCAGGAAATTGACCTAGTCACCGGTGAAATCGAAGTTGGAAAAATTTACCGCGGTATTGTTCGTGGAGTTAAGGAATTTGGTGCTTTTGTAGAATGCTTGCCCGGAAAAGAAGGGCTTTGCCATATTTCTGAACTTGCCGACTTTCGGGTTAATAAAACCGAAGATATTTGCAAACTTGGTGATGAAATCATCGTAAAGTGTATCGGTATTGATGATAAAGGACGGGTAAAACTTAGCCGTCGTGCGGCGATGGAAGAAGAGAAATCTGATAAGGATGATTCTTCCGAACAACCCAAAGAAGATACCAGTGAAGAAGCAAAGGATTCAACAGAATCCTAAATATCTTTGCTTTCTGTAAATACTTAAATAACCGAAAGGGAGGATTGCCTTAGGGCGGTCCTCCCTTTTTTATTGGATTAATGAGTACAGATAAACCACTAATCTTGGCAACCAACGATGATGGCATTCAGTCTGGTTTCTTACAAGCACTCGTGAAGGAACTTATCAAAGTTGGCGAGGTCGTCGTTTGTGCCCCAGATGGAGAGAGAAGTTGGATAGGCCATGCAATTTCTCGAAACCAAAAGCTGGTGGCGAAAAAAGAAAAAGATTATCCGGCTGAAGCTTATGCACTTAATGGCACCCCCGCTGATTGTGTAAACCTTGCCTACGGAAATCTTTTATCCCGCACCCCTGATCTTGTAGTCAGCGGGATAAACCTTGGGTATAATATCACCCTCCCTATGGTTTTGTCATCTGGTACAGTCGGTGCTGCCTTGGAAGGCAGCCTTTTGGGCATCCCCTCCATTGCCTCAAGCATGGCATTATCTAGTGAAAAATTTGAAGGTATTCGCACATGTGTTGGCCAAAAACTGGATGCAACCACTCGCAAATCTTTGACGAATGCAGCCAAGGCGACGGCGAACTATGCAAAGCTTGTTCTCGAAATGCATCGTCATGATGGCCTTACAGTCCACAATCTAAACTTTCCTGTTGAATACGACGGAAAAATTGAACCCCTGATTAGCTTTGCAGGAAACTTAAAACTTGGAAGTATTTTTGAAAAAGAAAAAGGCAAAAAATATCACCAGCTGGTTTACAAAACCGAATGGATCGAAGGGGCAGAACCAGAAATTGGTTCAGATCTTTGGGCCCACAAGGAAGGTCTTCCTTCGGTTTCAAGGCTCGATTTTGCCCAAATGGGAGGAAAGTCTTACTTACAACCTTAGTGTTAGAGCGAAATTTTTAGTATGCTTCACAAGATTTTCCAGTGGTGGTATCACCGGAACCGGTCGTCCTATGGCCAATCCTACAAAAAGATCGATAATCGGTCTAAGGACAGGGACCTGATTCACTATTTTCATGATTTTGGAGGAGATGGGTTAAATTCTTACAGTTCTCATTGGCTCCGAAGGAAGATAATAAGAAGTATTTTTTGGATCTTTTTTTTGATTTTGGCAGCTTGGTTTACTTATGAAAGCTACCTTGGTCTTTTAATTTATGATAGTTAGAGTCATTTGACTTGATCGACTGCCTGGAAAAAGCTATTGTTATCGCTTTTCTCGTAACACCATGAAGAAGACGCACAAAGGAATAGCTAAAAGATTTAAGTTAACTGGTACAGGCAAAGTGAAGTTTCGCAAGCCTGGACAAAGGCACTTGCGTAGAAAACGCTCTGTAAAACAAGTCCGTGCTGGTCGCCAAGATCAAGTCCTAGCCGACGGTATGGCTCGACGCGTCATCCGTGCCCTTTCCGTTTAATTTTTCATTCCAGACTATTTCACTAACTTAGGAGATTTTTGATATGCCACGCGCACGCAATGTACCCGCCACCCGCAAACGCCGTAAAAAGGTATTAAAGAAAGCTAAAGGATACTTTGGAAACAAGTCTCGCCTTTTTCGTTATGCCAAAGATGCCGTAGATCGAGCAGAGGCTTATGCATACTCTCACCGACGCAAGAGGAAAACTGAATTCCGCCAGCTTTGGATTGTGCGTATAAATGCTGCATGCCGGGCTGAGGGTATCCGTTATGGAGAATTCATGCACGGTCTGGCCAAGGCTGAGATCGAACTCAACCGCAAAGTAATCTCAGAACTCGCTATTCACGAACCCGACTCTTTTAAAGAATTGGTCGTGAAGGCGAAGGCTGCACTCGAGGCCTAAGGGCCTGTTTGTCTTTTCGGCGTGGAGAACGATCTCCAAGCCATTGTCGCCCAAGCGGAGACAATACTTAAAACGGTTTCCTCCCGTGCGGACTGGGAGCAAGCAAAAGCAACCATTTTGGGTCCCAACGGTAGTCTTACCCGGGCGGCTAAAGGGATTGGGCAACTAAACAAGGAAGAACGGCCCGCGTTTGGTCAGGCATTAAACCAAGCAAAGAAAAAAGTGGAGGGCTTTTTCAAAACCTCTAATGAATCTATTGAGGCTCAAGCTGATCTCGCTTCTTTAGGAGAAAAAGCGGATCCTTCCCTCCCCTCTGTCCCCAGTTATCTTGGCGGCACTCACCCCCTCACCAATGTCCGCCGTAGAGTGGTTTCGATTTTCAGAAAGATTGGATTTACTGTTGCCGAGGCAACCGAAGTCGAAACCGAATGGTTTTGCTTTGATGCCCTCAATACTCCTGATGATCATCCGGCAAGAGACGAACAGGATACGCTTTTCTTCCCACCAAATTCAACTTGGGCAAATATTACCCAAAAAGCGAAAGAAGCCCATGTGCTTAGGACACATACCTCCTCGGTTCAAATTCGTACGCTTTTTAAAGAAAAACCTCCTCTCCGGATTATTGCTCCGGGAAGATGCTTCCGAAGGGATACGGTGGATGCCACTCATTCCGCAAACTTTCATCAAACTGAAGGTCTTTATGTAGACAAAAATGTGACGGTCAAGGACCTGAAGGCAGTCTTGGATTACTTCTTGAAAGAATTATTTGGCGATAAGCTTGAAACCCGATTGCGGCCCAGTTTTTTTCCTTTCACCGAGCCAAGTTTTGAAGTTGACTTGAAAGCTCCCAACTTGGGCAAACTCAGTAATAAATGGATTGAAATTATGGGGTGCGGCATGGTGGACCCTGAAGTGCTAAAACTTGTGAACCTTGATCCTGAAGAATGGAGTGGTTTTGCATTTGGTTTAGGGATTGAACGGGTTGCTATGATTCTCCACGGCATTGATGATATCCGGCATTTTTACCAAAATGATCAGCGGTTCCTCAGCCAATTTTCGAACGCCACATGAAAATAAGTCTAGATTGGTTGCGTGCTTACATTGATTTACCGGATAATCCGGATGATTTAATTGATGTATTACCCATGCTTGGTATTGAAGTAGAAGCAGGCGAGGAACAGTCTTCTCGTAACCTTGATCATGTAGTCGTAGGTGAAATCCTAAGTAAGGTACCCCACCCCGAAGCCGACCGTCTCAGTGTTTGTGCCGTGGAAGTTGGTGGGGAAAAACCAGCCAATATTGTTTGTGGTGCCACAAACTTCCAACCCGGAGATCATGTCCCCGTAGCTTTACCCGGAGCGAAACTACCAGGTGGGTTTAAAATCAAGAAATCCAAACTCCGCGGCGTACCGTCCGAGGGAATGATGTGCAGTGCCAAAGAATTAGAAATTGGAACGGATGACCAAGGACTCTTGATCCTGCCTGATAATCCCAAGGTTGGAACCCCTATTGAGCAGTTATTGTCCGAGGATAAAGTTTTGGAATTAGAAATTACTGCCAACCGAGGAGATTGCCTCTCTTACCTTGGAGTAGCCAGAGAAATTTCCGCTTACTATCAGAGAAAGTATAATACCCCAAAAGTTGCGGATCTTGGAATTAAGCATGAGGAATGTCCCGATGGACATTTCCTGAATTCTGTAAGCATTGAGTCTAAAGATTGCTCTCGCTATGGTGCTTGGTCTATTCAGGGAGTATCCATTGCTCCAAGTCCAGATTGGCTAAAAGCGAGACTTGAATCGGTAGGATTGCGCCCTATTAATAATGTGGTTGATATCACAAATTTTGTTCTGCTTGAAACGGGTCAACCGCTTCATGCATTTGATGCTTCCAAAATAAAAGGAAAAACTATCCAAATTCGTCAAGCGAAGGAAAATGAGTCCATCACTACGCTCGACGATGTAAAAAGAAAATTAGATCCAAGTATGATGGTGATCGCTGATGGAGAAACTCCACTGGTCGTCGCAGGAATCATGGGGAGTGTGGATGCGGAAGTTAATACCACCACCACCGATCTGGTGCTCGAATCTGCTTGGTTTAGACCTGGAAGTATTCGGCATACCGCTCGCAAACTGGGGCTACATACCGACAGTTCCCAGAGGTTTTCACGGGATGTAGATCCCCAAGGACTGGAATATGCTGCTCAACGGGCTATTGACTTGATTCTGGAAATCGCCGGGGGAAAATGCTTACCCGAATATGTTTGCAAAGGCAGTGAGCCAAGAGGGGAACGAAAGATCGAAATCACTCAAGCTTATGCAGAAAGAATTTGTGGTTTTGAGATCCAACCAGAACAACTAAGCAGTGCCTGGAAAAGACTAGGGTTTTTGGTTGAAGGAAATGATCCCTGGCATGTCATCGTGCCTTCTTTTCGGTCGGAAGTAGAACGTCCCATTGATCTTGTGGAAGAATTCCTTCGCATTCATGGCACCAAAGATCTCCAAGATACACCAGTAGTCTGCCCTTCCACATCCCGGGAGAATGATGGCACCTACGAGGTTTGTCAAAAAGCGACTGACAACTTGGTCGGCCAAGGATATCAGGAAGCCTGCAATTACAGTCTTCGATCAGGCGAAGAAATAAATTCCTGGCACCCATCTTTCGATACAAATAGCCTTTCTCTTCTCAATCCTCTTACATCTGATCATACTCATGTGCGGGCTTCCTTGCTACCTGGCTTGGTTGACAACCTTGCCCACAACCAAAAAAACCTGAATGATTTAACCCGTGTTTTTGAAACGGGTCGTATTTTCCGTCCAGGCCCACGCGGAAATGTAGAGTGGATAAGTATCGCCTTTGCCTCTTTTTCCGAGCCAAACTCTCGCCAATGGAAGACCCAGGCGAAACTTGATTTCTTTGGGATTAAAAATCAATTCATGTCGGTCTTACATGCGATGGGCCTTAGCCTGCCCAAAGGGGATTGGGAAAACCTTTCCAAATCAGCTCCATGGCAAAGCGATTACTCGGCCAAAATAGGAGATTGCCACCGTAATAAGCTGGAAGCATCTATTGGTATTTTGGATCTGCAATTAACCAAGAAAAAGGAAGCCAAAGGCCCGGTTTTTGCCGTTGAGATTTTAATCGACCCCATTCTCTTATCCAAAAGAAAGAAAGCTGTTACCTTCACCCGTTTCTCCTCTTTCCCACCGGCTATAAAAGATCTTGCTTTGGTGGTACAAGGAGACACGCCGGCGGAGTCTGTACGGTCAGACCTGGAACAGATCGCTATTTCTGTTGGAAGTGATCAATTTGAAGTGGACCCTGTTACGATCTTTGATCTTTTCCAAGGGCAAGGAATGGAGGCAGGCCAAAAAAGTGTTGCTTGCTCGATGCGCTTTCGGGCCCTTGACCGAACGCTGAGTGAAAAAGAAGTAAACCAAGCCTTTGATACCATCCTCCAAAAAATTGATCAAGATACCCCCTACGAATTAAGAACGTAAGATGAGTGAAGAAAAAAGTGTGGATATTGATTATGTTTCCAACTTGGCAAGAATTGAACTGTCTTCCCAGGAGAGAGATAAATTCCAATCTCAATTGGGCGATGTGTTAAAATATTTTGAAAAACTACAAGAAGTTGATGTTGAAGGAGTAGAGCCTACCGCCCATGCCTTCCCTCGGTTTAATGTCTGGGATCAAGATGAGGTTCAACCCGGGCTAAGCACAGATCAAGCATTACAAAATGCACCCAAGCAACGCAGTCAGCAAATTGTAGTGCCCAAAGTGGTGGAAGAATAAGCAAGGAACGATGGAATCATCCCAACTTACTTCTGCCACAGCAACCGAGCTGATTGATTTACTCGAGGGTGAAACTGTATCCTCTGTTGAAATCACCCAAGCTTTTATCCAGCGTATACAAGCGGTAGACCAAAAGGTTCATGCTTTTTTACACCTCGACGAGGAGGATATGATCAAACAGGCAAAAAGCTCAGATGAGCGAAGGTCCCAAGGTAAATCTTTGACTCGACTAGATGGAATTCCTGTCGGTTTAAAAGATGTAATCAGTGCTGAAGGACAACCTCTCACCGCTGCCAGTAAAATCTTAGAAAACTATGTTTCCCCGTATGATGCCACTGTTACCCGAAAGCTTAAGGAAGCCGGTGCTGTGATTGGGGGCAGGCTCAACCTCGATGAGTTTGCCATGGGATCCTCCACCGAAAACTCTGCGTACGGACCAACCCGAAATCCTTGGAACTTGGATTGCGTCCCGGGAGGAAGCAGTGGAGGAAGTTCAGCTGCAGTGGCAGCCAGGGAAATTCCTCTTAGCCTTGGCTCTGACACCGGTGGATCCATTAGGCAACCGGCATCACTTTGTGGCGTGGTTGGTATGAAGCCCACATACGGCATGGTATCCCGGTATGGACTGGCAGCCTTCGCCTCCTCACTTGATCAAATTGGTCCCTTCGCCCAAACCGTGGAAGATGCAGCACTTCTACTGGAAATAATTTCAGGCCATGACCCGTTGGACTCAACCAGTTATCCTTCTCATGTTCCCTCTTATTCCCGTGAACTAAAGGCACCCCTTGAACCCTGTAAACTTGGACTTCCCCAGGAATTTTTCGGGGAAGGTATGGATGAAGAGGTTCGAAAATCCATTGATCTGGTCATTGAGTTTTACAAATCAAAGGGTTTCGAGATGGTAGAGCTTTCTTTGCCCAGTACAGATTTATCAATTCCAGTTTACTATGTTATCGCAACCGCCGAAGCATCATCCAACCTCGCCCGCTATGATGGAATTCGATACACCTCCAGAAGCGAAAAAGCTAGCAACGCCATCGATGTCTACGCTAAAAGTCGAGGAGAAGGCTTTGGCGAGGAAGTGAAAAGAAGATGCATTCTTGGTGCCTATGCTCTCAGCAGTGGTTACTACGATGCCTATTACCTGCGAGCCCAGAAGACCCGTACTCTCATTCGCCAGGATTTTGATCAAGCGTTTGAACAGGTCGATGCTATTCTCACCCCTACTTCCCCGACCCCCGCCTTTCGGTTTGGGGAAAAGAGTGACAATCCAATTTCCATGTACCTAAGTGATATTTACACCATCTCAACAAACTTGGCTGGATTACCCGGGATTTCTGTACCGTGCGGATTTTCACAGTCTGGTCTGCCTATTGGTATGCAACTCATCGGGCAGGCGTTGAACGAAAGTAAATTATTATCGATTGCCCATGTCTACGACCAAGAACATAACTATGGTCGAAAAGCTCCAAGCCTCTGACCTTAACAGGATATTCAAAAGATGAAATACGAAGCGGTCATTGGTTTAGAAGTGCATGTTCAATTGGACACCAAGTCAAAGATGTTCACCCGGGTTGGCACTGGCTTTGGGCAGCCTCCCAATACTCTTACCAACCCTGTGGTCCTGGGTCTTCCTGGCGCCCTTCCTGTTATGAATCTGGCCGCGATTGAAAAATCAATCAAGGTGGGCTTATTACTTGGGTGCAAAATTGCTCCCATCTGCAAGTGGGACCGTAAAAATTACTTTTACCCGGACATGCCCAAGAACTATCAAATCTCGCAATTTGATCAGCCCATCTGCGAGGGAGGAGAAGTTGAAATTGAAATGCCCGGAGAATCTCCAGCAGTCATGGGATCCCACAGGAAAGTAGAACTTACAAGGATCCACCTGGAGGAGGATGTGGGGAAACTTACCCACTACGAGTCAGACAGTTTGGTCGATTATAACCGAGCAGGTTGCCCTTTGCTTGAGATTGTCAGCGAACCCGATTTATTTTCTCCCGACGAAGTTTTTGCCTATTTAACTTCGCTCCGAAATTCTCTCGTATCTGCAGAAATTTCAGATTGCGACATGGAAAAGGGACAGCTCAGGTGCGATGCTAATATAAGTGTTCGCCCCGTGGGCACCGAAGCCTTGGGTACGAAAGTTGAAATTAAAAACCTAAACACTATTTCCGGAGTTCGCAATGGTGTGGAATATGAGATCAAGCGCCAAACCAAGGCCATGCTAGAAGGAGAAACAATTATTCAGGAAACCCGAAGGTGGAACCCTGACCAGAAATATACCACTCCTATGCGGACCAAAGAAATGGCTCATGATTATCGCTATTTCCCTGACCCCGATTTAATGCCTGTAAAAATTGACCAGCAATGGATAGACCGGATCAAAAAGGAACTGCCGGAAAAGCCATTTGATAAACAAAGAAGGTATCAATCCGAGATGAGGCTGCCCTACTCTTCCACATCCGCTCTTTGCGGAGACCGTCCATTATGTGAATATTTTGAGAAAGCGGCGGCTCTTACAAAAGTTCCTGCCAAAGTGGCAAACTGGGTGGTCAACGACTTGCTCCGTGAACTTGGACAAAATAACGATCACAATGATCCCTCGGCGGAAACAGTTACCCTAGATAATTGTAAAATTTCTCCCCAAGCACTCGCGGAACTCATATGCCTTATTGAGGATGGAACCATTTCTAATAATGTAGCCAAGGAACTTTTTCCTGAAATGTTTTGTTCCGGAAAGTCAGCGAAGGAATTAGTTGCATCCAAAGGGTTGGAAATGAAATCAGATGGAGATGAAATTGATAGTCTCTGCGCTGAGGCGATTGCAAAAGACCCAGATGCTGCAGAAAAATTTCGCGGTGGGAAAGAAGGTGCAATCAATGCACTGAAAGGTGCGGTCATGAAAGCAACACGCGGGCAGGCAAATCCCAAGCTTGTGGACGAAACTCTTCGTCGCCTTCTTTCGTCTTAATATAGTCCCATAAATTTTTTCTTACCCCCCGATAAACCCCTATTGAGATTCAGTCTCAAATAAACTTTCCTTTATCTGCAAACCCTGTAAGCTCGACTGCATATATTTTATGACAATATTTCACCCCATCCCTTTCCTCTTAATTGGTCTCTTGTATCTACCGAGCTCGATCTTTTCTGAGATAAAAGAAACGCAGCAAATTATTGAAGAATGGATTGATACTGAACATTTAATTTCAAAGGAGTCTTCCCTCTGGAAATCGGAACAAGCTGCCCTCTTTGATCTTCAATCTGCCTTAGCAGAAGAATTATCGACCCTGCATGACAAACTTAAACGTTCGGAAGAGGAGGCATCTGGGGCAGACAAGCAGCGAAGTGACCTGATGGAAAGAGAAGAAAAAGCTAAGGATGCCACAGAGGCTCTTTTTCGTGGTCTACAAAAAGTGGAAAAAAAGGTGGACGACGTTTTTGCTCTGCTTCCCACTCCCTTATCCGAGCGCCTTTCTCCTTTTCGCGAAAAGTTAGATGCAGGTCCCCAAAAAGCCCGCCTTACCTTGCGGCAGAGAGTAGAAACTCTGATTTCACTGATGCAAGCGGTTCACCTCTTTCACCGGACTGTCACCTTAGAAAGACAGGAGTTCACCCTAAATGACGACCAGTCCAGAGAATTCATGGTTCTATACTTCGGGCTTGGAGTCGCGTATTTTGTCAATGAATCAGGTACGGTTTCCGGATATGGTCTGCCATCCCCGTCCGGGTGGAAGTGGGTGCGAAAGGATGAAATTGCGCGTGAGGTCACCACCGGAGTTCAAATGGTGAACAACCGGGCCATGCCTCGCTTTCTCGACCTTCCAATGCCTGCACCCGGAGGATTTGCCCAATGAATACATTCCTAAGGGTACTACTATTACTTTTGCCCATCTTCCCATGGATTCTGGGAGCCCAGGGCATTCAACAGGTTCGGGCAACAGCCAGAACTGATTTACAAAATGCCACGCAAAGACTTTCGGTCCTGCGTGAGGATATAGAAAAAGAAAAAATTCCTCTCGCACAAAAAGTGGCAAAGCAGGAAAGAGAAGCGGCTGAAAGAAGAAAAGAATTAGACCGTAGGCTTCGTCTGCGTGACAACCGCGATGCAAACCTATTGCAACTCAAAGAAGAAGTTCAAAAGAATGAACGTGAACTTAAATCTTCTCTTCGACTTCTTAAGGACTATGCCAGAAGCTGGAGGCAGGGAACTCCACCTGCTGAGCAAGCCTTGTGGAGCGCAAAGCTTGGGCTGTATCTGACTAAAGATCAAGGCCCTATCGATCAATCGATTCAAGCGTATTTAGATATTCTTCAGCTTTCCATCCAAGCCACAAAAGAACAAGCTGGCGGACTCTCTTTTACGGGAGATGCCATCGTTCCGCCTGAAGGCATGCGGGAAGAGGGCGTTTTTTGGGCAATGGGTCCGGTTTCTTTTTTCTCCGGTTCTGATGGGAGTGCAGGTTTTATCGAAAAATCCTTTCATTCCGATCAATTTTCATCGATTGATTTATCAGCGGAATCGGTCAAACGCCTTGAGCCCTCAAGACTTTTACAAGCATCTGAGGACTCATCCACATCTATCAAACAAGCACTGTCTGCTGCTCCAGGTTCACTTTCTACGATCCCACTTGACCCAAGCTTAGGCAAAGCATTTGTCATGGAAGGTGGAGAGCTTACCATGATCGAAGAATTACAAAAAGGGGGCATCTGGATATTTCCCATTCTTTTCTTTGCGACTATTTCCTTACTCATTGCAGTCTACAAAGCTTTTCAGATTTTGGGTGTTCCCACACCCCAGAAACTTGCCTCTTTGGATGGATCTTACCGGGGCCCATTTGAATTATTGCGCAAAACTGCTGACAGCTACCAAGGAAATAAGCCTGAAATTCTCGAAGAAATTTTATATGAGGGTATAATCGACTTTCAGGTTCGTCTGGAAAAAGCTCTTCCTTTAATTGCGGTAACCGCAGCTACGGCTCCTCTGCTCGGACTTCTTGGTACCGTGACCGGGATGATTGATGTTTTCCGCCAAATCACCAATTTCGCCAATCCGGAAAACAGTGAATTAGCTCGGGGTATTTCAGAAGCTTTAGTGACAACCAAATTTGGTTTAATCACGGCAATTCCCTCTCTTATTGCTCATGCTCTTCTTTCCCGCAGACTTCAGGGTGTTATATCCAAGCTTGAAAGCTTTGCCGCCCGGCTGGTTCACCTCAAGAGGGAGGAATCCAACCAAGCTGAAAATGAAAGCTCAAGAAATGAACCCACTGGTTGAATTTTTCACGGACGCAAATAATGTCTGGAAAAAAGGTGGCTCTTTAATGCCGGTCATTGGAGTTCTATCCCTGTACACTTACTATGTCGCGTTTGACCTGTGGTGGAGGTTACGTACCGTTATTCCAAAGGACCTTAAAGCCTTCCCTCGGGAGCGATGGGGTGCTTTTCAAGGGGGAGGGAAAGTGGACCGTATCATCAGATATTGCATCGGTGACCATAATGACCGTAAGGAAACACGTCGGCGATTTGAACAAGTCAGGGATGCGGACTCCTCTTACTTGGGCCGGAGAATTAAGTTTTTACTGGTATTGGCCAGCGCTTCTCCCCTGGTTGGATTATTGGGTACAGTGATTGGCATGCTTCAAACCTTTAGCGGCCTCAGTATGCAGGATAGTTACAAAATGGATCTGGTCGCCAGCGGTATCTCGCAAGCCTTGATTACAACCCAAGCCGGACTGCTCGTGGCCATCCCTGCACTTGCGATCATACACATTCTCCAAAGACAAAAAAAAGACTGGCTCCATTGTATTAACCGGTTGGAAAGCCTTTCTATTAGGCAGGTACGTAATACCACAGTTCAAGGATGAGACTCTACGGAAGATCAAGATCTTTAGAAGATCAGGAAGATGGATCCATTAATGTATCTCCTTTAATTGATGTGGTCTTCATCCTCCTGATTTTTTTTATTGTATCCGCCACTTTTGTCAGCCTTCCTGGAGTAGAAATCTCACGGCCCAACGCACAAACTTCCAATTCTTTGCAGAAAAACTCCATTCTGTTTGCTGTCTCCGGTGAGAACCAAATCTTTTATGGTGGTACCGAAGTCCAACTATCTGAGGTTCCCAGCCTCATTGATGCCGCGAGTAAAGATCGGAATAAGCCTGTGGTTATCCAGACCGACCAGTGGGCTGATGCCGCACTTCTTGCAAAAGTGATCGCCCAAGCTCGAAAAAAAGCGCCCGCCGTCTCCATCGCCACTCGCAAGCCAAGATGAGAAGGAGAACTCATTCACTTCACGCAGACCAAGCGGAGATCAATGTATCTCCCTTGATCGACATGGTTTTTATTCTTCTTATTTTCTTTATTGTCGCGACATCCTTCGTCAACGAGGTAGGCATTACCTCGAAATACAAAGATAGTGCAAGCCCCACAGACCAGAAAAGGACTCCGTTAACCTTTGAACTCTCTCCCTCCGGTCAAATTTTACAAAATGGTGCGGCCATTGGTCTCGAAGAAGTTGCCCCTCTTGTCCGCAATGCCCACGAGGAATCAAAGGCATCAATCATTGTCCGGGTATCTCCAGGTTCCAAGGCTGGCCTAGCTACTGAAGTCATGGACCAAGCAATGCGTGGGGGAGCCAAAGCCATCAAAATGAGCCCTTTACCGAAATGAAACCAAAAGATGAAATATTTGAGGGTATTCCAGGGGTGGAATCGGAAAAAATCCCGGGTTCCTCTAAGCTCAGTATTATTCTTTCCATTCTTACCTCTTTGCTACTTTTTGGCTTACTCCCCCTGTCCGAATTTATTCGGACTGAAGAATGGCTTGTTCGCCAAGTGGATGCCCCCAGGTTTGCTCCCCCCCCTCCACCTAAAACCCGAATGGAACAAACGGTAGAAAAACAGGCCGAGAAACAAACCCAAGAACCGGTTCTTTCCAAGTCCGTGAAGAAGCTTGATACCAGCCCGGTAGAGGTAAGCCTTGATGTCGGTCCAGGTGATTTTAAAGCCGCATTTTCTCTCGCAAGTTTCAACCCTGTGCCCAGCGGTTTCGGCCAAGAACTGATATTCGATATTCATGATCTTGACCGGAACCCCTCAGTATTAAAACGTGGAGCTTTACGTTATCCATCCAATCTCAAAAGAAAAGGACTTGAAGGGGAAGTGAAATTACTCATCCAAATTAATGAAGTGGGAAAAGTTGAAGTTCTCGAAGTGGTTTCCAGTACCCACCCAGACTTCGTCAAACCTTCCCGCGAAGCCGCCCAAAACTCAATTTATGAACCACCCAGAAGAAATGGAGAGGCGGTAAAAGTTCAGTTTTTCCTCCCCGTACGTTTCTCCCTTTTAAAATAATGAAAGTTTACACTTTTTTCTTTTTCTCTGTTTTCATTTCCTTACATGGTCAGGCACCAAAACCGGAACTTACCCAAGACTTTTGGAATAACCCATCCTTTGTTCGGAGCTTTATGGGAGACTATGGATTTAGGAGTGACATTGAGCCCAGAGTTAGTAAGTCAGAACAAAATGTCTTGGGTGAAGTGATTGCCAAAGCAGAAAACCAACTTGAAGAAGCCATCACTTACCTAGAAAAAAAACTGGATGAAAAAAGTAGCCCAGCTCTTGATTATGCACTCGGTACCATGTATTACCAGATCAGTCGGCTTAGCGCCGCCCAAGGCGCTTACAAAAAAGCGATTGATAAATTCCCCACTTTTTTACGAGCCCATAAAAACCTGGGTCTGGTTCTCCTAAACCTGGGAAACTTAGATCAAGCATCGAAAAGTCTAACCAAAGCCATTAGCTTGGGAGATGGGGATGGTATTACCTACATTGCCTTGGGTTATTGCCACTTGAGCCTCGAGCGTTACTTGTCAGCAGAAAATGCTTACAGGATGGGTATGCTCTTACTCCCTGACAGTAAAGATGCACGCAATGGATTGGTAAACTGTTTCCTCTACACCGAACGTTTCCCTGAGGCTTTGGCATTACTCGATGAATTGCTTCACCAAGACCCACAGGATACTTTCTGCCACCGTGCTCGTGCTGAAGTTTTACAAGCACTTAAAAAAGAAAAGAAAGCAGTTGTTTCCCTCGAAACATTGAAACGGATGGGTAAGTTAAAACTAGCGGATTATATGGTGCTCGGTGACCTCTATCATAATCTTGAACTCTTTGATCAATCCCTCCGAATTTATGAGGAAGCGATTACCAAAAAAAATAAACTCCCCCTGCGTAGTTATGTTCGGGTGGCCCGCATACTTATAAGCCGAGGTTCTTACCAAGACGGATTTTCTTATTTGGAAAAGATCGAAAAAATCTTTGGCAAAGGATATTCTGACGAAGATGAAAAGGAAATTCGCCTGCTTCAGGCAGAGGTCATGAGAGCGACTGGAAAAGATGAAGACGCCCACAAAATCTTAACAACTCTTGTCACTCAACATCCGCTCGAAGGAAAAGCTCACCTTATTCTCGGCCAACTCGCATTGAACAAACAGGAATTCATCGAAGCAGGTATCCGTTTCGATCGGGCAGCCCAAGATCCGGACTATAAAACACCTGCCCTACTGGAACATGCCAGGATGCTGGTATCTAATCAGAAATATAAAAAAGCCATTGAATTACTCGAGGAAGCCCAAGCCCATGAGCCTCAAAAGAGAGTGGAAAAATACCTCGGCTCGATCAACAACCTCTTGATCAGTTCCCGCATACGGTTTTAAGCAACGGGTATTTTCCTTGAACATATCAACGCATCATGATATGTTGATATGTTCATGAGTAACGGGATATCAATCAGAAAGATTCTAGAAGACGGAAAGAAGCTATTTTCCGTGGAGTTTTTTCCACCCAAAGACGATGCAGCCGGTAAAAGGATGCTCGCAACTGCTGCTGAAATCCAGCCCCACAATCCCGATTTTGTATCCATCACCTATGGTGCTGGTGGAGGAACCCGGGAAACAACCATGCACTACGCCAAGTTACTCAAAGAAGAGCATGGATTTGAGGTTATGCCCCACCTAACCTGCGTAGGACACACCCGAGATGAACTCCTTACAATCCTTGAAGATTTTGCCAACGCTGGATTTTGTAACATTATGGCCCTGCGTGGAGACCCCCCCAAAGGAGAAACCCAATTTCAAGCAATGGAGGGTGGGTTCTCTTACGCATCAGACTTAGTTGCTTTGATTCGAGAAAATTTTCCTGCGTTTGGTATCGGTGTAGGTGGTTACCCAGAAAAACACCCTGAGGCTTCAGATCACGCCACCGATTTACGAAACTTAAAAACTAAAGTCGATGCAGGTGCAGACTTTATCACCACCCAATTATTTTTTGACAACCAGGCCTTTTTTAAGTTTGTAAACGACTGCCAGCATGCAGGAATCTCGGTACCAGTCCTCCCCGGTTTGCTCCCTGTCTTATCACTTGGTCAGGTGCAAAGATTTTGTACGATGTGCGAAGCCGCTTTTCCATCAGAATTAGAACATGCCCTCAATGAATCTGAAGAGTCCGACCAAGCCAAAGTTGGCGCCGATTGGGCCCTTGGCCAAGTAGAGGAATTACTCGAGGGTGGCAGCCCTGGCTTTCACCTGTATGCTTTAAATAAATCTCAAAGCACGCTGAGAATTCTTGATGGCTTGGACCGGGTAAAAAACTAGATTCCAGTCACTTCTTCAATGGTTGAGGCGGCTTTTAGCCGATCGAGAAAAGCATCAAAAGTAGCATCTTTTTTTCGCTCCGTTAGGTATTCCACAATTTTTTCCTTCAAACTTTCGTAGGGAGTCAGCTTTCCATCACTTCTCTCTCTAACCAAAATTAAATGCCAGCCAAATTGCGTGCGGACTGGCTTACTGAGTTCGCCAGCATTCATAGAAAAAGCTGCTTTTTCAAATTCTGGAACCATACGCCCCCGGGCAAATGCCCCTAAATCCCCATCATTGCCTCCATCATCTGATTCCTGTCTGACAAGTTCAGTAAAATCAGCACCCGCTTCTATCTTTTCTCGGATAGCGAAAATTGCTTCTTCTGCACGGGTAAACTCTTCTTCGCTTGATGCTTTTTTGAGAAGATGAGCAGCGGTTACCGTCTCCTCCGAAGTAAACAGGTCCGGGCGTGAATCATAATATTTTTTGGCATCCTCTTCAGAAGCAGGGACACATTTTGATTCCTCTTCCAATAGCAAATTGAACTGTATCTGGTTGCTTACTTCCTTACGCAGACTCTCCTTGTCTTTAATCACCGGATGCTTTCCAGACTCAAATGCTTTCTTCCCCCCATTTTGACGAATCCACTGCTTCATTTGCTGGTTCACTTCTCCCGAATCCACCTTATATTTTCTTCGTTGGCTTTCCTGAGACATTAAGGTCTGATCGATCAAGCGATCTTTGGCCATATCAATTGCGGCCATTTGGATAACCTCCTGTGGTTTACCAGCCATTTTCTCGGCTACACTTTGATATAAGGATTGGGCTTGCCCTTCAATTGCCCAATCCGGAATTACATGATCATTTACCTTAATTGCCATAGCTAAATATTTTAATGGATTCTCAATTCTTGTAAACAAACCATTTAATCTCAAGAGAGTCTCAATAAGGTTGACCGTCGATTTCTGAATGGTTAAGAATTTGGAAATGGTTTCTATATGCAACGAGAATTTAGAAAGCTTTTCTGACTTTCTAGTAAGCAAAGGCTTGCGAATGACCGGTCAAAGAAAAGGAGTATTTGAAGCACTCTTTAAACAACCTGGTCACTTCACCGCCGAGCAACTTCTCCAAGATGCACAAAGCCTGGACGACACAGTATCAAGAGCTACCGTTTATCGTTGCCTTCCTCTTTTGGTGGAAAGTGGAGTGATTCGAAAAATCGATGTGGGACAAGACAATAAGTATTATGCCCTCAATGGAAGTTCAGAAACCTTTAAAGCTCAGGTTGTTTGCATAGATTGTGATAAGATTTTTGACATCGATGCTCCTTTTATGGAGTGGTACGGAAAAAATGTATCCGCCAAGCTAGGACTCGATGTAAAAGATCAACGGCTTCAAGTCCATGCTGAATGCCCCCAATTTCGAAAACAAGGTAATTGCTCGCGCTCTATCAACTAATCTATCCGATGCCAGACACTCTCGCTGCCCCCCCTTCCCTTCAGGTTTTCCGCCACCAAAGCTCATCATCCTTAACCAAACAACAAGAAGACATCATTCGGCTTAAAGAAGAAAAGAATGCAATTATCCTCTGCCATAATTACCAAATTGATCCGATTCAGCAAGTTGCGGACTATGTTGGTGACTCCCTTGGTTTAGCCCGAAAAGCCGCCGAAACTGATGCGGAAATAATCATATTCTGCGGGGTACACTTCATGGCTGAAACTGCCAAGATCCTCAACCCAGGAAAAACTGTCCTCCTTCCCGATCTGGATGCAGGCTGCTCCCTTTCCGATTCCTGCCCTGCCGAACAACTCGCTGCTTACAAACAGAAAAACCCAGACCTTTACATTGTGGCCTATGTTAATTGTTCTGCTGCTGTCAAAGCCCTCAGCGATGTCATCTGTACCAGTGGGAATGCGGTCAAAATTGTGGAACAAGTACCACAGGACCGAGAAATTCTTTTCGTACCCGATCAAAACCTTGGCCAATGGGTGATTGGACAGACAGGACGAAAGATGCAACTCTGGCCTGGCAGTTGTTACGCCCATGTATTATTCACAAAAGAATCTATCGAACGATGCCGCTTGGAATATCCTCATGCTCCTGTCGTTGCCCACCCTGAATGCATTGACTCTGTTCGAGAAATGGCTGATGAAGTCTGCAGCACGGAGAAAATGGTCTCTTTTTGCCAAAACAATCCAGCCGATACTTTTATCATTTTGACCGAGACTGGCATGATGCACCGTCTCACCCGTGAACTTCCTGAAAAATCTTTCGTAGCAGGCCCCACTGGGAATTGTGCCTGTAATGATTGCCGTTTCATGAAAATGAATACTTTGCCCAAGCTTCTCGACTGTCTTCAATCCGGTGCTCCCGAAATCACCATGGATAGTGACTTGATTACTCAGTCCAAAGCACCCATTCGGCGAATGTTAGACTGGAGTTAGTAGAAAAGTTCGAAAAGATTTTAATTTTTTTGAACGATTTCTGAACTTCTCCCGTCTATATTAATAGTAACAATTATTTGTTTCAGTTTAGTTTGTTTTTAAAAGCCCCAAAAGACGCCTCAGTAATGAGGCGTTTTTTTTGGATAAAATACAAGAATCAGTACTTATTCACCCGCAGGGCGTTGAGCGAATAAAGACCTTTTGGTTTGGTCTTACCTGCGGACTGCATATCCATAGGAACAGGGTAAGAGACCAAAAAGTTTTTCTCATCGATTAGGTTGAAGAAATAATGGGTCGCCCCCTGAGGCAAAGATCCAGAGAGTCGGTTTCCCTTGATCTTGCCAGGTGTAACATACCATTCTTCACTTTTCTCATTACCATTTAGAGTGTAAACAATTTGCCCCCTTGCTACTTGGTTTCCATTTTCCTTAAACTGCACCCATATACTGGATCCATTCTTGCCATTTTTTACCACTGAACAAACCTGCCCCTTACCTGCGAGAGTACCCTTGTAGCTAGGGTTTAAATAAGGATAGGATGCATTCATAGCATCTAATCGAGCAAATAATTCTTTTTTCATTGATTCCGCTTTTTTGGGAAATTGATTTACCAGGTTTTTTGCTTCCTCAATATCGACCCGCTCAGATGGATTTGGGTATTTTTCATAGAGCTTAAAAAGTTCCAACTGCGGGCGGTTGGGCATATAATTGTAGATTAATTTCCATCCACCCCTTCGAAGTGTTGATTGCTGGGCTACACCATGAGGGAAATGCCAAACCATAGAGTTTCTGGCTTTCCCTCCTTTTTCTTTCACCAAGGTTCCAGTCTTGGGGTTTTGACGAAGTAAAGTGCTTATATCACAACCATCCAATATTTGAGACTGGGGCTTTTGTGTACCGGTCCAACTTAAGATTGTGGGGTAAAAATCAATCCCATTGATCATCACATTACTTTGCTGCCCCGCTTGAATGCCTGGACCCGAAACAATCAAGGGCACCCGAACGCCACCCTCACGGGCATTAATTTTCCCTCGATCTAAAGGAAAATTATCAGTGATAATTTCATTGGGTACTTTCTCCATTCCTCCATTATCAGAAGTAAGAATGACATAGGTATTTTCGATGAGTTTATGTCCCGGCCAGCGGGGATCAGGGGTTTCCTCCAGGTATTGAATAAGCTGCCCCACATAATGATCAAACATTTCCACCATGGCACAGTAGTATGGGTTTTTCTGCCCCTCAAGGGTCCAACTACTTGGATCTTCGGGGAAATCTACGCCAAGCTTCTTACAATATTTAGCCAGTAATTCCTCGCTCCGACTATGAATGGGAGTATGCACTAGCCAAGCGGCATAATAGAGAAAGAAAGGCTTTATTTTCGACTCTTCCATAAACTTGAGTGCATCGAGTGTAGTCTGATCTTTAGGGAACCCGTCTTGATCAAGTTGATAAGCATCCCCCTTGGCCTTGGTGGCAAACCCGGTCAGACGGTGAGGACGCATTGCCGCACTTGCACCCAGATGATGACGGGTGAAGTCAAACCCTTGATCTTGCGGTTGGGGAAAAGCATTGTGGTCAATTGCCATGTGCCACTTGCCAGTGTGGCCCGAAATATACCCATTGGTCTTCAACGCTTCCGCAATCGTAACTTCCTGCAACTTCATCCGCCCACTAAACCACGGGTCCATGATCGGATGGGCTGTTTTGTTGTAGGGTGTTGGCGGGTTTCCACCGACCACATGAGTTTTTTGTAAAACGGCCGGATGACGCCCACTCATTATCGCACAACGAGTGGGGGCACAGGTGGGGGCTGGGGAATAGCCCTGCCAAAATTGCACCCCTTGTTTTGCAAGTAAATCAATATGGGGAGTTTCCATAGGAGTGGGCTCGTCTAGGTCATAACAGCCCACATCCTGCCAACCCAGGTCGTCAGCCAAGATTAATACAATATTTGGCTTTTCAGGTCGCTCATTTGCCCATAGCCCAAGGCAAGCGCAAAAAGAAATGCAGAGTGTAAGGAAAGGACGGTTCATGAGAGGGTGGATTGAAGGCATTACAATTTTAAAGAGGTGAATATCCTTCATGCCATCACTTGGCTGCAATCTCAAAACAATTTATATTCTTTCTTTTTCCATTGCCAACCATTTCCACAGAGACGAGAAGATTAACAACTATGATGTTAAAATATATCTCCCTCCCTCTCGTCGCATTTTGTCTCTCTCTGTTTCTTCAAGCTAAGAAACCAAATATCATATTTATTCTGACGGATGATCAAGGCTATGGCGATGTCAACGCCCACGGCCACCCATATTTAAAGACGCCCCACATGAATCAGCTGCGTACCGAAAGTGTAAGTTTTGATAATTTTTATGTCAGCCCTTCCTGTTCTCCCACCCGGGCCGCGTTACTCACAGGTATGCACGAGTTCCGCAATGGGGTCACCCACACCATTGTACCTCGTCAACAACTGCACAAGGACGCGATTTTACTCCCAGAACTTTTAAACACCGCCGGGTACACTTCCGCTTTCATTGGAAAGTGGCACCTCGGTTCTAACCCGGGTCCAGAAAAAAGAGGATTCAATTGGTGCTCCACCAACCAAGCTGGGCCCCTGAAGCATTTTGATGCCCCCTTTGTGAGAAACAAAAAAAGGTTTCAGTCTAAAGGCTACAGGGAAGATGTATTTTTTGATGAAGCCATGACATTTATTGAGGAAGCCAAAGAGCAGCCCTTCTTTTGCTATCTTGCCACCTATTCACCTCATACCCCTCTGGACGCTCCAGAAAAATTCATCAAACCCTTTCGGGATGCCGGACTCAATGATACCCATGCCACATACTTGGCAATGATTGAAAACATTGACTACAACTTGGGCAGGCTGATGAAGTTCCTACAAGAAACCCAACGGGACCAGGACACCATCGTCATAATGGTGAACGATAATGGGGTCACGGAAGGGCTCGATGTTTACAACGCCAATATGCGAGGGCCAAAATGCACCGTCTGGGAAGGTGGCACCCGTGCTTTTTCATTCTGGAGGTGGCCGGGTAAATGGAAAGCCAAAGTCGTCGACAACCTTACCTCTCACTTGGATGTTTTACCCACACTTTGCAAATTGGCAGGAGCTAACATCCCCGAGAAAACAAGGCCCAAACTTGAGGGGTTTAGCTTACTCCCCCTTTTACGGAGTACCAAGCCAGTCGACACTTGGCAGAAGAACCGAATTCTTTACCATCATGTCGCCCGATGGCCGAGTGGCTTTGCCAAGGTTCATAAATATACCATGGCCGGAGTCAGGCAAGGGAACCATTTAATGCTTCGAAGCTACCACTGTGGAAACCAGGGTTGCCTCAAATTCATGAGCCAATGCCAAGCTTTGCGCATTATTGAAAGAGGGGGGAAAAATCAGGTTTATGCTCGCGGAACTGCTCAGTTTCACTGGGGCGTGAGCCCTCGGGATAAATGGGTCCTTTTTGATGTCAAAAAGGACCCGGGTTGTCGCCATGATTTATCCGAAAAAAAACCAGAACTTATCGCCAAGCTCTCCGCATCCTACGAGCAGTGGTGGGAGTCAACCTACCCAGAGATGATTGCTAAAGGTGGGGATCTCGGGGATCCCAACCAGGGAAGAAGAGCTTCCGTACGAGACAAGGAATGGAAAGCTAAAAAAGAAGCCAATGCTCCCTAAATCAATTCCTCACCCAGCGTAAGTTACGGAATGCTGGGGCTGTGCCCTTCCAGTTAGCTCCGAGATGTAAGGGTTTTGCCGGAGAATCTCGACCCGGGTTGAGCCTTACCTTAGCATCCAGTTGTAATTCCCTACATCCCTGCCAGGATTCTAAAGCCTGCCCCTCTGCATTTTTAAAGACCAGACACGGTAAAAGGATCGATGTCCAAGCTCCTCCCCCCTTGATTTCAAATTCGGTGGCATAGTTATCCAGCCCAAGAATCATTTGATTTGGCTGTTCTGCCTGCACATCGAGACACAGTTTCGCACCCTTTGGTGCCCTCCATACGGGGTCGTATATTTTGTGGGTTTTAATCCCCCATTGTGCCGGCTTGTATGAAAACCACTCCTTTTGCCATTCACCTTGAAAATCCTCGATTATAAGCCTTGACCCAAGATGTGTGCTTACCTTTGCATTTCGTAACTTCTCGGGTTTAATCAAGGCAGGAAGGGAGGAAAGATTAAATGTGTTTGCCTCATAAGTCCCATAGTAATACCCCGCACCTTTAATAGGATCAGCAAGTTCATAGCTTACATTGGCATAGACCCAAAGTGGTTTTTCTGAAGAGTGAAGAGGTAGGTGGGCCTTCCACTCACCTCGATCATTAGTAACTGGAGCATAATGCCAAAAACGATTTTTAGTATTCGTTGAATTATCTTTCATACCATCGACCTGTCCGTGTTGCGTGTAGAAAACATCGATAAAAGAAATTTTGCGGGAGGCGTTCACATCAACCATCACCAAAGGAGATTTACCTTCCTCTAATTTGACCGAAATCTTTGGACTTTGGGGCAGTTTACATCCTCCCTTTAAATATTGATCAAACCAGATTTGGGTGGCAACTTCATAGGGTGGTGAATCCTGATGATTGTGATGGGGTGAACAGGTTACTCTCCATTCATTGGTTTTAATTTCTTTAATAGCCGAAGGCAGGTCATTTATACGTCCATGAGAATCATTGGCTGGACTCAGAAAAATTGTGGGGCAGGTAATCTTTTTTAAACTGGGTGGATCACTTACGGTTGCAAGGTGTAAAGAGTCATTAGAGTAACGGTCACTAATACCTCCACAAGAGGGAGCAGCCGCTTTTACCCGCTTATCTGAGCCTGCGGTTGCAACCGTAAGTTTCCCGCCCATGGAATGCCCATACACCCCAAGTCTGGAGCCGTCCACCTCGGATTGTCTTTCCAGGAAAGTAAGTCCTCTTCTGGCTGCCAGCGTAACCAGGAACCATGCGTTATTCCGTGGAGACGCAACCGGGTCAAGACACCAGTCCCCTACCGGAATCGAAGGAAAAGCATCTTTACCATACCGGCTTGGTGCATGGTAAGCATCCAACGCCCCCCAATCCGTGGTGAGTTTATACTTGGGGTCTTGGGTTTTTCCATCCCAAAAAAGTTTCACCTCATTCGGAGTCACCCGATACTGAGGAGCTGAGACACGACCGGCCCAGGCGCTCGAAAGAGTAGCATAACCACGTTTTGCATTGGTCAGGGCGGCATTACTGTCCGCATATTGACCACCCCCGTGAATCTGAAGTAAGCCCGGTAGCTTCCCCGCACCCTTTGGATATCCATAGACACCAGCCATCATCGCTTTTCGTCCTTTAAAGATTCCAATGCGGTAACGCAGTACTTGTAGTACCACCCCATCTTTTTCCCAGCGATGAAGCACTTCAATTTCAAGGGGTTCTTTTCGCGGATCAAATCCCTGCCACATTTCATCATAGGTCAGTGGCACCTTACTCCCCACCGAGATAGGTAAAGTCTCAGCAACAATATCATTCTCCCCCATTAAAGTAAAGAGGGTGAAAATCGAGGTTAGACAAAAAAACAGGGAACGGATACTAAGAGTCATCCCAATTTATAAACAGAAAAACTTTTCTATGGCAACTCGACGAAAAAATTAAAAGTTAGTCAGAAGTACCCAGATAACTTGTACCCATGGTCACTTCAATTCGTGGAGGAAAGGGGTCACCCGCATAACAAAGACGATAATTTTGTAGAACCCCTAAAAATCGGTCTGTAACCACCGTTCCCTTCGGGGCAATGAGATAGCCATTAGACATTCGTAAATCATCCTTCAAACGCATTCCTTGGCAAAGGTCTTTTAGATCAACCGATTGGACTTGAGGTCCACCATCTGCATAAGGACGAACACGACTCAAGGCTTCCAGACCACCGGGTAAATAAATGGTTCGGTTTTTCAATAACCATTCAAAGATCATAGGCCTTGCATGCCCTGCACTCGCCACTTCGTCATAGTGCTTGGATAATCGAATGATCGAAGCCAACTTAAGTGTTTCTTGTTCTTCCATAGTAGATGGATCAAAATTGTGGTCCACATACTTAACCACTTCAATCACTTCATCCAAACGCGGGATATCTTGAAGCATCGATTCCATGAAAGTTGGGATACCCCGAATGATATCCTGTAAACCCGGAGCCACATCCTGTTTATGATATACTTGCTCCTGCACTTCTTCGGGAAGAGATAAATACCCGAGATAATAAAAAGTAACCGCCAGCTCCAATCTCCAGGATTCCTGGGCTCCCAATTCCTTTGCAAGTTGAAAAGCAAGACGTTTTACCCGAAGAGCCCGACCAAAATACAGGGGCTTAGTCGCTGAAAGAATGGATGTAATCGCCCGAACTGCACCATTCATAGTTTGGGCAAGCATGTCTTTTTCAGCCCTTATGGTGTGATAGTGCCTCAAGGCTTCAACCAAATGTTCCTTGAGTTCATTACCATTACATGGTTTAGACAAAAGCCGAAAAATATTCCCGTTTCGAATGGCTTGGGATGCAGAATCGAAATTGGCCGCACCTGTGAGTAACATCGCAACCACTTCCTGATCCAACTTACGGATCTCGGATAAAAATTCGGCTCCATTCATTTGCGGCATCATAAAATCAAACACAACCACGGCAAATGGGCCTTCTTTTTGAAAAACATCCAACCCCTCCATTCCAGAAGATGCAAAGAATAAGGTAAACTCCCTCCCTAATGTAAGCTTGAAAGCACGGAGAATTGAACCTTCATCATCCACAAAGAGAATTTTTTCACTTTGGGAGGAAGATGTCATTTTTCAAGCTGATACAGGAATAAAGAAGAAGTCAAATTATAATAATATATGATACCACAACCCTTACTGTCTTATTTTAAACACTTTGGCATTTAGTGCTTTACACCTGTAACACGATCAAGTCTTCTTACCTGCGAACTTCCAATCATTCCGATACCACCATTTTTATTATGAAGTGCTTAGCTTTACCGCATTTATGCGTTTTATTTGGCTTTCTTGCTGTAAATGTGCCGGGGAAAGACTATCCCTCCAAAGGATATCTTACCTTTGATAACCTACCCATGGGCAGTGAGGAAAAGCCTTTGGTTTTACGAACTTTTGTGCCGACGATTGGTCTATCGGCTAGTGATGTACTCCCGAACCATTCTACCGGTGCAGCATCTCCTAAATACAGTGCTCGCTCCGGTAAGGAAGCGAGTAAGCAAACGCCTCCCATTCATGGAATCCCTGCTGCGATTGCTGTGAACATGGGAAAAACCTTATCTTATGTTTGGGATACAACAGAATGCCGCCTTCTTTATGCCTGGAGAGATGGTTTCCTAAACATGAAAAATTATTGGGGAGATCCCACCAGTGGTCGTAGGAGAGGCTTCGGTTATGTGCCCAATCTCTATGGTTTTGTTTTCTACAAAGCCGTGGGCCCCCATCCTGTAGAAATAAACGGGCAATCTCTTTCCAGTCTCGGAACTCCCGCTTATCTTGGTTTCACTCTGGGACATGACCGTATCCCAACTTACAAATATAAAGCTGGAAACAGTCAGATCACAATCAAGGTAGAACCCGGGCCTTCTACTCAAACCTTAAAACTCAGTTTTGCCTCCACAGAGCAGGAAAAGTTGGGTTTTAAATCCCCCAATACCCAAGTACAGGTTTTGAAGAGTTCACCCGGTTTACTTCACCTTGTCATTCGCCCCAATGCGGGAGAAAACTTTTTATCAGAAGAGAAGAAAGTTGAGATTAAAAAGCCAACCAAAGACATTGGAGAAGGTCTTTACACCACACTTGGGTGCATTGCCTGCCACTCATTGGACGGGGGTAAAAACCATGGCCCCACTCTGAAAGGTTCCTACGGTGCAAAAAGAGAATTCCAACAGGCCGAGCCCCTTGTGGTGGATGAAGACTACATCCGGGAATCCATCGAGAAACCCATGGCCAAAACGGTTAAAGGATATACCAGTGGCATGATGCCACCTTACCAACTGCAAAAAGCAGAATATGATTCCCTTATTCTCTTCATCAAATCTGTCCGCTAAGCTTAGAATCTACCTATGAAGACCCTACTCTATCTTTCCATAACTCTTACTGCATCTCTTGCTTCAGCTGCCAGTTACACCATCGAAAACATTGCCTTTCCCAAAGATATGCCTGCAGAGGTTGGAGGGCTAGCTTTTGACAAACAGGGCTATCTCTACGCCTGTTTACGCCGGGGCGATGTAGTGGTGACAAAACCTGGGCAGGACCCTGAGTCAACCAAATGGAAAGTATTTGCCACCGGTTTACACAATCCGATGGGCATGATCCTTCTCGCTCCTGGACATATTCTGGTTTCCCAAATGGCAGAATTGACCGAAATTATCGACTCGGACAAGGACGGTAAAGCAGACCAGTACAACAACATATCCACTCAGTTTGGTATCAGTGGAAATTACCACGAAACCAATGCTCTTTGTCAGGATGGGAAAGGTGGTTACTACATGGCTTTGGGAACAGCTTCTCATAATGGGCCCACTTTTTTCAATACCCGGGCTACATACTCAAAGGATGGTCGCCGTGGCCGCAACTTTTCATCCAACCTCCTTCGGGGTTGGGTTGTCCATGTTGATAAGAATGGAAAGCTCACCCCATTTGCCAGTGGTTTTCGTATGCATAACGGCATCTCGACATCACCCGATGGAGAGCTTTGGTGTGGTGACAACCAAGGCGATTGGCGCGGAGGCTCTCCTATCTACAATGTTCGGGCCAACTCATTCAACGGTCACCCTTCCAGCCTGGAATGGGATTCTGACATGAAGCAATTTGGTACGCCCCTTTTTCTTCCCCGCATTCTTCTCGATGACCTCCATAACCAGCCAGCCGTGCAGATTTCCAGGAAAACCATGTACTCATGTGGTGAACCCTTTATTATCCAAAGCGAAAACTTTGGTCCTTTCCTTGGACAGATGCTGGTGCCTGATGAAAATGGCCGTCGTATCAACCGGGTCATGCTCGAAAAAGTAGATGGTGCCTGGCAGGGAGCCTCCACTGTCTTCCTCAGCAGCAATAAATTGCGGGCAGCTGGAGTACGTATCGCAATGGAAGCAGCCAGTAAGTCTCTTTACTACGCCTCAACAGCCAGAGGTTGGCAGAGACCAGATGAAGGAATCCAACGCATCACTTTTAATGGAAAAGTTCCCTTTCACGTGAAAGCCTGCACGCTCACCCCCGACGGGTTCAAGCTAACCTTCACTGAGGCGCTGAAGAACCCTACAAATATTGGACAAAAAACCACAATAAGTAGTTACCGGTATGAATACGGGTATCGATATGGTTCGAGCGAGAAAGACAAAAAGAACCACAAAATCTCAAAAGTCACAGGAAGCAGCTCGTTCGAATTTCACCTTGATCACTTAGAAGCTGGCCGCATATATGAGATCAATTTCAGCTCGGACTTACTGTCCAGTAGAGGAGAATCCATGAACAATGGATTGCTCCATTACACTGTCAACCGTCTTCAACGCCCGCCCGCTAAATTCCCTGCCACCCTTACGGAAACCGGAGAAAAAATTGAAATTAAAATTGCTGGAAAGTCATTTGCTCAGTACCACTTTTCCAAGCTAGGACAGCCTATCATTTGGCCAATACAGGCACCTGGTGGAATTTCAATGCTTCGGGATTACCCCCTGAAGCAGAACACGCCTGGCGAAGCCAACGATCACCCCCACCACCGGGGTATTTTTATTGGCCATCAGGAAATGAGTCGGGCTGATTTCTGGCACTACCAGCACAAAAATTCTGGTACTGTGGAACACATAAAAGTGATTGAATCTCGATCTGGAGAAGACCGAGCTTTAATTAAAACCTTGAATGCCTGGAAAAACAGCCAAGGAAAGACCATTGGTGCTGATACCCGAACCATGACCTTTGGGGGAGATGAGATTGCACGCTTTTTGGACATAGAGATAAATATGCATGCCACCAATCAAGATCTAGTTTTCAATGAATTTAAGGATGGCTTCATAGGCATCCGTACCCACCCTGACCTGCGCCTTACAGCGAAACCCAAACTGGGAGTTAAAAAAGTATTTGGCCAATCTCGCAACAGCGAAGGGATCCAAGGGAAAAGTGTCTGGGGTAAAAGAGCAGACTGGGTTCATTACTACGGCACCATTGATGATAAGAAAGCAGGCATAGCATTTTTCAGTCACCCAAAAAATATCACTGCCAAAAAGGAAAAAGCCTGGTGGCATGCACGGGACTATGGCCTCATTGCCGCCAACCCTTTTGCTCCCAAAAAGTTAGGAGGAGATGGAAAATACACCGTAAAGAAAGGGCAAACCTTGACCCTGCGATACCGTTTTGTATTTCATAAAGGATCCGTCGAGGATGTTAACATTGAACAACGTTATGCAGAATATGCCAAGGAACCCCTTTCTCCCACTTCCATCATGCCCCCCCACCCTGGATACCCCGAAGATTATCTCTCCCAAAAATCAAAATAATTTCTTACCTCCTTACTTATGAAATTCGCCCTCTGTAATGAAGTCCTCCAAAACCTTTCCATCGAGGACAGCTTTTCAAAAATTAAGGAGATTGGATATGAGGGTGTTGAAATTGCCCCTTTCACTCTCCAGGAAAACCCCCTCGAAATTAATGAAGATGATGCCGAGAGATGTATAAATGCGGCAAAATCTGCCGACATTGAAATTGTCGGTCTTCACTGGCTTATGGCCAAAACTGAAGGATTACATTTGACCCACCCCAACCAGGACATGCGGAGAGCAGCCACAGAGTACCTCAAAAAACTAACCAAACTGACCGCTCAAATGGGGGGAACTGTTATGGTACTAGGCAGCCCTCAACAACGGAACCTTGAACCAGGCACCGTCTATGAAGATGCCTTTGCCAGGGCGGTAACGGTCATTCGTGAAGTTTGCGACCTGGCTCGCGAACTTGGAGTCACTCTTGCCATGGAACCTCTTTCCCCAGTCGAAACAAGTTTTCTTGCCTCTTGTCAGGAAGCCCGCCGTTTTATTGCCGCAGTTAACCGCCCTGCCTGTCGCATGCATTTGGATATGAAAGCAATGGCCCATGAACCCGCCGGCACCCTCGCCACGATCTACGACCACCGCTGGGAAGTGGCCCACTTTCATGGTAATGATGTCAACCACCGAGGCCCCGGACAAGGCCCAACCGACCTCAAGGCTGTGGCCCAAGCCCTAGAAGACATCGAATACCAAGGATGGGTATCAGTTGAACCCTTTGACTACCACCCCACCCCCGAAGACTGTGCCCGTATCAGCTTGAAGAACTTAAAGGCAAGCTTTGAACTGTAAATTTGTCTACCTATTCGGAAGACAGAATAATTTTGAGGGCGTTTCTTTTGGGGATTTGCTTGCGGTTTCTTTCCTCAACTGATCTGTACTCATAACTTACTCCTTGTAAGGGGAAAGTCTTAGCATAGGCCTTGTCCATATCTAACCTCATGCCTTTAATGCTGGCTGATGTAATAGTTGCCTTAAAGGGATCATAAGGTTTTCCATAGACTGAAAAGGATTGAAGATTGCTTGTATTGATCTTCATCTTCTTACGCACATCTGTCCATTTCATATTCATGGGAACCTTGGTCGCTTTCCCTCCCAGAGAATGAAACTCAAAAGTGCCATTACCCACGGCCGTATTGATTTGAGGCATCGTCATATTAATCGCGTTGGCCACAACCCCTCGAACACCAATATTAATGCGATGGTAGGATGGCCATTTCTCACCCGAAGGGTCTTTCATTTTCGACCATAAGGATACCCCTGTCTTTTTTAACTCAATATTGTACTCAAAAGTACCACCGTTGGTGTAGGTGCCGGACAGTTCAAGTAATTGAGGCTCCATGGAGGGATCCCGGTAAGTATTAAAACTTTTAATACCCCTGGATCGCGTGCGGTGGCGTTTGGGATCAGGGTCTGATTTATCCCTGTAATAAGTGCCAAAACTAACAGCGATCCGGGCATAACCTAAAGAGCTGGAACTTTTTTCACCCACATTTCTAAAAACCTCCAAGCCACTCCCAGACCTTCGTACCGCTACAATAAATCCTTCTTCTTCAATGATGGCATGATAGCCCTTGTATTTCCCACTTGAATAGGAAGAAAGGCTGTTCTTTTTTCCCGGTACAAATTTGGGCTTCCGCGCATCCACTTGTGCTCTGAGGCGTCGAAGTGCTTCCAAGATCCCAACTGATTCATCGGAAAATGTATTCCACGGTAATTCAATGGCATTGGATCTTCCGCCCAAAAGGAGAGAGACTTCCTTATCATTGGATTCGATAAATTTAGCTTTCACAGTTTGCCCTTTGGTGTTGGTCAGGCTGTGCTCGGCCTCAAGATCAGTTTCCTGAAGAGTTGGAACCTTCATAGATTTTCTTCTCTTAGTCAGAACAAGAAGCTTTTTGGCCTCTGCGAGGGATAATGCTTTTAGCTTTTTGGCCAGTGCTAAAGATTCTTGGGATAAACTACCCAAAAGAATCGCGATTTCCCTCCGGCCTGCACTTGTGGCAATCTTTAGGCTTTCTTTAGATAGTTCAATGAATGTACCCTCCACTACCTGCCCTTTTTGATTCGACCAGGGATAGACAATAGAAAGGTCAAGTTTCCCTGAGAGATCTATCTTTGGCGAGGAGTTGGTGGTGGAGGAAGGCTGCGGCACCTGTGCTTGAGTGCTCATGGCCTGCCCGCCTAATTTTTCCGCCAAAGCCTGGGAAGCATCATTAAACATAGAGAGGGGTAAAGTTGTTTGATTCCCATTCACATCCAAGGTCACAGTCTGGGCT